>Ga0073906_1003867_pt1 | contig 16054 bp, 3 predicted proteins | sample Inofromicrocosms_FD_65485 | JGI IMG/M metagenome (GOLD analysis project Ga0073906, IMG submission 65485) | Mouse cecum microbial communities from Vienna, Austria - Inoculum for glucosamine and mucus D2O microcosms | ecosystem: Host-associated > Mammals > Digestive system > Large intestine > Cecum... | reverse complement strand
CTCGCGGTAGGCGGAATAATCTTACTGCTCCGCCGCAACAAAAAAATCGAACAGGAATTCCGCAAAATGGTCAAGTCGGAATTGAAGAGGAGGTAAGTTATGGTTAAATCATTGTTAATGTCCGCCGCTTACGGCTGGTTTGCCGGGCTTCTGGTTATAATGATAGTTGTTACCGCTTTGTTCGGTTTCATAATGTTCATTGCTTTAAGACCCATTAAAAAGGACGAACTTGACGAATCCTCTCCCGCCAAAAAACTGCAAAGGCGCGAAGCGGAGCTTACCGTTCAGCTTTTAAACAAGCAGAACGACAAAAAGTCGCAGGAAGAGCTTATCGGTAAACTTCACGAGGTCAAAACCGCGGAAAACATACTCAACGAGCTTATGGAAGAAGAGAAACGCGACGAACCGGTAAAGCCCGCAAAAAAACCCAAAACGGCGCCGTCTGCGGCGGTTAAAAAGGAGCAGCCCAAAAAAGAGGTTAAACCCTCCACCGAAAACAAGGAAAAGAAAAACTGATAAAAAAGCCGCCCGATATTAAAAATCGGTCAGCTTTTTTGTACTTCCTTTTTTTGGATTTAAGTAAATTTTTTCCTCGTCAATGTATAAATATATATAAAAAAACGCTGTCGCAAGCTGATTGTAAGCCCAAAAACACAATATATTGTATATATATACGTGATAAGACACAATTTTTAAAAATTTCAACAAAAGGTTTGAAAATGCGTTGCATATTTGATATAATAGTATAACCAAAATAGGCGCACTTTATAATTTCGCGCCGTTTGGCTTACATAAGTTTTAAATATATGCATGTATCAAAATTCGATACGGCAGGAGATTTTGTAATGAAAAACAGAAAATATTGGAATACGTGGAGGACATTGCTTGTAACGCTTTGCATGCTTTTTCTCGGATGCGTATTTCTGGGGTATAGTCTTTTGGGAAGGAAGGTTGAAGCTTTCAGCTCCGTCCCGAACTCTACTACCATAGAAAAACCCATATATGACTTCGATAAATTCTGTTATGACAGTACTCAGCTCGAACGTCTTGCTCAGGTACTTTTGAGCGACAATACCAAAAAGTATTCCGACCTTTTGAACTACGCAAGAAACACAGCCGGTACAAATGGCGTGCCTGTTGCAAACAAACAGATTACCCTTCAGTACGGCAGATATCGCTTCACGCCCGAAAGTATTTATCACAGTCTGGTATGGACGCCCGTATATATTTCGAAGTCTAACTCCGGCGACGCAATACTTACGCTTTATCTTGCGGCAACCTCGAACGGCATGGCTACGTCGCAGAACGAATCGGCTCAGTTTTCCAACGCGGGCACGTACAGCACCGATTACAGCTGTACCGCGCCCAGCAATATGTACGATATGAGCCATATGCGCGCTATGTCGCTGGGTAACGGCGGCGATTACGCGTTTTATGCTTCCGACCACTCGAACAGCTATACGCGTTATACCGCAAAATCCATAACCGAGGCGAGCTGTAATAAATTTACCGATTTCATAGAAGGTAACGATTTCACGGGTACTCTCTATGACGATATCGTCGAGCCCAGAAATATCGCCTGGCAGGAGCACGAAAGCTACGTGACCTACGTCGACGATACGAGCTATTGCTGGCCCGGCGAAGCTTACGGCACCGTGCCGGCGGGGCATAACTATTATTACCCCAACTACTTCGATTACAACGCGCAAAGCAAAGTCAACTATAATATCTGGCAGAACGACAAGGTGTGGCTGCCGAGCCTTACCGAGGTCGGTAACGGCGACCTCGACCCCGAAAACGTTGAGGCAAGCACGGTAAACGGCATCTGGGAGCTTACCAAAGCCCAGAGAAGCAACGTTAAAAAGTCGTGGCTGCGTACCGCCGCGACAAACGTACCCAAGGACGGCAGACAGTACAGCACGTACACAATGTTCTGTACCGCGCCCGACGGTACGATTACTACGGGCGACGTCAACGAAAACCTTGCTATCCGACCCGCTATACACTTAAACCTTTCGAAAATAGCGGATAAAACAATTGCGCCCATCAATTTGCCGAAGGCGGTAAACGCCGTTTACAACGGTAAAGTGCTCCAACTGGACGACGTCTCCGAAGAGCAGCTTACGTGGTACAACGAAAACGAAATGACCGTAAACTACTTCCTCGACGAGAAATGTACGAGGAGGGTCGCCGCTATCGACGCGGGCACTTATTATCTACAGGTTCAGCTTAGGAATACGGACAATTATTTCCTCGGCGAAGACAAACTGACGAGGCGAAAGGTAACCAAATTCATAGTAAATAAGATAAAGCTGAAAGTCGAATGGACGTACAACCTCGACCAGACGCCGCAAAAAGTCGAGATTGTCGATAAAGACAACGTAATTTTACAGCGAGATAAAGACGGCGACCGCGTACCCAAGCTGGGCATGAAGTACAGCAACGTAACCGGCGCGGGAATTCAGAACAGTCCCGAATTCCCCGATAAGATGGGTACGTATACGGCTTCGGCGTACATAATCGACGAGGATATCAAAAATTACAACTACGAATTATCCGGCGACGGATTGACGACGCACCAGTTCTTAGTCAAGGAGCGCAACGTGCCCGAGCCGTATTTCCTCGCCGACGACGCCGATTACGGTACGGACAGCGACGGAACGATAAACAAATCGATTTTAAATTTGTCGTACAGAGGTAAACAGTACGTACAGATTGCTAATATTTCGCAATACGTGTCGGTCAAGGTTACCGCTTTAAACTCCGCACTTCTGGACAGCGTGGAGGATTTGGGCGTCAACGCCGACGGCGTTCAGACGTTTATCGTCGAAGAAGTAAACAACTATTATTTCAACATAACGCTTAAAGACGATTTGAATACGCAGTGGGAAAGCAGCACGGAGGATTTTAAAAATACCAACCCGATAAGGCTGGTTTTAAACCTTACCGAAGCGCTTATCACCGTATCGTTCGACGGGTTGTTAAACAGCTGGGAGTCTGCGCGAAGCCTCGAAGTAGGGCTGACAATTCACGGTGTTTACGAAGATATAAGCAACGGCGGGCTCGAAATGCGCGTGTACTATAACGACCCGCGCGGTATAATGTCCGACGACCTTGTACGCAATTCCAACGGCAAGTACGTAATTCCCGCAGGGCTTAACCCCGGAACCACGTATTATCTTGTCGCCGTTATCGCGGGCGGAAGCAAAAAAGACAACTATATAATGGACGGGCCCAAAACCCAGCGCTTCGAAATCGTGGCGACAAAGGGCGAGTTCGACGACGAGGACGCGAAATGGACTTACCTTGTCGACGGCAATGTGCCCGGCAACCTTGCTCCGGAATACGAATGGAACGAGCACAGCACGCAGAACCGCGCGCTGCAGCTGCCCTATCTCGAAGGCGGCAGCTACCAGTTCATGCTGACGATGGACGAGTACAGCCTCAAATCGCACTACGTCAGGGCAATTTATTCCGGCGACCTTATCGTAAGCGACGCGGGGTTGCACTGCGTTACCGTAACCATTACGGGATACGATAAAAACGTGTTGTTCGAAGACAAAACTTATCAATTCTGGTTCAATATCGATAAAAAGAAGTACGATTTATCCGGCCTTGAATGGGATTACGAGCAGGCGTTCGGGTACAACGGCGAAGTGCACTCCGTTACGCTCGATTCCGAGCAGCTCAATCAATTGCCCGGGCTTACGGCAAGATATATAACCGACGGAGAGGGAAAAAACGCCGGCACGTATACGACGGTCGTTCAGTTTATCGTATCCGACGAATATGCTAAAAATTATATTATCCCTAATGAAAGCGACCCCGAAAGCTTTATAAACGACGGAAGCTTCTCTTTCTCGATAGAATGGGAAATCAAACCCAAGACGATAATCATCAAATGGACGGAAAAAACGTCCTCTTCGGATATTTTCTTTATACCTACGCTTCAGATAGGGCATGGGTTGGTAGATTACAGATATCAGCATAAAGAGGGCGAAAACTGGGTTGATTGCGATAATGTAGGCGCGGAAACCGTGCCCGAAACATATCGCGTAACAGCCGTACTGAAAGCAGAAAATTCGGGCAACTACAAGCTTGAAGCGGAGGTCGCGGGCGGCGAGTACTGCGAGTTTACCGTAGAGTCGGGCAAACAGCCCGTAACAATCGGCTTCCGCATAAACGGACAGTCCGCAAATGAGAACCAGCAGTTCGTATATACCGGGTCTGAATTTAAAGTCGTACCCGAGCTCAACGGAAAATTGCTTGAAACGGGTGAATTCGATATCGAGTTTTTCCGTGACGGAGCAACCGCGCCCCTTTCCGCGGCGCCCGTAAACGTTGGTAAATACAGGGCGGTGGCTAAAAATATCAAGCTTGACGGCGCCTACACCGTAGGCGATACCGAGATTGTGTTTGAGATTATAAAGGCGGATTACGATACGTCCAAACTCAAATGGAAGTATACTCACGGCAAGTCGGTCGATTACGTCAGCTGGGACGCGAAAGATAAAAAGTGGATTGACCACGAAGGTAAAGAGTTCGTCTTTTCCGCCGAATACGACGGCACGGACCATACGTTGGAGCTTATAGGCTACGAAGAAATCGGGCTTGAACTCGACGGCCCTATCGCCGGCAACCGCTATACCGACGCGACCGAAAACAAGTATACGGTGCAGGTTTACTTTGTGTCCGACCCCAACTTCAACGAAGTAAACTTCCCCAAAACGCTCGACTGGAAAATCACAAAGGCGAAAATCGACTTCAACGAAGTAAGATGGGGCTACTACGACGAGGCGGGCGAGCATGAATTCGATTTCGAAAACGACGTTTTCCGCGTAAGGCGCGAGGACGGCGAGTTTATCAAATACGAAGTCAGGCTTATCAATCTTCCTAAGGCAATCAGCGACCTTATTGTTTACAATACGCAGTGCCTTACGCTCGTCAACGCCAAGTTCGAAAGGGGCAACAAGTATTCCGCCGTCGGCGTTTATGAAACCAAATTTGACCCGTTGAATATAAGCTATCCGGGCGATAAGAACCACGAGCCGTTCTCGGGTGACGATATGCCCACTACCATACCTACTTTCAGGCGTTGGGAAATAAAGGAAAGAGAGCTAAGCAAACCCACTTATAACGGCGGATGGGCAAAATTCGACAATAAGGTACACAACCTTATCAAATTAAGCGGAATATCCGAGGAAGATTTGAATTATCTTGAAGTAGATATTACGTATATAGATAACAACAATAACATTATCAACCATTTCAAATCGTACGAAGAAAACGCCGAACTCTATACGGCGCTGAACGCAGGTACGTATATCGTAAGATTTTTCGAAGTAATCGAGGAAATGTCGCTCGATGACGATTATAATATTATTTACGAAACGAAAACTCCTTTCTGGGGTCAGGTTGAAATAGTCGTCGAGCAGGAAGCGCTTGTAGTTACCTGGGATAATAACGGCTCGATACCCGTTGCAAGGGTCAAGGGCGTATATGTTTCGAATATGCTCGGCACCAAATACACCAACGAAAGCGGCGGCGAAGTCACTGACGCGTATATCCGCACCACGGATGGAATGCAGTTCTTCGCGGAGCCCGTAATCAACCCGAGTTATGCGGGCAACCTCAAGTTCGTAATGGCGGACGGCGAGGTTGAAAAAATTTCGTTCTTCTCTTCGCTGTATCATAAGGGCGACAACTCCAGAGCGCTTAACTATCCCGCTATGAGGATATCTTCGCAGGAATACACGGGCAAACCCATAGTGTTCGAAATTGCCGACTGGCGTTCGACTTACGAAAGATATCTCTATATTTCCGACGGTAGTCTTACGCAGACCGAAGTGGGTCAATACAGTGTAAGCGTAAGCTTTTTAAAGGACGCGGACGCTTACTGGGCCGGTACCGAAAGCAGCCGTCTCGACTATACGCTTACCTTCTCGATTACCGAGCCTCAGACGATAGCCATCGATTATCCCATGTTCGATAAGCTCAGCGCCACGTGGGAGGGTGTGCCCGTTACGTTTACAATCACCAACTGGATATTGCTTCAAAACTATATCGAGTTCGATCTGGACGAACGGCTAACCGTAAAGGACGGCGTTATAACCGCGACGACCACGGGTATTTTCGATATTACGTTCAGGTTCAAAGAGGGCTCGAAAGGTTACTGGAAAGAGCTCGAAGACCTCGGAGAGCTTGACGAAAAGCAGCGGCCTTGCAAAATCCAGCTCGAGGTTACCGACCCGTCGTTGCCCGATAATCAGATTCTGAAACCCAAGCTCGAATCCACTACCGCCAACTGGACGGGCAGCGCGATTACGTTCAGGCTTGCGAATTCGGATTATTACGACAAGTATCTCGAGCTTACGAGCGGCAGCCTTACAAATACCAACCCCGGTACGTATAAGGTTACTTTCAGGATAAAGGTCGACGGATATACGTTCAACGACGGAACTACTACGATTGAACTTTCGTATACCATAATTTCGAAAAATCCCGACGACGAAGTTTTTCTTAAAAAGCCGGTGCTTACGTTCTATGAAGCGCAGTACACAGGCAAGGCGATTACTTTTGAAATCATTGACTGGAATACCCTTTACGGCACCTATCTCGACATAAGCGAAGGCAGCCTTGTAAAGACGGAAATCGGCGAGTATAAAATCGTTTTAAGTTTCAAGGAAGGCACCAAAGCCAAATGGGAGGACGAAACGCGTTCGGACTACGAAATTACGTTCAAAATAACTGCCGAGCCCGTGAAAGAGCGCGAAATTATCGATATCCCCGTAATGGAAATGATTGAACAGGAATTCACCGGTTCGATGTTGACCTTCAAAATCAAGGACTGGGATGAGCTTTCCAAATATCTTCGCATCGACCCCAGATACGGCGACGCGTACTTAATCAAAACCGACGCCGGGGTCTACGAGTTCTACGTCCAGATTAAGGACAAGACGGCTTGCGTCTGGTCGGACGGCACGGTCGAGGATAAAATGCTCAGGTTCTCCATTAAGCGCGCCGTCATAACGGTTGACGAAATAGGCTCGAGTGGCGACGGTAAACTCGATATTACTAACGGCTCTCAGAACAAAATGGATTTAGACGACTATTTCGAATACGTTTATAAAGACAAGGACGGGAATATCGTCAGTAAGGACGACCTCAAAAAGGGCGAAGAATACACTTATACCGTTGTCCTGAAAGAAGATAAGCGCGACGAATTCTTTAACAACGTCGAAGACGCGGAAAACGTGTTAAAACAGCTTGAAGCAAAGTCGTTTACGTTTATTTATCAGCCCTCCGAGGGAATTAACCCCTTGCTTATTATTACAATCTCCGTTGTAGGCGTACTTGTATTCCTTGTAGTGGCAACGATAATCGTTCTTGCGGTAAAGCGCCGTCAATATGTTGACGAATATGTGGACGATTACGGTTACTATAACGATTACGACGATTACGAAGAGGACGACGAATAGTTAAGGAGAAGCAAATGCTATGATGGAATTAATTACGGAAAATATGCCCTATTCGGCTATAATATTAGCTGCGGGCGTGTTGGCGCTGTTGATGTTTATCGTGCTGATAATCGCGGCGACGACGAAAAGGAAGAAAACCCGCAAGCGTATGCACGCCGCCCCGCGTCGTCCGAAACCCAAAAAGGCAAAAGCGAAGAAGGGCAGAAATACAAAGGTTGTCGTCAACAACAGGCAGGACAACAGCGATTTAATTCGTGCAAAAGCCGACGCGGAAATAGCAAAAGCCCGCGCCGAGGCCCAGGCGGAAACCGAAAGGATACGCTCGCAGTCGCAGGCTGAGGTCGAGCGCGCTCGCGCCGAAGCGGAAATCGCAAAAGCCCGTGCGGACGCCGGTGCGAAAAACGGGCCGCAGTTTATTCCGGTACCCGGCAACAACAATGCGAACGCAATTATGAAAGCGCAGATGGAGGCGGAACTTGCGAGGGCTCACGCCAAAAACGCGCAGGACAGGGCGCGCGCCGAGGCCGAAATACGCCGCCTTAAAGAAGAAGCGGCGCGAATGGAAAAGGAAAACCGCAAAAAAGCGGCAAAAGGCAACGCGGTTGCCACTCCCGAACCCGACGAAAAGCTTTCCAAGAAAGAGGAAGCCGCAAGAAGACGCGAAGAAGCGGAAAGGCAGCGTATACTCGAAGCCAGGCACCGTGCCGAAATGGCGGCCGCGCAGGCTAAAAACGACAAGCAGCGCGCAAAAGCTGAAGCGGAAATCGCAAGGCTCAACGCCGAGCTTTCGGCGCGTAGTCAGTATCAGCAACAGCCCGTCGCCGCATATGATAACAGCGCGCTGATAAAGGCGCAGATGGAAGCGGAGCTTGCAAAGGCGCAAGCCAAAAACGATATAGAACGCGCAAAGGCGGACGCGGAGCTCGAAAGGATAAAAGCCGAACTTGCCCATCGCACGCAGGCTCCCCGGCAGGGCGGCGACGTGAGCGCGGCGCTCGTAAAAGCGCAGATGGAGGCGGAGCTTGCAAGGGCTCAGGCAAAGAACGACGTCGAACGCGCAAAGGCGGACGCGGAGCTCGAAAGGATAAAAGCGGAGCTTGCGAGAGCGCAGCAACAGCAGCACCCCGTAGCCGGGCACCCCGACAACAGCGCGTTATTGAAAGCGCAGATGGAGGCCGAGCTCGCGAAAGCTCAGGCGCGCAACGCGGTCGACCGTGCGAGGGCGGAAGCCGAGCTTGCAAAAATCAAGGCGGAGCTTGCCGCGCGGTCCCAGCAGCAGCAACAGCCTATGCAGCAGTTCGATAACAGCGCGCTTGTAAAGGCGCAGATGGAAGCGGAGCTTGCAAGGGCGCAGGCCAAGAACGAAATAGAAAGACAGAAAGCGGATTTCGAAATTCAGCGCCTTAAAGACGAGATGGAGCGCCGCGCAAAAGCGGGCGCACCCGTACAAGGCGGCGGAGTCGACGCGGTAAAGGCTCAGGTCGAAGCGGAGCTTGCCCGCGCGAGGGCGGAAATGGAAGCCGAGCGCGCTAGGGCTAAGGCTCAGCAGGAAATCGACCGCGCGAAAGCCGAAGCGGAAATCGCTCAGCTTAAAGCGCAGGCTATGGCCGCACAGCCCGCAAAAGCCGACAACGGCGAAGTGGTCAAAGCTCAGGTCGAGGCGCAGCTTGCCCGAGCAAGGGCGGAGATGGAAGCCGAGCGCGCAAGGGCTCAGGCTCAGCAGGAAATAGAAAAGGCGAAAGCCGAAGCGGAAATCGCCCGCTTGAGGGCTCAGCAGGCAATGGCGGCGCGTCCCGAAGGACAGAAGCAGGTCAATCCCGACGAGATAAGGGCGCGTATCGAGCGCGAAGTCGCGAAGGCGCGCGCGGAAATGCAGGCGGAGCGCGACAGAGCGCAACTCGCCGCGCAGAACGAAAAAGCTCAGGCAGACGCGGAAATCGCCCGTCTGCGCGCACAGATAGCTTCAATCCCCGCGCCCGCTCAGGCGCAGCCGAATTTCGATAACAGCGAACTTATAAAATCAAAGGTAGAGGCCGAGCTTGCGAAAGCGAGGGCGGAAATGGAAGCCGAGCGCAGCAAAGCTGCGGCTCAGGCGGAAATCAACAGAATTTCTTCCGAGGCGGAAATCGCCAAACTTAAAGCGGAAATCGCGGCTACCCGCGACTATGCGCAGCAGAACGCACAGCAGAGCGTACAGCCTATGCAACAGTTTGATAACAGCGCGCTCGTAAAAGCGCAGATGGAAGCGGAGCTTGCCAAAGCTCAGGCTAAAAACGAAGTGGAACGCGCGAAAGCGGACGCCGAGCTTGCGAAAATCAAAGCGGAGCTCGAATCGGCGCGCGCGCAGCAAAATCAACCCGCTCAGCCGGTTAATAGCGACGACGTTATAAGGGCGAGGGTTGACGCGGAGCTTGCAATGGCGAGGGCGCAGATGGAATCGGAATTCGCAAAATCGCAGGCACAGGCGGAAATAGACAAAGTTAAAGCCGAAGCGGAAATCGCAAGGCTCAAAGCCGAAGCGCTGGCGGCAAAACCTGCGGAAACGCAAAAAGACAGCGCGGAGCTTGTTAAAGCAAAGGTAGAAGCCGAGCTCGCCACGGCGCGCGCCCAGATGGAGGCGGAACGCGTCAAGGCGCAGGCACAAGCAGAAATAGATAAAGTTAAAGCGGAAGCGGAGTTAGCAAAAATGAGAGCAGATTTATTTTCTTCACAACCTCAGTCGCAGTCAAAGGACAATAACGACCTCATAAGGGCGCAAGTCGAAGTCGAGCTTGCCCGCGTCAGGGCGGAAATGGAAGCCGAGCGCGCAAGGGCTCAGGCCCAGCAGGAAATCGAAAAAGCGCGTGCGGACGCCGAAATTCAGCGCCTTAAAGCGCAGATAGCGGCTACGCCTACGAGTTTGCAGGTTCAGTCAGACAATAACGAGCTTGTAAGGGCAAAGGTCGAAATCGAGCTTGCAAAAGCCCGCGCGGAGCTCGAAGCGGAGCGTATGAGGATGCAGGCTCAGCAGGAAATCGACAGGGCGCGCGCGGAAGCGGAAATCGCGCGTATGAAAGCCGAATTTGCGGCGCACCAGAACGCGAATCCTTACGGGCAGAACCCGTATATGAACCCGTATATGAATCCTTACGGTATGCCCCCCTACGGCATGTCGCCTTACGGTATGCCCATGCAGCAGCCTCAGCAGCAGAGTAATAACGATAGCGAGCTTGCAATGATGAAAATGCAGATAGAGCTTGAAAAAATGCGCGGCGACCAGCGTGCGGCGCAGGAAGCAAGCCGTGCTCAGGCTGAAATAGCCGCGGCAAACCAGCGCGCCGCGCAGGAAGCAAACCGCGCTCAGGCTGAAATAAACGCCATAAAGATGCAGGCCGCGCAGGAATCCGCCACAATGAAAATGGCAAACGAATTCGTACGTATGCGCGCGGACCAAAGCGGTCAGCAGCAGCCTCAGCAGCAATTCAATCAGCCTTACGGCGGCTATCCCGGTCAGCCCTACGGCTATCCCGGCCAGCCTTACGGAGTGCCTCCTTATTCGCAGCAGCCCGTACAGCAGCCCGTACAGCCGCAGGCGCAGCAACTGCCTCCGCCCGTACAGCCCATTATAATCAATACGGCAAGCGGCCGTCAGGAGCAGGCTAAGCCCGCACCCGCGCCCGCAGCGCAGCGTGAACCGCGCGTAATAATAAAAGAAGTCAAAGAAGTAAAAGAGGGCAACGATTTTTACGATATAGACGGATTTTACGACAATTACGACGCAAACAAGTAATTAAAATGCATATTAAGCCGCGGCGCAAATTATTGCGCCGCGGCTTTTTTGCCGCATACGTATGACGATTTTAAGGAAAAAACAGGCAAAAAAGAAAGTGTGAAATAATTGTTGACACTATATGCGCAAAGTGGTATAATAGCCGATGATAGAATAGGATTTTAATATGCGTTACTATCACCTAAACAAAAAATCGACAAAATTCTATCAAAAAAAACGTAAATGAGGTACAGTATGAGAATTACAGGTACTAAAAAATTATGGATAATAATACTGGCGCTGTTATGCGCGTTAACGGTAGGCGTGGCGGGTAGTATATTCGCCGCGGTTTCCGCGCGCGCCGAGCAAAGCGCGGCGGAGGCTCCGTCGGTTGTTGTCGAAACGGAGGACAAAGAGGAAGATACCTCATCCGTCGCTGCTGCCGACAGCAGCGACACCTTCCCCCAAGGGGAAGGCTACGATAAGGAAGAGGGCGACAAAGAGGAAGATACCTCATCCGTCGCTGCCGACAGCAGCGACACCTTCCCCCAAGGGGAAGGCTATAATAAGGAAGAAGCCGAAACCGAAGAAGAGGAAGAAGTTTATGACGAAAAATACGACGAGGGCGTATTACGTGCTGTTTCCGAACTAACGGGCATTGAATTTGATGTTATCAGCTTTTATTCTCATTCGTTTGAAATCAGCGCGAGTGAATTGTTTGAATATTCATTGGAGAATCCGGATGGCCTTATCAATGAAATATCGGAATTTTTAAATTTATACTCCAATGGCTGTATTGTTAACGGAGATAAAAGCATAGAGGACGAGGATTGGTTTCTTCCGCCCGATGGGGCAGGTACATACTCATACGGCGTTGGACAAAATACAGTATGGACCAACTATTATGCGACAAAGACTTATACCGGTGAACTTGGACTTTGGGGAAGTCCTAAATATACAATTGGAACATATGCGTACCATTGGGGCGGTACAAATAATCTTGCACCGGGCAGATTCGGAAGATATTCGTTTGTCTGGCTTGACCCCGGTGAAGAATATGAATTCGGTGTTTATTCCACATGTTCTTACAGTAACGTAACTTGGGGCGTATACAATGCAAACTCTTACTTTGATACATATCATGTAAATTCCGGCATTGGTTGGTTTGAACGTACGTCGGGTGGACAGAGAATAGGCTATGACCCTAATAATACGCCGTTGTCCACATATAAAGACCAGTACTATACGTCTATTCAGCCTAGTACTAACTATATGACGTGGACGGCTAAGTCAACTGCTGCTAATCAATGGAATAAAGTTAAAATCAGCGGCGATGCGCCTACGGGAGTATATTATATACAGGTTACCGACCCATATAACTCAAGATATAATTACAGGTTTGGCAGTACCGCGCACAGCTGGGAGTTCGGTCCGTATTTTTATGATGAGTTTGTTCCTAATGTTGATATAAAAAACTATTCATGGACGTATTATGGTCAGATACAGATTATTGTTTTAAGAAATTCAGTTCAAAAACTTGAAATGGAATTTGAGGAGGGCGTAAATTCGGAAAGGACGACAAAAACCGTAACCTACAACGGCAGCCCTCAAACGATTACCTTTTTAAACGACTGGAGCGCGGGTTTAATAACGTACTCTGTAAGCAGCGCTAACGTGACGTTGCAGTCCCGTAACGGAATTAAAATAAACAAACAAAATAAAATAGTATTCAAAGCTACCGAAACGGGCACGTATACGATTTCGTTTACACCCTTTAACCGATGGTCGGACGATACGACGACCGGGCCGTCAACGCCGCTGACGTTTACGTTCATTATCAAAAAAATCGAGCTGCAGCTACCAACTATGCAGGTGGAAACGGGCGTAGATACGGCGACGAATACAAAATTCGTCTACGATACCGGTCAGGACCAGTACGTAAGCGTGCACCCCGTGCCAAAACAATATACAACATATACGGCAGACAGCTTGTCCGAGTGGCTATGGTCGGACGCCGGAATGCTCACGCTGGCGCAAAGCACGCAGGGCACGTATACTTTTACGGTAAAGCTTAACAGCAAAACAAATATGGTCTGGGCGGGGGTATCGGACGACCCCTCCACGCCCGAAGACGAGCGTACGGCAGACCAGACGTTTACTTTCATCATCGGCCCGCAGATGATAACCGTTTCGCCGGAGATAATAAACGACGGCGGCACAATCACCGATTTTAATAAAGAGGTGACTTATAACGGCGCAGACCAGACGATGAGTATAATGTACATATCGTACCAGAGTATGGAAATAGATACGGGCGACCTCGCTATGGTAATGAAGGACAACGTAATGTCCGTCACTGCACTTAACGCGGGCACCTATCCTATAATTCTTACTCCGAAAGACCGTTACGTCTGGGATGACGGAACAAACACCCCCCGTACTTATAACTTTATAATCAACAAAATGAAGATAAGCGCGCCGTATCTGACGGACGACGACGCCGTGGATAATAAAAAGGTTGTAACTTTCTACGGCGAGTTCAACGAGGACGGCACCGAGTGGGTTGAAACGCTTACCTTTGAAAACGCGCTTCAAGCGCGTATAAACTGGATTTCGCTCGAAATGAGCCAGTACAACTGGGGCGATACCCGCCTCATACTTTCCGCGCGCAACGCGGGCACGTACAAGGTCGAGTTCGAGTGTAAGCCCAACTATCAGTGGGACGACGGCGTCGAGCCGCCCGTCTGCGAGCTGGTAATCAAAAGAAAGCCTATCGAGATGCCTTATCTTATTAAAGACCCCGCACTGAGCGCGGGCGAGGGCAGACCGAAAGACGAAATAGTCAGCTACCCCGACGATTACACCAAAGAAGTACAGTTCGACGAAGCCGTACACTATTTCAATATGTTCGCCGGAATGCAGGGCTCGATATTCATTTCCTACGACGAGTCGCTCGGTTACGACCATAAAAAGGACGGGTTTGCTACGTTCTCGGGTATACACGTAGAGCCGAATTCGGGCGTATACACCATAGGCATTACGCCTACGGCAAACTATTGTTGGGATAACGAAACGAATTCGAGCGAACAGATTGTATTTAAATTCAAAATCAAGGCTATAAGCATAAACCCGCTTGAAATGAAAGCATGGAACTGGGTAGCGGGCGGAGACGACAGTAATCCGAATGATTTCAACAATGCAAGATACTGGGACCCCGTGTCCGTTGAAACCAGACTTACAAGCAATACCTATCATAAGACGCGTTCACACCATATAAGGATAGGCGACGGCTCGTCCGACTGGGAAACTTCCTATAATAACGAATGGCACTCCGTTCAGATTTTCGACCCTTCGACAAAGGTTTTCTATCCTGTCAATCTTCTGGACAGACTACCCGAAAGTCTCGGCGTAAGCGTTTCGGAGGACGGCGGATACCTGACTTTCACGGCTCACGGCGCGGCGGACTATATTATCAGGATTATTCTTAACAACACCGACTATTGCTGGGGCGATACCGAGGACACGGGTATAGATTATTACCTCAACATTCTGGCGCAGGGCATAGAGAACCCTATTCTCAGAGACGCCGGTACGGAGGATAAGAAAACCGAGTACGGTAAACGCGTAACCGAAATCAAGCCGCAGGAGCTTATAGGCGAGTTCTGGGCAGATAAAAACGCCGCAGGCAAATGGGAAGACGCGGAATACCATATGATAGTCGAAATTTCGCCCGATTATAAAGATTATATCAAGTGCGAAATTTTAGACAACGATAAAAATATGCGCGGCGGCTGGGAAAATGACCCCGTCAGCGGTAAAGACCAGCTTGTGTTCTACGCAAAAAGCGCCGGCACGCACACTGTAAGGATTTCGGTTAACAGCGAAAACTATCAGTGGAAGTCCGGCAGCGCATACTATGATTTTAAATTAACCATAGCGGAAGCCGCCGTTGTAGGCCTCGAATTCTTCTACTTTGACGAAAACGGACAGAAGGTAAGCCTCAACAACGGCAAAAGAGAGCTTTTGGGCGGCGATACCGCAAGCGTTACGTTTGAGTACAATACCGAGCCGTTCGAAGTTTTCGCCGAGCGCATCGAGCTCGAAGGCGAAGAGCTGAAGGACGAATATCTGCGCACGGAATTTGCAACGCAGTTCGATTTCAGCAACATTACCGCAAAAGCGTATAAAGACGGCAAGGTTATAAATCTTACGGCGAAAATAACCGAAGACGATAAACTCAGCCTTTCGGCAATCGAAGCGGGCGAATACGTTGTTACAATCGTGCCCAACACCGACTATTGCTGGCGTATAGGCGCGCGGAAAGACCCGCTCGTGTTTACGCTCAATATAACTCAGCGCGGCGTTGAAAGGCCTACGCTTATAGATACGGAAGACGGCGGCGTCGTCAACCCCACCTCGTCGTTAAAGACGATAGTGTACAACAAGGGCACGCAGTCCATTACCGTTGCGCTCGGAGAATATCCGCTTGCATACACCGTAGAAAGTTGGCAGGGCGTGGACGCGTCGGGTAACCCCATTCAACCCGTTTACGACCTCGAAAACGAAGAGGGCGCACGCATTTCCGCAAGCGCGCTCGACTCCGGCGATTATATACTCGGTATAATTATCGGCGACGACAACAACTATAAATGGAAAAATAAAGACTATCTGCCGGTGCAGACCTATACTCTTACCATCAAGCCTTTGGGCATCGAAAGCCCCACTGCATGGCTTTGGGACGGCGAGGAAGCGGATTTCGACGCGGATAAAGGGTCGGGCACGCAGGTCAGACCCGGTACTCAGGCGGCGGGTGACCCTTACGACAACG
>Ga0073906_1003856_pt1 | contig 16092 bp, 9 predicted proteins | sample Inofromicrocosms_FD_65485 | JGI IMG/M metagenome (GOLD analysis project Ga0073906, IMG submission 65485) | Mouse cecum microbial communities from Vienna, Austria - Inoculum for glucosamine and mucus D2O microcosms | ecosystem: Host-associated > Mammals > Digestive system > Large intestine > Cecum... | reverse complement strand
ATACCTATCAGTAGCAGATAAAATCTATAAAGTCAAAAACATTGACTTTCACAACCTGATTATAGAAGCAACAAAAACAGATTTAGTTATTAGCGATGTTCCTGAGAATGAAGTGTTTCCGATTGAAGAGTTGGAGGAGTTTAGGATCAAGTTATGTAATGGGGGTGGGATGAGAGATTAGATAAAAATAGTGCCTTTGAGTGTGGGATGTCAAAGGCAATGGATTTGATAATAATTATGTATGTGTAACATCAAATAACCATTGTTTAATTGAATTGAAATCCTGTAATGACATTTGGAACTGAATCTCTTGTTGGAATTCTTGTGCTGGTTTAGAAAAATAAGAGGTAGTAACAGCGATTCCATAAGTGGCTCTTTCTTTTGAAAGAACACCATACAAATCTCGTAATACATTTACACCAACTTTATGTGTAGGTTTATATTTTTTGCACTCTACAATATATAAAAACGATCCCAAATCATCTTTACGCGCAGCATAAATGTCTTTCCCACCATCTCGAGTAGCAGGAGTTAGTTCAACTTTATATCCTTTACGCGTGAGAATTTCAGCAACGAGTTCTTCAAAACTACGAGAAGATAATTGATATAAATCAGTAGGATTTTTATTTAGTTCATTTAACATCCAATCATTTATTCCGCTAACATCTACACGAATTGTTTTTATGTCAGAAATAGGATTTCCTAATGGATTTATAATGCATTTATTTGTTGTAATATTAGAGATGGAATCTAATTCAAAATTTTTATAAATATTATAATAATGCATGAAGTTACTGTTGGCATCAGTATTATTAAATAAGGATGTAAGGTTTTCAGGATTTTGTTGGTATATTGCTTGTACAAAATTATTTACATTTTTGTCATAATGTACTTTTTCCCATCCAATAGCAGAATTTAGTATACTATACTCAATTAATATATTACTTATAGCAATTTTGAGATCTGATATATTGGTTACTTTTCTGGTCGGTTTAGAAAATACTAACATTTTAAAAATATTGTGCAAATTGGAATGGTTATCTTTAAATTTATCATTTGTAGACACTCTTTTAAATATGCCATCGCCATCATCTAAAAAAATAGCATATGTAGGCATATTTTTAGAAAGAGCATACCTATATTCCAGTTCTGCATAACTTATGCCAGATTCATCTTCAATGGAGCCATAGTGCCCACTGAAAATAAGTATAAATACATCAGATTCGTCAATCCATTTATATATGGTTTTTAATTGTAATTCATTACCAGCTTTAAACAGTTCCATACCAACAGGAATATGACCAGCATTAAGGATAGCTTCAACAGCGGCTTGACGTTCTTCGATAAGGTCTGTATATGTTGATGAAACAAAAACTTGTAACTTTTTATCCATTAGACTATCCCCTTTCACGTTTTAAATTGTAACATATATATGTGAAAAGGGAAATATGTTATCAATGAAATTCCTCTTTCAAGAAGCGAATGCAGCACAGCATAAACATACCCTGTGACGCTGTATTTTGACCATATAGGGGCGTTTGGGTATTGAACGATTTCCTTTATGGTGAATGGCGTTAAGTGGCTATTTGGGCGAATAAGAGCTTGCAGAATAGGTTATGTAATGGAATGGATGATCAATACGCAACTAGGTAGACGTAACCTTCCACCCGCCCAAAGATTAGCTGTTATGGACAAGTTTAAAAAGAAAATACAAGAACAAGCAAAGTCAACACAAGGCACTCGCACAGATTTAACTTCTTCTCCAAATGGAGAAAAAGTTAAAAGCACTCACACAGACAAAGAACTTGCTAAAATGGCAGGTGTTGGAACTGGAACAACTATATTGATTTGAACGTGGCGGAAACGGATCAAACCAATATGAATAAAAAGCAAAACTTTTGACAATTGCAAATCCTAATATCCCATCTAACCAAATTGAATTGGCAGAATCATATGGTATAACACAACAAACCATGAACAATTATATGCGAATTGCCAATATGATATTTGATTTACAAGATGAAAATTCTAAACTTCGTGCCTTGATATCGAATAACTTTGGTAGACGGAAAAATGATCCAGCTAAGGATAGAAAAGCATTAGAGACTTATGTTGAATTAAGAGGGTATAAACAACATGATAATCAATGGACATGCCATAATGGCACGACCACAAAATCTACTCTTGATGAGATTGCAAAAGAACTCAATATGTCTAAACGTAATCTTCAAAGAGCATTGCGTATAGAACGTAATCTAACAGATTCAATGAAAGAATTACGTGTTTATTATGTTCTGATTATAAGCTGTGTAAATGATTTTTGTGGCAATTTGGGGCGTTAGGGGTGTGGATGTGGGATTGATAGGTATGAGAGCGATTAGGGGTTAATTTGAGCGAATATTTGTTCTTTGACAATTGAATATTGATGGTTGAGAGTATATAATATTCTTATCATAAAAGATAGGGGATATTATATGGATAAGCGTTATCAAGTGTTTGTTAGTTCTACATTTACAGATTTAAAGGAAGAAAGAAAAGCGATTATTGAAGGATTGTTAAATGCTAAATATATACCGGCAGGAATGGAGATGTTTTCTGCTTCTAATGATGAGCAATTTAAGTATATCAAGAAAATAATAGATACTTGTGATTACTATGTGCTAATTGTAGGTGCAAGATATGGTTCGCTTAATCCAAGTACAGGCAAAAGTTTTACAGAACAAGAATATGATTATGCTGTTGAAAAGGGTATTCCGGTTTTAGCATTTCTGCATGATAATCCTTATGATTTGCCGGTAGAAAAAAGAGATGATGATAAACGTGAATTATTAGAGCAATTTAGAGCTAAAGTATCTGATGGAAGATTGTGTAAAATGTGGCATACATCAGCGGAATTAATAGCATCAGTCATTATCAGTTTGGGTGAAGAGGTTGCTGATAATCCACAGATGGGCTGGACAAGAGGAAATATTGAGGATAGTGTTGAGCTATTATCACAAATAAATGATTTGCGTAAAGAGAAAGAAAATATTGAAAAGGAATATAGAGAGTTAAAAGAAAAGTATGATGAATTGACTAAACAAGAAGATAACTTTGCCAGTGGAGATGATATATTTACTATTTATGGGACACAGGATGGATATGATGATAGACGTAAGTATTATTCAAAAGAAAGAAAAGTAACTCTGACATGGAATAAAATATTTTCAGCAATTGCACCATATCTAACTGCACCTACAAATTTTAATGGGTTTTGTGAGAAATTGATAAATGCAATAAATTCTGCTTATAATGAAGATATTTCATATATAAATGATGATTGTGCTCAAACTATAAAAGTGCAACTTTCGGCACTCGGTTTAATAAAATGCTATCAAGCGAATCTGAATAAAGGAGGTGTTGCTGAAGCAATAGAGGTTACTGAAAAAGGAAATAGATATTTATTAGAATTGAAAACTATAAAAAAGTGAAAATTATACCAGTCATCAAAATATAACAAGATGGCTGGTATTTCTTACTCTTGACACAAGAACATACATTCGATATAATTACAGATATAGAACATATGTTCTTTATTGGCGGCGTAAAATCATCATATGTGGCAGTATGGAGATTTTAACATTTGGATGTCAAAGATGTTGACGCCCGAAAATTAATATTTGATACATACAAACACACAGATTCATAAATTCCATTATGTAAATTTAATAGAGAAGTAAGGATATGTACTTGGAGCAGTTTCAGAAATGGGATTGCTTTAAGTTTTATTTTTGTTACGGTTTTTTTGGCTTTTTGAAGAAATATTTAAAATTTTTTCATGATTTTAAAGTGATTTTATGAGTTTTTCGCAAGTTTGAGAAAAACGTTGAGAATGAATGGAGAAGTAAAGAGTGTACAAGGAAATAGAGAAGTAAAAACAAAAAAGAAAAGAGTGATTGGAGGATGGATTTATGGAACCTTTACACGAACACAATCAAAAAACATATGAAAATATTTGTCGTATGTATAATGAAGGAATTCAAAGGATGGCAGTCGTTCAGCCAACAGGAAGCGGCAAAAGCCTTTTAATGGCTAAATTGATTGAAGATAATCCAGATAGTAGATTTTTTGTTTTATCTACAAGCCATAAAATCAATGATCAGTTTAAATCGAAATTGGATGAAAAGATACTGGACAATTTAGAATGTAATATTTACTGGAATATGCCAAATATGAAGCAGGAAGTAATGGAATCATTGCAGCCTGATTATATTTTTCTTGACGAAATGCACAGGGCATTAGCTAAAGAATGGTCAAAAGGTATTAATGTCTTGCTGAATATGTATCCTGATGCAAAGGTGTTAGGATTGTCGGCAACTCCTATTAGATATTTGGATAAGTGCCGCAATGTAGCTGAAGAATTATTCGGTGGCAATTTGGCTTGTGATATGAGTTTGTCTCAGGCGATTCTTGACGGTATTCTGCCTATGGCGAGATACGTTTGTGGTGTTTATTCATATGAGAAAGATACAGAAAGCTTGAATAAGAAGATTGAGAAAAGTTGCAATAGTGAAGAAGAAAAGAAAGAACTGCTAAAGGAATTGAAAATTTTGAAAGAAAATCTGGATAAAGGACATGGAGTATCTGATATTTTTAGAAAATACATAATGAGTGGTAATGAAAAGTTTGTTGTATTTCTGAAAAATACTATGCATTTAAGAGTAATGAAACCAGTTATAGAAAAATGGTTTCTTGATGCTGGATTTAACGTACGGCTTTATGAAGTACATAGCAAGAATACTGATAAAGACAGAGAATTCCAGGCATTTAGAGAAGATAAAGAGAACGGAATCAAGTTGTGTCTGTCAGTCAACATGCTTGCGGAGGGCATTCATGGCGATATTGACGGTGTGATCATGCTTAGAGAAACGATTAGTGCAAATATGTATTTTCAGATGATCGGAAGGGCATTTGCGTGTGGTAAGAAAACAATACCATTGATAATTGATCTGGTTGCTAATAGCCAGTTTATTTCTGATGCTGCTGACAATTTTCCGAATGAAATAAGGGGAGAGATTGAAAAGCGAAAGAAAGAATGTGAAAAAGAGGGTAAGGAATATGAAGTTGGCTTTGATGTGAACGAGTTCATTGTGATGGATGAATTTATGGATGTTGTTAGTGGATTTAAGGAAATTGAGGGGAGGTTACAGGGAAGCTGGGATGCAATGTTTCAAGAATATTGCAAATTTTATGAAGAAAATGGGCATGGTGACGTACCAAATACAGAAGAATATAAGAAATTGAATAATTGGTGTCAGCACAATAGGACTAGTAGGATTCAAAATAATCTTCTTGAAAAAAGAATATCACTATTAGATGAAAAGAATTTTATATGGGAATTAAGAAAATATAGATTTAAAAACAATATAAAGGCAGTTGCCCAATATTATAAAGAATATGGTGAATATCCATCGCCGAATTCAAAAGATTTTGAAATAAGAAGATTAGGACAATTTGTATCTGATGAAAAAGCAAAAATGCGTGAAGAGAATTATTCTGAATGGAAAGAAAATATTGTAAACCAGTATTTTCCTGATTTTTCTTGTAAAAGTTATAATGATGTAGCATTTGAGAGATTTATATATTTTTTTAAAAGATATAAAGAGAAATATGGTCACACAGATATTAAAGTAAATGATGAAATTGATAGTTATAAGATTGGAATTATTTATTTCGGTTTATTACAAAGAAAGAATAAATTATCCCAAGAAAAGATAAAGATATTGAAAACAAATGGAGTTAGACTTGAAAAAAAGAATGAAGTGATTTTTAAGGAAAAAATGAATTTTGCGAAGGAAGCAGCAAAAAGTGGAGTGATTATAAGTTGTAATAATCGAGTGTACAAAAAGAATAATTTATATGATTGGATAAAGTCTACAGTGAAAAGAAAATATAAAAGAAACAATCTATCTATTGAAGAAATAGAAATTGTTGAAAAACTAATAGGTAAACCATTATGCAAGTTTTTCTTGTGTGATAATTTTATCAAAATTGTGGACGTAAGGGAGAATAAGGTAATTGCAGTATGCAATACACAAAAGGAAGCGGCAGAAAAAATATCGAAGCAGATTAATTTACTGACAAGTATTAGTGTTATTCGTAATCGATTAGGCGGTAAAGTTACCACTCCATACAAAGGACGCTTTATGTTCTATTATGCAACTGATGAAGAAATAAAAAAGTATCTTGAAGAAAGTAAAGCAAGTTAATTCATATAGTAGATAAGCCATTTCGGAGAATAAAAAGCAATAAATCTTCGATTTGGCTTCTCTTTTCTGAAGTGGTTGATTGTAATTGTGTGGTTAATTTGATTTTGAATAGAGAAGTAATAAGCGAAGTTGTTATTTGTGAATAAATTTTGTGGAGGTAATTGTTAATGAGTAAAAAGAACGTAGAAATTGAAAGTGATAAACAGGAAAGCAGTGCAATAAAAATTAAGGGTATTCAGGCGGCAAGTTTATACAGAGTCACAAATAATTACAAGTTTGTAATAAAAAAGAAAAATGAAGATGGAAGCTATAATGGTTTAAAAGAATATAAAAAGCCTTTTCTTGATTTTGGGAATGCAGTTATTAATAATAGCTTGTTTGCAAAATATGTCCGTAAGCATGGTGTTATTGTCAATAAATTTAAAGGAAGTTATGACTTCCTGATGATGAAATTTGATTGGGGAGTAGATGAAGATGATTCCAATAAGGAAGATATAAAGCCAGCTATGACAACGCAAGAGTTAAGAGATTACTATTATGAGAATGATGCTACAGTGATATGGAAGACATATGATTCAAAAACTGGCAAAGAAATAAAGGCAAAAGAAAAGACCATAACATATCAAATGCTTTTAAGGACTCCAGGAAAGGCAAAAGAAGGGCATTGTCTCTTTATCAAAAAAGAATTACACAATAAGGTTTTCAATTATCTTACAATGGGACTATGGGAGAGAATGCCGAATGTAAAAGGTGCTAAGATTGTTGAAATGTCTGCATATGCGCCGCTGATCACTGCAACTGCAATAGATTACATACAGATTCCCATGGAGAACATTTTCGTACTGGAAGACCAAAAAAGTTCCTGTTATAAAAAGGCTATTATTGTAAAAGCCAAAGAAGTCGAGCATACCAGAAAAGTAAAGGACTATCCAGCGTTTGAGGAATATATCAATCAATATGGGTTGACATTCTATAAGAAAACCGCTGATGAAAATCCGCAATTAAAATATGTTGAGAGAAGCAAAAAGGCTTTAGATGGATATGGAATTGATGCGGAACTGTGTCCTGAAAAAGATGTTACATATTATAAAAAGGGATGTTGCTGTGATAGGGAACAGGAAAAATCTGAAATTACAAATACCCTATGGGATGGAATGGGCATAATTGATGATTCGATTTTTCCTGAAAACATGGAAGGGTTCATATATTGTAGAAGCCATTTCTTTAAGTCATGCTTATTCCGGGGGAATATGCAAAGGTATTTCAAGGGTTATTACGGTGATGATTATGATACAGCATATGAAACGGATATGACAGGGAGAAGGATGAAAGTAACAGATATAAAAGTGGTCATTACAGAAAATTCCCTGAAATGGATAAAATTCCTTGAACTAATGAGCAAAAGCGGAACGATGGAAGACGGTTTTAAATATTACAGTAGGGTAATGAAAAAAGATGGTGAAATGTTTGCAATTGTAAAGACTGCCCATAGCAGCAAATATGATGAATTGCAAAGAAGCTCTTTCCAGATGAATAATACACTGCTTACCACTGATAAGAGTGTGTTAGGGGAAATTGCAGCCCCAAGCATTGAATACTGTAATAAACTAAAGACGGATGATGAAGCTTTCCTGAAATATCTGGAGATAACCGGTTCTGCAAGGTATAGTATCAATAATGTTTTGATTGCTCTGTATAGATGGAATGATGAATTTAGGTATATGGAATGGTTTAAAAATAAGAAAAAAGCAAAAATAAATGAGCTTAAAGCTCAGAGGCTCAAACTTGGGAAGCTGTTCCAGTATGGCGATAATTTAGTTATATGCGGAAATCCGGTAGCTATGCTGATGGCAGTTACAGGACAAAGTTATCTTGATGAAAATTGTTTTATACAAGCAGAGGATAGGATTCAATGTTGTACAAGCAGATTTGGGGAAGGTGAAATGCTTGCAGGGTTTCGGAGTCCGCATAATAGCCCCAATAATATTGTATATTTAGAGAATGTATATCCTGATAAAATTCGGAGATATTTTCCGAATTTAGGTGATAATGTCATTATAATAAATGGGGTTGGAACTGATGTACAAAGCCGTTTGAATGGGCAGGATTTGGACACGGATTCGATTTATACCACAAACCAGAAAAATATTGTTGAGCTTGCGAAGAAGGCATATAATGAACATCCAACGATCATCAATGATATAAAGTATGGGATAAATGAATATGACAAAAGTATGAAGTCATATTCTAAAATGGATGCCAATATTTCTTCAGCACAATATAATATCGGCTCTGCAAGCAATATAGCACAATTGGCTTTGAGTTATTGGTTTGATAGTGGGTGTGGAGATAAGGAATTGGAGGATGTTTTTATAATATGTAGCGTATTAGCGCAAGTGGCAATTGATTCATGTAAAAGAAGTTTTGAAATAAAAGTAGGGGGTGAATTAGCAAGGATTGAGAAAATGCAGTGCATGAAACATGATCCAAAATACCCTGTTTTTTATGCTGATGTGCAGGAACACAATAATAAGAAGAAAAAAGGTAACAAGCTGGAAATTAAAAAAGATGATGTTGGGTTTTTCAATTGCCCTATGGATTTGCTTTATCAAATTATTGAAGATGGGGTCATTGACCTCCGCAAGCATAAAGAGCTAAATGCCAAGACCTATAGAGAAGGTGAATATGGTGTAAAACCTATCTTTGAATATAAAGCGGACAAGGTTAATGTAGACCGAAAGCAATATAAAAAGGTGATTGATATAGTAAAGGAATATGACATGCGAATAAGTAGTTTGAACAGGGAGGGAAATACTTATCATAATGATCGACTTAATGAGTTTGAGATCTGCATGGAAAAATTGAAAAATCTTACTATTAAAGGCGATACTATGTATACTTTGATTGCATATGCGTTTAAGCCTGGAAATGAAGATTTGAGGGATAGCATGTTAACTGTTTTATATGATAAAGATAAAAAAGCGTTCTTGAACTGTTTCAAAAAAACTGAAAAAAGTTCACAAAAAGGGGCTGAAAGTATTGATTTTACGGGAGTTTTTATGATTGACTATGAAGAGAGGCGAGAAAAGAACGTAAGCTGAGTAGGGTCTCTCTCAAATGTTGTGAAATATCGTACTATCGGCATTGGCAGTATCTGGTATTGTGGAAAATCCGGATCATAGAAAGCTGTCAGTGCCACGCTAATAACTGTAATTACAGTTCAAATATATTTCTCCAAATATTCAGTTTTAGCCGGTATGAGCCTCAAAACTTATATCGGCATTCATCCAGGACTTCCACAATCTGGATACACAATAACAACTCATGTACAAGCCGCATGGTGTCCACCACAGGCACTGTGCGGTGATGCATGAAAATAGTGATGGAAGAGCCGGATATCTAATATTTTTATTTTGTGAATTAAGGTTCATATATTAACGAAAATCAAAGCGAAAAGGAGAAGAAAATGATCACACAAGATGAAGTGCGTCAGAAATTAATTAGAAAAATGCAGGAAGGACAGCAACAATATATTGCTAAACAAATCGGAGTGCCTAAACAGATATTAAGTAATTTCAAGACAGGCAAACGCGAATTGTGGGAGTCTTCCTTGCAAGCCCTTAATGATTATTTGGATAGTCATTAATCAAATCGATAGTAAGCCTAAAGTAACTATAGACACACAGCACACACATATTTAAAATTCAAGTTAAAATCTAATATTCATTCAAAGCGGCATTAATAATCAAGGCCGCAAAAAATCAAATTAAAACAGGACAACTGAATAATGTAGAAAAACTAAATAGAGAATTAAGACACGGAGGGATTAAGTACGGAACAAAGCCAGACAAATTGTAAAGATATCAGCATGGATGTTATTTACAGAACATTGCCAAACCTGAAAACAGAGAACCAGGACATAATTTCGGTCAATTACAAATTATCCAATCTGCATCATTGGATGAACCACGAAGATGAGTTTGAGAAATATTTGCAAAGCCTGCTTGATGGTGCAAATACAAATATACTGGCAATAAATGCACTTATTGAGCTTTATAACGGGGTGCTTGCAGAAAGCAGGGATAGAAAATGTGGCCTTATTGAAGGGATAAGTAAAATGTATGATGTATTGCCGGATGAATCCAAGGAAAAGATATGCCACGATTTGGTTGGCAAAAGAAAATTTTTTGAGGATGCATATAGACTTATTATGGATACTTTTAAAGATGCCGCTGGGGAAAAGGAAGATGCGGTGCAAGAGTAGGGAAATATTAGACATACAGAAATGAGAAAATATGTTCGATTTCTGTTGCGAGTATATGAAAGGGGTGGTATAATTGTAGATAAATAAGTAGGAAACAGGGGGATTGGTGGTATGGCTAAAGTGACTTGTGAATCATGCGGTGCATCGTTTTTATATAATGTAGTTAAAGATATGGAAGTTTGCCCAGTATGTGGAAAACCATTGTGGGAAGATTCTGCTGAGGAGACTGAAAAAGTGGATAATTTTTCTCAGAATAAGGTACTTAGTTTTGGTGATGGCGTTGAATTAGGTGAGAATGACAGTTTTGATGAAGATAAAATTGATTTCTGGTGGTATAGTATAAAGGAACCAAGTGCTGATGGAACAAGTAGAGGTAGAGTATATACTACTTGTACGAAGTGTAGTAATCTTTCTTATGTAACATATCCCGTTGCTAGAACAAAAGATTATTTGTTAATAAGTCCAAAATGTCGAGATAAATGTGGTCATTGTGGAAATGAATTAAAAAACCATATCATTTCTAAACGTCCTGAAAATTGGGTTGATCCCAGAAAGCGTGATATGTGGGTGAAGGACTACGAAAATATACCTAAATGTCCTACTTGCAGTTCTACAAAGATTAGGAAGATTTCAGCCATGTCAAAAGCTGCATCGGTTGCTATGTGGGGTGTGCTTTCAAGGAAAGTACATAAGCAATGGCATTGCGATACTTGTGGCAGTGAGTGGTAAGTAGAAAATTGAATATTGTTAATAAAAATAAAGGGCAGCCCAGATGGGCTGTCTTTTTGTATGAGAAAAAGGAGGAAATTTTATTGGGTAATAATGACTTTATGCTAGATATGATTGCAACATTGAATAAACAATTATCAAAGGCGCAATTAAAAAATGATTTAAAAGGGATTGATAATACCCTTTCTGTAAAGGTAATTGCAAAACTTGCAACGGCGCTTTCTAAAAAGCAATTAGGAAATAGTTTAAAACAGTTGAATAATTTATATGTTCAAGTTGGAACAAAATTTAAAACGGATAAGAACACAAGAAATAAGCTATTGAATGAAATTGAACAATTGCAGAAAAATCTTACAGAACTGCAATTAAAGGTAAATGTAGAGAAAGGTGCTTCCTCAAATGCAATTGGTTCTGTTATATCCGCTGCAAAGACAGCACAGAAATATGCAGACAAAACATCAATCACATTGGATGTAGAAGTGCGCAAGGAAAAGGCAGTAAATGATATCCTTTATATTGGGCAGAAATATTCAAAACTGTTTTCCAATGTATCAGCTTCCAAAAAGTATGAAAACTTATTGAATTCAGCATATTCCATTTCGGACAAATCTCAATTGCAGGAAGTACGGGCACAAATTTCAGCTTTTACCAGTGAACTGAAAGCGCATGGGTTAGCAGCAGAATCAACAAGTGCCAAATGGAGGAAGCTGATTGACCGTGCCAAGGATCTGTTTTCTGCGGCAAGTATTATCAGGACAGTATTTGTACAGGCGAAACAGGCGGTTTCTACAACGATTGGCCTTGATAAGGTATATACAGATCTAGTAAAGGTAAATGATGAGCTAAACCGTAATGATTATGCGGATTATCTGTCAAGATGCAACCAGAAAGCGCAGGAATTGGCAACGACACAGAAAGCACTGATTGAGGGCGCAACAGAATTTTCAAAGTCGGGGTATAATTTATCCACAAGTGATGCGCTGACTGAAAAATCAACGATACTAAGCAATGTAGGCGATATGAGCGCATCTGATTCTGCAAAGGCAATTATTTCTGGTGTACAGGCTTATGATGCTGTAGACGGCTATACGGATGTTGTAGATAAAGCACAGGCATTAATTGATAAATATAACGAAATTGGAAATACAGCAAGTATTACAACTGCTGAAATTGCCCAGGGCGTACAAAAAGTAGGTTCTGTATTTGCGGATAGTAATACAAGTGTCGATGAGTTTATAGCATTGCTCAGTGCAGGAAACCGCCAATTCCAGGATGCGGACAACCTGTCATTAGGACTCCGTACCGCTGCGCTTCGTATTCGTGGGTGTTCGACTGAATTAGAAACCATGGGGGAAGAAACGGAGGGCGTTTATACTTCTGCGTCAAAACTTGAAGAGAAGATTAAAGGACTTACTAATGTAAATGGAACTGGTGGGGTTTCTATTTTAGAAGCAGACGGAGAAACATTCCGCAGTATTTATGATATTTTCCTTGATATATCCAAAGTATACAAGGATATGTCGGATACAAATGCAAGCGCACTTTTGGAGCTGATAGCTGGAAAGAACCGTGCATCGGCAATCAGTGCGACTTTAAATAATATGTCAGAAGCGGAAGAAATTCTACAAAACAGCCTTAATGCAGCAGGATCGGCACAAAAAGAGTATGATTCATATTTGGAAAGCACTGAAGCGCATATCCAGCAATTCCAGACTAAGTTGGTTGAGACATATTCAACATTTGTAAATGGGGATATGATTTCCCATGCAGCAGATTTGGGTACAGCTATACTTGATCTTGTTAATAAGACGGATTTATTAAAGCACAGCCTGATAGCCATTGCAGTTTTGAAAATTGGTCAGGGTATTTCTGCTGTTGGTGGCGCTATTGCTGGAACAGTTACACAAATGAAAACACTTGGGGATGCAATTCAACAAGTTAAAGGTTTGCCGCTAGATGATGATTTAAGAAAAGAAGTATTAGATAAAATTGGAGAAGCAACAAAATCTCTTACAGAAAAGAATTTGAAACTGTTATTATCCCAGAAGAAATTGACCGAGGATGATAGAACTGCAATATTAGTCAAACATAATCTCACAGAAGAGGAAGCATTATCTAAACTTGAAAAAATGGGCTTGACAACTGCCACAAATGCAAATACAGCCGCCAATACAGCGAACGCATCCTCTGTAAACACACTAAAAGGTGCATTTGCCGGACTTACCGCTTCTGTTAAGTCAACATGGGCAGCTATGTCAATGCTTCAAAAGGCAAGTATTGTATTTGCGGCTATATCCACTGCATGGAGCATTGGCTCTTCAATTATTAATAGAATTAAACAGGACAATGAAGCGTTGATACAGTCCACAAAAGAAGCCTCAAACGCCTACAAAGAATCCGCCGCATCCATAGGTGACTATATTTCCAGGTATCAGGAACTGCATAAAGCACTACTCGCCGCCAAAGGCAACGAGGAAGAGACATACAGCGTCAAAAAGCAGCTGCTCGAACTACAGACAGAATTAAATGATAAATTTGCCGATGAATACGGCGCAATTAACCTTGTAACGGATGCATACAAAGACCAGACGGAGGCAATCAAAGCCTTAAACAAGGAAACAGCCCAAGCATTCCTCAACGAAAATAAAAAGGGGATTGACAAAGCAGAAAAGGCAATGACAAAAGGCCGCCATTACAACCTGAGCCTGACAGGCATATCCGCATATACAGATGAAGGGGCAGTGTTAAAAGAGATTGCCGAAAAGTACAAAGGGCAAGGGGTCTCCCTGATGGATGAACTTGGGGATGGCAGCTATTCACAGTTCTCCATACATATCAATGCGGATGCACAGTCGGCATATGACACCATCAATGCCTTTGAGAATGACTTAAGGGGCAAGGCAAAGGAACTTGGCGATGAGCATATGTTTGATGATGTGCTGGATGTCTCATCCGCCTCATTGAACAAGGCGAAGGAAACCATTGACAAGTACGGGGATATTTTCAGGCAGGCTTTAACTGCTGAAATTGCGTCTGATGATGGGTTATCCAGTACATACAATGAAGTGCTGAAGTCAGTGGATGCCTATAACGAAGCCGTATTAAGGTCAGAGAATATCTACGATGATGGAAACGTGGCAAAGGCAAAGGAAGGCCTTGACGCGGTAAAAGACTCCATCCAGGGCAACGAAACGGAATGGGGCAGGTATGCCGCACTGGTTGATGAAGTGTTCAGCCAGGCCGACACAAGGCTGCTGGAATTTAATGAAGCAATGCAAAACAATGCCGGGTTGCAGAACCTTGCAAATGAGCTGAAAGAATTCAGTGACCTGGATTTGAAGGCCTTTGACAATACTGGCAGCAATGCCCCCTTTGAGAAATTGAAAGAGTCGGCAGAGGAATACAATGTCAGCGTTGATGAACTGATTGACTCCCTGGTACGTCTGGGGTATGTACAGGGTGAAATCACGTCCGAAACATCTGCCGGGATGGATGAGCCTAAATGGGGATTCTCCCAAACCATAGACCAGCTCAATACCCGTCTTAAACCGGCATTCGATGCATTGAAATCCGCATACCAGGACATCTTCACGGATGACGGGAAATTTGCCCTAAACAGCATAGATATTCTATCAACATGCGACTCCATCAAATCCAAACTGGATGATATGGCAGAACTTGGATTGGATATCGACTATTCTTCCTATGAGGATTTTGTAAGGGTATTACGAAATTCCGAATCAACAGAACAGAATGTAAAAGACGCATTTGACTCCCTTGCCGCTTCCATTACAAGTGCAGGATTATCAGGTGCGGAGGATTTTGAAACACTGAAAGCCGCCCTGGAAGACCTGGGTGTTGTGAATGAGGAACTTGTTGCCTTTGAAGCACTGGCCAGTAATACCGAAGCATTAAAGGAAGCCGGACTTGACTTGGCAAGTGCTACTGAAGAACAGATCGCTGCCTTTGCAAATGAAATGGTATCCGCTGAAAATGTGTCAGAAGCTATTGCAATGCTTACTTTCCAGAAGGAGTTATGCGGACTACAGGACATGAATACGGCTGGTGAGGTTGCAAATTTGCTTACCCTTGCTGAAAATGCAGGATATACGGGAGAAGTAATTCAATACTTGACAGAGTTGGAGCGGATATACCAAGAGGTTGCCAGTGGCACATTATCACCCGGTATGCTGGATAAAAAACTTGCAAGGGCTGAAGAACTGCAAGGGCTGATTAAGGATTCCGCCGGTAAAATAAATTATGAGCCTAAAGTTGATTATAGTGGCGGCAAGAAATCAGCAGGAAGTGCAGGCAAGGAAGCGGCGGACGCTTATCTTGAAGCCTTTGAAAAAGAACTGGCTGATTTAGATGATTTAAAATCCCGCGGTAAAATAACAGAAAAACAATACCTGGATGCACTCCGCAGACTCTACCTAAAATATTTTCGAGATAAAGAGAAATATTTAAAAGAATACGAGAAATACGAGCATCAATACCTGGAAGGCATGAAATCCCTCTATGAATCCGCTTTCAGCTACATCACAAAGCAGATCGACAAGCGCATAGACGCAACCAATGCTGAAAAAGATGCCGCCGTGTCCGCGCTTGAAGCGGAGCGCGATGCCAGGCTTGAAGCCATAGAGGCACAGAAGGAGCAGCTTGAAAATGAAATCGAAGGCATTGAGAAGGAAATAGAAGCCAAGGAAAAGGAAATCAAGGCGATGCAGGACGCGAACGAGGAACGCAAACGCTCCCTTGACTTGCAGAAGGCAGAATACGAATTGCAGCGTATGCAGAACCAGAAGACCTCCCTTGTCTATAAGGACGGGCAGGTGTCCTATGAAGCCGACA
>Ga0073906_1003855_pt1 | contig 16098 bp, 15 predicted proteins | sample Inofromicrocosms_FD_65485 | JGI IMG/M metagenome (GOLD analysis project Ga0073906, IMG submission 65485) | Mouse cecum microbial communities from Vienna, Austria - Inoculum for glucosamine and mucus D2O microcosms | ecosystem: Host-associated > Mammals > Digestive system > Large intestine >... | reverse complement strand
ACACAGATCCAGTGAGGTAGAAATAGATACAACACTTTTGGGGATCCGGCCATGCGGCAGCGAAGATCTCCCGCAGGACAAGATGAAGGATCTGATCCGCAGGCAGAACCGGCTGATCCAGCATTATACCGGACAGCCCGCCCATATCCAGAGTGGTTCTACCGACGCCAATATCCCGTTATCCCTCGGAATCCCGGCGGTCACCCTGGGAACGGTTGCCGGCGGCGGCGCCCATACCTATGAAGAATGGATTGAAAAGAAAAGCATGATCACCGGACAGCAGCTTGCTCTGGCAACGATACTGCAATATTGCGAAACCATCTGATACTGCGTCCCCCGGCACTGCCGCAGGTGAATGAATCCATAGAATTTATGCAGAAGAGGCTGTCGGAAAATCATCTTTGCGCACAATATATCACTGTGGCATTCCATGAATTTCAGGATATATTGTGGGAGCGCAATCATTTTCCGACAACCCCTTCCACTTTCTGCAAAATTTCCAATCTGCTACCCCACAATCATCCGGTAGCACAGATACACCACGATCATCGCCGCTACGACAATCGCTTCTGTAAGAAGAAGCTTCGAGGATTTTCCCCAGAAAAGGCTTCGGTGCTCTCCCGGTTCTAAGAGGATCCCCCATGGGCTGTGCTTCTGCATTTTCAGGGCGATTCCTTTTTTCTCGTTCTCCCCGATGGATTTCAGGAACGCCCTCCAATTGTCCTCCAGAAGCCGCATTCCCCGCAGCAGGTCTGCCTGCATGCTCTGGTTTTTCAGCACATTCTGAAAAAAACCAGCCTGCTCCAGATAGGCCGCCTGCTTCTGTGCCTCCGTGCTTTCCTTTTTTTCCTGGAACAGCCGGTAGGCGTATTCGAGCCCTTCCTCCAAAGCCCTCTGAGAGCTGTGGGTCCTGTCATACACATTGGTGGTATAATCGTACACCTTATACACCCCTTTGCGGCTCAGGTAATAATCCACCATCTGATTGAGGGCTTTCTTCATGGGGACGTTCATTGCGTTCTGCCTTCCGGAGGAGGCCGCGAACATCTCCCCTTTGATAGAGGTAATGGCCGCAAGGTATCCCACCACCTCATCATTCTTCGCGCTGATGCCTGAATGGTTTAACAGATTGCCGCTGCCGTTGATATGGGCGGCGAACCGGTTGGCCCTTGCCAGGTCATTTCCTGTAAACGCACTCCTTCCGCCTGCGATGCTGGCACTCGCAGAGCTTCCTCCCCTGCTGCCGCTCAATGCCTGATTCCGTTGGCTCATCTGCATCTCACCGGATTTTCTGCTGGCGTCAAATGCCTGGTTGAGCCGGACATTTCTCCCCTCCGTCAGCTTGTAGATCGACCCTTCCTCCGACCCGGAGGAGGAAAATGCGGCGGCCGTGGAAATGCCTCTTGACCCGGCCCTCTCCGTCACCCCGCTTCCCTTGGATTCCGGCATGAAATACCGCAGATTGCCTGCGCCTGCCGGCTTTCCCTTTGCGTAAAACTGGTCTGCCGCCCTGGCGGAAATGGAGGTTCCGGTGGTCTGCTTATAGATACTGGATTTTACATTCTGCAGAGTCTCTGTCTGCCCGGTCTCTTTCAGCAGATCCATCAGATCCTTTAAGTCTGTGTCCATCAAAAGGGTCAGCTTCTGGGCCAGGATCTCATCCAATCTGGCAATCTGAGCCGCCTGCTCCTCTCCCATCGTATGGGTCAGGATGGCTTCCAGAAGGGCCAGATACAGACGGGACAGCTCGTCAAGCTGCTTTGCGACATCCCCGTTTCCGGAAGGCATCCATTTCAAAAGTGCCTCCAGAAGCTCCTGCTCCATTTCCAGGACCCACTTGATATCCCCGTTCTCCAGAAGCTTTCCGTCTATGCCGAACCATTTGCTCTGCTTGGAAAGCTCAGACGTGTCCCGCTTCTCGTTCTGGTCCTCCCGCTCATATTCATTCTCCTGCTCCGCACGCTCCCTTTCCAGGTTTTCCTTTGCCTCGGCCGCCTGTCTTGCCGCCTGGGCGACCATCACCTGGCCTGCCTCCAGCTCCACGCTTTTCCTTGCCGCCCTGCCTGCCGCCGCTGCTTCGGAGGCCGACATGGGAGGGGCGGAGGCCGTGGAATTCGCGCCTACTTCTTTTACACCTGTCATCTGATTCCCTCATTCCTTATCGCTCAATTTCCGGATGGTGTCTGCTCAGTACCCTCGCAGATACGACCGCAATCCCATAAAACAATGCTGCATAATCCTCTATCATAAATATCGGCTTAACGGCAAATGTTGTAAGGAACTGCAGAAGAATAACTTGTAATGTGCAGATTACGCAGGATATTTCTTCGGATGTTCAGCCAGAGAAATAGACAGATCAAGATGTCTAAGTTATTTTCCTACAGTTCCCTCGTCAGATCCTTCACCCAGATGTACTTCCGGTAATGATACATCACCCACGGAATCTTCCCCACCTCATCCAGGCAGGTGCATGCGTACACCACCGGCACCGGCCAGTTCAGGAAAAAGGTTCCGGCTACCGCAAGCGGAATGGCGATCCCCCACATGCAGACCGCCAGACTGTACATATCAAACAGCGTATCCCCGCCGGCCGCAAAGATCCCGTTGATGATGATCGTATTGACGGTCCGCCCGATCATGTAAAATGCCATAATGACCATCATGGCGATCAGATGCCGCTCCGCCTGATCCGTCATTTTTACAAATCCGGTGACAAAGGGAGTCACCGCAAGCATGATCGCAGTGGACACAAAGCCGGTCAAAAACGCGATCTTCACGAGACGGTCACCGTACAGCTTTCCCCGGTCCAGATGTCCGGCGCCCAGCTCATTTCCCACAAGGATCCCTCCGCCGCTTGCAAGGCCGTTGCACATACAGCATACTAGATCACGCACGACCGCGGCGATGGAGTTGGCCGCCGCCGCGTCTGTTCCGAGGTGCCCCATAAACGCGGAATAGGATGTGAAGCCAACGCCCCAGAACAGGCAGGCTCCAAGGATCGGCAGCGCACATCTCTGAAAGTCACCGAAAAGCAGGCGGTTTCTTTTGAAAAGCCGGCTCCAGTCCGGATGGATATACCCTTTTTTATAAGAAAATACAACCACCCACGCCAATTCGATGATCCTGGAGATCAGGGTAGCCGCCGCCGCGCCCTGGACTTCCATCGTCGGAGCTCCGAAAAGTCCGAAGATCAATACTGCGTTGAGTACGATATTGATGAGCACCGCGCCGGTACTGACAACCGCAGTCTGGGCCGCATGATCACTGACCTTCATGATGGCCAGGTAGCACTGGGAAATACCGGTGAGCAGGTAAGACCATCCGGCCACTTTCAAGTAGCGGACCCCGATCAGGATCAGCGCCTCTTCATTGGTAAAGATCAGCATCAGATATCGTGGAAATATGACGCATCCGATAAAAAAGAGCAGGGACACGCCGACGCACAGCCGCAGCCCGATGCAGAAGATATCGTTCACGGTCCTTGTATCTTTCTTTCCCCAATACTGCGCCCCCAGGATGACGATGGGCGAAATGATGGCCGACAGGATCATGTTCTGGATAAACTGGATCTGCGTGGCCAGTGAGACCGCCGCCATGGAATCCTGGGTCACCCGCCCCAGCATCAGCGCGTCGGCCGCCGCAACCGACGCGAGCATCAGGTTCTGAAACGCGATCGGCAGGGCCAGCTCCCACAGCTTCCTTAGAAATATTTTATCTGAAAACAGCTTCTCTCTCATTCCATCATTCTCCTTTGTTGACATTTTCATTTAGTGTATCACAGCGGCCGGGGTTCCGCAACAAATTACAGACAGGTTCTTGAATGCAATTGCTTTTGTTCGTTACAGTTCACGGCCGGTTGGGCCGTGAACTGTAACTTTTGTTCTTCACGCCGTCAGATCTGCCAGTTACGCCGCAGGACTTTTTAAAATGCCTGTTTCTTACGATATATAAATCAAGGAATAAATTTTCCGGTCAAAAGTAAATACTATCATCCCGGCTGCCGAAACCGACTGCAGCAGACAAAGGATTTCCTATGATCAAAATAGCGATTTGTGATGACGAACCGAATATAAGACATTATCTGGCTGCGCTGATACAAAAGCAGCGCGTCTCCCATGAGACCGAAGTCGCAGAGTATGCGTCTCTCAGAGAATATCTTTCGCGCGGGGCAGGGACCGACCTTCTCTTTCTGGATATTGAAATGCCCCAGGAGCCAGACGGATTCCGTGAAGCAGAATCCGAGCATACGGCGCAGAGCCTTCCCAGGAACGGCATGGAGCTGGCACGGCGGATCCGGGACACGGACGCATTTTTGCAGCCCCTCATCATTTTTGTGACCGGGTATGAGAAATATGTCTATGACGCATTTGACGTAGACGCCTTCCAGTACCTGCTCAAGCCTGTGGATGAGCAGCGCTTTTCGGAGGTATTTGCCAGGGCCGTGGAGCGGATCCTTGCAAAACAGTCCCGGCAGCCGGATACCCGTTCTCTCCTCATCCAGTCTGCCCACCGGAACAAGACCGTTCCTCTGGACAGCATTTATTATATCGAGAGCCGCAATCACAAGGTGATCCTGCATTTGAAGGAAGGACTGTTTTCCTATTATGCCAGGATCGGGGAGCTGGAAGATGAGCTGACAGACCAGTTCTTCCGCATCCACAAAGGGTACCTGATCAATCTATCCTATGTGGATTCCTATAGCAGGACCGAAGTGGAACTGACCAACGGGGAAAGGCTTTTGATCTCCAGGTATAAATACGCGGACTTTGTAAAAGCTTATCTGCGTTTTGTAAAAGGGAGGCTTGCGGATGAGTGAAAGAGAATTTCATTTTTTCTACAAGGCCGCGGTCCTGGTCACTGTGCTGCTGCACGCAGGGTGCTTTACCGCTTTTTTCCATCCGTTTCTGACAGATACAGCACAGGAGTTTCGCCCGCGAGGCTTGCGCCTAAGGCGGCCGCATGCCGGAATCCTCTTCCTGATCTACAGCTCTGCCTATCTTCTGTGCGCCGCCACCCCGGTACCGCAGATTGCGTGTGTTCTTTTGATCGGCGCTGGCCTTCTGTCTCTGTCCGGGTTCCTGCGCGCGGACCGGTCTCTGCTGTTTTTGCTGACAGTCCTTTTTTTCAGCACCAGAACGAGCAGCGCACTGATCATAGAAAGCCTGGATTATCTATCCGGTCATGCGCTGTTCCGGCTCGACGCGAAACCGGAGCTGATCCTGCTTCGGGCCGCCGCGGTTTTTACGCTTGTATCCCTGCTGCGGTTTGCGCTGTTTGCTGTGATGCTGTATGCTCTCAGGCGCAGGCTCCTTCAAAAAACATTTCTGCTCCGCAGGAGGGAGCTGTGTTTTTTGTGTCTGATCCCAATGACCGGCATCTTATCCGGAGGGATCATCGTAAGGCTTCTCGGGATGATCAAGGACGGCGTATATCTCCGGCTGTACGAACAGCACCCGGTATTTCTCGGGATCATCCCCCTGATCGCCGCCCTGTTTTACGCCGGGACCTGGTTCACCATCGCTTTTCACCAGGAAATGCTGTCCCTGCAGACGGAAAATGAAGCCTGCTTTGTGAAGGAGCAGCATTTGAATGCGCTCCAAAAAAGGGCGGAAGAGCAGAAGGCACTCTCGGAAAGCATGGAACAGATGCGGCGGGAAATGCTGGATCACCTGCGCCATATCCGGGAGCTGGCACACAATGGCAGCTATGAAGAGATCGGACAGTATCTCCGGCAGACCGACCAGGATCTGCGCATTCCCGATCTGGCTGTCCGGACAGGAAATGCGGTAACGGATGTGGTCCTGAATGAGAAGCGCCGGCAGGCACTGCGCGCGGGGATCTCCCTGGAAGCAGATTTTCACTATCCCGCATCCGGTCGGTACGAAGCTTATGATCTGGGGATCATTCTCCACAATCTCCTGGAAAATGCACTGGAAGCCTGTGCACAGGTGCCGCCTGCGCGCCAGTATATCCGGCTCACCGGAAAGCAGCGAAAGCGTTTCTATTTGATCCAGGCGGAAAATCCTTATCAGGGGCGGATCGTCATGGATCCCGTCTCCGGCCTTCCGGTTTCCACCAAGCAGAGAGACAGCCGCCTTCACGGCATCGGCCTTTCCAGCGTGAGGCAGGAGGCCGCAAAGTACCAGGGGGATCTGGAGATCCGGACGGAGGAGCAGATTTTTCATATCACTATTTTATTACAGGAAAGGAGCAGTCATTTATGAATCACACAATACAGACAGATTACAGAAGCAGGGAAATCTACAGTCAGACCGCAGGGAAAAGGAGTACCGGCCGGAAGGAATCCGCTTCCGTGAGCTTTCAGGCTCTTGCGGCACGGACAGGGCAGGCCGATCCTGCCGGTACAGAATATGGCGTTCATACAGGCGCAAATGCCGGGAGCAATTATTTGAGGGGCGCCGCCGGTACGGCCATCACTTCCATAGAGACTTATCGGAGCAGCATGGTTTCCTCCGCCTCCGGGCTTCATGCGGGAGAGACCGCGTCCATCCAGCCTCCCACTCTGGAAGAGATGCTCAAGGCAAAATATCCCGGAATCAAATATCATGTGTTTGACGCCGGTTCCAGCTACTGGAAAACCCGGAATGATTATCCCCATTACCTGCTCTACCAGGATCAGATCGACACCGATGCCATAGAAAACTGGAAGCCCTCCGGCCCAAATCCGCCCTATACCCCGTTTGAGGCTTCCAGGGAGATCCGCGCCCTGGGCGCAGTACCTCCCGGCAGCAAGGCCGTGGTCATCCACCCAAAAGTACAGGCCCGCATGGAAGAGGATCCGGAGTACGCCAAAGAGATCCTGGAGCGGATCGATACCTGGTTTACCTTTGACGCAGTGAGGAACGAAGCCATCCTGCCCGGCTCTGCTGCCGGGATGTCCCAGGCCGTTGCCATCGGCGAGGACGGCTGCATTGTCAATGCGGTCTCCTCCAGTCAGCCCAGAATCACCAGGAGCAGCTCCGGCGACGAGGAGGACTGGTGGGAGATCCGCAAGGCCCGGCATGCGTATTATATGAGCCTGATCACAGAAAAACAGCTTCAGCACCGGCTTCGGATCGCCGGTCTGTCATCCGGCAGTCCATCATCTGCGGGAGCAGACAGTCTTTTCTCCTCCTTCTCAGGAGCAGGCTCCCTGCTGCCCGACCTGGGCGGGATCGGCTCTTTGATGGACAGCCTGAGCAGCAGCGGTTCCCTGTCCGCAGGATTGGCTGACTACAATTCCTCACAGGCGGCAAAGGCGCAGCTCGCCGAAATGATGAAGGGAAACCGCCTGCAGGAGATTTTCGGTCCGACCTTGGGCGGAAATTCTACAGAATCTGTCCTGGAGCATACCAGAAAGCTTGTATGGGGGTAAGCAGATCGCATGAACGAAGCAGCATTCCTGGCATTTGAGAACATAACAGCGGTCATGGAAACCATACTGTACGGAGGCAGCATGGCCGCTTTTTTCTCCCCTTTTTTCGGCGGAACCGCATCGAAAAAATCCCAGCGCCCTTTTGAGAAAATGCTCCTCATTTTTATCATTTACTGCGCCGTATATTTTGCGGGGATTGCCGTGCCCATTTACAACTGGCAGTGCATGACAGCCGTGATCCTTCTTCTGCCGGCAATCCATCATATACTTGAAATGGAGAGAAAGACCGCCTTTTTTCTGGCAATCCTCTTTTTCAGCATCCGGGGCTTAAGCCGGCTGACTGCCGAGAGTCTGTACTTTATCGTCAACGAGCGCTTTGTGGTGGTCAAGAAAGAGCTGGATGCGATCCTGTATGGAACGGCAGTCAATTATACCGCCACTGCCCTGCTCCAGTTCGCCCTGTTCTTTTTCCTGCTGTATCTCATGGGACGCAGGCTGAGGAGCGCGCCGCTTCTGCTTTGCGGGAAGGAGCCGATCTATCTTTGCCTGATCCCGGTTGTGGGGATCCTGTTCACCAGCCTGATCTATGCCATGCTCTTCCATGTAAAAGACGGGGTGCCCTTTCAGGTTTATGAACAATATCCGTCCTTTGTCGTGCTGGTACCCTGCGGAGCTGCCCTGTTCTACGTCGGCACCCTGGCCGCCGTCCTCTCCTGCCAGGAGATGGCGGTTCTGCGGGAAGAACGCAGAGCCCACTTTGCCGCAGAGCAGCAGATCCGGGCCATGCAGAAACAGATGGCCGAATCCGAACAGATGTATTTGGGAATCCGGCAGCTGCGGCATGACATACGAAATCACATAACTAATCTCAAAGGGCTTGCGCAAAAAAAGGATGCCGCGGAACTGGAACAATATCTGTCCCGGATGGAGGAAAACCTCCGCGATCACACTATGAAAGGAGACAATCAATGAACAATATATGGAATCTCAACGATATGACAGGGTCATACAACAGCCTGCTGCAAAGCGGTTATGAAATCGCCAAAAACCTGACACAGCCGGCAAAATTTCTGAATATGCTGTCAAATGCCGCTCCGGATGCAGCTTCCGGAATTTCCCCATTGCCTTATGGAAATGCGGGATTGTTCCATGGAATCTACGGCGGGGGCGGTCTGCTCCCCGGCAGTCTCTATACTGCCGCGCGGCAGACCGCCCCCGGCACGCAAATCTCCGGTACGGAAGCCATTTCCAGGGATACTATGACCATGGAGGAATATAAGCAGTATCTACATGACCAGATTTCCCGAATCCCGCGCCATCCTTCCCGTGCTCTGGAATCAATTTCCATCCAGATCACGGAGGCCGGCTTTGAGGCCATGAAACATGACCCGGAATACGAGGCATGGGTACTGGATGACCTGAAAACCGGCTGGGCGCAGCCGGATCCCTGGGCGGGCATCTGCGGAGGCGCCTATGCGGTGATCCATTATGGAGCCACAAAGGAAGAATGCAATGCCTGCAGCTGGTTCCCAGGCTATCAGAACGGGAACGGTGAAAATCTGTTCCGGGAAAAATCAAAAAACAGCTTCTGGGAACGGCGGACCGAAAGTCAAAAGCTGTATCAGGAGCAGAGACAGATGGCGGCGCTGGAACAATACTATCGTTTTCACTTTTTTGCGCGAGAATAGAGAGGACATTTCCGGGAAAAAGCGATATAATCGGATCGCCTGCTGTTCCGCGTATCATTTTCATAGGATGTAATTTTTACACAGGATATCTTCAATACGGATTTTGCGGATCTTCGCCTTACTTCGGTAATTTGTACCTTGCAGGGCATTGCAAATTGTCTTTTGGAATACGCCAGATAGCTCCCTTGTCGTCCCCCTTAAACAAATTCACCGGCGGTCCTAAACAAGCGCCAGCGACGCTTGTTTAGGACGGACCGGAACGGAGTGTAGACGGGCTGGATGCCCGCCCCATCACTGAATTGGCCGGATGCCGCGCGGCAAGCGCGCGACACCGTGTGAACAGTAACTTCCAGACTACAAAAAAGCAAGTTATTTTTGCACAGCTCCCGACTTTCGGTACGTCACAACCGGTTTTCCCTCCTGATCCAGCAGAGGTGTAAATCCTCCTGCGTTTCCGCTTCTGCGAAACACATAATTTACCCCTGTTTCTGCGTCAACCCAGATTTCAACCACCTCAATAGTACCCTGACTGTAAATTTTCTGAAAACGGTTCATCATAATTCCTCCAATTCTTTTTTAATCACCGATCAGCCTTGCCGCCCCCTCGGCAGCTTCCCATCCATCCGCTTCTCTGAAAGATCCCTTCCAAGAAACCGGCTCCTCTTCTATTTTCTTCGCTTTAATTTCCAATACTGCAGAGCAAACATGGCTAAAATCGGACTGTAAAGACAGAACAGCACGACGAACACGAGCGCGAGAATATTGCTCCCGCGGAATTTTCTGGTCATAAGCAGCATACAAAAAACGCAGAAAAACAAAAGAAGCATCGGAAGCATTCTGCCCTTGCATACACGTTCCAGCATCTGAAATCTGGAATCGCTGTCGCAAAAGATTTCTTCTGTTCCTGCTGCTTCTGACGCGGGTTTTCGGAAATAGCTATAGCCTACATAATCCTGCAGATATTCCCAGCCGCAGTCTCCAAACATCTTCACGTACTCATCTTTATGCGCAATGCCGTCTTGATTATAATCAATCTGATAAATCATATCTTCGGGAGTACATTTTTCAAAATGATAGATACCAAAGCCCGATACTCTGACGAATTTCCAACCGGATCGGTGCATTTCCCGAAGATACTCCTGTTCTTTTTCGTATTCAAACAATGTAAAAAATCTGAATGCTTTTTTTGTGTCCACTTACATTTCCTCCTGTGCGATCCGATACAAACGTTCAATACGTCTCAATTCGATCTGCAGCACCTCTGATCCCAAATCGGTGATCTGATAGATTTTTCGTTTATCCTCTTCCCGGATAAATTGAATCAGACCGTCCTTTTCCATTTTTGATAAGCTTCCGTACATGGTGCCGGGAGCAAGCCGTATCTCGCCGTCTGTCAGCTTTTCAACGGTCCGGATGATCCCATAGCCATGATTCGGCTGTTTTAGGCAACGTAAAATATAAAAGGCGGTTTCCGTCATGGGAACATAGACTTTCTTTATATGCTGGTTCACTCTCACGATCCTCCTTTCCATTTTACTGCGATGTATCGAACTGCTATATATTATATCGCACTTCGATATACTTGTCAAACTGAATATATTAGTTATTCCAGAAGACAGACCCGTCTGCTCCGCAGACTATACGCTGCTTACACAGCTCCTGTCCGTGGCTGATGGGCGTTCCGCCCAATAGCAAGAGAAAGAAAAAGCCTGCCGCAAGTAAACTTGCGCAGACCTTTTCTTTCTCTTGCTGCTGTTCTGAATCTTATTCCATATTTTTAAACAGCCGATCTCTGGAGCGGGGTTTTTTGTTTCCTTCGATCTTGGGGGGCATTGGCTTGTAGTCCATGTGTGCTCTGAGGAGCGGAAGCCGCTTATGGTGCTTCCGCAGGTGCAAGAGCAGCGCGCCTGTCACCACGACCATTCCGGCGGCCAGGACCTGGGAGACCGGTAATGTGGTGCCGGGCAGGAACAGCTGGTCTGTCCGGATGCCCTCGATCCAGACCCGGCCCAATCCATAACCGAAAAGGTAGAGCAGGAACAGCTCGCCCTCGTATTTTTTATGCTTCCGGTAAAAGAACAGGAAGAGCAGCACCCCGCAGCACCACAGCGATTCATATAAGAATGTGGGATGCACCTGGATATAGCTGACTCCGTCAATGACATCCATATACTGGCGCATTTCCTCTGTCACATCCCTGCTGCGCACCGCGTCCAAAGGAAGCCGCATGGCAAACAGGGAGTCGGTATAGCCCCCGAACACCTCCCGGTTGAAAAAGTTCCCCCAGCGTCCAAGCATCTGCCCGTTCACCAGCGCCATGGCAACCGTGTCCAGGATCTGAGGCGCCGAAAGCCGCTTTACTTTTGCGCAGACCAGTACGGAAAGGATGGCACCGATGATGCCTCCGTAGATCGCCAGGCCGCCCTCCCGCAGGTTGAATACGCTGAGCAGGTCGTCCTTGTACATCTCCCAGGAAAATATGATGTAATAGATCCTGGCCCCCGCGATCCCGCAGATCACGCCGATCAGCCCCATGTCCATATAATCCTCGGGATTCTGCCGGGTCCGCTTCGCCTCCGCGGTGGCAATCGCAAAGCCGATCAAAATTGCCAGGCCGATGATCATCCCATAATATGCGATCTCAAAGCCAAAGACCGAAATGGATTTTCCCACATGCTCAAATTCGATTCCCAGATTCGGGAAAGCGATACTCTCATGCATACTTCGTATACTCCTTCCAAAAAATCACCCGATGTTTCATAAGCCGGTCCATCTGTAAATATGCGGAACAGATACGGCCGGGACACCGTGCAGTGTCATGCACGGTACCGAAATAGCAGAGTCCTCATACGTTAAACCGGAACAGGATGATATCCCCGTCCTGTACCACATACTCCTTACCTTCCAGCCTGACCAGTCCCTTTTCCTTTGCGGCCGCATGGGTCCCGCAGGCCATCAGGTCGTCATAGCTCACGATCTCCGCACGGATAAATCCGCGTTCGAAGTCCGAATGGATCTTCCCTGCCGCCTGAGGAGCCTTGGTCCCTTTTTTGATGGTCCATGCGCGCACCTCCGGCTCTCCCGCCGTCAGATAGCTGATCAGCCCCAGCAGATTGTAGCTTGCTTTTATTAGTTTTTCCAATCCTGACTCTTCTAAACCTAAATCTTCCAAAAACATTTTCTTTTCTTCATCATCCAGCTCCGCAATCTCCTGCTCGATCTGGGCGCAGACTACAAATACCCTGCAGTCCTCCCGTTCCGCATATTCCCGCACAGCCTGAACGCCTTCATTGGAAGCCCCATCGTCGGGCAGATCGTCCTCGGATACATTTGCCGCAAAGATCACCGGCTTGGCAGTCAGAAGGTTATATTCCGCAAGCCAGGCCTCTTCATCCTCGTTCTCCGTCTGAAAGGTTTTCGCCAGCTTGCTCTCTTCCATATGGGCCTTGACCCGGTTCAAAAATTCCAGCTCCTTTGCGGCTGTCTTGTCATTTCTTGACATTTTTGTGGACTTCGCGATCCTCCGCTCCAGGATCTCCAGGTCGGAAAAGATCAGCTCCAGATTGATGGTCTCGATATCCCGCAGGGGATTGATAGAGCCGTCCACATGGACGATATTGCTGTCCTCAAAGCAGCGGACCACATGCACAATGGCATCCACCTCCCGGATATTCGCCAGGAACTGGTTCCCTAAGCCCTCTCCCTTGGAAGCGCCCTTCACCAGACCCGCAATGTCCACAAATTCGATGACCGCCGGCACGATCTTCCTGGTATGATACATCTCCCCCAGGACATTCAGACGCTCATCCGGCACTGTTACCACGCCCACGTTGGGGTCGATGGTGCAGAACGGATAATTGGCTGACTCCGCTCCCGCCTTGGTCAGGGAATTAAATAACGTACTTTTTCCTACATTGGGCAAGCCCACGATTCCTAATTTCATAATTTATATTTCTCCTTTAAAAACCTTTATTTTACGGGCTTTCTGAGGCTCTGTATTTTACCGAGTACCACATCGAGTGCCACGGTCTTAAACAACATTCAAAGCATCAGCCACAAGGTCAATCTCTTTGTTTTTTTCGTCCTCCGTAATATGGACGTATAAATTCATCATGATTCCGATATTGGAGTGGCCCAAAATCTTCTGAAGTGTCTTAGGCATCATTCCTGCCTCAATGCATCTGGTCGCAAATGTATGTCTGAGCACGTGCATCGAAAATCTCTTGATACCAACTTTATCGCAAATCTTAAACAGCGCAGTATCGTAAGCGCTGTTCTTTACCGGTTCTCCCTTCCTGCAAAGGAATACCTGATCTGCCCACTCCATATTAATCACTTTTATCTTACTGTTTTTTTCCTTCTGAGCTTTAAGGATTCTGATTGCCTCATCTGTAAGTGGAATCGTTCTATAGCCCGACTTACTCTTTGGCGGACCCACTCTCCACTCACCAACCTTGTAACGAAACTCCATCGTTCTTGAAATAGTAAGTGTCCTATTCTCGAAATCAATGTCATCCCATTTAAGTCCTACAAGCTCTCCAGTTCGAAGACCTGTCTGCAAAACGAATCTATACTGATTCTCATAACTCTGACCAGTAGCCCCCTCAAGGAACTTCTTCTGAACATCAATGGTAAGCGCCTCCTTTTTGTCAGAAGGTTTGCCCATATCACTCTTCACTGACTTTTTACACGGATTATTGATGATGACATCATTCTCCTTTGCAAAATCCATCATATTATAAAGAGCGATTCTTATCTGGTATATTGTAGTGGTCTTGTACCCCTCATCTGCCATATCAGAAAAAATCTTCTGGCAGTGAATAGGCTTTACCTCAGTAAGAAGCTTTTTACCAATAACCCCCTTAATGTTTCTCTCATACCTCTCGATATAATTTCTAACGGTATTAGGTCTTACTGTTTTCTTCTTAATACTGATCCAATAATCAAACCACGCATCAACCAGCATATCTGTCGCCTGGTCTAAGTCGCTATGCTCATCTATGTAGGTTGCGTCTGCAATCCATTGTCTTACTTCCTGTAACTTTTTTGAGCGTTTTGATTTTCCCTTTCCGAACTTATCAACGAATCTGGCACAGTATGTACCATTAGGCTACTGATAAATTCCTTCACCGAGTTCTTTACCTCTCAAATCTTTACCCATTTAATGACTCCTTTCTGCCAAAAAGAAGCCCTAAATTAGCAAATATAAATTATATCACTAATGGGCTTCAATTTCAATGAAAATTTGTGCATAGTGGTATAGATAAAAATTCTGAGTTATTGCTTTTCTCTTGACATCTGTCATGTAGTAATGTTAATATAGCCATATGAATGAGGTGGTTATAATGCCAGACCAAGAAAAACGCAGTATTGGTGAAATAATGGAAGATCTCCAACGCATCAATCAAGAGTTTAGAGAAAGGGTTCGGGATGGCTTTAAAAATCCTGACGATTTTATAAAACTTAGTGAAATCGAGAAAATGGGCAGAGAGCTGTCTTTAAATACTCAGAAATTATATTTGGAAGAAACAACTTCATTGCTTAATGATATTGATGAAAGTTTGCTTATTCGTAAAAAAAAACAGAGTACAAAGAAAAAGGGATAAATCTTACCCCTTCACAACTCGAAGCTCGAAATATCACAACGATCAATGGAGTAGTCAGCATTTTCCGCCGGAGACTACGCCCTGTAAACAAAGAGAGCAAAGCACTTTTATTAAAGACGGAAGGCGTAAAAAGCATCGCTCCGCTGGATTGTTTTTTAGGCGCTTAACAACGAAATCTTGCGCATTTTGGCAAAATTTTGGTTCCGGCTTGTCCGGGTTAGGTATTAACAAACTGCCTTTTAAAATGACAGCAGCAGCCATGCTCGAATGCGCTTACTGGGCACAGGATCAAGTATCTTTCCAGCGTGCGGAAGAAAAGATAAAAAGAACACTACACATTTCCATTGATGACGACACGATCCGCAAAGCTGCCGGTTATATTGGCAAAGCGGTTTTCGAGGAGGACTGCCGCAAAGCAGATGAGGCATGGGCAGAGTTCTGTAAAAGGCCTCTGGTTTCAGAGCCGAAAAGAAAAAAGGGTGTACTTTATATAGAAACAGATGGCAGTTCGGTAAATACAAGGATCCAGGACGAAAACGGGTCGACCTGGCGTGAGAATAAACTTGCGATCTTTTTTTCTACTGACCACATATATAAGTGGAAAAATAAGAAGGGAGAGATCTGCCGGAAGATCGAAAAGAATGAATACGTAAGTTATCTGGGTTCTGTTTCAGAATTTAAGAAGCATGTATTGGCCGGTGCAATCCGTAATGGATATGGGAGATATGAAAAAGTCGTGCTGTTAAGTGATGGCGCGGGATGGATTGCAAATATGAAGGATGAACTTTTTGGAGAGGATGCCCTCCAAATCCTGGATTTTTTTCATTTGAGCGAAAATGTTTACTCATACGGGAAAGCAAAATTTAAAATGAATGAATCACAATATATACCATGGGCTGATGAGAAATGCAAAAAACTCAGAGACGGAAAATGGAAAGAAGTCCTCGGCGAACTGGATCCGGAAGAAACTTATAAAAATACTGTTAATCTATATCATTATATAAACTCGAACAAGGAGCATATTGATTACCCACAGTATTCAGCGATGGGATTGTTTATTGGCAGTGGGGCTATCGAAAGCAGCAATAAGATAATCGTACAGAGGCGATTCAAACAAGCTGGAATGAGATGGGGGGTATCAACTGCACAATATTTAATGACCCTTGTTTCCAAATGGGAAAGCGAACTTTGGGAGTCGGATGTTGTAAATAGAACCTATAAAATATTGAATTAATTTAAGCACCTGTGTATGCAGGTGCTTAAATTGTCAGATAATTACTCAGAAATTTTATCTACACCCGATAAGGCACAGCTCTGACGCTTAAAAAATTTTGAATAAAATCTTGCATTATTTGGGGCTATTGCAACGTTTCAATAAAAGGCCAGGAAACTTTTTCTTCGCACATAGGATAAAACATCCATTCGTCTA
>Ga0073906_1003843_pt1 | contig 16155 bp, 16 predicted proteins | sample Inofromicrocosms_FD_65485 | JGI IMG/M metagenome (GOLD analysis project Ga0073906, IMG submission 65485) | Mouse cecum microbial communities from Vienna, Austria - Inoculum for glucosamine and mucus D2O microcosms | ecosystem: Host-associated > Mammals > Digestive system > Large intestine >... | reverse complement strand
ATTCACCTCGCTGCGTTCGTAGTCATTTTGCTTCTTGAGAAAGAACAAAACCCGCGCGAGTTCCTCAATAAAGTTTTCCGCCACATTGACAATATCCGGCATACCATAGGTATCAAAATCCTTAGTGCTAGGTGGATTATAGCCGTAGCTCCAATTGTTCGCTGTAGTCGTAAATAGATTTGCCATTAATATTTCCTAGTTCATGACTTGCGTTAAGACCGAGTTGATATTAGTGAGCATGGCCGTAAGGTTGGTTGCGTTGGCAATTGCGCGTTTCCGCGTATCCATGAGGATGTCATAGAGGGCTTTCTGATTCCGGAATACCAGTGCTAGCGCTTCAGATGTTAATATATCCTCATCCACTCCCTCTACGGTTTCTGCGAGCGACGGTGCGCCACTCATCAATCCATTTTCCGTATCAATACTGCCGGTCGTAATCTCTACGCGCCATCCAGCATAAGTGCCAATTGTTTCAAGTTGCTGTTTAAGCGGTTCAAGGTCTATCTTTTCCGTTGCGCCTTTGGCTTCTTCGGCTAGACTTTTAGCACTTTCGGCGATGGCCACCACTCCGTTTGCTGCATTCTTGGCTTCTTCCGCTTTACTCTCTGCCGTTTTCGCCGCAGATGTTGCTTCGGCTACTTTACTTACTGCTTCAGCTGCCTTGTTCTCCGCACTCTGTGCATCGCGGCTCGCCGACCCAGCCGAGGCTAAGGCAGATTTGGCGGTTGCGTTCGCGCCCTCGGCTTTTGCCTGCGCGTCGTCAATTTTCTCATCAAACTCATCATGCAAATCGCTATTCAGCGAACCAAGCGCGTCAGATACCGCCTTTGCAGTCGGTATTTTCTCGCTTTCATCTACGGTATCAGTATGGGTTTGCGCCGCTATCTGTTGTTTTAGCCTGCCCCAAGTAAGTAACCGATTTTCCTGATTCGCAATAATCGGCACACCGTCCTCGTCCGCTAATGGCATCCGGTCGCCAGATGGTAGTTCACTGAATTTGATTGCTTCCATTAGTTAAAATTCCTTTCCATTTACACTGTTTCCTTAAATTGCTCCAACATAAACATCCGCCCAGTTTCCGTGACAAGGAACTTTGCTCGGTCGCGTTCCAAGCAGAACTTCGGTCGCTCATCGGAATAAATTGCTAGTGAACAGTTGAAAGTTAGATGCTCCACTTCGCCAGTATCGTAATTTTTGCCAATACTCACTCCGTCAATACTGTAATTCCTGCCTTTCCAGCGCACTGCCGAGCCAATAATGTCTTGTGGGTTTGCCACATCATCAAAGTCATTGGGGTGCGCATGAATTGTCAGATCGCTAGCCGTGCGCCGCAGTTGCGAAGCGCGTTTTAGCCCGGCTTTGAACTTCATCAAGGCCTTGATTTTGCGTTGCCCTTTGACGGTAGTGCCGTCCACAGGGAGAAAATCTATTTCTTCTTCGCCGTTTAGAAATGCCGTGAATACTGTATTTTTCCGCATATTCTCACCTCAAAGCACATAATCTGTCATATCGTCAGTCCGTCCGGCACGCATTTCTCCAGTGCAAGCGGTAAACCTCTTTAACAGGTCTTCATTCTGCCGCACATATTCGGCCAGTGGAGTATGCGCATTTTTATCGTATTCAATCTTAAAATCTTCTACGGTCTTAGCGACAATTCCACGCGCCTGCGCTTCCGCCTGTTCGTCCGACAAGACAGCCATCATGCGCGCAATCAGCAGTTTAATCAAAGTCAAATCTTCTGGAGCAGTCATCTCTGCTACCTCGCGACTGAGTAAATTATTAAGCCTTAGCTCTGCTATCTCGCGAAACAAATCAAAGTTCTGCGCTTCGCGCTCGTCCAACTCTCGCCCAATAAAGGCTTCGCATTCGGCTTTGGTTAAACTTATCATTTTCGCTTACTTTTGCTTAGTTCTTAATATTGTCTGCTCACACTCGCTTGTCTTGGGGATAGGCAAAGCCTATCCCATAGCCTGCGCTCGTTGTTCGCTAATCGCTCCAATGCTCTGTATCGGTTGCGCGTTCCGCGCGCCCATCACTTCGCTATTGTCGCTTTGTGGGGCGGCTACCTGCGGTATCCGCCCCAACCCTATCTGCTATCTACTCGCCGTCTCCGCTTTCGTCATTCTTATTTCCGTCAGTAGTAGAAGCACTGGCATAACCGGCACAGACCTTGCGGCCAAAGAGTGAGCCAGCCACCGGCTTTTCGTGAAGCAGGACATCTTGGTTGTAATCGTTATCAAAGGCGGAACGAAGCATGTCGCGACCATTCGGGAACAAATACTTGCCGTCATTAAAGCCGATTAAGTCCATACCGCAGTCGGTCATGAAATCAAACTCAAAGATTTTCGCGGTCAAGAGTTGCGCGAAGTTGCTACCCGGCGCGAAGACATAGCGGCCGTCATTGTCCTTTTCTAGCATTAGTCCAGAGATGAAACCCTCTGGCGCGACAAGAATCTTCTCACTACGACCCTTGAGCGCTGAGAGAGTTTTGACGGCCTTATCGTAGGCATTGTCGCCAGCAGTGTTACTGATTTTAGTCGCCACCGCCTTAGCAAACTTAGTTGCACTGTCGGTGCCAGAAGTGGCAGATTTGTTAATATCGCCAAGCATACTCCATAGACCGCGCGTACCGTCAAACATTCGCAAATCTTTGGCGCTACCAGTTGGCTCACTGCGCCCATCGCTAACGATAATGGCGCGGACGATTTCGTTGTAGAGTAGGTCGGCCAATAGTTCGCCACGCAAGATTGTGAGTTCGCCGGTAGTATCGTCAATCAAATCCTGCAAGTCAATCGGCATTTTCGCGAAGGCAATTTTCGCCTTATAGTCACGACGGACAGTTTCAAAGCCGACATTATCCTTTTTCTCGCCTTTCTTATGACCAGCACCACGACCATTGGCATAGAAGCCATAAACACTGCCTTGTAAGGCTTTGGCGGACTTCATGTGCGCAAGAATACCGCGGTCGCTCGTCCAGACTTTGAAGAAGGTCTGTTCAATCGTGGTTGGCAGAATATCGTCACCAGTGATGCCTTTCTCGGCCATTTTCTCCGCCCATGCCTTAATGACGGCGGAATTAGATTTGCCATAATTTTCCGCAATAAACTTTGCGAAATCTACATTGGCTTCCTCGGTGTCAAGATAGGCTTTCGCATTACTCGTCACGGTGATTTTCTGCGTGGGTGCTTGCACCTGCGCCGTGGCGATTTGTTTGTGGTTAGTGGTTTCGTTCATGGGTGTTCCTTTCGTTTGAGGTGATTCATTGTTGGTGGCTTCCGGCGCGCTTTCCGGGGTTGGGGCTTCGGTAGCCGGGGTAGTGGTTTCTGTATTCTTGATTTCTTCGTCTTGCATTGTCTTTTCTCCTTGATTACTTAATGCTTGGTTTGTTTGCTCTGCCAACTTCGTTGTCAGAAAAGTCTGCGATTCTTCGGAAGAATAAACGAGTTTCTTCTTCTCTCGGAATCTAGACTTTTCATTTTCTTCATTCGGTGTGTCAGGCGGATTCGGTGGCGCATTTCGGCTATTCGGATTCGTGGATTTAATATCTAGCACAAAGGCATCCCGATTACAGCCACGCGTGACGAGTGACACTTCTAGGATTTCTCCGTCTGTATAAGTCTTGGTGTCCGGCGCGTATGCACCACTGCGCCAGCCGATAGAGAACGCATTGTGCAAGTGTCCTTCGTCTATCAAAGTCATGAGATCCTGCGCATACTTGCGTTTGGAGATGCCGACCGTGAAAACCAGTTTGCCGTTCTCAAAGGTGGCGCTCCGCACCGAACCGATAACCTTATCAACTTCCCATCCGTTATGGTCTGTCAGCAGTGGCACATCCACGGCCACATTCTTACTTTCCGCAAGGTCAGCCACGCGCACCAATCCGCCGTTCTTGGTCGGCAGATAAAAGGTTGCGATTTCTACATGCTCATGCGCCCGGTCTTCACTGTTGTCGCTTGCAACAAAAATAATCGTTCGCTCCGCGGTCGTGTCTGTTTCTGCGCTTTTATTTTCATCGGTATTCAGCACCGCAACCGACTTAATCTCCGCCAGTTCTAGTGCCGTATAATGTAAATCGTTAGCATTATCGTTCATGCTTCCGATTATTGGAATACATAGGATAGGGCACAAATAAACTAATGAAAAATGTTATAATAATCTTAATAATAAGTTTTTTAACAGGAAGGACAGAAGATGTCAGAGCATCATTACCATCTCATCATTAATGACTTGCCGGAAGAATATACCGAAAATATCCGGATTTTACAAGGCTAATTACAAACAACACTGGCCACATCAGTGTTAATTTCACGGAACCGCATACGATATCTCTTTGCGGTGTTTCCTGTGATAATTATGACGGGAAAGTTAGTCTTGAAGATGTTGTCGAATTTCTTATTACGCAAGTTGCCGGTAGAGCATACGGACACCCTGCGCCTGAAACAATTGAATTCTTACAATATTGTGAATTAAAAGAAAAACCCGACTGTGAAGACCATTTGCGAATCAGACAACAGCAAACATCCCAAGCATAAAAAATGACCCCATTACAGGGGTCATTTTAGTATTGACTTTTTATAATATGTTTGCTATAATGTAGGCATATTACCATGAGGGCAGCGCAAACGGCTAACTACCTAAGCGAAGACCCTCTTTTTATTTACTTCTTATACTCTATCTTCTTGCGTATATCTGCTGTGTCTAAATAAGTAAAGCATGAACGGCCAAGTTGATGATAAAGTGAAGAAGCCTTGTGCTGGGCCGGGAATAAAACTTTACCTAACTTATCTTGACTATGGAGATATCGCACAGTCTTGTAATAATCACCGTCACCAGAAACTAAGAAGAATTTGTCAATTTCGGGATTTTCGTGAAAGTTCCTCATCATTGTAAATACAATGTCCGTATCAACATTGCCTTTCTTATTAGAAAGCGCACTTCCATTATGCTCCCGAAACACGATGATGAATCCGGCATCCTGAATCAGATCATATAAATCCTGATGGTTAGTATCAACGCAGCCAAGAAAATAATAAGCTCTATCAATATTATACTTGCGACGCAGATATTCCCGGAACTTATATAAATCTACTCGCCACGGATCGGGGCCTGTTGAAGTTCCAAGAAAGAGATTTTGCCCATCGATAAAAGCCTGATTCCGAACTGTATGCTCCGTTTGTTTAGTCATATTTAACTCCTATAATTACTCCTTATTATACCTTATAATCCCTATTTCTTCCAGTGTAATCGCTTCGCTTTCTAGGGCGCGCCGGGGCTTGCTCCCGGCTTTTTCTGCTACTATGCCTTATCGCGGCTGCGCCCCTGACTTTCTCGTGGCGCATTCTATTTCAACGACAATGAAGCCAATACTCCGCGCCACTCGCCAGTCAGCGAACTGTGTTCGCTTGGCGCGCCTATCCGCTTCGCGAGTTCTGCGCTCCGGTATGTCGCTTCGCTCCATTCCTCCGCGCACCCCATTCCAAAATGTTATAATAAGACTAATAGTAATTTCAGAAAAGGAGTTTTTGAATGAGTCCGAAAGACCAAATCACTGAACAAGAAACGGAAAACATGGCAGATATGACTGAGGGGCAACTTGCCGATTATCTTGCCGAGAACCAAAGCGACTGTTAAAATCTCACGGCCCCATACTCTACCGCCTTTCTCTCCATATCGCGCACCGCATAGGCCAGTGCATCCATACAGTGGTCGTTGCCATCTTCCGGCTCGTCTAGTGTCTTGCCGGTGGATTTTTGCACGCGCCATGGATAGGTTAGGTATTCCTGTTCTAGTGGCTTATCAGTGCGCAAATAATGCACTTCGCGCTCTTGCACTAGGTTGATATTATACTTCTTACCATTCACTTTGCCACTAGCCGATTTATTGCAGGGAATCGCACGCAACCCGGCTTCGCACAAATCCTGTATCATTTCCGGTTTAGCATTGTCGCAGACAAACAGCCCTTCTTGCTCTGCGTTAATCTTCACGGCTTCCGCTACTATCTCTTTGCTTGTGAGATGTGTCTGATACAGACAGAGTTTAAGGTATATCGCCTGAGTTTCTGGATTTTCCCATACTCCAATAATCACAGTCGGGTCATTGTAGCCAAAATCCACCCCATATCGCCGAAATACTAGCCTCGGCGGTAGTTCGTCTTCGGCAATCCATCCGGAATAAATGTTGCCTTCCAGCGCGCCAATCTCGCCGAGTCCATACACGCGCCACCAGTTATTCGTGCCATCGCCCCGGTGTTGCAATAAATCACTCAATACGGCCGGTGGGATGCCTTCGTTATCAAGATAGGTTAGTTTCAGGAACTGCCAGTCGGTGCGCTTCTGCATTATCTCGGTATGCACCCAAAACTCATTCACCGGATTAAAATCAAGCCAAGCCATGACTTCCGTGCGCAACATCAGTTGGTCAAACACCTTATAATCCACGCGGTAGGCTTCGTTAATGAACAGATAATCGCGCCCTGCGCCCAGCGCATCGTCCGCTTCGCAGGAAAAGAACTCTATCGTCGTGCCAGTAATCTTATTCGTCCATGTATGTTTTACTTTATTGCGCGTAAAATACCGTTCACGGTGAGTGCGCTTCAACAATTTTTCCCAGTCGCGAATTGCGCCTTTCTCCAAGTTAGGGTAGGTGTCTGATACAACACTAATCAACTTATCTTCTACGGCAAAAGTTAAATCACAAAGCCGAATAATCATAGCAGTAGTCTTTCCGGCACGCGCACCGCCTTGTATGATATTGATGCGCGCATCCATCTGTTCTATCTTCTGTAATGCCGTGGTGTCCTGATACATTCTACCCCTGTTTTATTTAACACTTTGTTAAGTATTTATTTGGGCGCATCGGCTGCGCCGCCGGGCTATTCGCTACATTGGCCGCAAATTTTCCGCCCCACTAAAAGTTCATAATCTGATCGCGGCCAATTTCGCTTCTATCCCTTGCGCAAAAGCACTAGATATTAAGCACCGCCTATGGTTGCTCCGCCTTGCTCCTTTCGCGCTTCGGCCCGCTTCGCGTGCGCCGCGCGGTCGCAGGCTTCGCGCCCGACGGCGGTGTGCTGCGCGCTTCGGTCTGCCGTGGGGTCGCGCTGTCGCGCTCCTTTCCCACGGCCGCGCCCTCCGCGCGCAGACCCGGCTCTGTCGCACTTCGTGCTTGACTGCCCGTGTCGGTTCGGTCAAAGTCGCAAGCGACTTTTCCGCTCGCACTCCTTGGACATAACGGCGCACTCCTCGGACTGAGTGACACTGGTGGTTCAAGATTAGTCTGCTCAATAGACTGCTTCGGTAATCCGTAAGCCTGATTCATGGCACTTTCCCAAACTCGCCACTCACTTTCCGGCTTCTCGTAATTACTTCTATATAACAGAGTAGCAAGCCGTCGCACTCCGGGCGAGGTTTTTGGGTCGTTTAGCACTTCTTCCAGCTCGCCGTCGTCTAGGCCATTTATAAGTTTTTCTAATTTATAGCGCAAAGTATCTTCTTTTTTCCATGCGCCAGAGTGCCGCGGATTTCCACCCTCCTTGCCGAACTGCCGATTTTTGGGTGGCTTTTTGTAACCCACTTCGTCCGGAAATCCCTGCTTTGTGGGAATTTTCCGCCGACTTTTCTTGCGCGTTTTTACGGCAGACATAAAATCTCACCCTGCTCTTTAGTCAAAACTACTTCCACGCGCGGATTACTTTTGCAGACTCCCATTAGTTTGACCTGTATACCGCGCACGGTTTCTATGCCGTCATCAGGGATAACTTCAGCCTTAACGAGTGCGTCTAGAACAGAAGTAATCTGATTATCAAGATCGCGCCGCTTCATGTCTGGCTCATAAATTCTAAACTCTAGCGAACATGGCGACCATTCCTCCGCCTTAAACGCGCCACGCGTCTGTAATCGGAATTGTGCTACCATATCGCTTTCGTTGCGCTTCGCCATATCGTTGCTCGTGATAAATCTATGTCCAGTGTGCCGGTTATATCGAATAACTTTGTTATTTTTCTTACTGACGACCGCGCCTTTATATTCAATTTGTAATTGCTGCAACATTTTAGTTTCTCCGTTAATTTCAATTCTTCTGGTTCTGATAATCATGATTTTTCTACCATCTGCCAGCCTCTTTTCTGCTACTACCTAAGACTTTGATATCTGGCGGAATAGTTAAACCGCCACTATATGACTGCATAGATACCTCATATTTATCTGCTAGACAACAGCACCGCGCCAAAGTCAGACCAGCATTACATCGCAAGGCTTGGCAAAACGGCTTCCATGAACTGCTATAGTCGAAATCATGTCGCTCCCACCACCGGTGAAATATCACCATTGTGCTACCTTGTTTGACTATCACTGTATGTTTATCGCGAAAGAATATCGTCACCGCACCTGCATAGCGCACCGTGGGAACAAAATCAATGCTCGGCATAACCTCTCCTTAAATAAATCGCAAACCCACCGTGTCGCTACCAGATGAGGTAAAATAGTAAAAATATACAAAAGTATTAAATCTTAGATTCCGCGCGCGATAGTTTTTAGATTGTAGCGGTCCGCGCTCCTCAGTCAAGGTCGCGCTACGCGCTCTCTTGACTGCTTCGCTTGCGTCCGCCTTAGTTCCAACTATCTCGCGCGGCGGAATCCTGTAAAAGCAAATCTTGTGGGGGCAGGATGCGTGGAGGTGGCGCGCTTCGCCTATCGGCTTGCGCGCCGATCCTGCCGCCGCAGTATCTGCTTTTATGGTTCGCAACTCGCGTCCATGCGCTCGCATTCTTCTATATATAGTCGTTCCGCTTCTTTGTATTTTATGCGGCCGAAGTATTTCTTCGTTCCGATTGCTCCGGCAATTATAATTGCGCGCGGGCAGGAATTATATTTTACAAAATATATAGGTGAATACAGTACATTATCTGCTTCGGGCATCGTTTTCGTTCTCCTCGTCTTGATATTTGTTAATATCTGTAATAACTATAGGCACACCTTTGTCGGTCTTAATTGTGCCATCAGGGAAGTGTAAAAGTTTACCCATTTTCTCGCCCTCCGTCAATCGCTCGGAAATAATAAAGCCATTCTTCTGCGTGTTTTTCTCTGGACTGATGTGCGCCCAGACTAGTACGGAAAGCAAGCGGCGCAACCGTAAACGGACAGATAAAAGCAGAAACCTGCAATTCGTCACAATCGCCAATCCCGACATAATATCTACTATCAAGAGTTGCCTTGCGTTTATCGCTTGTGAGATAGATTTTATAATCTTCGGAAATATCTCGCCGCAGAATAGTTAGTACCTCTAGTAGTTTTAAGTCGCCGAGTTTAGCGGTTTTGCTTCTGGTATTTTTTGCCATTTTTACCTCTCTTATCGCTGGCACGATTCGCCGCACAACCTGAAATGAGTTTAATCTCATATTAAGCAAATACTTGAATAAAGAGTTTTTAACTTTTACCAAATTGTAGTGGTACTACGCGCGCTAATGGGCTTCGCGAGTTAAGCCGTTATGCGGTCAATCGCGCCAGTGATAGTCTTAAATTGTTAATAATTGCACGGACTATCTTGGCGCGCTCGTCCGTTAGGTCGCGCTGGACTTCGTAATGAACCCTAGACAAGTCATTTAGTAAGCCCGATTTTTATCAATAAATAACCACCGCCTTTTTACAGGGGTGGTCGTTATCGTGTTCCATGCATATCCAACAAGACCAACTGTTCTGAATGTACTGTCAATATGAGTCAAGGCAATATGACCGCTGCGCACGAAGCTTGTGAAAACAAAAAGTTCTGCATCTGCAGAACTTTCCTAAGGTGCTTTAGCGTCTGTCTTTACTACGATTTTTGCAGTTCGTGTATTTTGCCGTCAGGTTTTTCATGCGCCAGCTCCTCAACAAATCGTGCGATTTCCCGCATGGAATTTGCCGCAATCTTTAGATGACTGGAACTACATTGCAATACTGGTACATGTTTTGCTGCATTTTGATACACTGCCAGGCAGCTACTGTTTAATATGCTATCACTGACAATGAGCGGCTTTTTGTAGTGGATTGCTAATTCGGCTATTTCTGCCGCGTTTTGGCAATCTAGCATATTGACAATTGCATCAATAGTGCGAACGACTTCATTGTCAAAATTGGCTTCATCGCCATGACGTAGCCACTCGACACCCGAAGTCGGCATTATTGTTTCCTCACCCGAATTGATGAATCCAGCTACAATCTGCAGATTGATACTATTGTCACGTAGCATACTAATCAAAGTAACAATGATTTCACTGTAAAAACACGTCATTAAAATGCGTTGTTTACGCAAATTTTCACCCCCTTCTTTCTAAATGCAAAACAGACAACTATGTTATTATAACATGCTTATACAAAAAAGAGCAGTTTGATACTGCCCTTTTTTGCTTTTCTATACGCTACTACTTTGTATTTCGCTTTTCCATAATCTCTGCAGCGACATTCGGTGGCACTTCTTCGTAAGCGAAGAGCTCCATTGAGCTAGCAGCACGACCCTGCGACATGGAGCGCAAGTCAGAAGTATACCCAAAGAGGTTGGCGAGTGGAGCGAAAGCCTTAATAAGTTTAGCTCCACCAGCGAGGTCTTCCATGCTATCAATGCGACCGCGGCGGGAGTTGACGTCACCAATCACGTCACCCATAAATTCTTCTGGTGTAGTAATTTCGAGTTTCATTACTGGCTCAAGCAAAACTGGTTTGGCTTTCTTGATACCTTCACGAGTAGCTAGGCTACCAGCGAGTTTGAAAGCGAGTTCGGATGAGTCAACATCGTGATAACTACCATCGTAAAGGGTTGCTTTGACATCGACTACTGGATAGCCAGCAATCACACCGCCATTCAAGGTTTCTTCAACACCCTGTTGAACTGGTTTGCGATACTCTTGTGGCACGACACCACCTTTAATCATGTCAATAAACTCAAAGCCCTTACCAGCTTCATTTGGCTCAAACTTGATCCAAACATCACCATATTGACCGCGACCACCAGATTGCTTGATGTGTTTACCTTGAGCTTCGGCAGTACCGCGAATAGTCTCACGATAGGCCACTTGAGGCGCACCAGTATTAGCTTCTACGCCATGCTCTTTTTGCAAACGGTCGATGGCGATTTCGAGGTGAAGCTCACCCATACCCGAGATGATGGTCTGGCCAGTCTCTTCGTCAGTATGTACGCGCAAAGTTGGATCTTCTTCGACGAGTTTCTGCAAACCAATACCCATTTTTTCTTGATCGGACTTGGTTTTTGGCTCCACGGCGATTGATACTGGTGGATCTGGGAAGGCGATGTCCTCAAGATGAATTGGATGAGCCGGATCACAGATAGTGGTACCAGTTGTAACCTCTTTCATACCGACTACAGCGGCGATATCACCAGCAGTAATCTCAGAGATTTCTTCACGCTTATCAGCAAACATCCGCACAAGACGGCCAATGCGCTCTTTGTCGCCAGTAGTAGCATTCAAGACAGTGTCACCAGATTTCATTTTGCCAGAGTAAACTCGGATGAAGATAAGTTTACCAACAAATGGGTCAGTAGCAATTTTGAAAGCCAATGCTGTCAATGGCTCGCTATCGTCGGCTTTGCGTACAACTTGTTCGCCAGTTTTAGGGTCAATACCAACAGTTTGGCCTTGATCACGGTCAAGCGGAGAAGGCAAATAATCTGCCACGAGGTCGAGTACTTTCTCGACAATCACACCACGACCATCACCGCCAGTAACTAGGAAGAAATCACCGTCCAAGATGCGCTTTCTGAGAGCGGCTTTTAGCTCGATTTCGGTAATTGCATCTTCACCTTGGTTGAAGAATTTATCCATCAAAGCCTCATCGGCTTGAACGGCCTCTTCAATCAATAACGAACGAGCATTTTTAGCCTTTTCGAGCATGTCAGCTGGGATTTCGCCAACAGTCAATTCGTGGTCGGCATAATCTTTATAGGTGTAGGCTTTCATATCAACAAGGTCAACTACACCGCAAATGTCTTTTTCAAAGCCGATGGGCAAGTGAATTGCAACGGCATTCTTCGACAAACGCTTGTGGATACTGTCAAGAGATTTGTAGAAGTCGCCACCGATCTGGTTAATTTTGTTAACAAAACAGATGCGAGGAACTCCATATTTGGTAGCTTGGCGCCAAACAGTCTCAGATTGAGCTTCTACGCCCATCTTGCCGTCAAATACTACCACAGCGCCGTCGAGCACACGTAGGCTACGTTCTACTTCGGCAGTGAAGTCGATGTGACCTGGGGTGTCAATAATGTTGATCTTGTGACCCTTCCAGTAGGTAGTAACTGCGGCAGAAGTAATGGTGATGCCGCGCTCTTTTTCTTGTTCCATCCAGTCAGTGGTAGCACCGCCAGTGCCACCTTTGACAAGGTCGATTTTGTGCTTCAAACCGGTGCGATAAAGAATCGCCTCGGAAGTGGTGGTTTTGCCCGCATCAATATGGGCAATAATCCCAATATTGCGGAGCTTTGATAAGTCTTTGACTTCACTTGCCATACAATGGTTCCTTTTTACTTATTTCTCCCAAGCGTAATATATTTGTACTGCTTGCAGACATTAAAAATAGACTTTTCTCTATTTTACCATAAATTTATGCACTTTGGTAGGGGTTTTATTTGGAATTTAATGGCTCCCTATCGGTGCTGAGCAGATAGAGACGATGCTTAGCGCGGGTGAGAGCGACGTAGATTAGCCGGTGTTGGTCGGCCACTTCAGCAGCACGGGTATCACCAAAGAGCTGAAAGATCGTAGCATGAGGGTGAGAGCCATGGACAATCTCTTGGTTGAACTCTAACAAAATCACGATATCCGACTCTAGTCCCTTGGACTTATGCATAGTCATGCAGCGGACTTTTTGCGCAAAATCCGCTTCAGACATGATGCCAGAGGAAATCGTAAGTTGGCGCAAGGCTTGATAAAATATTTCAAGCGTGATGCTGTCAAATGAGGTAAAGTTATGGCGATGCAGCAAAAGAATTTCTTCACGAGGATGACGCCGTAAGATTTGCAAGGTGGTTTTGAGTAGACGGATCGCACCAGGCGGAACTTTTTCTGATGAGTATCTACCCTGGCTAGCCTGACTAAGGGCTAAAAATATTTGACCGTCACCCAGACTATCTTCCTCTAAGTCACTTTTATCTAGATGGACTTTGTCGGGATTAAGGCAAGAGATTTTACCACTTTTATGACTAAAGGCTCGTGCTGGAATAGCATCATAATTATAATTGTTTAGCATATAGCGGTTGGCTTGCTCTACGATGCGACGGTCACTACGATAGTTGGTGGCGAGTGGTATATTAGTGTAATCTTCGGGGAAAAATTGCCCAAAGTTTAGGAAGTAGTTGACGTCTGAACCAGCAAAACGATTGATGGCCTGCCAATCATCGCCTACGCAAAAGAGACGAGCAGTGAGTGCTACCTGGCGCAGAGCCTGCACCAAGCTGAAGAAGAGATAGGAAAAATCTTGATATTCGTCTATCATGATATATTTGAGGTGCGACAACTGTTCTTGCAAGAAGCCGGAGCAGGCGCGAGATTTTAACAAATCTGTGGCGACAGCAAGCAGAAGGTTAAAATCAATCTTGGGCGCGCGTAAGGTGGCAAGGTATCCACGATAAACTTCCAGCGAAACCTGGTGAAAGCGGATATTTTTGGCGTATTCGGGCTGATATTGATATTGACGGCAATAGACTCGCACAGTTTGTGCTAATTTTTCCACGTTGGCGTAACCTGGAAAATATTGACCTGCACGGGTGATGAAGTTACCGACAATGCTACGCATTTCTTGCTGTTCTCTAAACGAGAGTCTAAGATGCAAACTGGACAGAGTTTGTTGAAGGAGGTCAGAGATTAGATTATCTTGCTCTTTACTGCTAATGATTTGTGGATTCTCTCCCGACCTTATTACTACGTCTAAGGCAAATTTATGAAATGTAGAAGCAATAGTGACTTTTTCGCCTGGTGCTACCAACTTTTTACCGTCAATTTCCACTGCGGCAATACGTTGGTTGACCTCGATAGCAGCGGCACGATTGAACATAAAAATCGCAATCTCTTCTAGATTTGCGAGGCCGTGAGCCACAAGATAAGCAACTTTTGCCACAATAACCCGGGTTTTACCAGAGCCTGCGCGAGCTGTCACCAGAGTATTTTTATGAGTGCCAATGACTGCTCGTATTTGGTCGTCGTCAAGAACATATGGCTGGCTAAAAAGCGTGACATGTTCTTTAAACCATTCAGTAACCTGCCGAATTTTAGCATTATCAGTTTGTGTTCCAAGGTTGCCGTCATGAGCAACCTTGGCCAAGCTCACGCTTTTAGTTTCGCTTTCAAAATTTCCTGTACAGCCGAGGGATTGGCCTTGCCCTTAGATTCTTTCATGACTTGCCCCACGAGAAAACCTAGAACCTTTTCTTGTCCAGCCTGATAATCAGTTTGAGCCTGTTTGGTCTCAGGCTTAGCAAGTACAATGTCAACAATCGCTTCCAGTGCACCCAAATCGTTTTCTTGCACTACGCCTAGTTCCTTGGCGATCGTGCGCGTATCTTTGAAATGCATTTCTGGATCGAAGAATTTAAGAAAGACTTCTTTGGTGGCAGTACTTGAGAGCTCGTTTTTATTATTCATCTCAACAAGGTCGCCGAGTTGCTGTCTACTTGGCAGTTCGTCGTTTAGCAGGCTGGTATTTTCTTCAGCCAACAATACCGATGAAAAGAGGTTAGCAATTTTCTTGATAGCTTGGTTATCCTCTAGCTCAGCCAACTTACGCATCAACTGGGGATAATCCAGCAAAACTTCTATTAAATCTTTTGTTAGCACATCCGTAAGACGCTCGCGATACCAAGTTGGCATCTTAGGCAAACGTTCGCGCTCGCTCTCTACCATTTCAGCCTGCAAGCGAATAGGCGGAATATCTGGTTCGGGCATATAGCGATAGTCAGCAGCGCCTTCTTTACTGCGCTGCCCAGTGGTTTCACCAGTGGCATCATTCCAGCCACGAGTCTCTTGTCGAACAATCTCACCCTTCTCTAGAAGTTTAGTTTGACGTTTGATTTCATACTCTACTACACGTTCCACACTCCGGAAAGAGTTGAGATTCTTAACTTCAGTCTTGGTGCCAAGCTGGTCGCTACTTTCTGGAGCAATGCTAATATTGACATCAAAACGCATATTACCATTGTAGAGGTCACCAAAAGTCACACCAGCATAGGTCATCACCCGCCAAAGTTCTTTGGCGTAATCACGAGCATGTTCGGCAGAGTGAATGTCGGGCTGCGATACGATTTCGATTAGCGGCGTCCCAGCGCGGTTAAGGTCAATTAAGCTATAATTATTCTCATGAGTAGACTTACCAGCGTCTTCCTCAAGATGAGCGTGCTCAACTCGTATTCTCGTACCATCTGGTAACTCAACATACCCCTCACCAATAATCGGATGAAAAAGTTGAGTAATCTGATAACCCTTGGGTAAATCAGGATAATAGTAGTGTTTACGATCGAAACGACTCTTGAGATTAATCTTAGAATTCAAAGCCAGCCCAGCACGTATGGCGAACGGAATTGCCTCTTGGTTGAGGCGAGGTAACATGCCAGGCAATCCATAGTCTACTGGAGAAACGCAAGAGTTAGGCTCTTTGCCTCGAGCGTCATTGTCAACCTCGGAGAATAATTTGGTTTTAGTACAAAGCTGCACGTGGCATTCAATACCAACAGTGGGAAGATATTTTGTCATTAGATAGCCCCCAAATCTTTGAGTGCTTGACGGAAAGCTGCAAGCGCACGGCTAGCCTGGCCGTAGTCAACCTCAAAATCGTCTTCATGAGCAATCTGGTTGCGCATCTTGTGTGCTGCCCAGACAGCATTGGGTTTCTCAAAACGATCGGTTACGCGTTTGAGACGTTCGCCCATGGTCTTGCCTGGTAAGCCTAGTTCATTCAACGCTCGGTCAAGCAACTTATCAGCGCTGATTACCGACATATTGTAAGTGCGGGGATCATCTCGTACTAGACCGTTTTCAATTTTTAGCCAACGAGTTTGATATTCTTCCACATCAAAGGCATGACTATGTCGCCCAGTCAAAGTCATTGCCAGCAGAGCTAAAATTCCTACCGCTACAATAGCAATGACTAAAAAGATAATAGGTGAACTCATTTTATG
>Ga0073906_1003840_pt1 | contig 16161 bp, 13 predicted proteins | sample Inofromicrocosms_FD_65485 | JGI IMG/M metagenome (GOLD analysis project Ga0073906, IMG submission 65485) | Mouse cecum microbial communities from Vienna, Austria - Inoculum for glucosamine and mucus D2O microcosms | ecosystem: Host-associated > Mammals > Digestive system > Large intestine >... | reverse complement strand
TGTGGATGCCGTCCAGATGGGGGGAGAACCGGTCAATGACCAGGATGTGCCCGGCGTAGAGCAGGGCGCAGAGCATGACGATCAGGTCCCCGGCGGCGACGGTGAACGCCTCCGTCACGCTCAGGAAGTACAGCCCGCCCACCGCCAGCACCACGCTCCCCGCCAGCAGCAGGGTCGGTTTCCGGCGAAACAGCACCAGGCTCAGCAGCGGCACCAGCACGATGTACATAGCGGTGATGAACCCGGCCTTGCCCGCCGGGGTCCCCACGGTGATGCCCAGCTGCTGGGCGAAGGACGCCAGAGCCAGCATAGCGCCGCAGGCGCAGCCCCCCGCCAGCAGGGTTTTTTTCTCCGCCCTGTCCAGCTGGAACATGTTCCGCCGCCCGGGGATGAACCGGGCCGCCGCCAGGTCGATCAGCAGCAGCGCCACAAAGGCGATGATGTTGCGCACACAGTTGAAGGTAAACGGGCCGATGTACTCCGCGCTCATGCTCTGGGCGGAAAATCCGAAGCCCCAGATCAGCGCCGCCAGCAGGGCCAGGGAGTTCTGTCTGATTCTGCTCTTCACGCTTGTTCTCCTCTCTGTCTTCACGGCGTCTTAACGGGCCCCGTGCTCGTAGGCCCGGCCCACATAGCCGCTGGTGAAGCCCCGCAGCAGTCCGCCATAGGTCATGGTGAAGGAGAGGACGTCCCCCACCTCCACGGTTTTTTCGCAGTCCGTCACATCCACAATCAGGTGGTCCGAGCTGGCCCCCACCACCGACACGCCCTTTTGCAGAGGTCTGAGGCTGTCGCAGTCCATATCCTGCCGCCCGATGGCGGCAATGGCCCTGCGGCGGGGGCCGATATCCGTGTACGTGCCCCGCTCGCCGAAGGCGTTGACGCCAATCTCGCCGATGGGATAGGAGGGCTTGACCTGCACCTCCACCACCTCCGCCTCCAGCCGCACGGCGTCGCCGTACATGCCGTCCAGGTCCGCGCCGTAGGCGGTCTCCCGGCCCAATACCAGGGCCTCGCCCAGGCGCAGGTTGTTGATCCTGCCGGGCATTTTTCCCGCCAGCAGCAGGGGGATGGAGCTGGAGTTGCCGCCGGAAATAAAGGGCAGCTGCCGTCCAATCTGTTTCTCAATCTTCTCCGTTACAGCAAGGAACGCAGCCAAATTCTCCTCCGACGGCAGCACAGAGCCGTAGCAGGTCAGGTTGAAGGCCGTGCCGAACAGCTCCAGGTGGGCATCCGCCTCCACCATGGCCGCCGTCTCCAGCACCAGCGCCTCATTTTGAAAGAAAATGCCTTCCCGCAGGTCGCCCAGGTCGATCATCAGCACCACCTTGTGGACGCGCCCCGCCTCAGCCGCCGCGCGGCTGAGGGCGCGCAGGGTGGCCAGCTCGGAGTTGAAGCTGATTTCCGCGGCCCGGACCACCTCCTCCGCCTGGGAGGGCATGGGCAGGCGCAGCAGAATGCGCTCCTTGCCCATGCCGCCGCTGCGGGCCAGGTTCTCCACACGGGAGTCCGCCAGATACCGGCAGGGGGACGCGGCAATGGTCCCCACCATTTCCCCGTCCGCACAGAAAACTTTCGTGACAAAGGCCAGCTCTGTTACGCCCCGCTCCGCCGCCATGCGGCTGAGCCAGTTCGCATTGTGAGAGAGCTTTTCCAAATCGATTACCACTTTTGGATACATATTCGTCACCTCAAAGACAGATTCTGCCGCAGCAGGCGGACCGCCGCGTCCGGAAAAGCCCGGCTCAGCGCGCCCAGGGAGGCCATGCAATACCAGCGGTCCTCCAGGACCTCCAGCTTGTCGGCCTTCGGGAAGAGCAGCTTACCGGAGCTGTTGATGCCCCGCAGCTGGTCCATGATCGTTTTCCGGCCCGGCAGGCGGGTCAGCGCGCCGCCGGTGGCCACCAGATAGCGCACCTTGGTCAGGTCCTTGCCGTCGGCATAGGTGACCCGGCCATTGGAGCCGTAGGTATAGCGGAATTTTCCGCAGTGGCGCTCCAGGGCCATGGAGGCGGCGTACCAGGTCAGCTTTTCCGTCAGGGCGAACTGCTCCGCCGTGGCCGGGATAGGCCGGTAGTCCGCGAACAGGGCCGGCACGTCCAGCCCCAGCTCCTTGGACAGCTTGTCCATGCCCACCTGTTCCGCCAGACTCCGGGCGTTGACATACACGCCCAGGTCCCCCTCCACCGTCCGTTTCGCCACCGGTTCAGGGGTAATTTGAATGAGGGCAATCTCCTCGCTGCCCTCGGTAACGGAGTGGATATCCGTCGTCGCGCCGCCCACGTCCAGCACCAGCAGGTCGCCCAGCTGGTCGTGGAGCAGCTGGGCGCACTCCATCACCGCGCCGGGGGTGGGCAGGATGGCCCCGGTGACCATGTCCCGGATGCCCTCCATACCGGGGGCCTTGATAATATGTTCTTCGAAAACCTGATGAATAATCCGGCGGGTGGGCTCAATGTTCAGCTCGTCCAGACGGGGATACACGTTCTCCGTGATATAGAGCTTGGCTCTGGCCCCCTCGAAGATCCGGCTGACCCGGTTCTGGTTCTGCACGTTGCCCGCGTAGATCACCGGCACGTCCAGGTCCAGCTCCCGCAATCGCTTGGCATTTTCCAGGGCGGTCTTGCGCTCGCCGTAGTCGGTGCCGCCGGCCAGGAGGATCAGGTTGGGGCGGATGTCCCGGATGTCCTCCAGGTCGTCCTCCTCCAGGATGCCCGCCGTGGTCAGGTGGAGGTTGGCGCCGGCGCCCAGGGCCGCCTCCTTGGCAGCCTTCACCGTCATGTCGTAGACCAGACCGTGGACCGTCATGCGCAGCCCGCCGGCGGCGCTGGAGGTGGCCAGCATGGTCTCATACTGCACCTCCTCCGCCCCCAGATGGCGGCATAAATCGTCCACCGCGCCCTGTAAGCCTACACGGACGTCCCCGGCCAGAACAGAGGTGGGGGCCTGTCCCTGTCCCAGGAATACAGGCTCCGCCTCATTGATGCGGTCAAAGGCGTTGACAACGGTTGTGGTGGAGCCGATCTCCGCCACCAGGACGTCTATTTTCATCCCGATCCTCCCCTTTCCTTATGCCGCGCCCGCGGCAGGGCGGGACCCTGCCGCAGGGTATGGACAATGCTTTTTATCTGGGCCACTTGCCGGCGGCTTCCAGCTCCCGGCGGCGCCGGACCATAAAGGTGGCGTCGTGGACGCCCTTGGTGCCCCGGCCGAAGCCCGCGTCCGCACCGTTCTCCACCGCCAGCTCCGGGGTGATCTGGGTGCCGCCCGCGATGAAGATCACGCGGTCGCGCACGCCCATCTCACGGGCCAGACGGTCGATGTTGGCGATATTCTTATAGTGGATGTCGTCGTGGCTGATGATGGTGGACGCCATAATCACGTCCGCGTCCAGCTCCACGGCGGCGTTGACCAGCTTTTCTACCGGCACGGAGGTGCCCAGATAGTGGACCTTGATGCCGTACTTCTCAATACCGCCGTGCTTGATGTCGATAATCTCCCGCAGGCCGACAGAGTGCTCGTCGTCGCCCACCGTGCCGCACACAACCACCATGGGCTTGCGCTCGATGTCCGCGCGAATCTCCTCGTCGCTCATCACGTCCGGCTCCTCAGGAATCTCCAGCTTATCCAAATCGATATCCTGGCAGAACTTGCCCTTGACCTCCACACGGGTGCCCTCAGCCTGCTGCATGATCTCCCGGCTGATGACCTCCGGCTCCGCCAGACCCATGCGGCGGGCCACCTCCAGCGCGGCGGCCTCAGCCACCCGCTTGGATGTGGGGAAGAACATATTCAGCATGACCGTACCGTCGGCCAGCCACTCCATCTCAGGCTTGATGGTGTGGCAGTCCTTGCCGCGGTACTTGGCGGTCTCCGCCATGCGGACGTTGACGTTGTCCTCCTCGTCCAGCTCGTCGATATAGACGATCTTCTCCGGCTTCTCCAGGGTGCAGCCGCCGATGAGGCTGGCGGGATCATTGACCGCATTGGGGTCGTACTGGGCCACGTTGTTGTAGCCGTAGTGGGCGGTGACGGGGGCCATGTAGTCGGCCTCCCGCTTGAACACAGTGCCCGCGCCCACGCCGCCGGCGGCCTCGCGGCAGATGCCGTCGCCGCCGCGCTCGGGATAGAACCCGGAGTCCACAAAGAAGCCCTGCTCCACGGCGTTGAAGTAGCCGCCCACAGCCAGAATCTCCTCAAAGAACAGCACAGCCCGCTCCTTCAGCTCCCGGACCTTCTCCGGCAGGGGGCCGTCCTTGCGCAGCTCCACCATGTCCATCAGGCCGTCCAGCCCCAGCAGGGTCTGCTTGGCGGTGTCGCAGGCCTCGATGTTGTAGATGTGCCAGGGCACGTTGCGGCCCTCGTCGGGGGTGATGGTGGACTGGATGTCCGCGCTGGTCAGCTTGGAAATGAGCATATTGAGCACATGGGTGACGGTAGCGTCACGGGTGGAGGACTCAATATACTTGGTGTTCATCTGGGCCCGCATCCGGTACTCGGTGAACAGGTCCCGCAGCGCCACGGCGTAGGGCAGGTCCATGAACACGCAGGGGGCCGGGGTGGCCGTGGGGGGCACGGTGGACAGACACACATTCTTCTTGTCAATGCCCACGCTGGCGGAGAACGCGGCGTTGATGGCGTGCTGCACCATCAGCTCCGGCATCACCTTCCACGCCTCGCGGGCGGTGGCGTTGGCGTTGTGAGCGCCGTCGATCTGGGCCATGCCGGCCCAGGCGATGAGCTTTTTCGACTCGCAGGCGTCCACAAAGGAGCGGATCATATTGATATTGCGGTAAATGACATTGTACTGGGGGTCTTGGTGGACGCCGTTGACGCCCTCCTCGGCGAACATCACCGCCACCTCGGGTCCGGCCACACCGGAGACGTAGGAGTGGTAGTTGATGGGACGGCCCACCTCATCCTCAATGAGGTCCAGGGCCTTGCGCTGGGCCCGCACCTGCTTGCGGGTGATGGGCACGCCGCCGATGCCCTGGGGGGTGCCCTCGATGAGGCCGTCAAAGTGGGACTGCCCGGCGGTGCGGATGACCATGATGTGGTCCGCGCCGTGGTGGGCGGCCATGCGCATGCGGCGGATGTCGTCCTCAAACCGGCCGGAGGCGATCTCCGTGGTGATGGAGGGCAGGGGCTGGGGGTCGATGTTGTCGAAGTAGTGGGCGGTCATCAGGCCTACGCTCTCCCCGCCCATCGGCTCGGAAATCTCCCGGTAGGTAAAGGGGCCGGCGTGCTGGTCCTTGGCCGGCGTGCGCCAGACCCAGTTGCGCCGCCGGGGGCGGTACTGGTCCAGGTCCTGCAAAATCTCCTCTACGTCAATGCGCTGGTCCATCTGCAATTTCTTCTCACTCATGCCTGGGCACCTCCTTCAAAGAGACTGGCAGCCCGGTCCCAGAGCTTTCCCTCCGCCAGGGCCGCGCCGGCGTCCCGGATGGACATATTCTCCGCCTTGGACAGGCGGTAGACGATGTTCCCCACGCCGTGGCCGATGAGGTCGTGCTCAATGGCCTGGTCCACCATGGGCTTGGCCTCCAGGGAGGAGAAGCCCATGCGCAGCAGCACGGAGCGCTCAATAGAGGGGGAGGTATGGGTGCGGCCATATTCCAGCAGGGGGTCCACCACCTGCTGGGCCAGCTGCCAGAAGTAGTTTTTCAGTTCCTCGTCGCTCATGTTCCGCAGGTGTTCCCGGCGGCTTTCAAAATCGTCTGCTCTCTTCATCTCATACCCCTCTCTTCTCAGGCGAGCTCATAGCCCAGCTCTTTCAGGACGCCCTGCACGAAGGCGTCGTTGCTGTTGGTCTCCTCCGCCAGATAGGCAATCTCCGCGGCGGTGACGGGACCGGCAGCGCGGGTGGCCTGACGGCGGATGAGGGATTTGCGCATATGGTCCAGATCGGCCTCTCTTGCTTTCAGCAGGGAGGGACGGGCGGGGAGGATGATGTTGGTGCCGGGGATCTCCTCCGCCGGGTCGCCGAAGAGGATGTCAATGCCGTTTTTCCGGGCAAAGGCCAGCTGGGGCTGGATGTGCTTGCCTGCGCCGGTGTACTCGGTCTCCTGGGCGACAATGATCTGGTCCTGATCCAGCTCCTGGGCCAGGGCAAAGGCGGCGGCCAGGCTGGTGTTGCCGGCGGGGCCCTTCTCCATGCCCTCCAGGGTAGCCAGAGCTTCTGTGATATAGAACACCTCGCCCTGCTTCACCGTCACGTAGCGGTCCATATACCGCAGGGGACGGGCGGCGCTGCGGGGCACGTCGCTGTGGTCGGGGTCCGTGGCGTAGGGCACGCCGAAGCCGGTGTGGGCAGTGGTGAAGGACTTGCGGTTGAACTGCTGGTCAGAGGCCATGCTCAGGCCCTTCAGGTCCACGGAGGCGGCGATGATCTTGGCCTTGCTGCCGGCCTTGCGCAGGCCGCGGGCCGTGCCGGTCAGGTTGCCGCCGCCGGCGTTGGCGCACACCACCACGTCGGGGTCCTTGCCGCAGCGGCCGCGGAACTGGTGGGCCAGCTCCCAGCCCAGGGTCTCCACGCCGCCGACGCCAAAGGCGGAATACAGGGAGGCGTTGAAGAAGCCGGTCTCCTCCAGCATCATCAGCACCTCATAGAAGAGCTCGGGGCCTACGGACAGCTGCAGCACCTCCGCGCCCAGAGCCTCGCACTTACGGGCCTTCTCCACGATCTCCGGCTGGCCGCTGCCCTTGGAGTCGTAGCACTCCTGGACGATGATGCACTTCAATCCCTGCATGGCGGCCTGGGAGGCCACCGCCGCGCCGTAGTTGCCGCTGGTGGCGGCGATGACGCCCTTGTAGCCCATCTTTTTCGCCTGGTAGACCGACGCCACCGCACGGCGCTCCTTAAAGCTACCGGCGGGGTTGGACGCCTCGTCCTTGACGAAAATGCGTGCGCCCTTGCCGGGGGCCGCGCACTTGCGGGCCAGCTCGGTCAGGTTCTTCAGCTCAAAGATGGGGGTGTTGCCCACGTTGAACTGCTGCTGAAGACGGATGTGGTCCTCCAGGGTGTACCCGGTGTCGTTCATCATGTCCTCATAGCGGAAGGCGATGGAGCCGGTCTCATAGCGGCTGTAGTCCACGCCCATGGCCTTGTTGATGATCTCACCCTTGCGGCCTGTGACGGCCTGATAGCTCTTATCTACGATCATACCTGCTCACCTCCGAATAACGCGCCCCGCAGCTGCTCTTCCATCTCCAGGATCTCCGGCACAAAACAGCCGTAGTTCAGCTCATAGCAGGGGTCCACCTCAATCATGCGGCCATGCTCCTCCCGGCCCGCACGGGTCAGGACGGTGACGTCGTCGCCGATCTCGGCGCTGTCATTGAGAAGCCTGCCCTTCACCCACATCTCCAGGGGAACCTGCTTGGTGTCCTCCGGCAGCTTGCCGGTTCTCTGTTCCGGCTCCAGCACGCTGCGGTGGACCCGGACCCAATCGTTTTTCTTGGCCATAGTTCTCCTCCCAATCATATAAAAATCCAGACCCGGCGGCAGCAGGGCGGGGCCTACCGCCGCCAGGTCTTTGATCAGCTCGCGATATTAAATGAACAACTTATTTGACGATCTTGCGGCTGGGGTCGATCCGGTCGCGCATGTCGCCCATGATGGCGCGGGGCACGGGCAGGGTCAGCATGGTGTGCAGGCCCGGCTCGGCGTTGATGATCTGGGGAATCATGTTCACACACATGGCGATGGTGCCGATGCCGCCGTCGATCTCCGGGGAGTTGAGCATATTCACGGCGGGGGTGCCGTTGATAATCACATAGTCGCCGGTCTGGACGCCCACCTGCTCCGGCTCAATCTGCTGGGGATGGTCCATCTCAATGACGCACTGGCCGTCCTTGTAGCCCCAGGCCTTCATGGCCACGCCCGCCACGCTGCCGGCAGCGGCGAAGCCGTAGGGACTCTTGCGGTCCACGTCGGTGACGATGGGCTCCATGTCCTGCTTGAAGCCGTCCAGCTTCCAGCCGATGCCCTCGGCGATCATGCCAACGCTCTCGGCGAAGCCCACGTGGCCGGACAGATGGCCGGAGCCCTTGCCCTCCTTGCGCAGGTAGAACTCCTCCTTGCTGATGCCGATGCCCTGCTCCTCCATGACGGCGGGGCCGAAGGGGGAGAGGCTGTTGACGCGGCGGGAGACGATGTGCTCCACATCCTCCATGCAGCCGGTCCAGATGAGCACCAGCAGGTCCATGATCAGGCCCGGATTGATGCCGGTGCCCAGCACGGACACGCCGTTGGCCTTGGCGATGCGGTCCAGCTCCTCGGTCAGCTCCGGCTCCTGGGCCTTGGGATAGGCCATCTCCTCAGCGGAGGTGATGACGTTGATGCCCTGCTCCAGGATGAACTTGATCCGGGGGAAGGCCTGCTTGGTGAAGGAGTCGGTGCACAGCAGCACCACATCCGCCGCGCCGGGCTTGATGACGTCCTGCTCGGACTGGATGATGACGTCGGGGCGGTCGCCACGGGGCGTCTTGATGTAGTCATACATGCTGGTGCCGATCTTCTTGCCGCGGCCAGCCACGCCCACGATGTCCACGCCCTTCTTCTTCAGCAGCATGTCCGCCATGCCGCCGCCCATTGCGCCCAGACCCCAGATAATGACCTTTACGTTTTCCATAGTTTACCTCCATCACAAAAAATTGGTTGCGTTTTCCATATTTTTATTATATACTGACAAATAGTATTACACAAGCAAATATTCCTCATGTTATACATTCCGATTTCGAATGGAGGATGGAAGAAACTACCATGAGTTTACAGAAATATACAGCTCTGCTGAAAACGGTGGAGCTGGGCAGCATCAGCCGGGCGGCGGAGGAGATGGGGTATACCCAGTCCGCCGTCAGCCGCATGATTGCGGACCTGGAGGACCAGTGGGGGCTGGACATGCTGCGGCGGAGCCGGGCGGGGGTGTCGCTGACCTCCGCCGGCAAGCGGCTGCTGCCCATTCTCCGCTCCATTGCCGCCGACTGCGCGGAGCTGGAATACACCATCGGGGAGCTCCACGGCCTGCGGCGGGGCCTGATCCGGGTGGGCACCTTCACCAGCGTGGCGGACATGTGGCTGCCCAACCTGCTCAAATCCTTCCAGCGGTCCTTTCCCAACATCGAGTTTGAGCTGATGAGCAGCGAGAACTACTCGGAGATCGAGTCCTGGATCGTCCACGGGCAGGTGGACTGCGGTTTTGTCAGCATGCCCACCGCCAACGACCTGGACACCGTGTTCCTCCAGCGGGACATGCTGGTGGCGGTGCTGCCGCCGGACCACCCCCTGGCGGGAGAGGCGGTGTTCCCGGTGCGGCGGCTGGAGGAGGAGCCGTTTATCCAGCTGAAGGAGGTGGACTATGAGATCGCCCGGTTCATGGACCGGACCGGCATCCATCCCCACGCCCGCTACGAGGTCAGCGGGGACCACACGACCCTCTCCATGGTGGAAAAGGGGCTGGGCGTCAGCGTCATGCACTCGCTGATGGCCGACTGCGGGCGGTACAACGTGGTGTGGAAGAATTTCGACGTGCGGCAGTACCGGGACATCGGGCTGGCCACGGCGAAGAATGTGCGCATCCCCAGCCTGGTCAAGCTCTTCGTGGAGCAGGCGGCGGGGCGGAGCCGGCTGCTGTAGGGCCTTCTCAGTCAGCCGTGACGGAGAGGGTGTCGTGCCGGCAATTTTGAAGACTGCTATAATGTGTGAATCCTGCTGCCATCAACAGGCACAGCGGGACCGAGAGAAGCCTCTGGTCCCGCTGTGCTTTACCCATTCAGTCCAGCGTTCAGCCGCTCCACAAGAGCAGACTGGAGTACCGCCGAGAAATTGATCTGCTGTGCCTCCGCCATGCTGTTCAGCCACGCAGGGATCGACAGGGTTTTCTTGACCGCCCTGGTTGACCGGGTCTTGAGATATTCGCTGGGTGAGAACTCGACGATTACTACAAACTCTCCCGCTTCCAGCGGAACTTTATCGGGAGCCGAAGGAACAGGTAAGACAAGATTCCCCTCTTCCGCCTCCTCGCAGTACAGCCCAAGTCCGTCTTTGATGTTCTCAACCGCCTCTGCAAGTGTATTGCCCTGGGAACAGCAGCCCTTTAGATCAGACAGCCAGATGCTGTATCTGCCGTCCTCCTCCGGGTGCATAGTTGCTGGATAATAGAGCTTATCCATGATGATCCTCCTTCGGACGCAATACCTATTTCAGCCCTGCATCCTTTAAAATTTTCTGCTCCAGACCTTTTCCGAGGTCCTTGGTGTGCACCGGAACCAATACGGTTGCGCCAGTCCTTTCGTTTCGGAAAACAGAAATGTGAGCCGCATGAGCGAACTTTGTGGAAGCCGTTGGCTTCAAGGAGTTTTATCAGTTCTCGCGGCGTCATCGGCATCCTGTTCTTCCCCCTCTCTAATTCTTATCATACACGTATTTTACGTAGAAATCAAGATACAAGCATTGCACACAATTCCTGGAATTAATGTTTATGCAGAACACACCCCCCGGCTAGATCGATGAACCATCATGGAACCCTCTCTTCAAAAAGGAAACACGTTTCGCAATATTATCAATTGCTATTTGGGTGTTTATGGCAGAGTCATAGCCATGAATGGTTCCTCTTGTGTCATTTATTTCAACATTTGCTCCTGCTTTCCGCAGTTTCTCTCCATACAGAACGCCCTCATCATGTAAACAATCATACTCCGCCGTTTCAATATATGCATCCGGAATACTTTGCGGCAGACTGCTGTGCATCGGCGAAGCGCTGTACAGGTCCTTGCTCTTGGAATTTCTACCATAATAGAACCACATGCGTTTGTTATTTTTGGCGTTCCATAACGGAGTGTCCGTAAATTTTTTCATGGAATCTGTCTGCATCGTTATATCCGTCAAAGGATATACCAGCATTTGCAGGCATGGCTGCTGCAAATGTTCCTTTTCGTAATGATGACAAATCAACGCGGCAATAGACGCGCCGGCGCTGTCTCCGGCCACGCCAATCTTTTTGCGCCTCATTTCTAGCGCTTCCGACGGACCCATGATGCATTTATACAGCGCTAAAACATCCTCATACGCAGCCGGATACGGATATTTCGGCGTCAAATGATAGTCCGGAAAATAAACTCTGCACCCCGCTTCCTTTGCGTATATGCACGCCAGCTTTTTATGATAGGCAGAGGCCCGGTAGCTGAATGCCCCTCCATGCACATAAATCAAACAGGGCAGCTTTTCTGTTCCATTGGACGGTTCAAATATATCCACCGGAACTTTGAGCCCCTGATGGCCCCTGATGGTAATCGTTTTATGAACGACTTGCTTGGGAACTGCTGTCAAATGAAAAGATATCATCAGAAAAATATTGGCGCATTTTATTATCATCTCATTGTATGGTATATTTCTTGCTATCTGCCGCAATTCGGGATTTATCTGGTTTTTATACTTCATTCGCAGACACGCTCCCTTTGGATTTTATGTCCTTGTTTTCCCCCTGCAATAATAGGTGCTGCGTGTGCTGCCCTTTTTCATCAGCAGACCGGATCTGGTCATTTTTTGCAAAATGCGGTACGCCTGCGGCGGTGTCACTCGCAATAAATCCACCACATCCTTCCGCGTGATCTGCTGCTTGGCTTCAGCCAGCTTTACAATAAGCTCCTGATATCGGATCGCCTCAATATCTGTCTGGCGGACATATTTCACTTTGTCCTCGTAAGCATGAAAGCTCAGGATATAGGCCCGCCCCTTTCCGCTGCCGACGGCCTCCAGCAGTCCGGATCCCGTCATTCGTTCTACCGCAGTGCGGACTCTTCCCTCTGGTATTCTGGTCTCACTGGCGATATCATGGACCGACATACGCCGCCCCTGCTTCAGCACATTAAGGATCAGCAGCGTGTTGACGGGGAGCAGAGACCCTGTGCGCTGCTGTTCCTCCGTCACCAGCTGAATAAATTTTATATCGGGCGCCCCCCGCGAAATGAACAGCTTGACCGTGACAGCGGACGATTCAGAATAGTCCGGCAGCGGACGGCCATACAGCAGCGATCCTTCAAAGATACGATCCACGCCCCGCCCGGACCGCTCCGCCAGGCCAACCCGTTTCAGGGCATCCGCTAAAACAGGATTCCGACCGTGGGGTTCCGCCGACAGAATATTGTCAATCGTTACCCCCTCGATAAACCCCCCGGGATTGCTGACCGATAAGCCGTCATCATCCAGACGCACCAAAACCCGGCCCATCCGGGTATAGTCCCGGTGGACGCATGCGTTGATGATCGCCTCGCGGACAGCTCTCCTGTCAAAATCCGGGATAGAAATGCGAAAAAGGCCGGCCTGCATCTCCTGCTCCGAATTTCTTGCCTCTAAAAACGCAAACAGCTTCTCGATTGCGCCTAACAGCGGCATATAAAAGGATTCGTTTGCCGTCACATCCGTTCCGTGGAACGCCATATACCCGATTTCCGCTGTGGGGACATATTCCCGCAATTTTTCCCGCCGGCCCAGCAGAAGCATGCCGGTAAAAGTGGGGACCAGCTGTCCGTCTGCGGTGGTTACAAGCTGCAGGGCTTTATCCAGCGCCTCGTCTTCCAGCTCCAGCAGGCTGCGCTCCCCATTATAGGTGCGCAGGATATTCCGCAGCCGTTCCCGCTCCAGAGGGTCCAAATCCTCATACCGCGCGTTGGGCACAGGCTGTGCGGAATAGTCCAGCAGGGACAATTCACTCAGCCGCGTACTGATTTCATAGGGATACATTGCCACATTTTCCGGCGTTCCATCCATTTTGATCTGCCGACGCTGGATCTTGCCCGCGGAGGATGCCACGATGCTTCTGCTTTTCGGCACCTGGATTTTGATGACCGGGCATATGTCCGCGATCTCTTCCACCCTGACGGCGATAGGCGGGATCGTTTTGTTGGCGATAAAGGCGGCCAAACGCGAGAAGTCTCTGTGGGATTCGTGCCGCCCGGTAACCTCCCCGTCGTCCTCCACCCCCAAATAGAGGTCGCCTCCCTCCGTATTGGCAAATGCGACAACCGTGTCAATCAATACATCATCCGACAACTTCTTCCGATCGCTTTTGAACTCTATTGTCAGAGATTCCTCCTTCGGAATCAATCGGTCCATATGCACACCTCCTTTATTCACACATTATCACACGCGTGCAATATTGTCAATTATTTTATTACACTCGTGCGATAATGCGTGCAATACTGTGTGAATCCCCCGTCAACCGAAAGCAGGAGAGGGGTCAACTCCCCTCTCCTGCTTTCGAACGCTCCTACCGGTCCTCCCGGAAGTACGACAGTCCCAGATTCGCCGGGGGCTGTTTTTCCTTGTTATTGCGCATGCTGGACACAATCAGCACAATGACCGTCACCACATAGGGCAGTATCTTATACAGCTGCGTCGGCACAAAGGGGATCACCAGCCGCAGGTACAGGATCATCAGCGCGCCGAACAAAATCGACCCCCAGATGGCGGACAGAGGCCGCCACATGCAGAAGATCACCAGCGCCACCGCCAGCCAGCCCACGCCGCTTAATCCCTCGTGGTTCCACACGCACCCGGCAATCGTCGTGATATACACCATGCCGCCGATGGCCGACACCCCGCCGCCGATGACGGTGGCCAGATACTGGTACCGGGTCACATTGATGCCCGCCGCGTCCGCGGTGGCCGGGGACTCCCCCACCGAGCGCAGGTACAGGCCCGACCGGGTCCGGTTCAGGTACCAGTACATCACCCCCGCCAGCACCAGCGCCAGATAGAAGAAGATGCTGTTGCCGAAGAGGATGCCGCCAATAAACGGAATCTTCTGCAGGAACGCCGGAAACGGCGAGTTCTGGAAATACCCCTTCAGCATATTGCCGATGGCAATATAGCCCCCCTCCCGGACCCGCATGTACTCGCCGATGAACTGTCCGATGCCGGTGCCGAAAATGGACAGCGCCAGGCCGGTGACGTTCTGGTTGGCCCGGAGGGTGGTGGTGAGAAAGCTGAAGATCAGCGACGCGACAGCCCCCGCGATAAACGCGCACACCAGGCCGATGACAACTGCCAGCACGCCGTTGGGGGAGGACGCGGCCTTCTCGTAGTAGAACACGCCCCCCAGCCCCACCGCGCCGCCCATGAACATGATGCCCTCCACGCCCAGGTTCAGATTCCCGGATTTCTCCGTCAGGATCTCCCCCAGGGTGCCGAACAGCAGCGGCGTGCCGTAGGTGATGGCCGCAATGATCAGGGCGATAAAGAGTGTGATGAAATTCATGATCTTACCCCCTCCTTATGGCTCTTGCCCCGGAAGATGAGGCGGTAGTTGATGAAAAACTCGCAGCCCAGCATGCAGAACAGCAATATGCCGGTGATGATGTCGGACAGGGAGGCGGGGATGCTCATGCGGGTCTGCAGCGTCTCCGCGCCCTTGGACAGCACCGCCAGCAGCAGGGAGATCCCCACCATGGCAAAGGCGTTGAGCTGGCTCAGCCACGCCACGGTGATGGACGTAAAGCCCACCCCGCCGGCCACGCCGTCGTAGAGGGTGTTGTTGGCCCCGGAGGCGATGATGTACCCCACCAGGCCGCTGATGGCCCCGGACAGGAACATGGTCCGCATCATGATATGGCCCACGTTCATGCCCGCGTACCGGGCGGTGTTCACCGAGTCGCCGATGACCGCGATCTCATAGCCGTGCTTGGTATAGCGCATGTACACGTGCATGAACACCACCAGCACCAGCACGATGATCCACCCGCAGTGTACGCCCAGCACCCGGGGCAGGCAGGCCGACGGGTCGAACTGGGGGATAATCTGGGAGCCGGGCCGGCCCTCCCAGGGGCCGCCCTGGAGCCAGCGCACCAGGCCGATGACGATGTAGTTCATCATCAGGGTGAAGAGCGTCTCGTTGGTGTTCCATTTTGCCTTGAAAAAGGCGGGGATCAAGGCCCAGATGCCGCCGGCAATCGCGCCGGCCAGACCCATGACGGGCAGCAGCACCGGTCCTGGCAGCCGCCCCGCCCAGAACAGGGCGAAGTAGGAGGCCGCAATGGCCCCGGCGGTGATCTGCCCCTCCGCGCCGATGTTCCAGAAGCGCATCTTGAAGCAGGGGGCGATGGCCAGCGCGCAGCCCAGCAGGGGCACCGCGATCTTCACCGTCTGCCGGATGGCGGTCTTTTTCCCCAAAGCGCCGGAAAGTATGGTGCCATAGGCGGTCAGTGGGTTGGAGCCGGTGACCGCGATGAGCAGCGCCCCCAGCAGCAGCGCCAGAACCACGGAGCAGGCCCGGATGCACCAGACCTTCCATGCCTCCATGCCGTCCCGCTTGGCCAGGCGGACCAGCGGCGTCTTCTTCTCCTTCATGTCACGCGCCCTCCTTTCCGCCCAGACGGGTCATCAGCAGGCCGATCTGGTCCTTGGTGGCGGTGCGGGCGTCCACCACGCCGCTGACCTGGCCGCCGCACAGCACCAGTATCCGGTCGCACAGCTCCAGCAGCACGTCCAGGTCCTCGCCCACGTAGATCACCGCCGCGCCCTTCATCTTCTGCTCCGTCAGCAGGTTGTAAATGGTGTAGGAGGTGTTGATGTCCAGCCCCCGCACCGCGTAGGCGCACATCAGCACCGACGGCGCGGTGGCGATTTCCCGGCCCACCAGCACCTTCTGCACGTTGCCGCCGCTCAGCCGCCGGACGGGGAACTCGGTGCTGGGGACCACCACCTCCAGGTCCTTCCAGACCTTCAGCGCCAGCTCGTTGGGGTCTTTGCGGTTGACGAAGGCGCTTTTGCCCTTCCGCCAGGAGCGCAGCATCATGTTGCCGGTCATGCCCATGGACCCCAACAGGCCCATGCCCAGCCGGTCCTCAGGGACAAAGGCAATCACCACGCCGGAGCGGCGAATTTCCATGGGCGTCCTGCCCACCAGCTCCATGTCCCCGCCGTCCGGGGGCGCGTATGTAATGGACCCCTCCTTCACAGGATAGAGGCCGGAGACTGCCTCCAGCAGCTCCCTCTGGCCGGAGCCGGCGATGCCGGCAATGCCCAGGATCTCGCCGCCCAGGGCGGTGAAGGACACGTTGTCCAGCCGCTTGACCCCCTCCCCGTCCAGGCATGTGACCCCCTTCAGCTCCAGCCGCCGGACGGGGGTTTCGTACCGGGGCCGGTCGATGTTCAGCGTCACG
>Ga0073906_1003831_pt1 | contig 16187 bp, 12 predicted proteins | sample Inofromicrocosms_FD_65485 | JGI IMG/M metagenome (GOLD analysis project Ga0073906, IMG submission 65485) | Mouse cecum microbial communities from Vienna, Austria - Inoculum for glucosamine and mucus D2O microcosms | ecosystem: Host-associated > Mammals > Digestive system > Large intestine >... | reverse complement strand
AATTTTTTTAAAATTTTCCAAATGTAAATCAATAGGTCTTGCTCCTATGTCACATCCTCCTGGATATGAAAACTCTACATTTTTAAATCTAGTAAGTATAGCTCCTGCAATTATAACAGATGATCTCAATTTTCGCATTAGTTCATCTGGAATAGTAGTTTTTTTCATATCTTTAGAATTAATTATTATTTTATTTTTATCTTTTTTTACTTTACATCCAAGATATTCTAAAATCTTTAATGTTGTTTTTACATCTTCAATATTAGGAACATTATATAACTTAGTTGTTTTACCACTTATAATTGTAGCAGCTAAAATAGGCAATGTAGCATTTTTAGATCCTGATATAGTAACTTCTCCATGTAATTTTTTTCCACCATTAATTATGTAATTATACATTTTCAAACCTCCTCATAATTTTATGTTACATATTATGAGGGTTTTACATAAAACGTTCTAACGAATTACCAGTTTATCTACTTTAGAATTAATATATTTTTCAAGTTTTGCCATAAAAATTTCTGGTTCAATTTCTTTTTTGGCAACCATATCTAAACCTTTTTCCCAACTTGCTGTTAAATCTGGATTTAACATATCTGGAATAGATTTAAATACAACATCATATATTGCCTCTCCTTTTTGAGTTGGAGTTATTATTTGCGTTTTAGCATTTATTTCAATATATTTTATTCTTTCTAGTTTTTTTATTATTTCACCTCTAGTAGCTGAAGTACCAATTCCTGCACCTTTTATTTGTTCTCTTAATGCTTCATCTTCTATTAATTTACCAGCATTTTCCATTGCAAGTACCATTCCACCTGAATTATATCTTGATGGTGGTGAAGTTTCTGAATCTTTAGTTTCGTAGTTTAATACCTTTATTTCTTGATCTTTTTTTAAACTTGATAATATATTTAAATTTTCATCATCAGAATCATTTTTTAATCTATTCTTTAATACTTCTAAAAAGCCTTGTTTTACACAAACTTTTCCACTACAACTAAATTGTTCTCCTTCTACATCAATACTTAAATTAACTTTATTATATTCAGCAGGCGGATAAAAAATTGCTATAAATCTTTTTACTATAAGCTTATAAACATCTTTTTTTAAATCAGAAAGCTTATCATAATTTTCAAAACCTTGTCCTGTTGGAATAATAGCATAGTGATCTGTAATTTTACTATCATTTACATACTTTGTTTTTACTAAATTTGTACTAAATTTTTCATCAATCAATTTCTTTATATAGCCATTTATTTCTTCATCTTTAAAATTCTTAAATAATCCATTTAAATTCTTCCCAATTTCTTTAGCTATTGCTGTTGATAATACCCTAGCATCAGTTCTTGGATATGTAACTAATTTTTTTTCATATAATTCTTGAATTATTTCCAATGTTTCATCAGGTTTTATTTTAAATACTTTAGTACATTCATTTTGTATTTCAGCCAAATTAAATAATAATGGTGCATTTTCCTTTTGTTTAGATTTCTTAATTTCAGAAACAATAGCTTTTTTATCTTTTAATCTTAATATAAATTTTTTTGCATCATCTTCTTTTTTAAATCCATTATCATTATATAGAATAGGACTATTATATAACTTAGATTTCTCTGTTACCTTCCATTCAGCTTTAAATGATGAATTCTCTTCTCCAAAGTTTCCTAATATCTTATAATACTTTGTTTTAATAAAGTTTCTAATTTCTCTTTCTCTTGATACAACCATACCAAGAACACATGTCATAACTCTACCAACAGAAATTGATATTTTTTCTTCTCCCAAATCTTTTGCAATTCTTCTTCCAAAAATTATTGATAATAATCTTGAAAAATTTATGCCAATTAAATAATCTTCTTTAGCTCTCAAATATGCTGAATCTGATAAACTATCATATTTAGACATATCTTCAGCTTCTTTTATCCCTCTTTGAATTTCTTCTTCTGTTTGTGAATCAATCCAAACTCTTTTCATTTTTGCATTAGGATTAGGATGTGCCATTTGAAATACAAGTCTTTGTATATACTCTCCCTCTCGTCCAGAGTCACCTGCATTATAAATTTCTTCAATATCTTCTCTCTGCATTAATTTTTGTATAATATTAAACTGATTTGCAACTGCTGGAATTATTTCATATTTCCATTCTTTTGGAATAAATGGAAGTGTATCTAATCTCCAAAATTTCAATTTTTCGTCATATACTTCTGGATAGCTCATTGTTACTAAATGACCAACACACCATGTTATAATCCAATCTTTATCCTCTATATATCCATTTTTTCTATTTGTATTTATTTTTAAAGCCTTAGCAAATTCCATAGCTACTGAAGGCTTTTCAGTTATTATTAATTTCATTTAACCAATCCTTATTATATAGTAGGTATATTATACATTACCATATTCATTTTTTCAAATATTTATATCAAATTTATTTATATACGAAAAAAAAGCACTTTTTAAAAGTGCTTTTTAAAAATAATTACTATTTTTTAATTTGTCTGTTAATTAATTCAATTCTAACATAAACAATTATTGCTAAAATAACTGCAGCAAATATTAAGAATACTATACCATCTTCTACACCAGTTGCTGGTATTGATGTATTTGTAGGTTCTGAACTATTTGTGTTTGTATTATTAACTACATTGTTTACTGTGTTATTAGTATTTGTATTATTTGAAGTGTTATTTGCTCTATTTGTTAAAACAAGTAAATTTTGTGTATTTCCTGTATTTGATGTATTAGCAGTATTTCCACTAACTTGTCCAACATTTATTGTTACTGAAACATCTGTAGCTGTAATTGTAGAATCACTATTTAAAGCATTTATTTCTTTAAGTTCTACAAGACCTTCTTTACCTGAAACACCTTCTTTTGTTTTTAAAGTTAAATTAAATACATCTTCTTCTGTTTTAACAAATGATTGTTTGGTTAATTGGATTTTCTTTGTACTGTTATCATATTTTGCTTCCCAACCATTCATACCTTCTATACTTGATTCTGAAACAGCTTCAAATATAGTTTCATCATATTTTAATACAGCATTTATACTATTTATACCATTTTGTCCAACATCTAAGTTTGCAACTTTAACTTTAACTGTAAATTCTGTTTTTTCAGGAACTGTTGTATTAGTAACTTCCATTGCAACAGTTAAGCTCAAAGCATTAACAACTGTAGCAAAAGTTACTACTAACATTGTTATTATAATAGCAATTTTTAAAAATTTCTTTCTCATTTTAATACTCCTTATTATATAATATTAATATTGTATTATATATTATATTTTTTTTCAAATATTTTTTCAATATTTTTCAAAAAAAAGACATATAATTTTCATTATATGCTTTTTTAATTTTCTATTTCATATCATTATTTAATTTTTCAATTTTTATATAGAATACTATAGCTAGTGCTACTATTCCAACTAATATAAATGGTATTGTATCTTCAACACCTGTGTAAGGTATATCATCATCTGTTTCATTAGTTGTATTTACAAATGAAGTTATTGAATTATTAACAGAATTATTTCTTGCAACATTTGTTGATGAATTTGTTGTAACATTATTCACTCTATTTTGAACAATTGCTACAGGAGCACCATTAGTACTTCCTGTATTACTTACATTAGCAATATTTCCACTAGATGTTCCTATCATAACTTTTGTAGAAACATCAGATGCAGAAAATTCTGTATCATTATTTGAAACCATTATATTAGTAAATTTAATTACATCTTCTTTTCCAGAAGTACCTGGTTTTGTTTTCAATGTTAAATTAAATACATCTTCATCACTTTTAACAAAAGTTTGCTTTGTTAATGTTAACTTTGTACTATCTGTTGCATATTGTGCACTCCAACCATTTAAGCCTTCTATGCTTGACTCACTTATATTTTCAAAAATTTCTTTACTAAACTTTATATAACCGCTAAGAGAAGTTATACCATTTGGTCCAACATCTAAATTTGAAACTTTTACTTTTACTGTGAATTCTGTTGATTCTGCAACTGTTGATGCAGCATCCATAGTAACAGTCAAACTCAAAGCGTTAACAATTGAAGCATAAGTAATAACTAATATTATCATTACAACAAGAATTTTTAAAAACTTCTTTTTCATTTGAACACTCCTTTTCTTTAGTATAACTTTTAAGCATTTAAAAATCAAGTTTATTTATATTACATTTTTATAACACTTTATATACTGTTGTATAATCTTATTATTTGTGATAAATCTGTTAATGAAACTTTTCCATCTAAATTTAAATCACATCCTTTTAATGAATACTCATTTGTTACTTCAAATCCTTTAGTTTCATTATAATGAAGTAATAATTTAGAAACATCAGTTAGTGTAACTCGTCCATCTCTATTAACATCACCTCTTACAATTAAATTGTAAGTACTTCCATCTGATAATTTTAATTTCATACCTGTTTTTATAATTTCATCTGTTTTTTTAATTTCTTTCTCATCTTCAGTAAAAATATCTATTTCCATATTAGTAGTAATATTTTTCAAGAAATCTGTTATATTTGTTTCATGTCTAATGTTCATTATATATTTACCATCTAATTTATATTCTTTCACCACAAATTTATTTTCTGGTGTTACTGGTTCGTCTGGTGGTGTTACTGGCTCATCTGGCGGTGTTACTGGTTCGTCTGGTGGTGTTACTGGCTCGTCTGGTGGTGTTACTGGTTCGTCTGGTGGTGTTACTGGCTCGTCTGGTGGTGTTACTGGTTCGTCTGGTGGTGTTACTGGCTCATCTGGTGGTGTTACTGGCTCAGATTCTTTTGTAGTAAAACCTTTTATACATACATCAGCTGTTTTCATGTCGACATCTCTTATTGCAAGATCAGAAAGTTTTTCCCATTTTTGTCCATCAGTTGAAAATGCACTTCTATCTTCTGTTGTAACATTTGCATATGATGTTCCATCAACTTTTGATTCTATTCTAAAAGAAAATTCTCCTTCAGAAGAATATTGTTTTACCACAATTGCAAATTCTTCTGAATTTAACTCTACAGGATTTATATTAATTCTATGATATCCTGGTGTTAATATATCATTAGTTTCACCAACTTTTATAATATCATTCAAATTCATACTTGTTCCATTTGGATTTACATATATTTCTAATTTTGAATAAGATGATAAACTTATTCCTATATTATTTAAAATTTCTTTTTCAGCAGTATCTCTTTTGAAAGATGTTCCATAATATGCAGAATCTAATGATTGTGAATTAATTTGGAATATTCCACCAAAAAAATCTTGTTGATATATATTATCATAATCTACTTTTTTTGCAGATTGAACACCATATATTTCACTTTCTATAAAATAATCTTCATATGATACATACATATATCCTTTATCAAAATTTTCTTCACTATATGAATTTAATACTAAATATGCACCATCTGATGTAGGTCTTGCTCCATCTCTAAAATTTTCTCTTGAATAATTATCATCCCAACCAACAATTGTAATTGCATGGTCTCTTTTTTCATTTGTACTATTGCAATTATAATTTTTAGCATGAAATGCAACACTTTTATCATAATATTGTGTTTTATTTGCAGCAGTAATTGAACTTATTGCCCCATTTGTAACTAAATGTTCTTTTATGATATTTCTTGCAGCTTTAAGCTCATCTTCTGTATATTCTCTACCAGAGGCGTCTGTATATTTTACACTACGTGTATTGCCATCTCCCCAAGTTGAATATTCTTTTCTTATTGTTGGCAATGCCACATAATCTGTAACAACTGTATCTACCTTTTTATTTATTTCTGATAAACTAATCTTTTTTTCATTATCTTCAAATGGCATATCTTCTTCTAATACAGCGCCTGTTCCATTTGTTAAATAAGAATATGCAACAATAGGTAATCCACCATTTCCTAATTCTCTATTATATGCAATTGGATTTATGCCATCTGTAAATGTTTTACTTGTAGCATAATCCATATGTCTTTCAGAAAAATTTTGTAATTCTCTAGTTCCTGTTTTTAAAGCTATATTACTTTCTAGTGCTTTTAACGAAGAGAATGCCCAACACTCTGTTGTTGTTCCTTGATTTTCTATTCTTAAATCTAATTTTTCATTCAAACTATATTTTGGTTCTAAGACTTGTGCAGAAACATTTTCTAAATTACTATCATTAGTTAATAATTGAGAAATAATATTTGGCACTTTAGTAGAAAAATTGTATCCTTCTAAAATATTTTTTGGAACTTCAGTATACGTAGTTTGTGGCATTAGTGTTTCTTCCTTCTCTTCTTGTGAAAGATTCATCCATTCTTTATATTCATTAGTAATATTAGCATCAAAATCTATTGCAAATGCTTTTCCAGAAATAATAATTCCACATGCAAAAGTAATACCTAAAATTCTTTTATTAAATTTCTTTAATTCCAAAATATTTCTCACCAACTTTCTCTTTTAATATAATTCAAGTATAGTTCTTATAAAATTTCAAATCAAGTCCTTAATCTGCCTAACGCTTCTATTTCAAGCATTTCAGCTTCTTATTTTCTTAAGGAAATACATATTCAGAACTTTTAATACATATGTATATTAAATTTTGTTAACGAAACATACGTAACAAAATTGTAACATTCTTTTAATCTAGCTGATATGTATATTCACTTTTTTTGTTGTATAATAGATATATACTAAAGATTTAAGGAGTTTTGGATGAGTATTAATTCAACATTAAAAAAAGAAGGTATTACAGTAATAAATTCATTAAGTACTAGCGAAATAAATAGCATTGCATCAAATATTTCTGAAAAGTTAGTAAATACTTTTCCAGAGCATAATCTCAATAAGAGTGATTTATTTATTTCAATTTGTAGATTAAATATGTATATTGCAGATATGCCTAATGATATGGCAATGGCAAAATATTTTTACAGAAATAACTCTATATATTTTAGTAAAAATATGAACTTAGAAGATTTAAATACACTTGCAATTCATGAATGTCTACATTACATACAAACTTCCACTAATTCTCGTGGAAAATTATTACGTTTAGGATTATATAACTTAGAAAATATGCCAAACACTGGAATGGCACTAAATGAAGCTGCTGTTCAAAGTATGGCTGTAGAAACAACTAATTCTGAACTAGATACAGTAAGATATTATGGAATGGATTTATCAACTGCAAGTCCAGACTTTTATCCTATTCAAACAGCTCTACTTAATGAAATAATATATTTTACAGGATCATATCCTTTATATCATAGTACATTATATTGTAATGATGTTTTTAAAAATACTTTCATAGCAAAATCAAATGCAAAAGCTTACAATCAAATTGAAAAAAATTTTGATTTAATTTTTGAATATGAAACAAAATTATCTAATGAAATATATAAATTATCTGAATGTTCAAGCGATGTAAAAGGCTTAAATAAAATGAAAAAAATCAATTCTAGAATTGATGATATAAAGAAAATAATTCAAGAAAAAACTATTGAAACTCAAAATATCATCTTAGTAAATTGTTTTAACTCAGAATTAAATTCAATAAGAACCCTAGAAGATATTAAAGAATTTCAAAGCAAATTATATAATTTTAAACATTTAATAATATCTACTGATGACTATAGTTTTTATAATGAATTTTATGTTGAAATGATGGCAAAGATTGATGAAAAGAAAGAATTCATTTTAAAATTTGGAAACATTATAACTATTGATTCTCTTACAAATGATTTATCATTTGTAGAAGAAAAAACATTTGGATTCCAATTTTTCAAACAACTATTTGGAAAATTAAAATTATTATTTGAAGAAAAAATAAGAGAGAAAGAATTATAATTTCTTTCTCTCATTTTTTATATAATATAATTATTTTTTTCTGCCTCCTTTTTTACAAGTTCTAGGTCATTCCAAAAGTCAATTTTTTTAGTATCATCTCTAAGTAATGCTGCCGGATGAAATGTTGGCATATATAATATTCCTTTTTTATTAATCCATTTTCCTCTACTTGAAGTTATTCCATAATTTTCTCCTAAAATATTTTTTAGAGCAGTATTTCCCATAAGTACTATAATTCTAGGTTTTATTAAAATAACTTGATTTCTTAAATAATCAAGACATGCATTTGCTTCATCTTTATGTGGTGTTCTATTGTTTGGCGGTCTGCATTTAACTATATTTGCTATATAAATATTTTCACGCATTATACCTAAACCAATAAATGCTTGATCCATCAATTTTCCTGCTTTTCCAACAAATGGCTCACCTTCTCTATCTTCATCAGCACCAGGTCCTTCACCTATAAACATTATATCTGCATTTTCATTTCCAACTCCAAATACAGTATTAGTTCTGTTTTGACATAACACACATTTATTACATTTTATTACTTGTTCATTTATTTCGTTTAAAGTTTCGTACATTTTTTCACATCCTATTTATAAACTTATTATTGCTGTTGCAAGTCTAAAATTTTTCCCCTCAACTCTATATGAATTTATTTTATCAGAATTACATACACTGCATATATTACAATCAATAATATTTTCATTTTTTAAACCTATGCTATTTAATAAAATTCTATTTATAAGCACAGTATCTATCATATATTTTTGTTTTCCTTCTACTACTTTTCCTTTTTTAATAAATTCATCTGTCTTCCCAGTAAAAGAAAATATATCTTCACATAAATCTTTTACATCTTCATCTACTTCAAAATGACATTTTCTTATACTTGGACTAATAAAACAATATATATCTTGTGGATTGCATGTATAATTTGTTATCATTTTTATAACAGCATTTTCCCCTATTTTTTGAAATGTCCCTTTCCAACCAGAATGAATATTTGCAATAACTTTTTTTACAGGGTCATAAAATAATAATAGTATACAATCCGCATTTGTAGTAGTTAGTGCAATTTCTTTTTTATCTGTTATTAAACCATCTGTATTTGGAAGATCTTCATTTTTCCAAACTTTATCAATACATTTTACATTGCTTGTATGATTTTGTAATGGCTTTACTAGAGTATTAACATCTAAACCAATTGCTTCATAAATTTTAGAATAACTTTCTTTTTCTTCTTTTGATTTACTTCTGAAATTTATGTTATCTCCTTTTAATGTATAAGCATGTTTTATTCCAAATTCTAATAATTTTTTAAATTGAATATATTCAATTCCTTTATACTCTTTGCAAACTATTATATCATTATCTTTAATCAAATTAATTCTCCCTTTTTATAAAAATTCTTGGTACTCTATGCATTATAGTACTCATCATCTCATAATTCATTGTACCAGCAAGCTTTGCAACCTCTTCTAAAGTGATATTTTCATTATCCCAAATGTACACATCATCTCCAACAGATACATCTATATCTGTAACATCTGCCATAAATCCATCCATACAAATACTACCAATTATTGGAGCTTTTTTGCCACTAATTAATACATAACCTTTATTTGAAAGTTCTCTTTTAAAACCATCTGCATATCCTATTGGTATTGTTGCAACTTTTGTTTTTCTTCTAGTAATATAACTTCTTGAGTAACCAATAGAAGTTCCTTCTTCAACTTCTTTTAGAAAAGTAATTTTTGATTTTAATTTACAAACTGGTTTTAAGTCAATTTTCTTTTTTGCTCCTTCAAATGGTTCATAACCATACATTATCATTCCAGGTCTTACAAGATTATAAGAGTTTTCTGTAAAATTTAAAATTCCATTTGAAGCATTACAATGAATGTATTTTATTTCTCCTAAAATTTGTTTTGCTTTTTTTACTGCTCTTTCAAAATACATTAATTGTTTTTCTGTATATTCTTTATCTATATCTGCTGATGATAAATGTGTATATATACCTTCTATTTCAATATTTTTATATTCTTTAACTTTTTCTATATATTCTTCTACTCTATTTGGATTTATTCCTGTTCTTCCCATTCCTGTTCCAATTTCAATATGAATATTAAATTTTTCACTTGAGTTTCCTAAAGTCTCTAAAAAACTATCAGAACTAATCCCTATGGTAATATTATATTTTGCAATTTTTTTCATTTCATCTTTATAAGGCTGATTTAATACAAAAATTTCATTTTTATATCCTTGCTCTCTAAGTTCCACTGCTTCGTCAACTGTTGCAACTGCAACAATATTAAATTCACTTATCACTTCATTTACTTTATTTATATATGTTCCATATGCATTTGCTTTTATTACAGGCATTAATTCTACACTTTCTCCCACATACTCTCTTATTTTATTTATATTATGTTCAAAAGCATTTAAATCAACTTCCATAACAGTAGGTCTTGTAGTTTCCAAAATAATCATCTCCTATTATACAAAATTATATTCATTATCTTTTATATTAGTATTAAACATACATATTGTTTTATATTTACAATAATCACATCCTGTTTTCTTTTTATAATTGTATGGTTTAATATCAATTTTTCCTTTTAAAATCTCATATGAAATTTGTTTTATAATTTCTTTAACTTTAATTTGTAATTCATTAAAATCCTTTTTACTTATTACACTAGATTTTTTCTCACTTATCTCTCCGTCTTTACTAATATAAACAGGAATAATATCAGAAGCACCAGTTTGTAATTTCTTATCCATTGTTCTAATAATAGAGATATCTGCTAAAATTAAGCCTTTCATTTTGAAGTTGCTTCTAATTTTATTTTCAATTTCTTCATCAGTAAGATTTTTAGCATTTTTAACAACATTATCTATCAAACTCATATATAAAACACCACTTGGATCAAAATCTGTTTGATCACATAAAGCATCCAAATATGTTATAAGTTGAATTTGAAGTCCAAATAAAACCTGATTCATATCTAAATCTTTAACAGATGATTTATAATCAATTATTCTAACATATTGTTTATCTTCAATTTTTGCTGTATCTGCTCTATCTATTTTTCCAGTGATTTCAACTTTTTTTCCATCAACATCTAATGTTATTGTTTTAAACTTTCCAGTATTTGAAAATTCAATTTCATTTCCAAAAATTGTAAAATCACTGTATTTTAAAGAGTATACTATATAACAAATAGATTTGTATACTACTTTTTTCAATCTCCTAGTTAATAATCTAAATTTAGCTGAACTTGAAAAAATATAATATCTACTAGTTTCAAGTAATTCACTAATAATCTTATTAACTATTTTTAAAATTTCTTCATCAGTTATTTCTTTTAAATTTAAGTTTTGATCACTTATAGTTTTAAAAAATGTATCTATAACTTCATGCATAAATGAGCCAGTATCAATTGAATCTAATTTTAACTCTTCTTTTTCTTTAAGCTTTAACCCATATGTAAGATGAAAAGAAAATGGACATCTTCTATAGCTTTCTAATCTCGAAATACTAGTTCTTAAAGTTCCACCATACAATTTTTCCACATTATCCTTTGAAAGATTTTGCGCCTTATTTGTATAATACATTCCTGAAACAGCTCTTGTAAATCTGTTTTTATCTTTTTTGTAAAAATATCTTAAAATATCTTCCCACTCTTTAGTAATCTCTCCACCATCTAAATAGTCTTTATATATAATTAGTGCCTCCTCAAAAGTCGCTTTTTCATTTGATATAGAATATCTTTTTTCTACAACATCACTTTCTATTGTAATGTTTGGAAAAATCCTATTTAATTTTTTTATTAAAATTGATGGTCTAATTGAACTTCCTTCTTTATCAGAAGAAGAATATGATAAAATTAGCTTTTCTTCTGGAGTTGTTAATGTTCTATAAATATTAAATTGCTCTTCATATAAACTATCTTTTGAATTTTTTGCAAGCTCTATTCCAGCATCTAATAAATAGTCTCTATCACTATCATTTAAATACCCTTCAACTTTATTGACTTTAGGAAATGAACCATCATTAATTCCTACAACAAAAACTACTTTTAGTTTATTACTTCTAGTTCTTTCTGTGTCACCAAAAACAACTTGATCTTGAGTAGCTGGTATCTTCCCAAGTTCACAAGAATTTAACCCCACTTGTAATAAATCTTTATATTTTTCAAAAGTGAATTTTTCATCTCCAAAAACACTTGTAATATCTTCTAAAATACTTACTAATAATTTATAACTTGTATTATATTCATCTGATACTTCAATATTATTATATTGTTTTAATTTCAAATCTAGTATTTCATTAATTTTATTATTTATAATAAAATTATAAATTTCCTTTGTTATTTGAGTTGAGGTTTTATTTGAGGATATATTTGTTTTAAATTCCACTAAAGGTATTACTATTCTTTTTCGCAAAGTTTCAAGCTTTTCTTGATTGTCATTAATCTCCTCATAAGAAAATTCTTTATGCCATTTTGAACCTTTTATTCCCCATTTTATACAATAATTTTCAAGCAAATATATATCTTCTTTTGGTATATCCAATAATCCTATTTTCAAATAATTAAACATAGTTTCATAAGACCAGTTTTTAGCAAATATATCTAATAAAGCTAGTATAAACTTTATTAAAATATTTTGATTTAATTCTTTTTTCTCATCAATAAATAATGGAATATTATACTTACTAAAAATTGCTTTACTATCTTCTGAATACTTTTCTAAATCTTCTGCAATTATTCCAATTTGGTTGTATTTGTATCCACATTTTTTAACCAAATTGTGGATATTCTGTGCAATATATTCTAATTCTGTATATGGATTGCTTGCTAAAAATATTTTTATATCTTCTGTTTTTTCTTGATACTTTTTATTAAAACTATATAAATTTTCTTCTAAAAATTTTAATTCTTTACTTTTAAATCTATAAGTTTTATCCAAATAAATTTCATTTACCTCTGATAAATTTCTTCTTGCAATTTCGATAAGCTTATTTGCATATTTTTTATTAAAATAATAAATATCATTTTCTTTTGGAATATTGTTTTGCAAATTATCAGCACTAATACAAACTGTAATTTCTTCACATATTTTAACAAGTTTTTCAAATATATTGTATTCTTGAGGTGTAAAACCTAAAAATTCATCAATATATATAATTGAATTATTAAACATATTTGTTTTATCTAAATCATTAGATAAAATTGTCAAACTATCATTTTCGTCAATAAAATTATTTAATAATTTTTCTTCATATTTTTCATAAAGTAAAATTATATCATTTAGTTTTAGCTTAGTGTACTTTTCTTTTATATCAGCATTTTTTAAATCATCAATACCTATATTATGCTTTTTTAATTCTGTAAACATTCTATTTACAATATCAATATTTTTTTCTGATTTTCCTAAAAAATTCAAATTTGATTTTTGTTTGGATATTAAATCAAAAATAAGCATATCTTTTCCAGCTTTTGAAAGGTGGCTAGATTTGCCACCTATTTCATTTGCTACACGATATGCCATTCTACTTAAAGTTAATACTTCAGTATCAATCAAACATTCTTTTTTAGAAATTTCAAAAAGTTTTTTCTCTGCTGAAAGATTACACTGTTCTGGAACTATAAGATATATTTTTTTAGTTCCAATTTTACTTGTTATATCTTTATAAACATATTCACTTTTTCCTGTTCCACTTCTACCATAGACTATATTTAATTTCATATTTTTTCCTTTTACTTATAATTTAAAACACTTAATGTTGGATATTTGAAATTTGCTTCTCCTACTATATTTCCGTCTTCAAAGTGATCTTCAAAGAATTTATTTGCTCCTTTCAAATAATATTGATATCTATCTTCCTCTGATACTACAGCTTTACCAACTAAATGTTCTGGCACAACAGGATCATCCCATGTAACATCAATTGCGTACCACTGTTCATCTACTTGAACATAATTCCAGGCATGACTTTCAGCAGCACCTGAGCTGTTTTTTCCAATACCACATGCAATTATACATGGTATATTTAATTCATCCATTATGTATTTAAAAGATCTTGCATATCCTTCACATACAGACTTTTTATTAACTAATGTTCCATATACATTATAAATATTTTCTCCAGCTGAAGCATCATATTCTGTATTATCTATTAAATAATCATGAACTATTTTTATTTGTTCTACAGTAATTTTTCCATCACACTGTGCTACTAAATCATTTTTTATTTGTTCAATATTATCTATTGCTTCGTTTACATACTCTTCAGTTGGGAATGAATCTGATAAATAACTTTGATCATTTGGTCCAATAGTTACTTCATGTTTTTTTGAAAAAGCTCTAGTAGTTGTTTCTGTTAATAAAAATAATTTTGTAACATCTAAATAAAATAAATCTGGATTATCAAACGTAATTGCATTTATAGCAAGTTGAAATGAATTTCTAAGTGTTTCAGAACCATTCTCCTGATGTAACAAATCATTAAAAGTTAGTCCAAAATCTGCTGAATATGTTCCAGTTTTTAATTTATCAAGATTTGCATTTAATTCATCATAAATAATTTTAGCATATTCATCTAATTGCTCATAATAGAAATTTTGTGGTGTTGTATCTCCATCCATTTCAACTTTTTCTTGTGTTTTAAGTTTTTCTTCAAGTTCGTTCCAAAAATCTGGATCTACCGCTGTTTCACTGCTATTTGCATGTTTTACAACAACACGTGGAGATGGTTCTTTTAAAACATCTTCTTCTATACTATTACTTGATATATCTGTAGTTGATACCATTACTTCTATTTGAGAATGAAAAAGTGATACTAAGCTATATTTCTCAGGCACTTCAATTATTTCAAAAACATCTAAGCAAAAATACAGAGTTACACAAAATATAATTATACTTACAATTAATAAAACAAATGTAAATATGCTATTTAATACTTTTTTCATATTTTTCTCCTAAGCACTAGTTTCTCTTCTCCAGTAAAATAAATATTGTTGAGCCATTCCAGACAAACTACCAAATTTTTCTTCGGCAAGTTTTTGTAATTCCTTTTTATTAACTTTTTCTTCATCTTCTTTATGAATATATAAATCATTCATTACTCTTCTTACCCATACATCAATTGGAAATACATCTAATCTTTTTAATGCAAATAATAATATGCAATCTGCAACCTTAGGCCCTACTCCATCAAGTTTTAATAATTCATCTCTCATTAAATTTGTATTTTCCAATTTTTCAATTTTTTCTAAGTCAACTTGTTTTTCTAAAACCATTTTTGTTGTATTATAAATTCTTTTATCTCTAAATCCAACACCTAAATCTCTTAAATCTTGAACGGATGCTTTACCTAAAGCTTCTGGGGTAGGAAATTTATAATATTCTTTATCATCAAATACTATTTTTTCTCCATATTTTTCAGATAATCTTTCTATAATTTTCTTTATTCTTGGAATATTGTTGTTAGCAGAAATTATAAATGATATTATACATTCCCATAAATCTTGTTTAAGTATTCTAATTCCTTCACCAAACTTAATGCTTTCAGATAAAAATTCATCAACCTTAGACAATTTATTTTTATAATCTGAATAATTAGTCTCTAAATCGAAATAATAATTAATAATACTTTTAAAATCTCTATCTGATTCTCCAGAAAATATTATCTTATTATTTTTTTGTTCTACTTTTATTACAGCATCTTTTATAACACCAATATAACTTCCATCTTCTTGTTTATTCCATCTAAAACATTGACCACAATCAAATATGTCTTCTAATTTAAATGATTCTTGATTTTCTAAAATATATTTCTCCAATTTAATTAACCTCTCAAATGCTCTAATCTATCACTTGTATTTTATTACAATTTGAATAAATAATCAATAGAATTTTAAACCAAGTGTTGTTGTATTCAAATAAGCACAACAATAGTGTATTTGTTTGTATACATGATAGAATATTTTCAAATAATAATTCTTTAAGAGGGAGAAAAATATGCATTTAAGACGTTTAAAAGATTTAAGAGAAGATAATGATTTATCTCAAGAAAAAGTTGCTAAATTGTTAAAGATTACTAGACCACAATATAGTTTATATGAAACTGGTAAAAGAGATATTCCAGTTGATTTATTAAAAATCTTAGCAGAATTTTATAATACAAGTATAGATTATCTTGTTGACTTAACTGATGTTTCCAAAAGATACCCAGAAGCCAAGAAAAAAGAATAATGTCGAAATACCTAATTGCAAAATCATTCAAAAAACGGTATAATTTCTATACAGTTTTCTGGAGGGTTTGTAT
>Ga0073906_1003829_pt1 | contig 16194 bp, 18 predicted proteins | sample Inofromicrocosms_FD_65485 | JGI IMG/M metagenome (GOLD analysis project Ga0073906, IMG submission 65485) | Mouse cecum microbial communities from Vienna, Austria - Inoculum for glucosamine and mucus D2O microcosms | ecosystem: Host-associated > Mammals > Digestive system > Large intestine >... | reverse complement strand
CGTCATACCCTGCCAGTGCCATGTAGTTTAGGGCTTCTGCCGCCTGTGTTGCAGAAAAAGCGGTTTTTGCGCCCATCTCTTTGGCGAAGTCTGTCAGCGTAGCGAGGTTCTGGCTGGCTTCCGATGCCGGGTTGTTCAGTTCCTCCACGGAATACCCCATCGTGGCGGCTACCTGTGACATTCCCGCTTCAAAATCCTTGAAGGTATTCAGCGTGTCTGCCAGGCCGAACGAGATTCCCGCGAACGCCGCCGCCTGTGCTACGGGGCTGGTTATCAGCCCCAGCACCTTCTTAAAGGGGGCGGTCACAAGGTCAACGGCTTTCATCGTGACCGTCCAGACCTTCCCGGCTATCTGCTTGCCAGCTTTCACCACGCCCTGGATGCCTTTGCTTGCCATATCCTTCAGCGTGGCGGCTACCTCCAGCTTGCTCTTGCCCTTCATGCTCTGGATTTGCTTCTGGAGGTTCATTATCGACTTCTCCAGCTTGCTGACGTTCTTTTCGGAGGTACTTGCTCCGGGTTCTGTTGCGTCTGTGACCTGTGTCACAATTTCGATAACGGTCACCGAATCGTTCACCTGCGACCACCCCCTCTCACATCAAGTTTCAGCACGGGGGCTTTTGCTTCTGTTTCCAGCGCGTCCAGCGTGTACTGCTGGTATAAAGCCCTCTCCCCGGCCGGCAGAGCCAGGTATTCCTGAATGCCGCCTATCTGCGGGAATCTCTCGCAGACTTTCAGCATCAGGTATGTCCTGCCCCGCGCCTTTATCAGTTTTTTGCGATTTCCTCCATATCATCACCGTAGCCGCTGATTTCGTTGATGACATCAATGATGCGGTCTTTCTCCCCGGAAAGCAGAACCGCGTCAATCATTTCCACGCCCTGCAGGACGTTGAGGGCTTCCTGCGCCTTTTTGTTGTCCCACAGCTTCTTCCTGTCCTCATCCACGGTAGCCGTGTAAATCAGCCAGGAACGGAACAGGGAGGTGTTTGTCTCGATTTCCCGTTTGGGCTGCCCCCGCTTGCGGGGCGCAAATTTGGTAGCGTGGTCGTGGCACTTGATGGATTCTTCCTCGGAGACCGGGCGGACGCGGAACACGAATTTCAAAGTGCCAGCGCGCTTGATCTGAATCTGGCGGTAGGTGCTTTCGTTGTCCTTCTCGTTCCCGGCTTCGATAAGCCCTCGGAGCAGGGCTTTTTCGTCCATCAGGACTTCCTCCTGCGTAGCGGTGGTTTCTACCCCCGCCTCGGCAGCATCGTACTGTTCGGGCATGGTATTCTTTGTAGTTGCCATTTTTAGTTCCTCCTGTCTTTATTCAACGGTTTTCCACTCTGCTTCTTTGAAAAACTCCAGAATCTCCGGGGTGGCGTTCACGCGGAAACTCCACGCTCTCTTGATGATTTCGCCTGGGTTGAGGTTCTGAAGGTCGATTGTGCCGTCTGGGACGCAGTTGCGGTAGACCACACGCTCCGTCTGCCCGTCCCTGCGGCGCATCTTGCCCTGGAAGTCAAAGGTGGGGAAGTAGCCGTTCTGCAAATCGGCAATCAGTTCCGTCAGCATCACGTCATCCCGCACCACGGCTTCGGTCAGCGTCAGGGTGACGCTGTACCCGGTGTTTACGGCGTAAATCAGCGCGCTCCCCACGGGCTGGTAGTCCGTGTTGGCGGGGCTGATCTGCGTCTGGAACGTGTCTACTTCGGCAAGGAACAGGTTCGTTCCTGCCTTTGTGGTGACAAAAAGCCGCCCGTCCTTGCCGCTGATCAGTTTTCTTACGTCAAGCAGGCTCTGGTCGTTTAATCCATCCATCTGTCAGTCCTCCTTTACTCGGTTGTGTCCGGCGCAAAGCGGAATTTGAACGTGTAGTACATCTTCTCCAGTGCGTCAATGTCATCGGCGTAAACCACAAACCATGCGCTATCGCCCTCCGGCGCGTTGTTCGGGTCAATCTCGACATATGCCCCGGAGAGCAGCTTCTTTTCCGCTACCATCGTCTGGCATACACCGTTGGAAACCTGCACCACGGTCATCCGTCCGTCCGGGTCGTTGTTGATGCGCCCGATCAGCCCCTCCACGGTGTCGTTCAGCCGCTGGAACAGTTCAAAGCGTACTTTGGTGCGCTTGATTTTCTTCCAGCCCTCATCCTCTTTGGCGGTCGGGAGAACGAGCGTGTTCACGCCCTGCTCCACCCAGACGGTATTCGCAGAGGAAACACTGAACATCAGCACTCCCGCTTTGATTGCCCGTTCGTGCTGGTTGTTGGTCAGCATCTCGGTCAGTTCGACCGCGCCAGTGATCGCAGCGTGGGTGATGCTCTCGTTACTCGGTGTCCCGGCGATAAGTCCGGCAATCCGGGCGGCCGCCATGTAGCCCTCGTAGACGTTCCCGCTGATGTCCACGAAGCCGTTTCCAACGTAGACGATCTGGTAATCGTTGTACGCGCTGGCGTGTTTCAGCCTGTCCTCGAAGTCCACCGTTGTCGGCTCTCCGATTACTCCCATGCAGAATGCGCCGCTGTCGTAGATGCGGTTGAGGAACAGCTGCATCACGCTCTGGATCGCCGTGTCCTCCGTGTCGATGGAGAGGACGTTCCAGCGGTAGGCTTCCAGCACCTCAAACGCCGCGCTGTACGCCGCCACGTTTACGGTCGGGTCTGTGCCGCCTGTGATTTCCACCTGATCCACCGTTTTGAGGGCTTCGCTGCTGTCCTTGGTCTTGGTCAGGTTGAAGTAGTCGCTCCCCTTGGTCTGGAACACCGACAGCAGGGCTTCCACGCTGTTCTGCGTGTTGTCGAAGGTCAGCCGTTCCAGCTGCTCCGTCCCCTCAATAATCAGCAGTTCGCTGGTGTTCTGGTCTGCCAGCGTGGGACGGATTGTCACCGCCAGCTTCCGGCTTCCAGGGTATTTGAGCGTCAGCTGGATAACCGATTCTCCCTGCGCGTCCTCGATGTTGTAAACGCCGGGTGTGCCGCCCGTGCCGAGCCGGATGCCGTACACCAGCCGCGCCCCGCCCTTAAACTGTTCCATCGGGACGGCGGTCGTGCCGTTCTCCCCGCCATCGCCGTACTTCTTGGCGATGTCCTCGTACTGCTCCAGCACCGTTGCCTGTCCGATGGGTCCCCAGTTGGAGCGGAATACGGCGGCGCATTTCCCATCGTCAACCCCTGCGATGGGCGGTGTGCCGTAGTTCTCGTAGCGGAAATACACGCCGGGGCGCGTCTTTTTCTCGCCGATAATGAAAAACGATGCCATTTATTTAACCTCCTTATTCAGAAATTTCTGGATGGTTTCCCTGGCTTCCTCGACCGTTGCCGTTTCCTTGCCGGCCGTCCGCAGAGCCACGGTCACCACCTCCGGGGTCGTGCCGAAAATCGGGCGCGCCTGTGCCGCCAGTTCGGAAACCTTGTAAGTTGCCGTGTTATCAGCCATTTTTCTGTTCCTCCTTCTCTGCCAGATTGTGGTATGGGTGTATGAGTTTGATTTGGGCGGGTTCTTTCGGCGGCTGCGCCAGCACGCCGTACTGCCCGGTAAGCCCCAGCTGTCCCTCTCTCAGCGGATCAGCGTTGTGCCGGATGGTTATCCTGTTGATAAACATCGGGCTTGTGTCCGGCAGAATGATCTCCCCGTCCACCTGCGCCCTCTGGATGATCGCCTTTGTCCATTTGTTGCGCTCTGTCACGCTCTCTGCGAGGACGTGCGCCGCAAATGTCCCGGTGAACCAAGTCACGGCGTAGCTTTGGCGGTTCGTGCTTGCCGTTCCCTCGAAGCGCCAGTAAATTGCCGGGTTTTCGTCTGTGGGCTTCCAGATGGGCGGCATTTCGTCATAGCCGATTGCTGTCATCTTCCCGAAGTGACGCTTTGTCCACTCGTTTAGCCCCTGCACAGGGTCGGGGTCTGTTGTGATTTGCTCTGGAAACTCCATCAGTTCAAAGGTCACGGTCAGTCCGTAAATTTCCGGCAGTGTGTCCTGCCCCTGATTCCCGCCGATGAAGAATTCATCCGACCGCTCCCACTCTGCGCACACGGTAGCCCGGTCGCTCCCTGTGTAAAAGGTGCCGGAGACCAGTTCCATGAGACGGGCTTCTATTGCCCTGTCCGGGTCCTGGCCCCCGATGTCCGGGCATTCCCGGCTACACACGATGTTGAACGTCATCGTTCCCTCTGTCTTGCGCTCCGGGTCATGGCGCATATCCACGTTAAAGTCAAGGCGCGGGTATTTGGGCGTTCCCCATCCCGGCGTGTCATCGTGCGGGGCTTTCTGGTAAAAGAACGCTGGCTGCCCATCAAAGACCGCCAGCATTCCCCCCAGCTGTGTGTCTGCGCTTACCTGTCCCTCCACGAGCCGCCTGATGTCTGCGCTCATGTTCCTGCGCCGCCTGTCTGCGGGGCGTTATACTCGTAGTTGACGGTCTGGAAGTCGCTTGTCCAGTAAACCTCCCACACGCCGATTGCCACATCAGCTGCCGTGATGTCGAGGTAGCTGTTGGCGTTGTTCTGCGTGTTGCAGTAAAGCACACGCAGTTTATCCGGGGTGACCTCTGTCACGAAACCGTTTCGCGCCGTGGTATCGCCCGTCCTGCGGATGCGGACGCAATCCCCGCGCTGAATCTGCGCCGTGTCGAACGCCTTGTAAGACGCATCAATAATCAGTGCCATGCGTTCCTCCTTTCCCCCTTAAAAGGGTTTCTTGTAGATTTCTTTGATTTTCGGCAGGGCAGCATCAATGATGGCTTGCTTGTACGGTCTGGGCTTGATTTTCCCTGTCCCGTTCTCCAGCATTTCGCCCAGCAGATGCCCTCCTGCCCTTTCCTTGCTCTCGATGGCGGCTACCGCCCGGAAGTGAACGCCTTTCTTCTCCACATGGACGTGCGTCCCCCATGAGAGCCGGAATGCGCCAGTTCTGACCGCTGGCGGCTCTCCCGGTGCCGATGCCCGGTATGTCTTTTTCGTCCCCGGCACTCTGTAGACCTTGCCGCTGTGCTTCCCCCGCAGAACGCGGAGGGAGGAATTGCGCAGTTCGTTGCTTGCCCGGTATGTTCGCTGCGCCACCTCTTTCTGCAAGCCTTTGAGCGTGGTCGCTACCGTTTTCCCGATGACCTGTGAAGCGTTTCCCCATGCGTTCTGTACGCTTTGCTGGTTTGTCGGCATCACACATCGCTCCTTTCCTCGCAGTAGTAAATCGTCCAATGGTTCAGCCCTCCGGGATTGTACGGTGCCGTTTGAACGATGTACCGCTTCTCTCCACGCACGAGAGAATCCCCGGCTTTGATTCCGAACGGGGCGATGCCTTGCTGGATGATCTTGTGCGTGACCGGGTGTTCCAGCTGCCGCCACCGCTCTATTTCTTCTGGTTTAGCCGCGGCGAGGACGGCTCTGATTGCGCCGAGCCGCTCTGCGCCGTTGCTTATCACTCTGCCGCTGTCGGTTCTGCGGGTTCCGTTCCTGTACACGTCAAATTCCCGCAGTTCCTGTCCCGGCATCAGGTTGATTGCCCCTGTGAACATCACGCCGCCCTCCTATGTGGTCATTTTGCGGAACGGGTACGGCGGTCCCTCCGAGCCGTGCATGGCTCTTGGGTTTTCCTCCATCCCTCTGTGGAAATAGGGGGGCGTGTTCTCGATGGACGGGGCGAGGGTAGGAATGGACGCGGTTGCCAGTGCCTGTTTCTTCAACGCTTCGTACATCTTTTGCCAGCGTTCTGCCCGGTCTCCGAAGTCGTACTGAAGCACATCTATCTTCGTGTTGACCTGGTACTGCATCTTGAACAGGATTGCTTCCAGCACCGCCAGCTTTGCGAACAGCCACGCCTTTTTTCCTTCTTTCAGCCCCGTGAGCATCGCTTCGTATTCCTCATCCGCAAGCGCACAGGTGTCTGCGCCGCCCTCTGTCTGCGTATCGCCGAGTTCAAAGCGCATCTGGTCTTTTCCCCGCGCCTTGATTTGGGTGGGGTCGTAGCTGTATGTCATGCTGTCCCCCTATTCTCTGTGCGACCGGGAATGGGCGGCGAGACCTTGCTGCGACTGGAATTTCCTGCCGCAGACCTCGCAGACGAATTCTCCCACTGTCCCGTTGATCAGGTCAGCAGCGGTCAGTCCGCCTGTTGCCCCCTCTGCGCCGTCAGAATTGCCCTCTGCCGCGTCTGCGGCTTCTCCCTGGGTGTTTTTCTTGTCGGTGTCCTCCCCGCCCTCCTGCGGCTTCTCTGCGCCGCTCTGCGGGTCAGAATTGCCCTCTCCTGCGCTTCCCGTTTCGGGTTGGGTGTTTCCCTCTCCCTCGCTGTCCGCGCCCTCCTGCGGCTTCTCTGCGCCCCCCTGCTGGGGCGTGGTCTCTTCCTGGGGATTTACCTCTCCCTCGCCTTGACCGCCGCCTGTGGGCGGCTGCGTGTCCTCCTGCGGGGGTTCTGCGCCGGGGGGAGCGTCCGGGAGGTCAACGCAGAGGATTCTCCCCATCTCGATAAGCCGCCGCCCCATCTGGGGAGAGATCACCCCATCCGGGATGACCTCTCCCACTTTGTAGTTCCTGTCGAAGCGCACGGGCTTGTTTGCGATATACGCCTTTGCCATAAAATCACCCCCCGATTAAAGCGAGAAATCTTCGCTCACTGCCCCCTTGAGGAACACGCCGAGGTCTGCGGAGGTGATCTCCGGGTCGGTGCAGAGAAGCCCCTCGATAAACTCCGTATGGGTGGATTCCTCGCCGGGGTACTGCTGGACGGAGGTGTACTGCCCGTTGCCCAGCATATCCCAGGTGAAGGTGTACCCTGCGCTGGGTTCGTCAATGCTGGGCGCGCTGGTGGTGTAAACGAGCAGGGCATCGTTCGGGTTGCAGATGAATTCCATCTTGTCTGCCGCTCCGATGGGCGCAGCGTTGTGGACGCTCTCTGCCACCACGATTTCGTCCAGCCCGAAAAGTTGCGCCAGAACATTCACGGTCACGCTTGCCGGGTTCGCTTCGCTGCCCTGGTACTTGATGCGCTCCAAAATGGAGGGGTTGACCGTGAGGGCGGTGAATACGTTTGCGCCCAGCACCATCTTGTTCGGCTTGCGAAGCCCGGACAGGAGCATCCGGGTTCTCAGCTGGTGGAAGAAGGTCACGGGGTCGCTGTTCTCGTTGTCAAACTGATAAAACTCGTTCGCTCCTGCGGTGCCGGTGTTGATGCCCTTGTAGACATGGGTCCAGCTGTCCGGGTTGAAATACTTTCCCGCCCAGATGCGGTCGAGGTGGATGTTCATCTGCTCGGCCACCCAACGCACCTTGCTCCGGCGCGGGTCGATGACGGCGGGGGCGTTCGTCCGCTGGAAGTCCAGCGTGCTGATCTGGTCTACGCCCGTGATTACCTGGTCTACGGTGCAGTGATAGAATTTATCCCGCTTGCCGTAGATACCCGGTGCGACATGGCCGAATTCCGGCTTGCGGCTCATGTTGTCCCGCGCCAGATCGCCCTTGTCAAACTCGTAATAGTGCGCCGAGGAAGTCGGCACGGGGACGATGGGGAATACCTTTCGCGCCACGAATCCCGCCATGTTCTGGAAGTAGGACAGGCAGATGTTCGTCAGATAAAGGTGCGGCTTAAACACCCCTTTCTGGATGCTGGCCGCCAGTTCCTGTGTAGTGAGTGCCATTGTTTATTTCCTCCTTTGCCCTTTCTTTAGTTGCCGCCGCTGGCGGCTTTCTCGTAGCCGCTCTTGGTCATCTGGATTTGTACCAGTTCCCCTGCGGCTGTGGTGGCGGTCATGGCGATGCCGAGAATGAAATTCCCCGCAGCCGCCTTTTGGACTGCGCCTGTAGTGGTGGCGGTCAGGTGTTCGCCTTTCTTGATGGCCCCGCCAGCCAGTGCCAGCCCGATGTCCTTAATCAGAACATCGACTTCGGTTCCAGCCTTGGACACGCCACTATCGTTCGCCGCCGTGTCGCTGAGAAGGATGCCGATGGCGGGGTCTCCGTCTGCGGCGGGGAGGATCAGCTTCCCTTCTGCGTCATAGGTCACCGCCTTGTGCGGAGCGTCCGTCACGTCTGCCGCCAGCACGTCCCGAATGGTCGCGCTGTTGTTCATAAATGCGTTCAGATACTGCTTGTCTGCCATTTTTCCTTACCTCCCCATGTATTCCGCTTCGTACTGCGCCGCCAGTTCGGGGTTTTCCTCGAACGCCTTGATGATAGCGTCAGGGGAGGACAGCCCGTCCGCAGCGGCTTTCTGCAGTTCCTGCGCCTTGATGCCGATGGTCTGCGTGGTGCCGGCACTGCCCTGACGGTTGCTGCCGATTTCCCCGAACAGGCCGCTCTTGTTCAGCGTGGTCAGGCTCTCATCCAGCAGGGCGATGTAATCATCGTAGAATGTGCCGCCAGCTTTCTTGAGGTCGTACAGCTTCGCCGCCAGTTCCGGGGCGTTCTTCCCCAGCGGCTCGTATTTCTTTGCCACAGAGGTGAGCCGCTCGACCTCAAGGCTCTTTCTCATGGCTTCCAGTTCCTCGTTCTGCCGTTTGGTGAGTTCCTGGAAGTCAGCCAGTGCCTTTGCCACCTCCGGGTGGAGTTCGCTCCCGCCGCCCTGCGCCACGGGTGCGGGGGTGACGGGGGGCTGTGCGCCCTTTTCTACGCCGCCCTCCGGCGCGGCCGGCTCTGCGCCGCCAGCGGCGGCTCCCTGTCCGTCCCCGTCAGGAATCCCATACCTCTTTTCGAGGTCGGCGAGTGCAGCCAGTTCCTCCGGGGTCATCTTGCTCTTGTCAATTTTCATGGTATCCACTACCTCCTTCTCAATTTTGCCGCTCTGCGGCTGTGTCGGATCATCGCCGAGATTGTACTGCCCCAGCAGTTTTGCCAAGGCTTCCTGTTGCGCCGTGGATTTCTGGATTCCGGCTTCGCTCTGCGGAGTGTCCATCTGTTTCCCGGCTGCCCACGCCCCTACTGCGCCCTTGACGGTTTCGGCGAATTCGTCCAGGCTTTGCAGCATGAGGGCTTTTTTCTTTTCTGCGTCCAGCGTGTCATCGCACAAAATGGAGCAGAAACTGTCCGAAAGCGCATAGCAGTTGTCGAACATCTCACTGGTAACGTGCCGCATTTGTTCCCGGTTGAGACTTGCGCCGAACGTCTGCGCTTCCTTTTCCACATCATCAACAGGGTTTTCCTCCTGCCCGTCCGTTCCCGTTGCATCCTCGAAGCCTTTTTTGAGCCAGCGGAGGAATTTCTGGAACAGCCCCATGTCTGGGTCTGTTTCCTGCGGCTGTTCCCCGCGCTTGAACAGGCGAATGTGAGCGTCTGGGTTGGCTCCCCGGTCTACGAGGTCTACGCTGGTTACGGACAGATTCTTCAGTTTGGTTGCCATCGCTACTTCTCACCTCCCTCCATCGGTTCCCGTATCGCCCTGCCCTCGATGGAGAACATGGTGTACTCGCCGTTTTTTATCTTCTCCCAGACTTCATCGTCTGTGATTTTGAAGCCGATCCACCAGCCCTGCGGCAGAGCGTCCTGCGGGATTCCGAGGGCGTTTGCCTTTTCCTTGGTGAATACGATACTTTCAATCACTTGCCCGATGCCGCCGCGCCTGTGCATCTCTCCGGCTGTCCCGAATTCTGCCACATACTCGTATGCGGCGTTCTCCAGTTCCTCGGTGTCGATTGCGTCCTGCTGCCAGTCTACAATCTGTTCGCCGTCCACCCGGACTGCCACGTTCGCCCAGCCGAACACGAGCCGTTTGTCATCGTCCGATTTCATCACCGTCAGGGTGTTTTTCTGCGGCTGCGCCCGTGCCTTTGTCAGCTGGTTGTAGGTCTTTGCTGCCATGTGCATCCCTCCGTTTCTGTTTTACGGTTTATTGGTCTGTCTTTGTTGTCTAAATCCTGCGCAAAAAAGCCGGGCAGATGCCTGGGCTTTCTCACTCCAGATTACGGTAAAACTCTATCAGTTCCTCGGTGTTGCTGACTTCCGCGAGGACGCTTTCGCCGCCGTCCATGCAGATTTTGCAGAATTCGTCCCGGAAGTTCTCATAGGTGAGTTCGACAAACTCCCACTCTCCGGGGGCGTATGCGTCTTTGTCCGCGATGAAGGTGAAGCCTGTTGCGGTCTTTTTCCCCAGCTTGCCCTTTATCATGTGCGGGTGTCTCGGCGGGGAAACGAAGCAAATCCCTTTGAAACCGTGATAGTCCGGGTCTACCTTCAGCGCAAAGTCAAAGAATTTCTTTTCTCCGGGCAATCGGTAGGCGTAGAGCTTCCCGCTGTCCACGATGCCTGTCTGCTTTGCCATGTCGCTCACCTCTCTAAAATGGGTTTTGGTTGTAGAAGTCCAGCCCAAGGATTCCCCTCATGCTATCTTCCTCGACTTTCGTTGTGACGGTCACGAAGTCCTCTATGGGTACGCCGTTGAATTCCGTTATTCCCGCTGCGCTGAATTTGTCCAGCAGGGCTTTCCGTCTGCGCTCATCCTGGCAGGAGATTCCTACAAAGGTATCTGTGCTGATGCCGTGCCGGAACAGGATTTCGTTGTCGCTGGTGAAGCTGTTATTGCTGTACTTGCTGCCAGTTTCCGACTTGATGAAGTCCATTGAACCGAGCCGCTTCTGCCATCTGGCATCAGTCGTTCTTGCCGCTCCGAAGCTGTCACCTCTGTGCGCGTACCAGTCTGTGCGGTTCAACACGTCCGGGCTGATGATCACCCGGTAGTCATCGCCGAGAAAGGACATTGCATAACTCATATCCGTCTTTGTGCCAAGCCGGGTGAATACGCCGTCACTGCCGCCCGACTTCATGTCTGCGCCGGGGCTTGCGCCGCATTTCTTCATGCCGGAGGTAATGCGGTAATTGGTGGCGGCGAAGCCGTCACTCTGGCAGATGGCTACCACGGCATCCGGGCTGTCAACGCCAGCCCAGACGTGCGTTGCTCCTGCTTTCCTGTAGAGCATTGACGCTGAATCGTCCACATAGGTGCTGTAGCCGGGGAATACCTCTTTCAGCTGCATTCCCTGTATGCGCTTATCGTCTATTCCAGCTTTTGCCAGAATATCGTCTATCGCCTTTTCCCGCGCACTCCCGGTCAGGTATCTGGCTTTTTCAAACGCTTTCGGGTCCTGCTGCCACGCCAGCCTTGTTTTGCGGAGCAGAAGTTCCTCTGCGTCTGTGGGGTCTGCGGTCAGCGCACTCAGCCCGGTCTTGTCAAACACGGTCTGCATTACCTTTTTGTCGGCTGCGGCATTCCCCGTGGCGGGGATTCTCACTCGAAAATAACCCGCCAGCCCGAATTGCTCTTGATTGCCTATGTCGGAGTAGATTTCCATTTCGCCCTGATCCAGCGTCATTATCTTGTAAGCGTCCAGCTTCATTCCGACATCCTTGCGGCTGTAGCCGCCCTGCGCATCCCGCGACAGAAATTCCATCTGTTGGCTGTACCCGCGTTTCTTTGCGTTTTGCGCGGCTTGTTTCCAGCTTTCCTCGGTCAGCTTCCCGGAAAACTCGTAGTAATCCGTGCCGTCAATGGTCACCCTGCGCCCGGTCAGGTTCAAATTTTCCACCATACCGCCGTCCGACCGAACGGCTACGCCGTGCTGGTTCTTCGGCAGGACGGAGAGATCGTCCATGACCTCTGACATTCTGTAGCCGCTCTCTGTCTTGACCGGGGCGGTCGGTGCGGGTTTCGCTGCGGCGGGGGTTGACTTTGGCTTTGCTGGCTTTGTAGCTTTTGGCTTCGTGGTTTTCGGCTTGGGCAGGGGAGTTGCCTTTGGCGATGCCGTGGTCGCTGTCCCCACCAGTTCGTCAGCCCACTTAAAAGGGGATGCTGTGCCGTTGCGATCCGCTTCCAGTTCGGTGTAAAAGTCTGCAAAGGTTTGCCGGAGGTTCTGTTTGCGTTCCAAGATGGAATCAAGCAGTTGCTCTGCCGCTTGTCCTTTGCCGCACACACCCTCTGCGTAGCTGCGGAAGATTTCACGGTATTCTGCGTCCGGGATGGCTTCCACCCGCTTGATATACTTTAGCGTGTCCTGCAGGTCGAGGTCGATTTCCCCGTTGGCGTAGCGGCGGTACAAGGTGTTGTGGATCGGCTCTGTTTCGCCGTACTTGCTGTTCGGGTGGTAGGTGTAACTCAGCTTGTGGCTTGCAGGGTCTTTGAGGTATTTGAACGCCTGTTCTTTGTCGATGCCGATAATGCGCCCGGACGAATCTGTGACGAAGTTCCCGCCGTGGCTGTCATAGTTCCCCAGCAACCAGTCAGTGACGGATTCCCTCTGAAGCTGTTCTGCCGTCCCTGCCGGAAGCTGACCGCCGTTGTACTGCCACTGTTTGAAGTCCGTACCGCTGGTCGTGTTAATGCGCTGCTGGAATGCGCCGAATTTCCCGTCAAGCGTCCCCGTCCCCACTGGAACGGCACTGTCCGGGTCTACGATACTCTGCACCTTATACCCGGCTTCCTGCGAGTAGGCTCTGAACATCTCCGGCTTTCCGCTCTTGCTCTGGGCGGGTTTGAATAACCACTCTTGCCCGTCTGCATCCTCGTAGATGTACATTTTCCCTGTGCCGCCGAGATTGGCGGGTCCTTTGTAGGTCATACCGTTCGGGATGGGAATGTCCGGGGGGATGGTGGGCTGGTTCGGGTCTGTAGGCTGGACGGGCTGTGCGGCCGCAGGGGGCTGTGTCTGCGGTTGTTGCTGTGGCTGCCCCTGCACATCCATTGTACCCGCTTGCGGGGCTGGATTCAAGTTCGTACCCTCGATTTCCTCATAGGCTACGGCGCAGCGGCATTGCGGGTGTCCGGGCGGGAGCATCTTCCCGTTGCTGAATGGTTCGTCCATGTTGCGCTTTTCCTCATCCATCTTGGAGCATATGGGGCAGACGCGCTCATCGTAAGCGGTCAGCCAGACCTTCATGCAGTCCCCGATGTAGCCCTGCGCCTGTGCGTCCTTTGTCGCTCCATACGCTCCGGCGTTGTAGGCGTATGCCAGTTCTGTTCGGGCGATGGACTGCGCCCTGTAGCGGTGCTGCCTTGCGGCGTACCGCGCCGATGCTTCCTGCGCTTTCTTCTCTGCGGTCTCCGGCTTGCCTTTCGGGTGTGCCTTGATGTACGCCGCCTTGACCGTATCGTAGTACCGTGCGTTCGCCAGGGCTTGGGGCTTTGTCAGCCCGATGCAGGGGCGGATCATCCGCGCCGCTTCGTCCGGCGTGACGGCTGTGTACCCACTGCAGTGCGCTATTACAGCGTTCAGCGCGTCCCGCTGCTCTTGGGCGAGGTTCGTCACCAGTTCTGCGCCGTGCTGTTTGATGAAGTCCATACTTGCGCTGACGGACGGCTCGTACACGAAATAGGGGTATTGCGCCTTGACCTCCTGCGCCGCTGCGTCTGCCGCCGCTTGCCATTTGGGGGCGAGGGTGGAAGTCACCAGTTTGGAGTAGTCTTTCTGCCATTTCTGGAATTGCTTTTCAGTCAGCCCCCCGGCGAGGTACGCTTCCCGCAGTTCCTTGTAGGTCACGCTGTTCTGCTGGGCGTTCCAGTTGGACACGAGGATTTCTACGGTCTCCGGCTCTGCCGCCGTCAGGAATGATTTCAGCTTATTCAGCGTAGCCTTTTTGCCGCCCGGTTGCTTCTTTGGCTTCTTAGGGGGCGGCTTTGCCTTTGTAAAGCGTATCATTCCTCATCCTCCCCGTCAGGCGGCTTTTCTTCGCCGTCTGCGCCCTCCTGCGGGTCTACAGGCGGGGCTTCCGGCTCGTTCCCTTGTTGTTCCTTGCCGTCCCCTGTGCCGCCGTCCTGCGGCTGTTCTGGCGGCTTCTGGTTGCCCATGTACGCTGTCTCCGGGTCGCGCTCCGGGAGGTCTGCGGCAAGCCGCAGATAGTCCTCCATGCTTTCGTCCGGGGTGATCGCGCCGATGCCGACCATCTTGGACACGAATTCCCCAAGCTGTCCCAGGTCTTGCGTCTCGATGTCCCCGTGCGTCAGAATCGGGTAGTCGGTGATCCCGGCGAAATGCTCCCCGTTGATGTCTATCAACCGGGGGATTGCCTGATTGTTGAAAACCTCGCAGATCAGGTCGAGGAACGCTCCCAGCGCAACGCCGAACAGTTCCGTCTTGTCGCTGGAAAGGGCGAAGCTGCCGACCGCCTGGTGTCCCAGCAGGACGAAATCGGCGAGGACGGTCATCGCCATGCGGGTGTCGTACCGCTCTATGATCTGGTTCGTGTCAAACTGCCGCCGCCCCCCGGTGGAGGTCAGCGAAAACTTCCAGCCGTTGCCCAGCACGATACCCTCGCGCTCATCCCTGCGGACGCTGCGCACGATGCGCTCTGCCTTTGCCAGTTCTGCGGCGTATTCATCGCTCCAGATGTCCACGCCCTCCGGGGCTTCCAGAACGGGCAGTCCGGCGAGGTCGCGCTCTATGCCGATGCCCTCTATCTCTTGTATGCGCCGCTTGAAGTACCAGTTGCGGTAGCAGTTTCGGAGGACGCTGCGCCCCTCCGGGTTTCCCTTGCGGCTCTTGGTCTTGAAATGCAGGGCTTTCTCTATCGGAATGAATACCTGTTCATATAGCGGTGGGGCGCACTGGACTAAGCCGATGAGGTTGTCCTTTTCATCGTATTTCCATTCCCAGAGCGTGTCCTGCGAACGAATCGGCAGCTTGCGCCAGCCGATCAGCCCGTCCGTGTACTTGCTGTTGGTCTCCGGGTTCTTCGAGCGTCCCATGCGCCGCTTGTAGACGATTTCGTGGTAACTCCACCCGTATGTCAGGAAGGAAAGCACCTCTGAGATGAAGTCGCTCCACGTTTCCTCCATATCGTCCATACAGGTGCGCACGAATTCTGCAGCATCCAAGTCTGCCTGTTCTGTCCCTGCTTCCTGGATGCTCCACTTGCTTTGGCGCATCAGCATTTCGGTGGCGAACAGGATAGCTCCGATGATGTCATCGTTCTCGGACATCTCTTTGTAAACCTCGATGCCCTTTCGCCCTTGCAGTTCCCGCAGAAATTCCTCGTATATCCAGCCTGTGTCAAAACGGAACAGGCCGGTCTTGCCGTATTCTCTGAATGTGTTCATCGCCCTGCGTCACCCCCTTTCTGCGCTTATCTGCGCCAGTAGCTGTCTTTGCTCATGTCACCGCCGCCTATGCTGGAGGTCGGTTTACTCATCAGGTATAAAATCGCTTGGACGGTTGCGTCCACCGTGTCTTTGTAGGTTGCTCCTGGGAATCGCAGAAGGTCATCTATCAGGTCTGCTTTCCACGGCGCAAATTCCGGGAACAGGACATTCCCTGCTTCAAAGTATGGCGCGACCGACAAAGCCCGATCCTCTTTGCTCCCCTTTGGGTTGAACGGTATCATGCCCGGTATGGTCTTGCCGAGGTAGTCGATGATGGCGGGGCCGTTGGCTTTGTCCTCCACTACCTTTGCCCTCGCTTTCGGGTGCTTTGCGGTCAGGCTCTTTATCGCCGTGACGCTGGTGGTGAAGTCCATCTTGTCGTTTACCACATCCACAAAGAACAGCTGTGCGCCCTTTCGAGCCATCACGATCCCGGCGCACTTTGCACTGGCTTCGCTGTTCTTAAACGGCAGGTCCCACGACTGTATGATGGTTGCCCCGGCTGGCAGTTCGGTGTAGGTATGGTTCATCCATTCCCGCTTGAATATCGTACCTCCGGCCGGCTGCGGTCGCTGCTGGTACATTGCGCTCCAGTCGTAAATGCCGACCGTTGCCCGGATTTTCGTCAGTTCCGTCAGCGGGTACTTGTATGTCCACAGGGCTTCTCCCTCTTTGCGGGGGTCCCTGGGGTGTCTGTGCGCTTCCGCGACCGCTGGAAGCAGAAGCACCTCCCACTGGTCTGCGCTGGGGTCCTTCTTTGCCAATTCCAAAAGCCGCCCAGCGAGGTCATCCTCGTGCCAGCGGGTCAGCGTTATCAGGATGGAGCCCTCTTTCTCCTGCCGGGTGTAGAGTGTGGACGTGTACCACTCCCACAGCTTTTCCCGGTAGGTGCTGCTGTTGGCTTCCTCGCGGTTCTTGATGGGGTCATCAATGATGATGTAATCGCCGCCCATGCCCGTAATGCCGCCGCCGACACCTGCGCCCCTGTAACTGCCCCTGTGTCCCACAATCTCGAAGATGTCCGAGTTGCGCAGGGCGTGTCCCGTCACTGTGCGGATGTTCTTACCGAATAATCGGGATTCGGGGAACAGTTCGATGTAGGGCTTGCTGTCCATGATCCTCTGCACATCTCGGTTCATCCTCTGCGCCAAGTCTGCCG
>Ga0073906_1003826_pt1 | contig 16219 bp, 14 predicted proteins | sample Inofromicrocosms_FD_65485 | JGI IMG/M metagenome (GOLD analysis project Ga0073906, IMG submission 65485) | Mouse cecum microbial communities from Vienna, Austria - Inoculum for glucosamine and mucus D2O microcosms | ecosystem: Host-associated > Mammals > Digestive system > Large intestine >... | reverse complement strand
ATCTCGGTGTTGCGCCGGATCTGGTCGTTCTTCAGCGGCGACACAAGCATCGATGTTACGTGGAGCTTCTTCATCTCCCCCACAAGACTGCTGTCGTTGTAGTAGATTTTCTTACCCATGAGCCGCTTGGTGCTCGTGGCCGCCTTGTCGGAGATAAAGCCCGCTATCATGTAGGGGCAATCGGCCCGCGAGCGTATGCTCTTCGCAACGGCTATACCTCCGGTCTGAACACCATAGATAAATATTTTCTCTTTCCTCTTGCGCCCGGTCAGGATACCGTCGTAAAGCTGCTTCACAATTACCCTGACAAGCCACATCAGCAGAATCGAGAATATCGTGCCGATCACTATCGCCATTACCGGGAAGGGATGACCGTAGGAGTTCAGTACCGACTGTACCGTCACGGCCAGGACACACCCGAACGCCAGGGCATAGACGATTCTCGTCAGGTCGGAAAACGAAGAATATCGGATTATGCCGTCGTAAGTATGGAATACCCTGTAGCCTATCACGAAGCAGAAGACAATGATCAGAAACGACAGCGAGAGCTCACCCCCGTTGTGGGGATTGACATCGAAGGCGCTTACAAGACAGTAGCCCCATACCAAGGATACAAACGTGATCAGTATGTCCAAAGCAAGCACACACCAATACGGCAATGCGCCCCGGCTGAAATACCATGTGGCTATTTTGCTGAAATAATTCTCCATATGACAAGAGTTTGTATTCTTTACCGCCCTATGACGGCGGCGAATGTTTTTAGAATCAGACGAATATCACTGAGCAGCCCGGCATCCCTGACGTATTCCAGGTCGATGGCCAGTTTGTCGGGCATTACCTTGTTGATGTATGTATCATCGGGATTTTCGGAGGCTGCCAGCAATTCGTTCTCGTCGCGATAGCGTATCGAGGCGAGCGAAGTGATGCCGGGCCTGACGTCGAGCACCCTCATCTGCTCGGCGGTGTACATGTCGACATATTTGCGCACTTCCGGACGGGGCCCCACAAGACTCATGTCGCCGATAAACACATTTATCAGCTGCGGCAGCTCGTCGAGCTTGTAACGGCGGATATAATATCCCGACCGCGTCACGCGCGGATCCCGGCCCCCTACCGTGATGAGTCCCTGACGGTCGGCGCCACGTCGCATAGTCCGGAACTTGAATATCCTGAAATCCCTGTTTTTCAATCCCACCCGTGTCTGCCGGTAAAACACCGGCCCTTCCGAATCCGCCTTTATCCAGACGGCCAGAATCACGAACAGCGGTCCCAGAGCGATCAATCCCAGACCACTCATGAGAATGTCGAACGCCCTCTTCACAACTCGGCCAGAACTTCTTTGAAATTCTTTATGATATACTCCACATCCTCGTCGGAGAGGCGCGTATGGAGAGGGAGTGTCACCTCGTTACGGTACTGCCGGAAAGCATTCGGATAGTCGGCGATATCGAAGCCCATTTGCCTGTAGGCCGTCATCATGGGGAGCGGCTTGTAATGCACATTGCATACGATGCCCCTCTCGGCCATTGCGGTGATGAAGGCGTTCCGCTGCTCCACGCCGCACCCTTCCAGCCTTACCAGATACAGATGGCCGCTCGACCTATGGGAGCTGCCGCTGTGGCGCAGCACCTCTACCGGCAATTCGCCGAAAGCCCTGTCGTACATGTCGATGATTCGGTGGCGCCGGTCAAGCATCGCCGGATAACGCTCAAGCTGCGAAAGACCTATGGCGGCCACCACATCCGTCATGTTGCATTTGTAGTAGGTGCCAAGTATGTCATATTCCCACGCCCCTATCTTTGTCTTGGCCAGGGCATCCTTGTTCTGGCCGTGAAGGCTTAGAAGCTGGAGCTGCTTATAGATGTCAAACTGTTCGAGGGCCGGAAAATGCCGCCATGTCAGCGCTCCCCCCTCGGCGGTTGTGAGGTTCTTGACGGCATGGAAGGAGAAGGAGGTGAAATCGGCTATTTCCCCGGCCATCCTGCCGTCGCGCATGGCGCCGAAGGCATGGGCCGCATCGACTATCACCACGCAGCGCCCGAATGCCCGCTGTATATCGTTGGAAGCCCGGAACAGATGCCGTTGGGCCTCCACGGCCTTGAAAATCGAGTCGTAATCGCATATTATGCCGGCCAGATCCACGGGTATCACCGCCTTGGTTCTCTCGGTGATTGCATCGCCCAGCTTAGCATAGTCCATCTCGAACGAACCGGGGGCACAGTCCACCATCACGGGAACGGCACCGGCATGACACACGGCACTGGCGGTGGCCGTATACGTGTAGGCCGGCACTATCACCTCGTCGCCCGCGCCGATACCCAGCACGCGCAGGGCCATCTCCATGCACGCCGTAGCCGAATTCAGACACACGGCCTCGGCCGTGTGGCAATAGCCGGCGATACGCCTTTCAAACTCTTTGGTCTTCGGACCGGTAGTAATCCACCCCGAGCGCAACGCCGCGGATACAAGTTCTATCTCACTCTCCGTGATATCCGGCGGAGAGAACGGAATCTGTCTTGCAAGATGCATTCTGCTTAGTTATTTATAATTTTTCTTTACGTAGAAGAGCTTTTTGAAGCCGTTGCCCGGGACATTCATCAATGTCCAGAATAGAGCCACAGGCGGCGTCATTCCCTCGGCCACACGGAACAGAGGATAATGGGCCATGATTTTCTGCGAGATGGTAGGAGGGGTGATGCTCCCCTTTCTTCGCCGATATGCCCCCAGGTCCTCCTTGAGCAGATGGCACGGCGCCTTTTTTATCGCCTTGAGCCATATGGCGGTATCATTGTTTTTCCTGATGTTTTCAATCTGGATCAGCCCGATTTTCTCCCTGTCGAACATCACCGACAGACACCCAGGCCAGCAGCAGGCGAACATGTCGAACCTTCCCACGCGCCGTTTGCCGCTGACTCTGACGTGCAGGTCGGAGCCATCCTCGGCAATCTCATGATAATCGTGATAGGAAAAGGCATATCCGTTGTCCGACATGAAGCGTATCTGGCGTTCCAGTTTGCGAGGCATCCAGAGGTCATCGCTGTCGAGGAAAGCCATCCAGCGCCCCCGGGCCAGCCACATGGCGAGATTCCGCGCCGCCGCAGCGCCCGACTGACGGTTCAGACAATGATAGCTTATGCGCGAATCCGCAGCCGCAAACCGCGATACTATCTCACGCGTATCATCCGTAGAACAGTCGTCCACAACAATCAACTCCCAGTCGGCATACGTCTGCCCGACTACACTCATGATTGTTTCCGCAATATACCTCCCGCAATTATACGTCGGCGTGATGATGGAAACAAGACCCTCATTCATAGTTCATTAAGTTCACGCCATAGAACGGCGTATTATCGAAAGAAACCCGACCTATATCTCCCACTGAATGTGAGAAGCAACGACTTTAGCCGGATGCCCGGCAATAATTGTATTGGGTTGATCATATCTGGAATTTACAAGGCTTCCATAGCCGACCACACAATCATCCGGTATCGCTGTTCCTTTCAGAATATGACTTTCACTCGCTATCCAGACATGATTGCCTATCTCAACCGGGGTGACTGACGGTTTGGCCTTCCCATTGGAAAAGATGGTATGTCCATCGCTGTCCCTTACATGTATATTCCATCCCAAAAGACAATCCCTGCCAAACGAGATTTGTCGGGTACAGGAGAAAGTGCAGTTTTTGTTTGAACTGAATCCGTCACCAAAAATCAACTTCCCTTTATTCTTGATAATCACGCCTTCGCTGAACCAGGCCGATCCCTCAAACAAGAGAGTGCCCTTTACCAAATCGATGATACTTTTTTTCCCCTGAACCGATGACGTGCCTTTAAAGCCGACTGTTACTATTCCAAAGCTTTTACGGTTAAGTATGATTCTTCCCCTGCGAAATCCTTTTACCGAGGTTTTGTAATGTATCAGGATAGGACACCGAAGCCCTTCCCAACCAAAGAGTCTGATATTATAATACAATGAATGAATCACTGACAGCAACTGCTCTATTCTTCTTCCCATATTCATGACCGTGCACTATATTAACCTTTTGATTCGATGCCACTTATCTTTTTGGGGAAATCGGAAATTCTGACTTTGTCCCCCATAAGTATCAGGAAATCTTCTGTAAAAAAATCCATGAAACCACCCTGGGATGTGAAGGTCAGTTCACCGAAATAAATTTTTCCGTCGATATTGTACAGGTCAACTCTCAGAATGGGGAATCCCTTTGATAGCCTTTCTGCCACATCAATCATTTTATTGAGATTCTCGGGGCGCGGCATCTCATCAGCCTGCTTATAATCAGAATTGAACACGGAAAATTCAGGATGAGCTTTCCAATCCCGGTCATAAGTCATTACCTCAGCACTATTGCCCGTGGCATTTCTATTGCCGCAAACCCATATGTAGTGACATTTGCCGTTAATGCACCATAGTTTATAGTCTGTCAGAGAACTTTCCCCCTCTTTAAGGGGAAGCACTTCCTCGACCACCACACACGGTTTCATTTTATTATAATGAGGCTCGGCATGAAGCGACCCTATATTTTTACGGCTAAGCCATTGACGCACTGTTTGCCGGACTTCGTTTTCCTGGTCTGTGCTGTCGGCATTCTTTCTTATAATCTTATTGGTACCCTTGCCGTCCCCATTATTGGCCTTGATGATAAACCGGTCAGGAAGTCTGTCAAATCTTACATCATCGGCAGAATACCACACATCATATAATTTCACAAGAATGTCTGCGAGACCAAGACTTTCCACATAATCCCTAACCTTGTATTTATCGGCAAGGTCAACCCATCTTGTGGTGTCCGAATAGAGCTTTGACCATATTATCTTTTCGTTCAGATCTTTGGGATTTTTCAAATCAATCCCTTTCCCGAATACAAATCTGTAACGAAGTCGTAACAGAACAGCCGGATAATGATTCCCGAGATATTCGCAAAATTTTATAATCGGGGCAAAGAAAAAACGTCCCGACTTACTTAATGTAGGATGAAACATGTATATTGAGGTTGTTTAGAGCGCGTTACCTGATTTTGTGCGACTCTGCAGACGTAAACACTCCCCGCCATAATTCAGACACACATTCCCATGCAAAGGACTCCGCTTTTTTGCGGGCTTTTCCAACAATTTCCTGCGTCGCTTCAGGCGATGAAGTGATTTCAAATATCTTCTCAGCCATCATTTGCGGATTCCCTTTTTCTGTGAGATAGCCATCTACCCCGTTTTCAATAAGATATGGCATACCGCCTACGTTTGTCGATACCACAGGCAGCCCTAATGCCATCGACTCTATTACCGAGACCGGGGTATTGTCAAAATTGGTCGTACTTATGAAGATATCATATTCCTCAGAAATCTTATGCCACTCTTCTTTGGTCATTTGCCCGGTAATCTTCAATGAGTCGCTTATACCATATTTATTTGCCAGGTCAACCGTCCTTGCCATTGAGCCATCCTTATCAGGGCCAATCATACAGAGTGTTGCTTCCGGATAACGTTTCAACACCAGATTCAAGACCTCTACTGCCATCCCGCAGTTGTAAATTTCAGCGAAAGAACGCACCCACAGCAATCTTGGCCTGTACTGGTCCCTGACTGAGAATTTGTAGTTTGAGACTTCTATATTGTTTGGTATGACATCTATATTGCCATACCCTCTTTTTTCAAATTCCGCTTTCAGATATCCTGATGGCGATATATTCCTGAATGAACGACCGAATAACAATCTCGACATCTTCGGCGAATGATCAAGCCTTTCCGGCAAACTGCCACCGTGTAGTATCGGGATGTACCTTTTGGATAAAAGCCGACAACAGCATGATACCGCAAACGCGAAATAAAACGCAAGCGTGGAATATGTATCAATCACTACATAGTCAGCATCCCTGTGTTTAAACACACTGCTGCACATATCCCAAAACCTCAGGGCCACATTCATCCTGTCTGAGACAGATATGACCTCGGCAAACTCTCCGAACTGCAGGCTGAGTGTATCTACAGTTGTCGGCGTTCTCCCCGATTTTTCTAATTTGTTACCTATATATAGTATCTTCATGTTAATCTATCTGTTAGAAGCGCATTCCCTACATTGAGTGAAGTTATCGTCGGTCACGATGCCCGCATCGCTCCTTCCCCCACTCTCAAAAGAGCAGCCTCTACGGCTTAGGAATTTTAAGGACGCACCCCTATACAGTACCGGCGCTTCTCAATTCGCGAGAATCTTCATATTCCTCATCGATGTTTAGAAAAGAAAGCCCGTAAAGGAAAAGCGGGAATATTATTCTGGTTGACGAAGGGAAAAATATTAACAATGCATATGGCATGTTTGCCATAAAAAATATACGGCTATATCCATAAGTCTTTCTATACCAGAATAATGGAAATGCAAGAAGAATAATCAGATCTATGACACCGAAAAAACCATGTTCGGCCAGCAATCTTGAATATTCTGTATGAGAGGGCTGTTTTGATGAATACATTTCGTTCCTGACTGTGACCACCTCTCCTGCTCCAATTCCCGTAAATGGATTATCAAGAAACATCTGTATTTCCTGAGCAAACAGGTCTTCTCTTCCTGTGCTAATATCCTCCTTTATATTGCCGGCTGTGTCGCGGCCCGAAAATCGGTTATATGCCATTCCTCCTGTTATAGTATTCACAACCTGCCAGAGCGAAAATGAAAATATAAGCAAGATACCGACATATCCAATAAGCCTGGAGCTCCTGATCTCTATGTATTTATGTTTGATAAGTTGCCATACGACTACAATAAACGATATGATACATGCAAACAGTCCTGCCCTTGAAAACGACAACAATAATCTTAAACCGATATACGCCGAAATACCTATTGAAATAACCCGGTTAAACAGCAACGGAGAATTGATAAGAATCATGACGAGCATCAGAAGGAGTGCTCCACCGAGTACTCCGGATATCTGGTTTGGACCCGCTCCCCCGGTCGTCGCATACATCGAGTTTGCCGTAAACACAATCTTTGAAAAATCCGGTGTTTTCAGCGTCAGTATTACACACAACCCGATTACCGGAATTATAAGGCACTTGATTATCTTCTTATAATCGTGCCAACACACATACCGACCGGCAAAGTATACGGAGGCAATGGCTAAAGCCAAAGGCCCCGAAAGTGCAAATCTGGCACTCTCAAAATGATTGGTTATCAGCAACCCCGGCACCAACAAGATTATGAAACCCCACCATATGTCATATTTTTTTGATGGCGGAGAATAAAACAATCCTAATACGAGAAACAATATCACGCCATACTTCCCGGATTCATAAAAGATATTGCCATTGGTAGTTCTCATAATCATCTCAAGTCCGGCAAAGTAAGCGCTCCATTTCGCAGCCTCTTCATTCCGGTTCCTGTGCCTGATGATTTGGTAAGAGCCAATGATAATTACCGAGAGCCCCCAGATTTTGGAAAAACCGGGGATGTAGACCGCCATAACAGAAAATAATATCGTTATGACGATATTTTTCAGATCTGTTTTGTTATCTCCTAAAGTATTATTCATTAAAGATTATATCTGAAATAATCCGACTGTTGTAGTGCTCATATGTAAATTTATGAGCCATAACATAGGCACTTTCCGCAATATCTTTCAACTTTGACTCATCCGTATTCAGGACTTTCAAAATTTTTTCACGCAGAATTGTCTCATCGGCATTCTTCACTATGAGACCAGTCTTATCCTCGATTATATATTGGCCTATGGAAGACACATCCGAAACCACCGGAATGGCTCCATAATTGGCCGCCTCCGCAATAACTTTCGGGAATCCTTCGGATGCCGAGGAAGGCAGCAGAAAAACATGAGACTTCTTCAGAAGCTCGTTGATTCTGTCGCGTGTCAGGAAACCATGGAATACCATTCCTTTCATTTTATGACTCCTCACATACGCTTCGTAAGCTTTACGTGACGCTCCGTCTCCTACGAAATGGATTTCCCCTATTCGTGGATGCGTAAGTTTAGAGAAAACATTGAGTATTCTCCTGACTCCCTTCGCATCCTCCAGTCGGCCAATAAAAATGAAATCAAAGGTACCTGAATAATTTTTGGTTTTGACTGCCTGAGCACCCTCTTCTCTCTCAGCTTCCGTAAGGCAAGGATTCTCAAAGGTAAGCTGATTAGGCTTTTGACCAGGCCAGCAGCCATTGATTGTGACCTTATGTTTCGACAACAGGCGCAGCATCGTTCTCTGAAGCCAATAACCTATTGGAGGGTTCTTCTGTACCCAATTCCCGGCATACTTGAACCACCCCGGCTTGCCTGTGCCTATCAGATACGGTATCATGTAGACACCCATGCCTGTAGGAGCACGGAATTGAAATACATCGGCACGCTTGAGGACTTCCGAAACTATTGATATGTTGCGTCTCGCGGCCTTTAAGATTCCCAGTTTTGCCTTGACCGATTCTCCGCCTGAAGGCAAGAGCGGAACATATTCCACTCTGTCTGAGGTATAAGGAAGCATACCGGAAGGTATGTCGTCTTGATGAAGGGGTGCGACATGGATTACCTGACTGAAAATCTTAGTCAGATTATCAATCTCTCTGACAGTTGCCCCCCATCCCACTAAAGTTCCGTCGGAAAGCCTATAATGTTGAGTATGAGATATGATGCATAGTATCATATAGTTCGTATTATTTTCTGTATTTAATGATTTTCGCCGTCACTCCTCCTGCCACAGCGAAGTCAGGATATCCTTTGTCACAACAGCACCTGCTCTAAGGCAGAAGACAATAATTGCACAAAAGGCCCATATATCTCCCTCTATGAATTATTATTTATATCAGCTCAATAAACTTTAATATGATTTCATCCCAACTATGTTCCATGCTCCAGTCTATGGTTGTAGGAGCCAATTTCTCTCTGGTGCCGTATATCCGGCCTATCTGTTTAGTTATCTCATACGCATCATCACCATCCACCAGATAGCCGTTGACACCTTCTGAAATGGCGTCCTCTATGCCACAACCTTTGGCGCCTATTGTTGGAAGTCCATAATAGCCGGCTTCCAGAATCACTATTCCAAAACCTTCGCAATCTCCATCTTTCTGATTTTCACTAAGGATGGCAAACACGTCGGCTGACCTGTAGTATGAGTATAGGTCACTCCGTGATTCGACACGCCCATGGAATGTAATATTATCCCTGACGCCTAAACCGGTTGCAATCTCCTCAAATTTTTTCTGATATACAGGAAGCCCCACAATATGGTAATGGGCATCCGGATATTTTTTCAGAATCTCGGGCAACGCCTTTATGACCCTATGCTGACCCTTGCGCGGTGTTACCGAACCGACTGTCAGTATCGAAGGATTTCCTTTAAGCTTGATTCTTTCACACTCCGGGAACGACTTCAAATCAATCCCGTTTGGAATTATCTTGATATCCAACGACGATTGCAGACATTCCGGCAGAAGAGCTGCCGTGAATTTCGACACCGCCACCACTGCATCCGCTTTTGATATGGCATTGTGGGTAAACTTCCGAATCAATGCATTTGATGGATTTACCTCACTTCCATGCAACACACTGACTACCCGCACCTTATGCCCTTTCAGAAGTCTTATCCAATTGACTGTCCACAGAGGAAACTTACCCGATAGGATTATGTTTTTCTTAAGATGTCTGCGAATTGTAACAAGACGTCCGAGATACCCTTTCCATCCCTGTCTGGAGTATCTGTGAACCTTAAACGGAAGGGCCCTGTCAAAGTCAAGAGCTTCTTCTGTCGTCACATAGTCTGCCGGACATACCACGGTGACATCCACTCCCTTTCTGTGAAATGCCTTAGCCATGGAGAACGCATGCGATCCTATGCCGCCCGGTCCGGGAGGGAACTCCGAAGATATAATCAATACTTCTTTTTTCATAGCCTTTCTATTAAATCGCCCTGTTTTATCATCTTTCCCGACATTCGCCATGATCTGGCTACCTGAAATGCCACCAGAGGGGAAAACATAAGGAAAATCAGCGGTGACAACATCCTCTTTTTTTTGTTTCCCTTATATTTATACGGCAACATTGAAAAAGGCACTGACGTCATCAGCAGATTTCCGGCTGTGCCAACACCAAAATATTTCCTGCAGAAATAAAGAATACTCGGTATGGGTCTGGGGCCGAACAAGTTCATGTTTTGAAATGCATCCCACGCACCCATCTGGCGCAATCCTCCGGTTGCTACCTTAAGATGTATGCGCTTTGCCTTAGGATTGGATATATTCAGTTTTCCACTTAAATATGAGCGAAGCCCGAATTCCCCGTCGCCCATCCTTTGCTTCTCAAACTGCCTGTCGAACATGCCCGTATCTTCCATCATGCTTTTAGGGAACATCACATTGCCTGTATCGAGCTGGGCACTCCATTTAAAGTAACTGTATTCAATAGGGACAGCTGCTCCGACTTTCGATAACGACACTCCAGAAGATATGTCGCATTTGAAAAAATCAATACACTTTAAATGATTCTCTATCCAGTCACTGTCAACCCGGGAATCATCGTCATACAGGAGAATGTAGCTGCCCTTTGACATTCGGATTGCTTCATTACGCGCTTTCCAGAGAGCCTTTTCCCTTTGGCGGCAAACTTTCAAATCCAGTTGCCGGTCATTATAGAAATCTGAGGCGAAGCAATCGCTTTGATCCACCACGATAACCTCGAAATTCTTATATTTCTGTGCCTGCAGATCTTTTAATACATCATCAAGGTATTCATATCTGTTCAATGTGGGAATAATGACGCTGACCTTGGGCTCACTTTTCAAAAGTCGTGATTCGAACTTCTCAAATTCCGACATCAACGACAACTGTGCTTCTTTGCAGCAATCGCGGACTCCGCAGATATTTCTTGACGACAAATACGCTCCGATTTCTTTTATCGGGTTCTTTAACAGGGATATCCTATAAATCAGTATTTGTATTGCATGACTATTCCCAAAATGTCTCCTGACAAAGCGATAATTATCTTTTAAAGAGCTTATATATGACTTTCGGTTCCGTGCTTTTTCCCCCTTCTTGATTTCCCCTGACAGCTCCAGAGTATTGATATTGTCAGACTGTAAGGCTACCGTCAATCCATTTTGGATAATTTGGTAAGCGGCATCTGCCACAGTAGCGCTCTTGGAGTCATAGTTCTCACATATGTCCAATAAAGATACGATTTCGTGCGGCAACGACCTGTAATCCACATAAAATTTATTTGTCGCAGACAATGACGAATTCAAATTGAAATACCACATAGGCATTTCATATTTCAGAAAGTCAAATAACTTCATAAAACTTCAGGAATTTGTTGACTTGATCATCTATATTGAATTTCCGCCTAATCCGTTGAGACGCATATCTACCCATCTTTGCCCTCTCTTCCGGCGACATTCCGACTATCCTCTCTATGGCGTCTGCCAATGCGCGCTCATCCCTTGATGCTATGACAAATCCGGATTTCCCGTCTTCAACGTTTTCAGCCAATCCCTGAGCATCCGATACTATGCAGACAAGTCCCGACGCTTGCGCTTCAAGAACAGAATTACAGAATCCCTCCTGCACACTTGGCTGAAGATAGATGTCGGCATTTCTGAGCTGGTCAGAGATTACATCCTGCGACTGTTTCCCCAGAAACTCTACTTTGTCGGATATGCCTAACTGGTAGACAGCATATTTAAGACGCTCTTCATCCTCGCCTGTACCTATGATCATATACTTGAATGGCATCTCTATTTTGGACAGTGCAGACAAGGCATACTCATATCCTTTCTTCCACGTAAGTCGTCCGACGCTGACAATCTTCAACACGCTCCCTATCTTATAATCAGATTTGGGTGTAAATTTAGCGGTATCTATTGCCGGATTTATGATTTCATATACGGTCTTTTCATCAAGTCCGGATGCGACTGCCTCGCGGTAGAGATCCTTTGAAATTGAATGCACCTTGTCAATCTTGCCAAACAATCTTGAATAACAGTCCTTATGAGTCAAGGGATAGATGGAGATATCATATCCTCTAAAACTCAACGCGGCTTTTGCACCTATGGCCTTAGCGACATTCTCATGACCCAGGCCCATGGTGGCAAATCCGAAATACAGCCAGTCCAGTCTATGGCGGAGTATATGAGAATTGAGATAGACCGCCTTGATTATTCCCGACCACGATGTACCATCCTTCCTTTCCAAATCTATCAGTCGACCGGCTCTGGAAGGATGTGTGAGCATTATTCCAGTGACAACAGCTGCTGTTTTCAGTGCCTGTACAATACTGTTACCGCATACCGAATATGGTCTTGAATTCCTGAGACCTTTTAGCTTTAATTTTTCTCTGCCGTTAGGCGGGGCAAAAAGAGTCACTTTCATCCCGCCGGAAATCAATCCCTTTATTTTTGAGATTAAGAATGTCTCCGAATAGGCCGGATATGACGCAAGCACGATACCTATCTTAGTCATCTCAATACTTCGGTATATAGTTCCGTCATCTGACTTACCTGCCGGTCAATCAAATGATGTTCCAGTATGGTACTTCTGGCATTTTTGCGTATTTCGAATCTTTTGTCCTCCGGCATGGCCATATACCTCAATATGCTCTCCTTAATGGCCCTGGTGTCTCTGATTGGAACAATAAAGCCGTTTGTCCCATCCGAGATTACCTCCTTCATCCCTCCGCAATCTGTAGAGATTACAAACGTTCCCAAGGCCATGGATTCAAGCACAACATTTGCAACACCTTCTTCAAAGCTCGGCAGAAGGAAAACATCGGCTTCCATATATTTCTGAAGGACATCTTTGTGAGGCAAATTATCCACAAGCGTGACCTCCTGATTTAAGCCAAGCTGATTAATCTGATATATCAATTCCTCTTTTTTCCCGCCGGCAATTATTGTATAGTGAAATTTCACGCCCTCTTTCTTCAGGAGGGCCATGGAATCTATAGCAACACGGTATCCCTTCTTCCAATGGTCGCGCCCTACGGAGAGTATATTCAACACTCCCGAGTTTGAATGACTCCTAATCGTCGATTCAGTCAAAGCCTTATTTACCGCTGGATATATTATCCTGCACTTGTTACTTGCAGCCCCATACTTTCCTCCTTCACGGGAAATGGCATGGGAAACACAATGATACGCATCGTACAGAGGCAATTCCCTGGAATATTCATCAGCAAGTTTTAAATCGCAGATTGGTGAATAATTTATCTGGGCACCGCGAAAACTTACGACAAGCCTTACATCAAAAGATTTCAGGAAACTCCACTTCGCAACATCCTTCGACCATTGAACATGAAATATGTCCGGCAAATAATTAAGTACCCTGAGGTGTTTAAAAACATCTTCAAGACTATGTCTATTACCATTTGACGACACATACTTCATATACCGAAGCATTCGCCGGGGATTCATGAACGATAGTCTCACGACATCCGCCGCAAATACCAAAGCCGATTTCAGACGCCCTTTATGGAAATAATGTACACTTACATTTTCGGCATAATGCGTATCTGCTCTCTTCACACCGAAAAGAGTCACTTCTATTCCATTACCGGATAATCCGACAATAAGATTTTCTATAAATGTGGTAGATGGAATAGCCCCGGAAAATACCGCTACTCGCATTTCTGAGAAAGTGTTAGAAGAATAGATACAGGATGTGAATACCATATCTTGGCTTTATGGTTCCCGGAATAAAATTTAGCCAGAAACTCGTCACAGACTTCCTTAGGAGCTATTCCTCTGTCATTGTAAATGGATTCCCTCAAATGTGATTCGTTTTCTTCGCCAAGATACTGAATCTCCCAATTCCGCATAACCATTCGCCTGTTGGTTATCACTTCGGAAACCATTCTCCTTAACGATTTTACTTTGCTTGCCGACCGATTAATCAGACTATGATTTTTATGGTAATCATATAAATTCAGCGGATGATACGTTTGCCAGGGAATTTTGGCCAATTCCGGAGATTTCCTCTTGATGTACTCTATCTGAATCAGCCTGTTGGCCAGATACTTTTCCGGAACAGTGCAAATGAATCTGCACATGTCATCATCATAATAGGGCAACGCCATTTCATGATACTTGGAAAAAAACGAAAGATTGACTGACGTCCAGCGAGGAGCCCAATACAAGGACTTGAAAGCTCTGACTCTGGCATTGGCATCCTGAATGTCAATGCTTTCCAACAGGTCGGTAAGCCTTTGGCGAAGATATTCTTCAAAATCTCCTTCAAGCGACCAATACCGCCACAACGCTTTTGCAAGTTCGATACCACCCTTCTTCACTATCTTTTTATACAGACAGTCTATCTGCACATCTGCTCCGGCATCGGCCGGCAGATTCATATTGTCGAACAACACATCTCCCCAATGACCCAGATAGAACACATCGCCCATCTGCGGGAAATAGTCCGATATGGCTACCTGTCGCGGATTGACAAAATCAGAATAGCATCCATTGATTTTGCTTATTTCCGAAAGTCTGTCCCAAAGATATCCTTTGGGAATAGTATATTTCCTGAATTTCCAGCCACATGCCTCAGCTATCTTTTGTCCGTAATATGTCTCATTAAAACTTCCCTCGAACTCGTAGCTGTAGGCAAAGACATCTTTCCTCCCTGTCAACGCCGCGGCCTGACTTCGGCTGTCAAGACCGCCGGATAATGGAAGAATTATCCTTTTCTCTTTGAGAAGCCTGTTGGTTATTCCCTCGAAAAGTGCGGCAAATTCATCTACCACATCATCCAATTTCCTTTCCGTCGGTTCATAGTACCATTTAAAATATGCTTCTTCCATTCCGTTTTCATATGTGGATGCCGCCCTGATGACTTTTTCATCCTCATAATATGTCTCGTTGTCAAGAAAGAAGCCGATGGCAGCAAAGCAACAAATGGCCTTAAGATCCAACCGGTGCTCGCCATCTGTCTTTATTATCTTCTGTTCGACTGGTATGATCGGATTTTTCATCTCATCAAATCTTGATATATTCTGGTGTGCCGCTTTATCTCATCCTCGAGCGAGAACTGTTCTTGTACCACACGAACCTGATGCCTTTCAACAGAAGCCTTTTCTTCCGCCGGCAAATGAAGGTATTTGTCAATCTTTACACTTAATTCCCAGGCGTCTCCCGGTGTGCAAAGCTGATCGGGGAATTCAGCCAATCGGTCAAGCATACCCCCGACTTTTGTTCCAAGAGTGATTACCCCTGAAGCCATTGATTCAAGAACCGTGGCCGGCCCTGCCTCACTTAAGGAATTGATCACGAACAAATCAGCTATTGAATAATAGCGATATGTTTCATACGACTTCCCCCTGAAAACTATTAAGTCATTTAATGACAACGTATCTACAAGTTTTTTCAATTCGTTGACATATTCCGAATCGCCGCCACCCATTATAAGACACTTGAAATCAGTGACCCCCTTTTCTTTAAGAATGGAAACTGCATTGATAAGAGTCTCTACCGACTTACGCCGCACCATATTTGATAGCGACAGAATGATTTTTTCATTCCTCTCAAATCCTATTTCCCCAATAAGAGCATAGTCTTTCTCTCTGGGATAGAACTCAGACGTGTCGATACTTATAGGATTGAAGATTACTTTTGATGCATGATTGAAGAAATGCTCAAGCATGTATTTGTTTTCCACACTTACACGATTTGCCAACAATGTTCGCAATCGCCAGTATTTCTTCGACGAGCCGAACCAATTCAGATTCTTTTTAACCCAAATCCATTTAGCTCCGGCAATCCTCGCTGCAACTCCCTCCCAGAAGTCGGAACTATAGCCGTAAGAATATACTATGTCAAACTTATGCTGTCTGTAAAACTTCGCCACACGCAATGCATTGATAAAACCCCGCACATTGTCGCCATGCTTCTCCGAAACTTTAAGGACATATACCGGGATTCCCGTTCGCGCAACTACTTCCCGGAAATATTCTCCACGTGTATGGTTGACCACTATCGAGACATCAAACCTGTCTTTATCCAGCCTCGTTATCAGTTTCATCAATGCAATACCGCTCCCAGCCGTGTCAAAGTTGGGAATCGTATAACATATTTTTATTTTTTGAGGTGACATTGTTATTGAAGTTGTCTAAACTAATTTTTATGGCAAGATTTATTAAGGTTTTGGGATGGATTTCTTCTGTCGAAGAGGCAGCGACCTCTCGGTCGGTGCCGATGAGAGAGAAGAAATACGCCCAAAA
>Ga0073906_1003822_pt1 | contig 16230 bp, 18 predicted proteins | sample Inofromicrocosms_FD_65485 | JGI IMG/M metagenome (GOLD analysis project Ga0073906, IMG submission 65485) | Mouse cecum microbial communities from Vienna, Austria - Inoculum for glucosamine and mucus D2O microcosms | ecosystem: Host-associated > Mammals > Digestive system > Large intestine >... | reverse complement strand
CTCGGGTTGTCGGCGTACTCCAGTACGCCTGCCGCCCCTCGTTATCCTACTTCTAGCGTTTGACGCACTCTTGAGCCACCTCTCAGTGGAATATAAATTTCTTTTCACAGTGGGGTGCAATTAGAAAGAGAGGTTTTGGGTTATGGATATGATGAACAGCATCGCCTCAAGCGCAATGAACATGAGTGCGGCTCAGTTTGAACAGCAATACTCGATTTCCGTGCAGAAAAAAGCAATGGACGTTGAGGAGCTGGCTTTGCAGGAGTTGCAGGAGATGTTGCCGCCAAGTCCTTACGGGTTTGACGTTCGCGCTTAGTGAACACTTAATGATTGTGAGCCTGGCGAATCCCGAAGCCCGTTAGGGCGACTGGGCCAAGCCTGAAAGGCGATGGCAGAATTTAGTGTGAACTAATCCATTTGACTTTAGGCAAATGGATACATTTTGAAACGCAATTAGAGGGTCGGGCTTTTGGCCCGGCCCTTTAATATTTTATATTTATGGAGGAATACATTTGAATACGCTTGAAATTGCCCGCAAATTTGCCGCGTTTGGTGAAATGAATGAGGCCTGCCAGGCTTACAAGTTAGCCTTGAATGAATGTAAAGATAAAGAGCCTGCTGTTGAGTTTGAGTGTGCCTTACATATTTTGCAGTTTGGTTGTGGGGAGGATTACAAAATTTCCTACACTTGTTTGCGGGATTTATATAATCAGGGATTTGCTCAAGATGATATTTTGGCGATTATGGATGGGGCTTTTTATCAGCCGAATATTAAAAGATTGCAAAAACGCTATGAAAAAAACTGCAAGCTGCTAAGCAAATATCCCTATATTTTTCGTAAGGATTTTTTAGCGTTTGCTGAACTGCCGATTATCTTTTTTCCTTATGATGATAACCAATATACGCCATACTTTTTGCAGAAGCAGAAATTTGGGGATTATCTTAATTTTAGGCATGAGGTTATCAGTCGCAATTTTTTTAGGGATTTGGAGAAGCCAATTTTGGCGGCGGATGTTTTTTCGCAATATGAATTGGAGTATTTGAATGATAATGTGCGCAAAAGCGAATGGGTGGCGCGGGAAAACCATATTTATCTGCATTACACCAACTGGGCGATTTTTTGCGCCTATTTGCAATGCCTGGATTTGAAGCCGCTGCTTAAAGATAAAAAGCTGGTGTTTTTGATTGAGGATGAGGTGGAGCAATATCCGATTGATTTTAAGGAACGTTTTGGGATAGATTATAGTCAATATAAGGTTGAGCCTTTGCATATTCGGGAAATAAACCGGCTTATCTGGCATACGCAGCTTTCATATCATAACGGTGGTGATTTTTTTAATGAAATTTTTGATTCACATTCCAATTTGTTAGTTATGCCGTCAGTTATGTTTAATGAAGTTATCGACTCTATAGATGAATATGAAAAAATATTTTCAAATGTTGTTAATTCCTCTCAGGCCAAGGAGGTAGTTCTTTGGCCTGATAAGAGATTGGTTGCAGAATGTTATGGTTTGCCGAATCGCTCTGTTAAGGATATTTTTGTGGCTGCATATCTTGATGATATTAAGAAAGCATCGCCGTTTTTGCAGCTGGATTCTCGGATTGTTCCTGCTATTTTTTTTCAGCCACACTTTGGTTACATAAAATATGGTATAAGCATTGATGATTTTGGTAAGGCGCGTTTGTTGTCTAAAGAATATGAAGAGATAAGAAAATCGCCAATACTTAATGGGTTCAAATATATTAAAACATTTACTCCTATGCGGCGGATTACAACAAGCTATGGCGCTTCTGTAAAATTTCAATCTGAAAAGATTTATAAGGAAACAGACAATACTGCAATGCAAGATAACATTTTAGAGCGTGTAACAAACCGCAGTTATATGATAGATTGGCAGGACAGGCTTTTTAAGGATAGTGTTTTGGTGCGCTTTGAGGATGGCAAGCTTAATCCTAAGGCAACGTTTACAGCCTTGGCGGCTTTTTTGGATTTGCCATATACGGAAACTATGACATACTGTTCCCTGTATGGTAAGCTTAATCCGGAATCTCTGGCTGGCAATGATATTGGGTTCAGCTCTGCCGCAATTTACAGAACCTATGACGATTATACTAATGATGTTGAGCGAACTTTTTTGGAGTATTTTATGCGGGACGCATATGAATATTATGGTTATGATTTTATGTATTATGACGGCCAGCCTGTTGATGTTGAACGGGCTGAGCAATGGCTGAAAGGCTTTGATAAAATAGATAACTTTATTTTGCAAATTCTGGAAATGAGAGTTAAGAATACAAATCTAAAAGAGATATTATATAATAAAGATGAAAAAGTACCTGCTGAAGATTTTGCCAAAAGATTTTTGCATGATGTTCAGCAAAATCGACGAAATGCAGTTGAAATTTTGCTTAATGGTCTAAACTTTGTCAACAAAAACGGCCAGCCGCTGCATATGATGCCACTGCTAAAGCTAGACCCTGAACTTCTGGAGCAGCCATTGTATAGATAAAAATTGAATAATTGAGTGTCTTGACAAAATAGTAAAAAAACCAACCGCCACATCTCTTGACAAAATGCAGCAGCTGGTTTATACTATTGGTGTAAGGCAATGTCGGTAAACGGCTGGCCTAAGTTAGGATTTTTTTATTATCATTAAAAAGTCGTCACTTGGCGGAGTGGCGGCTTTTTTATGCTTTATTTGGAGAATTTTGTCAACAGTTGAATAATATTGAGGGCACGGAGGCTCTTAACTAAGCAAGGAGGCTTAAAATGGATAAAGGAACAGTATATTTTTTCACAGGGCTGGCTGGAGCTGGCAAAACCACCATTGGCGGGTTGTTTTATCGTCGATTGAAAGCTACTAAGCCAAACGTGGTGCTGCTGGATGGCGACCAGATTAGGCCGGTTTTTTGTGAGGACACCGGTTACACGCATGAGGATAGGCTGCGTCGGGCCTGGCGTATTTTTCGGGTTTGTCAGATGTTGGCAGAGCAAGGCATTGATGTGGTTTGTTGTTCCATTGCAATGTATGCAGATGTGCGGCAATGGAATCGGCAAAATATTGCTAATTATAAGGAAATATATATTAAGGTAAGCCCGGAAACTTTGCAGCGGCGCAATCAAAAAGGCTTGTATACCACGCATGCCGCGGTGGTTGGCGTTAGTTTGCCGTTTGATGAGCCGCAAGCGCCGGATATTGTTATATCAAACGAGGGTGAGGAAACGCCGGCCGCTATTGTGGAGGGTTTGGAGCGGGAGCTTTACCCAAATATTGTGCAAAATCCAGTGGATAACACTGCCTATTGGAATCAATATTACAAAAATGATGTGTGCAGTCGTTTGCCATCACCCTTTGCGCAATATGTGGCAACCCTGGTGGAGCCCGGCCGGCAGCTGTTGGAGTTGGGCTGTGGCAATGGGCGTGACGCGGTTTATCTGGCCGGGCAGGGTTTGCGGGTTACTGCGCTGGATATATCGCCGGTGGCGATTGAGCAGTTGCAAGCTCAGGCTGTGCCAGGGGCTGAGTTTATTTGTGCGGATTTTGTAAATTCTGATATTCACACTCCAGGTGCGTATGATTATGCTTACAGTCGTTTCACCTTGCATTCTATCAACCAAAACCAGGAGCAACTGCTGTTGCAGCGGGTTTTTACAGGCTTGCGCCCCGGCGGCAAGCTATTTGTGGAGGTGCGCAGCGTGCATGACCCGCTTTTTGGCAAGGGGCGGCAGGTTGAACGCAACGCCTGGTTTTATGATAATCATTATCGCCGTTTTATTGTGTTGGCGGAATTGGTGGCTGAGTTGGAGCGCAACGGTTTTTTGGTTGAATACGCTGAGGAACAGCGCGGTTTTGCGCCTTATGGCAATGATGACCCGCCGGTTATTCGGGTGGTGGCTGTTAAACCGGCTTAAAAAAATCAATATTAAGGTAAGCAGCTAAACTTGGTTTGAGGCCAAATTGGTTTAGCTGCTTTGCCATTTTATAGTATCGTTTGCAATATTTGGTATTAATCGACAAAAAATCCGTGAAAATCAATCGTAAATATTTTATAATAGGGGGAAGGAAGTTGATTGCCGATGTGATAAATTGATGGGGGAACTATAATGCAGGGAAAAAATTATGGATATGTTCGCGTTTCCAGCAATGAACAAAACGAAAGGCGGCAGTTGTTGGCCTTGTTTAGCCGGTCGGTACCCAAGGAGCGGATTTTTATGGATAAATTGTCGGGAAAGGACTTTAACCGGCCGCAATACCGCAAGCTGTTGAAGCGGCTGCGCGCTGGTGATGTGCTTTACATATTGAGTATTGATAGGCTAGGGCGCAATTATGTGGAAATTCAGGAACAATGGCGAATATTGACCAAAGAAATTGGCGTAGATATTTGTGTTATAGATATGCCGCTGTTGGATACGCGCAATGGCAAGGATCTGATGGGAACTTTTATTGCTGATTTGGTTTTGCAGATTTTGTCATTTGTGGCCCAAAATGAGCGTGAAAACATTCGGGAGAGACAGGCTCAGGGCATTGCCGCAGCCAGAGATCGCGGCGTGCGTTTTGGTCGGCCGCCGGAACCGTTGCCCAAAAATTTTTTCAGTGCATATCGTCGTTGGAAAGCTGGCAAAATTAATGGCACCACAGCGGCTAAAGAATGTGGTATGCCGCTTTCCAGCTTTTTATATCGGGTGGAAAATTATGAAAAAAATCAAACTTAAGATTAGCTGAGCGTTAAGATGTATAAAATTCCAGCCTTTGCAAAGACTACTTGCTGGAGAGTAATTTGTAAATAAAGGAGAGCTGGACCATGAAAGCAACAGGAATTGTCCGCCGGATTGATGATTTGGGGCGCATTGTTATCCCAAAGGAAATTCGCCGCACTATGCATATTCGCGAGGGTGACCCACTGGAAATAACATTGTCAGTGCAAGAACGCTTTACTGATGCGTTATTCAAGCTGGCGGAAAGGTTTACATAATGGTAAATAATTCGCCGTTCCTTATGAAAAGGAACGGCGTTTGCGTAAATGTGGAAAATTTAGTTAAGGTGTTGGAGTTTGGGAAGATATTGCGCCCTCTCCTCCTGCGGAATGTTGAGCGCATCCATTGCTTTTTCCGCTGTTAAGCTTAAAGTTGTTATAAGGCTTTGAATATTAGCAAGTGTGGTTTCAAATTTGCCCTGTTTAATGCCTTGTTGCTTGCCAATATCAATACCCTGTTGCTTGCCAATATCAATGCCTTTAGCAATGGCTTTATCTTCAATAGCCTGAGCCAGATTACACATTTCATTGACCTCCTTTTCGGTTTCTATGTCAAAGTTATAACCAAATTCATTCTCTAAAATTTGCTGTTTGGCTTGTCTGGTATAATTTTTAGATAACAGTACGTCTAAATATTTTAGAATACCGTTATAATCTTCATTATTGGGATTACCTAAGCAAACCATAATAACTGATATTAAGTCATAATGGGCTGGATTTTCTTTAATGCTGCCAATAATATTATTTTCTGTTAGGTTGTATTTATTAATAGTGCAGACGCGCTTTTGTGTTGGTTCTGTGCAAACCCATATTGATACAACCTTTTTCAGTTTTTCATAATGAGATTTGTTAAATTCTCGGTTGTATTGGGCGGAGAGCATACGGCTGCAATAGTATATGCCGCGCATGATTAGTGGATAACCGGGATTAAAATCTGCCTGTGCTTCTACGTTTATAATTAAATTTATATATTCGTCATTTTTTGGTGCAAGAGCCTTAAAGCGTATATCATAAACTACGGTGCCTTCGTCAATCGAAGTATCTTCATTGGACATTCCGTCAATCAGTGCATCATTGTCAGGCAGTACTTTGATTTTGCCGATTTCTGGTTCGCCCTCAATATACTTTTCAGCAATATCTTCAATACTGCAATTTTTGTATTCCGACATGCAGCTTTGCATAATGCGAGCCAACGTATATTTCTTGGCTAGCAGGCTTTTACATATGGCGTCATATTTGGTTTTTTGTGGATTTACATTGGTTTCTGTGGGCATTGCGATCCTCCCTCTGAAAATATTTTAGCATATCTCAGGCTTAAAGTCCAGACATTTTTAATGGATAAGCTGGAAATTGTCATTCTGCGCCTTTTTATTACCACCTCGACTTGGTGTTAATCCTGATTGATGTATTTTTTGACCGTTGCAGGTACACCTGCAATAATACTGTTAGCCGGCATATCTTGGGTAACTATACTGCCTGCGGCAATGACACAGCCTGAGCCAATCGTAACTCCCTGCAATACGGATACATTGGCGCCAAACCAGCAGTTATCTCCAATCGTAATTGGCAGCGCTTTTTCAAGTCCCTGGTTTCTGTCTGCATAATTCATAGGGTGGGTTGCCGTGTAAAAACCACAAAATGGCCCTATAAAGACATTGTTGCCAATATTGATTGAGTCGCCGTCCATAAAATAACAGCCGTGATTAACAAATGTGCCTTGGCCGAAGCGCGTACGCTTGCCATAGTCAAAATAAACCGGTGCAAGAATTGTAAGACCATCTGGGAGCTCTGCGCCCAGCAAATCACACAGTATAGCTCGCTGTTTATCGCTGCCCGGGCGGGCTGTATTATAATCATAGCAAAGCTGTTCTGCCATGCTGCGCTCCTCAATCAGTTCAAAATCAAAGTTAGCGTCATACCATTCGCCTTTTAGCATTTTTTCTCGTTCGGTCATTTTTATCACCTTGTCAAAAAAATCAATTTAATGATTAGAATTGCTTCTGCTATTATATCATTTATACAGTTATTTATAAAATAGTTGTTTAGTGTGAAATTAAGCATATGTTTTTATTATTGGCTTTATATGACTAAGTTTCTCTATCTTCGGTGATTGACACCTGTATTTTTTAACAGTATAATTATAACAGATAAGTAATCCGTTTTAAAGTGATAAGCAAGAATAATATTATATTCAGAATTGGAGGATTAGCAATTAGCAAGGTTTCTAGTTGCGTATTTATTGGTTTTCCTATTTGGTGGGGCAGGGAGCCGAGTGTGGTCGATACGCTTTTGGACGCCCATGATTTCGCAGGCAAAACGATTGTACCGTTTTGCACTTCCGGCGGAAGCGGAATCGGTGGAACCGCCAAACGTATGCAGGAGATTGTTGGTGCATCGGCAGTCGTAAAAGAAGGTAAGCGGCTGGGCGGAACGGTTTCCAAGGCCGATTTGGCGGTATGGGAATCTGAACTTGGCTTATAATTTAGATATGTCATAACAGTGCGCCGCCGTGAAAACGGCGGCTTTTTGTGTGGGTGATTTTTTTTATAATATGGAGGTTGAAATGGGCTTAAATTACAAAGAATTTGCCGTCATCTTGCTAAATTATATTAACACAAAAGCTGTTGTTTAGCAATTTGATTCAAGTTTTTTTCATGACTTCTTTTGAGTAGTTTGTTTGACTTTTGCTAGTAGAAAGGAGAATAATTTATGAATGATAAAAACAATGCAGTAGATTTGTTGGAAAAAGCCAAAGCTATTTTACACCTGCGCAGTCAGAAGCCAAAAAAGCCAGGTGATGATTTTAATATTTTTGCCGTTTTACAGTTAAACGAGGTTGATCATTGCCGAATGCTTTTTGAGCTGCTTGATCCAAAAGGCAGCCACGGCATGGGCGATTGCTTTTTGCGCAGTTTTTTTGATATGGTTCTAAAAAAACCTTATTCGTCCGGCATTTCTGTTTATCGGGAAAAATCTACTGAATATGGGCGTATTGATTTACTGATTGAGGGTATAGATTTTTGCTATCCAATCGAAGTAAAGGTACATGCTTGCGATCAGCAAACACAATTAGCCAGATATGATAAATTTGCCGCCAAAAGAGCTAAAGAGCATAAGGTTTATTATCTTACATTGGATAGCCATGATCCGTCGGAGCAAAGCCGTGGTAACGCTAATGTTGATTGCTTATCTTTTGCAGGGAAAATACGCGAATGGCTGCTGCGCTGCGGCGAGATTGCTTGGCGACAGCCAGCCATAGCCGAGATAATTCGCCAGTATATTAAGTTGCTTGATGAATTAACCGGGAACGTACAGGAGGATATTTATATGCAGCAAATACGTAATGAAATCAAAAAATCTCAAATTAATTTTGAAAGCGCAGTGGCTATTGCCAATTCATTGCCGATTATCAAAACTGAAATGATGAAGCGAGTTTTTGCCGAAATTGAAAAACATATGGAAGGTAGGCTGATCAAATTCAATTCTGATTATCAGGATAGGGCGATACAATACTGTCAGTCAAAAATAGATAAAAGAAAATTTCCTGGTGTGGCTTATTGTTTGACCGAAAGCGACGGGAAAATTGCGGCACTGCGCTTTGAAGTAGACTGGGATTCTTTGTACATGGGTGTAACTTTTTATGCTGAAGAAAAACATCTTGAATGTTCAGAAGATAAAATGCTGGAAATGCTGGCGGCAATGTTCCCGGCTGCAAATTGTCAAAATATAAAACCTGGCTCTAAGCATTGGCTTTGGTGGAAATATTTACCGGCTGAAGATATGCTGCTTAACTTTAACGCCTGTAACGGCATTTATCCGCAGCTTTATGACGAAAATGAGTTCAATAATATTATGAAACTGATCTTTGAGCAGATTGACGGGCATTTGGATCATATTATAGAAACAGGGCTTTATGAAGAGTCATTGTAAACAAATGAAGAAAAATGTTGATAAAACGGTTTATATAAAATATAATAAATAAAAATAGAATGAGATTTAAATCATAAGAGGTAAAACCTATGGCCAAGAATAATGATATTGAAATGCCAACACTGTTTGATACATCAGTGTTGCAAGCTGCTTCTAATAAAATTGATGTGGTAAAAATGAATTTTGCTGGGGCGGAGTCTATGGGTTGGCAGGAGCTTTTTGCCGGTTTTGACACTTTACATGCTATTACCTTTTCTTCTGGTGTGAAATTTGTGTTTAGGCTTTTGGAAATGTTTCAAAAAGCTGAGATTATTTTTGGCTGCGAGGCTGTGATGTCATATTCTTTGCAGGAGATAATGGCTTACCAGAGCAAATTACTGGAGCGGCTGCGCAATAATATGCCGGCGGTCGAAAGCAATTTTCTGAATAGAATTGACGCTGGCGAAGTTAAACTTTTTGTGGCCAGGGGGCAGCTTTCTCACGAAAAAATTTATCTGTTGCTGAATCCGAAGGTATTTCCGCCGTTGGAAGCTGACTATGCAAGATGATTAAATATAAAATGCGACGGAAAGGAATAGTGTATGGCGAATATTTTAATTGTGGAAGACGAAAAGAATATGCAGGATATTATTGCCGAATATATGAGAAAGGGCGGCCACACTTGTTTTACGGCGGACGACGGTATCGACGCTTTAATGATTTTGAAAAACAATCCGATGGATTTAATGATCTTGGATATTATGCTGCCTCACATCGACGGTTTTACGGTCTGTAAAATGGCGCGAGAAATAAGCGGCATGCCTATCATCATGCTGACGGCCAAAGGCGAAGAAAGCGACAAGCTAAAGGGTTATGAATATGGTGCGGACGATTACACCACCAAGCCTTTCAGCCCCAAGGTTTTGCTGGCGAAGGTGAACGCTCTGCTGCGCCGCTCTGCCGCGGAGCCGTTGGACGTGCTGAGCGTTGGCAAAATTTCGGTTATGCCAGCCGCGCGCAAGGTGTTTTTAGACGGGCAGGAAATCAGCCTTACGCACAAGGAATACGAATTGCTTTATCTTTTCATGCTGAACCCTGGGCAGATTTTTAGACGGGAGCAGCTGCTGAACAGAATATGGGGCTATGATTTTGAGGGGACTACCCGCACGGTGGACACGCATATCAAAACGCTGCGCCAGAAGCTGGGCAGCGAGGGCAAGCATATTGTAACGCTGATTCGTTCCGGTTATAAATTAGAGGTGAAAGTATGAAAAACAGCGAGAATTTGAGTATTCGCTCTATACGGAAGAAAATACTTTTAATGTCTAAAGCGATAGGCGCAGTTCTGGTTATTTCGTATATACTTTCCAGCAAGCTGCCTTTTTCTGCAAGTCTTTCACTTTGTATTTGGATTGTTTTTGTGGTGCTGCTGATTTATGCCGTTGATTTTTTGATGAGCCGCTTTATTTCCCAACCTGTTGCCGAATTGGAGCAGGCCGCTCAAAGAATGGCGGCTTTGGATTTTGCTTCTCCCTGTGATATTAAGACCAATGATGAGTTTGGGCGGCTTTCCGTCAGTCTTAACGTGATGGCTGAAAATTTGCAAAACGCTTTTGTTAAGCTGGAGGCGGCCAATGCGCAGCTGGCCAAAGACGTTGAGCAGGAACGCCTGCTGTTGGCGGAGCGCAAGGATTTGGTGGATAGTTTGTCCCATGAGATGAAAACGCCTTTGGGGGTTGTCCGAGCCTATGCGGAGGGCTGGCAAGATGAAGCAGATGAGCTAAAAAAACAAAAGTATGCCGAAATAATCATCGCGGAAACCGAGCGCATGAATACGCTGATTACAACCTTGTTGGATTTATCCGCCTTGGAAACCGGGGCCGCGCAGCTTAACCCGGAACGCTTTGATTTTGTCGAGCTGGTGGAAACCGTGGCCGGGCGGCTGCTGGTTGACGCGCCGGACGCTAATTTTGATTTGCAGTATGAGCTGCCTGATTATAATGTTTATGTTTATACGGACAAGCTGCGTATGGAGCAGGTTTTGAACAACCTTATTATCAACGCCAAAAGGAACGTAAGCCCGGCGGGCGTTTTGAAGTTGTGCTTGGCCGAGGCGGACGGCCTGCTGCATTTTTCCGTATATAATCAAGGCCAGGCAATTCCTGATGAAAAGCTAAACAAGATTTGGACGAAATTTTATCGGGATAAGCAGGCAAAGTACAGCGGCTCCGGGTTGGGGCTGGCGATTGTGGCCCAAATTCTAACTATGCAGGAATTAAACTATGGTGTTAAAAATCTTGCCGGCGGTGTGCAATTTTACTTTTCCCTGCCGGTTGTTCAATAAAATATTATTTTAACCTATTTGAGGTTCTGTTTTCTTCAATGAGAACAGAGCCTTTTTTATTTCACACCAACTTCACAGCAATCTCACACCGATTTCAACGCTTTTGTGTAAATTCATATTAGCAAAAAGAAAGGGGGTTTATTGACGATGTTTTTAGGTTTACAATGGTATTGGTGGCTGGTGATTGCGACGGTAATTATTATTGCCGTTCCTTTCAAAATCAAATTTTTGCAAAAGTGGAGCAAAGGTCAGCATACAAAAAGTCAGCAGGGAAAATGGGGGAATGACGAATGATTGAAGTAAAAAATCTGACTTTTTCCTACGCGAAAGACAAGCAGGCCCTGCACGGTCTGGATTTCACGGTAGGCGACGGTGAAATATTTGGCTTCCTGGGGCCCAACGGCTCCGGGAAGTCCACAACGCAAAAGATACTGGCCGGTATCCTGAAAGGGCATGGCGGTATGGTGTCCTTGTTCGGGCAGGATATCAGGAGCATACGTTCCCAGGAGTTCTTTCAGAAGATAGGCGTGCTGTTTGAGTTCCCTTATCTGTATGCCAATTTAAGCGCTCTTGACAATCTGCGTTATTTTGCTTCGTTTTATCCCAAGGAACAGCTGCGGGACGTGGAAGAGGTGCTGGAGGAGCTGGAATTTAAGCGGGATTTTCTGCGCAAACCGGTTTCCTCTTATTCCAAAGGTATGCGTCAGCGCGTCAGTATGGCGCGGGCTTTGCTCAGCAATCCGAAGCTGCTGTTTCTGGACGAGCCTACCAGCGGCCTTGACCCTACCGGGGCGGTGCTTTTCCGCAAAATCATCGAGAATGAGAGGCAGAAAGGCACCACGGTATTTGTAACGACCCATAATATGCTGGACGCCGACCTGCTCTGCGACCGAGTGGCTTTTATTTGCAACGGCAATCTGGTGGCCTTGGATTCGCCACGAAATCTGAAGGAGCAGAACAGCAAGCGCAGTATTGTGGTGGATTATCTGTATCAGGGCCAGCGATATAAGAAAACTCTGGAAGCGGCGGACTTAAAATCAGGTATTCCTTTTGCCTATGACGAACTGATAAGTATTCATTCTCAGGAGCCGACTTTGGAGGACATATTTGTCCAGTACGCGGGAAGGGGGCTGTCATGATGGGGAAAAGTCTTTCTGCTCTGTTTAAAAAGGATTGCCGCATGATGGCCGCGGGGAAATTCTTTGTGGTGGCCTTGGGTTCGCTCCTGCTTTATACCTTGTTCATTAATTTTGGCTATGTGAAATTTATGGACGCCAACGCCAATATCTACAAGGTATATCTTTATGACCCAGTCGGAGCTTTTGGCCAGGTTTCGCCGCTTGTAGACAAGGTAGGCTCTCTGGAGGAATTAAACGAGGCCTTGGCGCTGGACATAGGCAGCGGCGTAGGAGTCAAAGTGCTGGCCGGCCAGCCGGAGGTCGTGATGTATAGGGGCGCAGAGCAGGCCGATCGGCACCGGGTGGATTATGCCCTGTCCCTGCTTCATTCAGATGGAGAATATCCGCCGGAGATCGTGGGCGGCAATACCGTGGAGATGAAGCTGCGCCGGGAAATCACCTGCGAGCTGCTGTTTATTGAGATTGTGGCCGTGGGCTTCCTGGGGATTGCCTCGGTACTGTTTAAGGAAAAACAGATGGGCGTTATTCGGGTTCATGCCATTATGCCGCTGCCCAAGAGTCTGTTCATTTTTTCCAAGATTTTTCTTTATTTAGTGGCGGATTTGATTTTTGCCACCCTGATGACCTTGTTTAATATTGGCTTGGCGGGAGCAGGGAGCATTTTGCCTGGCGTGCTGTTACAGACGGCAATTTTGTCCCTGATTATGGCCTTGGCAGGTTTTGGGTGCGTGATGCTGTTTAAGGATTTTAAGCAATTTTCCTTGGCTTATCTTGTGATTGCTCTTTTTGCGGCAAGCCCTGTTTTTTTGTCGGCCAATACCTCGATTAAAATGGACTGGATCGACTGTCACCCGTTTTACCACGTGTATATGGGGCTGAAGAACGCCTTTTTTGATATGCCTGGCACGGGCCCGGCCTATTATATTTGCGCGGTATGCGCGATTATTCTGCTGAGTATGCTGGTCAGCGCGGCGTTCCGCCAAGAAATGAGCAAGGAGGGGTAAGCATGAAAGGCTTAATTTATCAACTGAAAAGCGTTAGGCAGGATAAGTTTTGTATTATGTCGTTTCTGCTGCCGATTATTGTAGCTATGGCGCTGAATTTTATTGGCTCCATAGACCTTTCTTCACTGGGTGGCTATCATTTTGGCGTGGTGGCCGGCGAAGTTGCTCCAGCAACGGAAGAATGGCTTATGCGCTACGGCGAGGTTAAGGCTTATCCAACCCAAGAAGAGTTGATTGCCGCGGTCAACGACCCATCTACTAATCTGATTGGCGTAGAAATGGCCGGAAACGGTATTCAAACCATTATATCCGGTGATGAATTAACAATGTGGCGGCAGACGGCAAACACGCTGCCTGCGCTCTACGCACAGCGGGAGCTGGCGGCGCCGGTTGATGTTCAGATTTTGGACCGGCCTGACGTGCTGGCGGGGTATCAGTACCTTTTTGTGGCCATGACCTTGATTGTGGCGATGTTTATGGGCTGTACCTTTAACGCGATGAACATTATTTCGGAAAAGGAAGAGGGCGTTGCTTTGATCAACGAAGTGCTGCCGATGACCTCCAGACAGTACGTGATCCAGAAAATATTTATCGGTTTTATCTTCAGCTGTCTGTCTGCGGTTATCGCCACGGCTTTCTGTTTCCGGCTGCCGCCTGCCGCGGCGGCGGTTATGCTGGCGCTGATTGTCTTGTCGGCTTTCGTGTCGGCGCTGGTTGGTCTGTTTATTGGCCGCCTTGCCGACGGTATGATGGTCGGCGTGGTTTATATCAAAATTGTGATGATTGTGTTTATGGCCGTTCCTCTGTTAAAATATCTGGTAACGGCAGGCAACAAGGTCATCTCGTATATCTGCTACCTGATTCCCTCCAGCGCCACCTTTGAGGGGATTATGGATCTGGCGAACGGCGGTATGGCAACCGCTAGCCAAGACATAGCTATTCTGGCGGTTCATTGCCTGGTTTGGTTTTTGCTTTATCTGCCCCTTGCCAAATTGCAGAAATAGTTTATAAAGAACTGATACCGAATAAAAAATATTGACAATTTACATCAAAAGCAAAGGCGTTCAGCAAAATTTTTCACTGATTGCCTTTGCTTTTGGGTATTTATGCGCTTAAATAATTCCTAAAGTGTATTAAGGGAACCTTGATTTCATTTGACTAACCGTATATAATTATACTAACAGATGCCTGATTGAAAGCAGAAAGGAAGAAAAATTATGCATAAAGTTATAATTATTGATGATGATAAAGAACTTTGTAAACTTATGAAAAAATGCGTGGAGCAAGAAAACCTTACTGCGGTTATTGCTAACGGTGGCATAGAGGGCTTGCAGATATTAGAAGAAAACAAAGATTTCTGTTCTCTTATCATTCTTGATATTATGATGCCTGATTTAGACGGTTTTCAAGTGCTGCAGCAAATACGGCAGATAAGCAATGTTCCCGTTCTTATGCTCACTGCCAAAAGTGGTGAGGAAGATAAGATTTTTGGTTTGCGAATGGGGGCGGACGATTATCTGACAAAACCATTTAGCATTAATGAGCTTATGGCGCGCGTAAATTCACTTATTCGTCGTTATACACTGCTTAATCCTGTTTCCGGCGCAGAAATGGATTGTATGGTATTTCAAGGAATGACGATTGATAACCTTAACCGTCTTGTTTTGATTAACAATGTACAAGTGGAGCTTACGGGAACAGAATTTGACCTGCTTTCTTTTCTTGCCGCGAATAAAGGCAGAGTATTTACAAAAAAGCAGATATATGCCCATGTATGGGAGGAAGAATATGCTTTTGATGACAGCAATATCATGTCGTTTATTAGTAAACTACGAAAAAAAATTGAACCGGACCCGGAACACCCTTTTTATATTCTGACTGTCCGTGGCGTTGGCTACCGTTTTAACAGGGAGGCGTAACGTGAATTTAAATTCATTTTTATTGCTGGCGCTCTGTACGGCACTTTTGGCTGTTCTGTTTTTTATTATGAAACTTAGGCGTGTAAGAGAGCAGCTAGCGATTATTGAAGAAGCCCTTGAAGATATACAGTCCGGAAATCCAAACCGTCGGGTCCTGGCGAGAAAAAATGATATGACCAAGCGTATTTGCTATGCAATCAATGAAATTGCTGTCCAGAACCAGTCGCAGCTTATCCAGCAAAAGCAATCCGAGCAGGCGTACAAGCGCCTTATGACAAGTCTTTCTCATGATGTAAAGACGCCATTGGCTTCGTTGTTTGGCTATTTGGAGGCTGTTGAAAATGGTCTGGTGATTGGGGAAGAAAAAGAAGCCTATATCCATATTGCAGTAGAAAAAGCCTGTCAATTAAAAAATTTTGTTGAAGTGTTATTTGAATGGGTAAAACTAGATGCCAAAGAACAGGTATTTCATTTTGAATTATGTGATTTTAACGAGCTGACCCGCAATATTGCAGCAGAGTGGATTCCAGCCTTGGAACGCAGCTATTTTGAATATGATTTTGATATTCCTGAAGATGAATATTCTTTGCGCATTGACCCTCATTCCTATACCCGTATTCTCAATAATCTATTTCAAAATGCACTTATGCATAGCGGCGGCAATAAATTGACTTTGCAATTATTGGAGAATAAAAAGCAGGTAAAGATTAGCATATCAGATAACGGAAAAGGTATTTCAACCTCTGATATTCCGCATATCTTTGAAAGAATGTATCAATGTGACAGTTCGCGTTCTGCTGGGGGAAACGGTTTAGGGCTGGCTATTACCAAGGAGCTTGTAAATGCTCACAATGGCAAAATCAAAGCAGACAGTAAACCCGGTATGGGTACAATATTTACGATAACGCTGCCAAAAGCTCTGTAATGTCACAGAGCTTTTTGTATATTTAATGTCATATCTTCAATGAGAGAAAACATGAAAAAAGCAAGGTTACGGCAAGGTTTTGGCAAGGTTAGCATGATAGAATAGAAAATAGGAAAAGGAGGCTTTAACCATGAGCAAATATGTAATTGAAACGAAAAATCTTACAAAGCAATACGGAACACAAAAAAGTGTTGCCAATCTGAACATTCATGTTCAAAAAGGGCGTATCTATGGT
>Ga0073906_1003821_pt1 | contig 16235 bp, 14 predicted proteins | sample Inofromicrocosms_FD_65485 | JGI IMG/M metagenome (GOLD analysis project Ga0073906, IMG submission 65485) | Mouse cecum microbial communities from Vienna, Austria - Inoculum for glucosamine and mucus D2O microcosms | ecosystem: Host-associated > Mammals > Digestive system > Large intestine >... | reverse complement strand
CCCATTTCCACCACGGTGGTCTACGGCGGCGGCGACGGCAAGGGGTGGGACATCCAGAAGAACGGCATGCTGCGCGGCGCCGACGTGGTGATCGCCACTCCGGGCCGCATGATCTCCCACATCCAGAACAGCGGCGTCGACCTCTCGCACGTCGAGTACCTGATCCTCGACGAGGCCGACCGCATGCTCGACATGGGCTTCTCGGACGATATCATGAAGATCGTCTCCTACATGCCCCGCGAGCGGCAGACGATCATGTTTTCGGCGACCCTGCCCCCGAAGATCCGCGAGCTGGCCAAGACCATCCTGCGCGATCCGGCGGAGGTCAACATCGCCATCTCGAAACCCAACGAGGCGATCGACCAGTCGGCCTACGTCTGCTACGAGAGCCAGAAACTGGGCATCATCCGCGCGATGTTCGCCGAGCCGACCGAGTCGAAGACCATCATCTTCTCGTCGTCGAAGATGAAGGTCAAGGAGCTGGCCCACACGCTCAAGCGCATGAAGCTTGACGTGGCGCCCATGCACTCCGACCTGGAGCAGGCGCAGCGCGAGGAGGTGATGCTGGCGTTCAAGAACAATCGCATCAAGATCCTGGTGGCCACCGACATCGTGGCCCGCGGCATCGACATCGAGGACATCGGCATGGTCATCAACTACGACGTGCCGCGCGACCCCGAGGACTACATCCACCGCATCGGCCGCACGGCCCGCGCTGCGGCGACGGGCGCCGCCGTGACGTTCGTCAACGAGGAGGAGCAGGGCGCCTTCCACCGCATCGAGAAGTTCATCGAGCGCGAGGTGCGCAAGGCCGAGCTTCCGGCGGAGGTGGGCGAGGGGCCGAAGTACGCTCCCGACGAGAAGCGCCCCCGCGGCGGCCGTGGCCGCGAGCGGAGCAAGGGCGGCGACGGACACGGACACGGCCGCGGGCGTCGCGACCGCCTGCGCGGCGACAAGGAGCGTGCGCCGCGTGCCGTCGGGCAGGCTGCTGCCACTGCTGCTTCGGCCGTTTCGACAGCCTCGGCTTCTTCGGCCGAGCGTCCGACCGCCGAGGGGCGCCCCGCGGCGGAGGCGCGTCCGGCTGCCGAGGGGCAGGCTTCGGGCGAGGCCAAGCGCCGGCGCCGCCATCGCGGCGGACGTCGCCACCGCAAGGGCGGACAGGCTGCCGCAGGCGAGACGCCGCGCACCGACGCGGCACCGCAGGAGTAATTTCCTCCGTCTCCGCTTCTTCCGACCGATCTTACCTATCTACGACCTATCACTACCGAATGAAAAAACTGCTTCTCTCGCTCCTTCTTCTCGTGACCTGCGCTGTCGCCGGAGCCCGCGTATCCGCCGCCGTGTCGCGCGCAGCGGCCGAACCCTTGTCGGACCGAACCGCTGCCGCCGAGCCGCTGCTGCTGCCTCGACCCGCCTCCGTGGAGCCGGGCAAGGGCCTCTTCCGCATGTCGGCGGCGACGCCCTTCGTCGCCGAGACCCCCGCGCAGGCCGAGCTTCTGCGCAGCTTCGCCGCCGTGGCGTTGGGCTACCTCCCCGAGGTGGCGACCGATGCGCCCCGTGCGGCCTCGGTACGCTTCTCGACCGACGCCGCGTTCCCCGACGAGGGTTACCGGCTCGAAGTCGGTCCGGGCGGCATCGCCGTCGCAGCTTCGTCCGAGCGGGGATTCCTCTACGCGCTGCAAACCCTCCGTCAGCTGCTGCCCGACGACGCTCCGTCGGCCGCCGAGTGGCGCGTGCCCGCCGTACGCATCGCCGACGCGCCGCGCTTCGCCTACCGCGGGCTGATGCTCGACGTGGCGCGCTACTTCATCCCCAAGGAGCACGTGCTGAAGATCATCGACGCCATCGCTCCGCTGAAGATCAACACGCTGCACCTCCACCTGAGCGACGACAACGGCTGGCGCGTCGAGATCCGCCGTTACCCGCGCCTCACGCAGGTCGGCGCATGGCGCGTCGACCGTCCCGGCGTGCCCTTCCCCGCGCGACGCAACGCCCTGCAGTGGGAGGAGGCTACCGTCGGCGGCTACTACACCCAGCAGGATATTCGCGAGATCGTGGCCCATGCCGCCGCGCGGCGCATCGACGTGATCCCCGAGATCGACATCCCGGCCCACAGCAACGCCGCCCTGGCGGCCTATCCCGAGCTGGCCTGCCCCGTGGTCGACAAATACATCGGCGTGCTGCCCGGACCGGGCGGCGACAACGCGCGCATCATCTTCTGCGCGGGCAACGACCGCGTCTACGACTTCCTCCGCAACGTCCTCGACGAGGTGATGGAGCTCTTCCCCTCGAAGCGGATCCACCTGGGCGGCGACGAGGCCGACAAACACTACTGGGCGCTTTGCCCCCGCTGCCGCGAGCGGATGCGCGCCGAGGGGATGAGCGATCCCGAGCAGTTGCAGGGCTACTTCATGCGGCGCGTGAGCGACTACGTGCGCAGCCGTGGCCGCGAGGTGTGCGGCTGGGACGAGCTGACCCGTGCCGAGCTCCCCGAAGGGGCGATCGTCTACGGCTGGCAGGGGATGGGCGACCTGGCGCTGCGTGCCGCGCGGCAGGGCCACCGCTTCGTCATGACCCCCGCGAAGGTCTGCTACCTGATCCGCTACCAGGGGCCCCAGTGGTTCGAGCCCGAGACCTATTTCGGCAACAACACGCTGCGCGGGCTGTTCGACTACGATCCCGTGAAGCCCGACTGGGAACCGGCGTGGCGCGACCTGCTGCTGGGCGTGCAGGCGTCGCTCTGGACCGAGTTCTGCTCCTCGCCCGCCGATGTCGACCACCTGCTCTTTCCCCGCACGGCGGCGCTGGCCGAGATCGGCTGGTCGCAGCCCGGGCGCAAGCGCTGGCCCGAGTTCCTCGGGGCGCTCGACCGCTATGTCGACCGCCTGGAGGGCATGGGGATCGTGTCGGCCCGGTCGATGTACAACATCCAGCACACGGTGCGTCCGCACGACGGGCGGCTCGCGGTCGAATTGGCATGCGAGCGTCCCGACGTCGAGATCCGCTACACGACCGACGGCGGCGAGCCTACGTGGCGCTCGGCCCGTTACCGCCGACCCGTGTCCGTCGACCGCTCGACCACGCTCCGCTGCGCCACCTTCCGCGGGCGCGAGCGGACGGGCGAGGTGCTGACGCTCGACCTCGGCTGGAATCTGGCGACGGCGCGGTCCGTCGAGGGGGTCGGGGCGCAGGGATGGCTGCTCGTCAACGGCCTGTGCGGGCGCCGCGATTCCGATTTCGAATGGTGCACGCGCGCGGGCGGCGAGCTCGTGGCGACCGTCGACCTGCTGCGCGAGGAGACGCTGCACCGCTGCACGCTCGGCGTGCTCGCCAACCCCGGCATGGGGATCTACCTTCCCGCGGAGGTGAGCGTCGAACTATCGTCCGACAACGAGCACTTTACGGAGGTCGCGCGCCTCGTCGCTCCGGTCGATGCGCTCTTCTCCGACTGGCGTGGCCGCCGCGACCTTGAGCTCGACCTGGGCGGCCGGACGGCCCGCTGGGTGCGTTTCAGGGCCCGCAGCGCCGGCATCGTTCCGCCCACGGCTCCGCGTCCCGGACGCGAGGCCCAGCTCTGCTGCGACGAGATCGTCGTGGAGTAGCCTCCTCGGTGCGATGCGCCGAAACGACAGGCCGCGACCCCGTTGAGGGGCCGCGGCCTGTCGTTTGGTGCCGCCGGCTATTTGCCGTGTTTCGATTTCGGTTTCGGTTTCGGTTTCGCCGGGCTGGCCGCCGTGCGGGGCCGTTTGGCCGGCTCGACTGCGCGTTTGTCCCACGCCGGGTGGGCCGGGTCCTCGGCCGTGAGTGCCTCGTCGAGCGAGATGCCCAGCGCGCGGGCCACCCCCTCGCCGTAGGCCGGGTCGGCCCGGTAGCAGTTGCGCACGTGGCGCTGCTTGACGAAGAGCTTCGCATCGCCCATGGCGCGGGCTGTATTCTCGCACGTGGCCTGTTGGTCCTCGGGCGTCATCAGGCGCCAGAGCTTGCCCGGCTGCGTGTAGTAATCGTCGTCGTAGGCCCGCTCGTCGTAGGCGTAGACGTCGCCCGTGCCCGCCAGGGGCGGCTCCTTCGTCGCCGGGCTGTCGCGCCACTCGCCGTCGCTGTTGGGCTCGTAGGCCGTCGTGGCGCCGTAGTTGCCGTCGGTGCGCATCTGCCCGTCGCGGTGGTAGGCGTGGAAGGGGCAGCGCGGGCGGTTGACCGGGATCAGGTTGTGGTTGACGCCCAGGCGGTAGCGCTGTGCGTCGCCGTAGGAGAAGAGGCGCCCCTGCAGCATCTTGTCGGGCGAAAAGCCGATGCCCTCGACGATGTTGGTGGGGTTGAAGGCCGCCTGTTCGACCTCGGCGAAGAAGTTCTCGGGGTTGCGGTTGAGCTCGAGAATGCCCACGTCGCGGAGCGGGAAGTCGCCGTGGTACCACACTTTCGTCAGGTCGAAGGGGTTGATGTGGTAGCGGCGCGCCTCCTCCTCGGTCATCAGCTGCACCTGCATCTTCCAGCGCGGGTAGTCGCCCCGCTCGATCGCCTCGAAGAGGTCGCGCTGGTTCGACTCGCGGTCCTTGGCGACAACCGCTTCGGCCTCGGCGTCGGTGAGGTTGCGTATACCCTGCATCGTGCGCAGGTGGAACTTCACCCACGTGCGGCGGTTCTCCCGGTCGTAGAAGCTGTAGGTGTGGCTGCCGAAGCCGTGCATGTGGCGGAACGAGGCGGGAATGCCGCGCGGCGACATGGTGATCGTCACCTGGTGCAGCGCCTCCGGGAGCAGCGTCCAGAAGTCCCAGTTGGCGTGGGGGCTGCGCATGCCCGTGCGCGGGTCGCGCTTGATGGCGTGGTTCAGGTCGGGGAACTTCATCGGGTCGCGCAGGAAGAAGACGGGCGTGTTGTTGCCCACCAGGTCCCAGTTGCCCGCGTCGGTGTAGAACTTCATGGCGAAGCCGCGGATGTCGCGCTCGGCATCGGCCGCGCCGCGCTCGCCCGCCACGGTTGAGAAGCGCACGAAGCACTCGGTCTGCTTGCCCACCGAGGCGAAGATCGAGGCGCGGGTGTACTGCGTGATGTCATGCGTCACGGTGAAGGTGCCGTAGGCGCCCGAGCCCTTGGCGTGCATGCGCCGTTCGGGGATCACCTCGCGGTCGAAGTGGGCCAGCTTTTCGAGGTACCACACGTCCTGCATGGTGGCCGGACCGCGCAGGCCCGCGGTCTGGATGTTCTGGTTGTCGGCCACCGGGCGGCCGTTCTCGGCGGTCAGACGCTGCCGCCGCTTGTCGTCGTTCTGCTTCATGGGAATATGATTTGCTGCTGTCCGAGCAAATCGCATGCCGTATACGCCCCGCGGCGCCCCCGTCGAGACAGGTTTTCCATACAAAAATTTGCCGCGACGGAAAAAGCCGCTATCTTTGCACCGCGAAACTACGGGGTGTAGCGCAGTCCGGCTAGCGCACCTGCTTTGGGAGCAGGGGGTCGCAGGTTCGAATCCTGTCTCCCCGACAAGATTCAAATGTGAAGTCTCTGCCTTATGGCAGAGACTTTTTTGTTGCGAACATGCTATGTGAATGGATTCGCAGTCGGCGTGTTCGCGACAAAAAATCCTGCGGAGCGGGACACATTGAATCTTGTGATCTCGCAAAGGGGTCCGTCCGGCAGCCCTATCGGCCGATCTGGTCGAGCAGCGCCCCGAAGTCCTCGCCCGCGGCGGGGCGGTAGACGGCCAGCCCCAGCTTGCGGGCCGCGGCGACGTTCTTCTCGCCGTCGTCGATGAAGAGCGTCCTATCGGGCTGCATGCCGCTGTCGGCGAGCATCGTGCGGAAGATCTCGGGCGAGGGCTTGAGCATCCCCAGCTCGTAGGAGAGGTAGATCTTATCGAAGCAGTCGTCCATCGTCCGCCCGCTCCGGGCGAACATCGCGCGGATGAAGCGCATCGAGGCGGGGTTGTTGTTCGAGAGCACGTAGGTGCGCACCCCGCGCTCGCGCAGACGCACGATCTGGTCGATCTTCGCTTGCGGAATGCCGGTGAGGAACTCGCCGAAGGCCCAGGCGATCCGTTCGTCGTCGACCTCGGGCGTGCCCGAGAGGGCGCGCAGCCGCTCGCACGCCCCGGCGAACGCGATGCGGCCCTCTTCCAGCTGGCCGAATACCTCGGCCGGGTAGCAGGGGTCCACCAGCCGGGCCGCGGCCTCCATGCCGAGGCTGCGGAACGCCGCGCGGCAGCGGTCGATGTCGAGGTCGACCAGCACGCCGCCCAGGTCGTAGACCACGTTTTCTATCTGTCGGAACATAGTATCTCTCTATTTTTGGAATTGCATGGTGAAGCGGCGCAGCGGCCGCAGCGCCCACAGGGGCAGGAGCTTGCAGAGGGGGATCAGCGCCCGGTTCCACCAGTCGGGGACGATCGTGCGGCGCCCGCGCCACAAGGCCGCGAGGCCGCGCCGGGCGCACGCATCGGCCGAGATGAGCACCCCGAGCCGCAGCCCGATGCGCTGCCAGCGGGGCGGGAGCCCGTAGAGGTCGGTGGCCACGCCCGCGGGGCATACGGCAGTCACGCGCAGCCCCCGTTCGTGCACCTCCTTGGCGAAGGATACGGAGAAAGCCCGCACGTAGGCCTTCGAGGCGCTGTAGAGCGACAGCCCCGGGAAGGGCATCCAGAGCGAGAAGGAGGACATGTTGAGGATGCGGCCCCGCACCCCGCGGCCGATCATCTCGGCGGCGTAGAGGCGACAGAGCTTCGTCAGCGTGAGGTCGTGCAGCAGGACGATGCGCTCGACGCGCTCCGAGGGGGTGTCGACCAGGTCGCAGAACGAGAAGATGCCCGCGTTGTTGACCACCACGTCGGGCTCTATGCCCGCGGCCCGGGTGCGGGCGTGGAGCTCCTCGGCGGCCCCGATGCGCGCCAGGTCGATCGCCTCGACGCGCACCTCCGCCGTCGCCGCGCGGCCGTTGCGGGCCGCCGCTTCGAGCACCTCGTCGCGCACCGCTTCCAGCCGCTCGCGCCGCTCGCCCGCCAGGCAGAGCCGGTAGCCCAGCGCCGCCAGGCGCAGCGCATAGCAGCGGCCGATGCCGCTTCCGGCTCCCGTGACCAGCGCCCAGGCGCTGCCGGGCGTAACCTCTCCGCGTCGCATGGCTACTTGATTTTGTCGAGTTCGCGCCACAGTCGGGCCGGAATCTCCTCGCGGCAGTTGTGGCAGCACTGCATGTCGACCGAATACATGCGTGCCATGCAGTAGTCGCGGTGGTCGCAGCCCGAGCGGGTGTCGATGTCGCCCTGTCGCAGCTTGTCGACGAACGCCGGGTCGTTGACCAGCGCGCGGGCCATCTGCACCAGCTCGAACCCCGAGTCGAGCACCCGCTCGATGCCCCTGCGCGAGACCAGCCCGCCCACGTAGACGAGCGTGCCCCCGAGCGCCGCGCGGAACTTCTTCGCGTTTTCGAGAAAATAGCACTCCTCGAAATCGTACTGCTTGATCATCCGATTGCCGAAGAGGTTGACGACGATCTTCTGCGGCCACGACGACCAGGGCATGTAGTAGCTCATCGTCTTGGTGGGGATGCGTCCCCGCATGACGGCCATCGGGGCCTTCGACACGAAGCCCGAGGTGAGCACGATGCCGTCGACGCCCAGGCGTTCGATCTCGCGGGCGATCTCGATGCTCTCGTCGATTTGGATGCCGCCCTTGAAGCCGTCCTCCATGTTGTGCTTCACCACCACGGCCGTGCGCGTCAGCGCCGCGGCCTCCATGACCTCCTCCAGACACATCCGCATGAAGCGCATGCGGTTCTGGAGCGATCCGCCGAACTCGTCGCGGCGGCGGTTGGTGTAGGGCGAGAGGAACTGCGAGATGAGGTATCCGTGGCCGGCGTGCACCTCCACCGAGTCGAAGCCGGCATCGTGGGCCGTGAGGACCGCACGTCCGAAGTCCTTGGCGAAGGCGGCGCACTCGCTTCGCCGCATGCCGCGCACGAAGGTGGGGGAGTAGAGGTTGAAGCCCGTGGAGGCCCCCACGGGGAAGCAGCCCGCCGTCGACCAGTGGGTCATGTTGCCGCAGTGGCCGATCTGGATGCCCGCGGCGGCCCCCTCGGCGTGGATGGCGTCGGTGATGTCGCGCAGCGCGGGGACGATCTCCCTGCGCAGCCACAACTGCTTGTTGAACGACAGCCCGCTGCGGTTCACTGCCGCGTAGGCCAGTGTGGTCATGCCCACGCCGCCGCGCGCGACGGCGACGTGGTAGTCCTTGAGTTGCTGCGTGGGCCCGAAGTCGCGGCCCATCGACTCGAAGGCCGCCGAGCGGATCGTGCGGTTGCGCAGCGTGAGGGGCCCCAGCTTGTAGGGGGTGAAGAGTTTGGAATCCGACATCAAGAGTTGAAAATGGAAAATTGAAAATTGAAAACGGAAAGGGGTGTCAGTAGATGAAGGGGAGGATCTTCTTGCGGCCCAGGCGCGTGAACTCCTCGCCGAACTCCTGCTCGTAGCGGCGGTAGAGCGAGCGGGCGCGGGGTGCGAGGTTGGCGAAGGTCCACAGCGCGAAGACCGCGCCGGCCCACGACCACGAGGCCACGGCGAAGCCCGTCCACTCGGTCAGCTCGCCGAAGTAGTTGGCCGACGAGACGTAGCGGAACATGCCTCCCCGGGGGATGTAGTGGCGCGTGTCGCCTGGGCGGCGCAGCGTGCGGATGATGTGGTCGGAGTGGAGGTTGACCCCCATGCCGAAGAGGAAGAGCGCCGTGCCGATCCAGAAGCAGGGGCGCGAGAACCAGTCGGCGTAGTAGCCCTCGGGGGCCACGTAGAAGATCCAGCCGCCCTGCATCAGGGCGTTTATGAGGTTGAACGCGGCGCCCATCGCCACGATCCCCGGGGGCATCTGCGACTTGCCCCGCATGAGCAGCGGGAAGACGAAGGCCCGTTGCAGGTAGTGGGCCTGGAAGAGGCAGAAGAGCACCAGCGGCGCCGGCTCCCACATGCGGTCGGAGGCGGCCCACAGCGCGCACATGGCCACGAAGACCGGCGCCTCCATCGCCACCCAGCCCGCCTTGTTGGGTATGGGCCGCCCGTAGCGGCGGTCGAACAGATAGCCGTAGCCCGCCTCGAAGAAGCGGAGCGCCGCGAAGACCGCCACGGCCAGGAGGGCCATGGCGACGAGCAGCAGGTCGTAATATCGGATCATCGGATCGGGGGTTTTGATCGCCTAAAGATAGCGATTCGGGCGCGAATTACGAAATCCGCGCCTCGTTTTCGCGTCGCGGGGAACACCCTTTCGGCCCATCGCGACAAAAAAACGACCCGCACGGGGCGGGTCGTCGGATCGTAGGCGGGCGTCGCACGTCGGCGGTCGTCTGCGGGAAGGGCGCTCTCGCGGGGCCCTTGCCGCCCGCAAGGAGGCTCTGGCGCGGTGGCCCGGTCCGCTGTCGTTCAGCGCACGAACCGTGCCACGAGCTCCTCGGCCAGGCGGGGCATCCCCTCGGCGGCCCGCTTGGCCAGGTGCGTCACCGTGTTGCGCACGCCCCCGATGTCGGGGCGCCCGGGGTCGACCACCCAGATCGGGACGTCGGGCCGCACGTAGCGGACGAGCGACGCGGCGGGGTAGACGGCCAGCGACGTGCCCACCACCACCATGAGGTCGGCCCCGGCGGCGATGCGCACCGCTCGGTCGAACATCGGCACCGCCTCGCCGAAGAAGACGATGTGGGGGCGCAGCAGCGCGCCGTCGGGCGCCGTGGCGTCGAGCGGCTGCTCCCAACCCTCGATCGGGACCGTGAGCTCCGCGTCGCGCTCCGAGCGGAGCTTCGTCAGCTCGCCGTGGAGGTGGAGCACGCGGCGCGACCCGGCGCGCTCGTGCAGGTCGTCGACGTTCTGCGTGACGACCTCCACGTCGAACGCACGCTCGAGCGCCGCGATGGCCCGGTGGCCGGCGTTGGGCTCGGCCGCGAGCATCTCGCGGCGGCGCCGGTTGTAGAACTCCACCACCGTGGCGCGGTCGCGCGCCAGCGCCTCGGGGGTGCAGACCTCTTCGATGCGGTGCTCGGCCCATAGCCCGTCCGCGTCGCGGAAGGTGGCCAGGCCGCTGTCGGCGCTCATGCCGGCGCCGGTGAAGACGACGAGTTTTTTCATGCGGTTTTATGTTTTGTTCGGATCTTTTTTCGTAGAATGGCGGCTCGCAGCCAGCGGAGGTGCAATCGAGCCGGCTGGCGAGAGCAGCCCTCCGCCGGGGGTGGCTGCGGGCTGCCAGTCTTCGACTGCCGGCTTCGCTTTCGGGTGCATCCAGTTTCGCCGTTCTTACTTTTTACTTCTCATTTTTTACTTCGTTTTCGGCATCGGAGCACTGCCGCGTTGCCCGCGACCATCATCGCCCACGCCACGGCATTGGTGCCGGCCGCGATTCTGCAACGGGTGATGCGTTTCATCGTCTGCCCGGTCATTTCGTGCGGCGGGAGAGGTATACGGGCAGCAGCACCGCGACGATTCCGATCGCCTTGAGCACGATGCCCGCGAATCCGCGGGCGAGCGACGCTTCGCCCGTCCGCATCGCGTCGATCTGCGGAGAGCAGACCAGCGCGAAGGCGCCTGCGGCGATCGCCACGCCGAGCACGCGGCGGGCCCATGCGGGGATGCGCGACGGCGCGGGCTCCTCCTCTTCGTCGGGCGCAGGGTCGGTGGCGACCCAGATGCCGATGGCCCAGCTGAAAGCCCCCACGGCGCCGAAGATCGCCCCCTTCGCGGCGGCTGCGGCCGCGGGGAGCCCGTCGCCCAGGCTGCGGATGAGGAAGACGATCGCGAAGGTCACGACGGCGGTGAGGGGTGCGCCCCACCACAGCGGGCTGCGGGCGAAGAGCACGACGTGCGCCCACGAGAAGCTGCCCGGACGGTTATTTCGGGTTTTGCTCTCCATTCTTTTTCGATTTTCGGGGAGCCCGCCCGCTGCGGCGCAGCGCCTCGGCGATGATCCACTGGAGCTGGCCGTTGATCGAGCGGAACTCGTCGTCGGCCCACCGCTCCAGCGCCTCCATCGTCGCCGTGTCTACGCGCAGCACGAAGCTCTTGTTTGCACTCTTTTCTGCCATTGCGTGCCGATCAGTGGTGAAGCGTCCCGGCGTTGACGACGGGCTGTGCCGCCTCGTCGGCGCAGAGCACCACGAGCAGGTTGGAGACCATCGCCGCCTTGCGCTCCTCGTCGAGCTCCACGACCTGCTCGTCGCCCAGCCGCTTGAGGGCCATCTGCACCATCGACACGGCCCCCTCGACGATCTTCTCGCGTGCCGAGATGATGGCGTCGGCCTGCTGGCGGCGCAGCATCACGGCCGCGATCTCGGGGGCGTAGGCCAGGTAGTTGATGCGCGCCTCGACGATCTCGATGCCGGCCATCGCCAGCCGCTCGTTGAGCTTCTGCTCGAGCTGCTCGTTGATCTCCTCGGCGTTCGAGCGGAGCGTGAGCTCCTCGGCCTCCGTGCCGTTGTCGTCGTAGGCGTAGAGGCCGGCGACCTGGCGCAGGGCGGCGTCGCTCTGCACGCTGACGAAGTTCTCGAGGTTGTTCATGCGGGCCGAGGCCGAGACGCCCGCGCCGGCGGCCGTCGTCGGGGCGTCGATCTCGAAGACCGCCTTGTAGATGTCGTCGCGCTTGATGCGCCATACGAGCACCAGGCCGATCAGGATCGGGTTGCCCGTCTTGTCGTTGACCTTGATCGGGTCGACGTTGAGGTTGCGGGCGCGCACCGAGATCTGCTTGGCCGACATGAAGGGGTTGACCCACCAGTAACCCGTCTCGTAGAAGGTGCCGCGGTAGTTGCCGAAGAAGACCATCACGCGCGCCTCGTTGGGTTCGAGCAGCATGAAGCCGCCCAGCGAAACGAGCGAGGCGAGGATCAGCAGCACGCCGCCCAGGATCAGGGCGACGCCCGAGCCGGCGTATTCGGCTTCGGTGCCCGCGACGATCGCGTAGACGCCCGCGACGAGCCCGATCAGGATGAGAAACAACGCGGTGAATCCGTTGGCCTTCCAGCCTTTGTAGGTGTAGTTCTTGTTCTCCATGTCCGTTTGTTTTAAAGTGATATTATTTTGATATTGCAAAGTAAGCGGATTTTTTTCGGAAAAACAAGAGAAAAAATTGAAAATGGAAAATTGAAAATGGAAAGTGGGGAGGCCCTGCCGGGCAAGTAATAAGTAAAAAGTAAGAAGTGCGGGGCAGGCCGTAGTCGGCGGAGGCTTGCGAATGAAGAGAGCAGCCCTTCGTCCGGGGGCGGCTACGGGCTGTCGGATCTGCGAGCCGAGGGCAAGTCAAAAGTGAGAAGTAATTAAGTAAAAAGTGGAGGAGGGTGTTTTCAGCTCGCAGCCAGCGGAGGGGCTCGAAAGGCGCAGCCGACAGAGCAGCCCTCCGCCCGGGGTGGCTGCGGGCTGCGCGGCCGAGGGCCGCAATTATTTGGGCCATTCAAGGGAAGCCCGGCATTTAGCCGGCTGCTCGGCTGCTCGCCTTGCCCTCTTTGCGGCAGACAAGCTGCCGCTTAGATAGGCTGCGGCTCGGCAAAATCCAAGCTGCGCTTGCTTTTGCACTCGCCTTGCACTATCTTTGCCGCCGCTATGACGGTTTTTTCCTTGATCGAGATTCTCGGAACGCTCGCCTTCGCGATCAGCGGCATCCGACTGGCTTCGGCCAAACACTTCGACTGGTTCGGCGCCTACGTCGTGGGTTTCACCACGGCCATCGGCGGCGGTACGCTGCGCGACCTGATGCTGTCGCTCACCCCTTTCTGGATGCTCGACTCCTCCTATCTGGTCGTCACGGCCTTCGCGCTGGGCATCGTCATCGTGCTGGGGCGCTACCTGATCCGGCTGAATAATACCTTCTTCATATTCGACGCCTTCGGTCTGGGGCTCTTCACCGTCGTCGGCATCGAGAAGACCCTCACGGCGGGCTTCCCGCTCTGGGTGGCGATCATCATGGGCACGATCACCGGCGCCGCGGGCGGCGTGCTGCGCGACATCCTCATCAACGAGGAGCCGCTGATCTTCCGCAAGGAGATCTACGCCCTGGCCTGCGTCTTCGGCGGCGTGGTCTTCGGCCTGTGCCAGTGGCTGGGCATGGCCGGCGGCAGCCTCCAGATCGCTACGGCCGTGAGCGTGATCCTCATGCGCGTGGTCGCCGTCCACTACGGACTGAAGCTCCCCGTGCTGAAGTAACGGAGGGAGCGAAGAAAATAACGAGGGGACCTGCCGTCGACGGCGGGTCCCCTTCTGCATTCCGGCCGGATGGCGGCCTATTTTTTCTTGTCGAAGTAGAGCTCCAGCAGCTCCTTGGCCGCGACGAACGACGACATGCGCTCGCCCAGCACCCGCGCCTCGTAGTCGCCGATGCGCTGCTCGACCTCCGGGTCGCGGTAGAAGCTCTCGCGCAGCGCCTCGTTGATCGTCTCGTACATCCAGTGCTTGTTCTGCCGGTTGCGGTTCAGGGCGAAGTAGCCGTTGGCGCGGATGTGGTCGAGGTACTCCTCCACGCCCTTCCACACCTCCTCGAGCCCCGTGCCGTCGTAGGACGAGCAGGTGTAGACCTCGGGTCGGCGCCCCGACTCGGGCTCGGGGAAGAGCATCAGCGCCCCGCGGTACTGCGTGCGCGCCAGCTCGGCCTTGCGGAGGTTCTCGCCGTCGGCCTTGGTGATGACCATCATGTCGGCCATCTCCATGATGCCGCGCTTGATGCCCTGCAGCTCGTCGCCGGCGCCCGAGATCTGCAGCATGAGGAACATGTCGACCATCGAGTGCACGACCGTCTCCGACTGGCCCACGCCCACCGTCTCGATGAAGATCACGTCGAAGCCCGCCGCCTCGCACAGCACGATCGTCTCGCGCGTCTTGCGCGCCACGCCGCCCAGCGACCCGGCCGAGGGGGAGGGGCGGATGAAGATGTCGGGGTTCGACGAGATGCTCTCCATGCGGGTCTTGTCGCCCAGGATCGAGCCCCCGCTGCGCTCCGACGAGGGGTCGATGGCCAGCACCGCCAGGCGGTGGCCCAGGCGCGTGACCATGTTGCCCGTGGCCTCAATGAAGGTCGACTTGCCGGCCCCCGGCACGCCCGTGATGCCCAGGCGTATCGACCGCCCGGCGCGGGGCAGGCAGCGCTCGATGATCTCCTGCGCCTGGGCGTAGTGGTCGGGGTTGCTCGACTCGACGAGCGTGATGGCCTGCGAGAGGACGGTGATGTCGCCCCGGAGGATTCCCTCGACATACTCGTCGGTGGTCAGGCGCCGCTTGCGGTGTCGTCTGAAATGGGGGTTGACGATCGGCTGGTCGGCGACCCCCTCCGTGACGTTGAGGGCTGTTGAGTGGTGCGTGTCGGCGTATTCGCGCTCGAAGTGGTTGATCTTGGTGAATGACATGGTGCGGCTATTTTGCGGAGTCCTCGATGATGCGGCGCGTCAGCTGGAGCGTGTTGCCCATCCACAGCGCGCGCCCCTTGGCGTCGACGAGTACGCCGAACGGTACGTAGTTCACGCCGAAGGCGGCGAATAGCTTGCCCTGCGGGTCGAGGCCGGCGCCGAAGCGGGGCGAGAGGCGCGGAGCGAGCAGCGGGGCCGCCTTGTCGGCCGCCTCGCGCGTCAGCACCACCACCCTCAGGCGGTTGCCCAGCTCGGCCTGGAGCCCGGCCAGGCGGTCGAGCGCCTCGGCGCAGCGCGGCGACGAGGAGTGGAAAAATTCGATGTAGGTGAGCGGGGCGGCCGCGGGCTGACGCCCTTCGAGCCACTCGCCGATGCGCAGCTCGGGGGTGCGCTGTCCCAGTGCGATGTTCTGTGCGCGCAGGGCTGTGCACGACAGCAGCAGGGCGCAGAGGATCATTATTGTTCGTTTCATCGGAAGGTCCGTTATTTTTAGCGAAGGTACGAAATTATTTTCATTTTTTATTTTTTTATTCCTGATTAAAAGACTTATCTTTGTTTCGCGGAATAGGAACCGAACCGAAAGCGAAACAGAACATATTTTACTAATCTCTTAACCAACCGTTAGTTATGAAAGTATCCCACATCGAGCATCTGGGCATCGCCGTGAAGAGCCTCGACGAGGCCATTCCCTACTGGGAGAACGTACTGGGTCTCAAATGCTATGCCATCGAGGAGGTCGCCGACCAGAAGGTCCGCACCGCCTTCTTCATGCTGGGCCAGACGAAGATCGAGCTGCTGGAGCCCACCTCGGAGGAGTCGACCATCGCCAAGTACATCGAGAACCGCGGCGTCGGCATCCACCACATGGCCCTCGCCTGCGAGAACATCGAGGAGCAGCTCGCCGATGCCGAAGAGAAGGGTATCCGCCTGATCGACAAGACCCCGCGCAAGGGCGCCGAGGGCATGACCATCGCCTTCCTCCACCCCAAGTCGACCCAGGGCATCCTCACCGAGCTTTGCGAGAACAAGAACAAGTAAGAGACCGGCCCCCAGCGGGCCACAGACACTAACTACCAAACAGTTATGAGCGATATTCAAACCAAAATCACCCAGCTGATCGAGAACCGCGAAACGGCGCGTCTCGGCGGCGGACAGAAGGCGATCGACAAGCAGCACGAGAAGGGCAAGTACACGGCCCGCGAGCGCATCGAGATGCTGCTCGACGAGGGTTCGTTCGAGGAGTTCGACATGTTCGTGACGCACCGTTGCTACGACTTCGGCATGGAGAAGAAGCACGCCTTCGGCGACGGCGTGGTGACCGGCTACGGCACCATCGACGGCCGCCTGGTCTACGTCTTCGCGCAGGACTTCACCGTGACGGCCGGCTCGCTGTCGCTGTCGATGTCCGACAAGATCTGCAAGGTCATGGACATGGCCATGCGCAACGGCGCCCCCTGCATCGGCATGAACGACTCGGGCGGCGCGCGCATCCAGGAGGGCGTCAACGCCCTGGCCGGCTACGCCAACATCTTCCAGCGCAACGTCATGTCGTCGGGCGTCATCCCGCAGATCTCGGCCATCTTCGGCCCCTGCGCCGGCGGTGCGGTCTACTCGCCCGCTCTGACCGACTTCATCATCATGAAGAAGGAGACCTCCAACATGTTCCTCACGGGTCCGAAGGTCGTCAAGACCGTCACGGGCGAGGACGTGACGCAGGAGCAGCTGGGCGGTGCCGTGATGCACACCACCAAGTCGGGTGTGGCGCAGTTCGCCGTCGACACCGAGGACGAGGGCATCGAGCTCATCAAGAAGCTCCTCTCCTACATGCCGCAGAACAACATGGAGGACGCTCCGCTGGCCGTCTGCACCGACAAGATCACCCGTCTGGAGGA
>Ga0073906_1003819_pt1 | contig 16241 bp, 13 predicted proteins | sample Inofromicrocosms_FD_65485 | JGI IMG/M metagenome (GOLD analysis project Ga0073906, IMG submission 65485) | Mouse cecum microbial communities from Vienna, Austria - Inoculum for glucosamine and mucus D2O microcosms | ecosystem: Host-associated > Mammals > Digestive system > Large intestine >... | reverse complement strand
GGCACAGGGCAGCGGCGGTCTGTATTGATTGCCTGGAAGAATTCTACAGCGAAAAAATCTCATAGCATGAAAATGCCCTTTGCCCGCGGTTGGAAGCAGGCAGAGGGCGTTTTTTGTTATGGCTGGGCGGAGAAGACGTATTCCTGCTTGTCAAAAATGGTGCTGACGGTAAAGGGCTGTTCCGCCGCGGCCTTGGGCACCTCGATCAGACAGAAGAGCTTTGCGGTGGCCAGAGGCGCGATACCGGCATAAGAGGAGAAGCTCCGTCCGTCGTCGTCCTCCCGGATGATGAAGCCGTCATATTGGTACTTCTCTCCAAAGACTGCCTGGACGTTCAGGAAGGTTTCAATATCCTTCTCCACAGCCTGGAAGTTGGTGACGTTGTATTGCAGGGCCAGATAGACGGACTCCGGATTCTCAATCTGAAAATGCCGGTAAGAATGGCTGGTGTCGGAGGGCAGGAGGTCTTCCGTAAATTCATAGCCCACGAATTCCATGGACGCGTACGCCTTGTTTTCCACCACTTGGCCGGGCTGTAATTCGATGGTGTTTTTGATCTTGGAGCCGGTCTGGTAGCCGCGGGAGAACAGCGTGCCGTTGACGTTCAGCAGCAGGTTCAGCTCCTTGACGGAAACGGGCACTGCTGCGGCGGCATGGAATCGGACGGCTGCCTGGGGCGGGATGGATTCGGCGGCGGAAATGCTGGTCATGTTTTCCTTTTCCACGCAGTACAGGCTCCCGGGGTACTCGATTCCCTCCGGAGACGCGGCGGTGAGGACCAGCAGATCCTGACAGTCCAGCGCGGCGCTCCCGGTGTTTACAACGTCCAGCACCACGTCCACATAAGGGGTGCCATCGTCGCTCTCGTAGTAGGACCCTCCCATGCTGGCCTGCACCTTGCTGGTTGTGGCAATGCTGACCAGAGAGAAATCCGCGTATTCCGGGATTTGATACGTCGTGTCCAGCTCCAGCGCCGCGGCTTCCGGGAGTTCGGGCGCGTCTTCTTCAGGCGGTTCCTCCGGAGCTGCTCCACAGGCGTTCAGGGAAACAGCCAGCGCCGCCGCCAGCAGCAGGGCCAACAGTCTTTTCATGGGCGACTCTCCTTCCTTCTGTGAGGGTTTGGATAGAATATTAAACCGCAGCCCTGCCCTTGTCAAGACCCGCCGGTGCCGATTACGAGCGGTATTTGTTGAATACTGTCTGTATTCGACAGCTCCCGCCGGTACTTTTGACGCGGTTATCCCGTGGATTGCTCCGGTTTTCCTGTCTTGCGGGAACGTTTCGGGCAGGTCAGAAAAATTTTCCATGAATTTCCTTTACTTTTGGCCGGGTTTCTGATAGACTATAACTGTTCTTGAGCGGCAATATCAGCCAGAAGAACGGAAAAAGCAGGAAACGATGTTGCACGGCGAATGCTTTGAAAATAGGACAAATCTTTGCGCAGGACGAAAAATCAGGGGAAAATGTGGTTTTTTGGCTTGACGTGGTTCCTGGAAAGCAATAGACTAGAAAAGTAACCGGCATGGGTATTGAGTAAGTGAGTGTATGATTATCCTGGATCTTGAGTGGAACCGCAGCTATGACAAAAAACCGTTGGATGAGATATTGCAGATCGGCGCGGTGCGGGTGGACCGGCTGGGCGGACCTGTGACGGATACATTCAGTGTTTACATCAAGCCGAGCGTTCATAAAAAATTTGACCCTGGCGCAAAGTCGCTGCCAGAGCTGCAGGCCTCCAAGGACTCAACGGTGGATTTCTCCACGGCTATGGAGTCCTTCCGGAAATGGTGCGGCCCGGAACATAGCTTCGGAGCCTGGGGCAGCGGCGACTTCCGGACCCTGGCCCAGAACTGCGGTTACTGGGATCTGCCGGTGCTGGCTATGGGGAAGTTCCTGGATATCCAGCGGGCGTTCTCCGAGCAGGTGGGGACAAATCAGCAGGTATCCCTCCATCGGGCGGTAGAATACTGCGGCGTCCCGGACGTGTTCGAGTTTCATAACGCCCTCCACGACGCAATGTATACGGCGGTGGTGGCCTCGTACCTGGATACGGAGCACGCCAGTCCGGGAGCGCGGCGGGGGCATCGGAAGAACCTGCATTTCTCACGGTACGACTTCGCCCCCCAGCCCCGGCGGAAAATCGGCCCCCTGGCCACCGCGGAGGAAATCCTGAACGCCCGCAACAGCCGGAAGCCGGTCTGTCCGCTTTGCGGCGCTCAGGGGTCTGTCGCCCACTGGTATTACGCCGCCGGGAATCAGGTGACGCCAAGGCAGTATTACGCGGCCTTCTCCTGTCCCCAGCACGGGCGCTTCCTCTGCCGCCTGACCCTGACGCCTATGGAAAACGGCGAGTGGCAGGGGCGCAGGGCGGTGCCGAGCATCACGCCGGAGCTTGTGCAGGAGTACGAACAGGCGCTTCGGGGGAAGGTCCACGAATGCAAGGGCCCGGTAAAACGAAAGGGCCGGGGCAGGGCCAAGAGCGGCAAACGAATAGAAGAAAAGCAGTCCTGACAGCGCGCCGCTGCCGGGACTGCTTCTTTTTGCGTCAGCGGGTAAGGCGGCCTTCCTGTTCCAGGGTTTTTAACAGGCCCTCGCAGCCCTTCAGCACATCCCGCCAGGTCGCGTCGAAATCGCCGGTGTACCAGGGATCGGCGACCTCACGGGACGAACCCGCGAAGCTCATCAAAAGGCGCAGCTTCCCCAGAGGGTCGCCGCCGCAGATACGCTCCATGTTCCGCAGATTGGCCCTGTCCATCCCAATCAGCAGATCCCAGGTCTTATAATCGGCCCGGCGGAGCTGACGGGCGGTTTTGCCGTCGCAGCGGATGCCGTGTTCTGCCAGCTTATTCCTTGCGGGCTGGTAGACAGAGCAGCCGATCTCTTCCGTGCTGGTGGCCGCGGACTCAATATGAAATTGCTCCGCCAGTCCCGCCTTCTGAACCAAATCCTTCATTACAAATTCCGCCATGGGACTGCGGCAGATATTCCCATGACAGACAAACAGCAGTTTTATCATATGAAACCTCCCGGACAATCAGAAATAGGTGCAGCAGGAACAGTATACCAGACCGAGGGAAAATAATCCAGAGGGTTTTGTACTGCCTTTCTCTGCCGGGAAGAGATAAACCGCAAAAAGCTGCTTGCAATTTGGAAACAGCCCTGATATATTTGGATAATGAGGAATCAGGGCGTTCTACGGAACCGGATGACTCCTGATTTCTCGTTATTGCGGCGGTGAGGAATGAGGAATTTTTGCAGAGCCAGATAATTCCCAGCTCCTCATTCCTGATTCCTGACTGTAACGGAGGAGAACGACAATGGATTATGCAAAGGAATCCCTGCGGCTTCATGAGGCGTGGAAGGGAAAGATTGAGGTAGTGGCCACGGTGCCGGTAGCCAGCAAGGACGACCTGAGCCTTGCATATACGCCGGGCGTGGCGCAGCCCTGCCTGGAGATTCAGAAGGACCCCGGGAAGAGCTACGAGCTGACGCGGCGGCATAATCTGTGCGCTGTGATTACGGACGGCTCCGCGGTACTGGGTCTGGGCGACATCGGGCCGGAGGCGGGGATGCCGGTGATGGAGGGCAAGTGCGTGCTCTTCAAGGCGTTCGGGGATGTGGACGCGTTCCCCCTCTGCGTGAAGACCCACGACGTGGACGAATTTGTAAACGCAGTCTGGCTGATGTCCGGGTCCTTCGGCGGGATCAACCTGGAGGATATTTCCGCCCCCCGCTGCTTTGAAATTGAACGGAAATTGAAGGAAAAGTGCGACATTCCGATTTTCCACGACGATCAGCATGGCACGGCCATTATCACCCTGGCAGGACTGACCAATGCCCTGAAAGTGGTGGGAAAGAAGAAGGAAGAGGTTCGGGTAGTGACTTCCGGAGCGGGGGCGGCGGCGATTTCGATTGTAAAACTGCTGCTCTCCGCCGGGTACAGGCATATCACCATGTGCGACCGGAAAGGGGCCATATACGCGGGCCGTGAAGGTCTGAACTGGATCAAGGAAGAGATGGCGCGGGTGACGAATCTGGAGAAGAAGCCCGGTTCTTTGGCGGACGCTCTGGCCGGGGCGGACGTATTCATCGGCGTATCGGCTCCCGGCACGGTGACCACGGAAATGGTGCGCAGCATGAACAGGGACGCCATTGTCTTTGCCTGCGCGAATCCCACGCCGGAAATTTTCCCCGATGACGCAAAGGCAGGCGGCGCGGCGGTGGTGTCCACAGGCCGGAGCGATTACCCAAACCAGATCAATAATGTGCTGGCCTTTCCGGGAGTCTTCCGGGGGACCTTCGACGTGCGGGCCAGCGATATCAACGAGGAAATGAAGATGGCGGCTGCCCGGGCCCTGGCGGAGCTGATTCCGGATGGGGAGCTGAGCGCAGAGTATATCATTCCCAAGGCGTTTGACAAGCGCGTAGGCCCCGCGGTGGCAAAAGCAGTAGCGGAAGCGGCAAGGGCGTCGGGCGTGGCGCGGCTGTAAAAAAGATGGGACCGTACCTTCTGCCTCAGGCGGCGGGTACGGTCTTTTTTCTCTCTTTTACCGTTTGTGTTGATCGTTGCCTATATTTTTTTATCTTCAAAATGACTGAATGGGCCGGTATCTATGATGGATAACCGCCCAATAACCTGTCTGCTTCAAGTGTATGTGATCTGTACCTGAATGCAGTTTCGTGATTTTTATATGTGGATTGTGAAAAACGACTGGAATTGACCTGGAGAAACTCTGTAGAAATTGTGCGAAAGTGAGAAAGGAACCTGGCGTGCTTGACAAGTTGCGGCGGGAAAGGTATACTGTACTTAAATTCACAGCATTTAAACCGATGAAGTGGAAGAGTAGGCAGAGCAGGGACCTTCAAGAGAGCCGCCGGCGGTGGGATGGCGGCAGGAACAGCTTTGCGGAATGGACCACAGAGGGCGGGCTGAACGGTTTGACCCAGTAAGCGCCGACGGGCTTTTCCCCCGTTACCAAGGAAAGGCGTGTGACGGCACGTCGCTGAGAGGACAGGACAGCCTGTCAATTTGGGTGGCACCGCAGGAGTTGCAAGACTTTTGTCCCAAAGAAGCTCAAGAAGGGTTTCTGATTTGGGATGGAGGTCTTTTTTTGACGCCTGATCCCGTAGGAAACCCCATTTCTGAAAGGAGAACAGCCATGACCACCGAGAAGATTCCCTACAAGATTTATCTGTCCGAAGAAGAGATGCCCCAGGCTTGGTACAACGTCCGGGCGGATATGAAGAACAAGCCCGCGCCCCTGCTGAACCCCGGCACCGGCGCGCCCATGAGCTTTGAGGACCTGCGGCCGGTATTCTGCGACGAGCTGGTACGGCAGGAACTGGACAATGACAGCCAGGAAATTCCCATTCCTCAGGTGATCCGGGATTTCTACAAGATGTACCGCCCCGCTCCCCTGGTCCGCGCCTACTGCCTGGAGGAGAAATTGCAGACCCCGGCGAAGATTTACTATAAATTTGAGGGCAACAACACCTCCGGCTCCCACAAGCTGAACAGCGCCATTGCACAGGCATATTACGCAAAGCAGCAGGGCTTGACGGGCGTGACCACGGAGACAGGCGCAGGACAGTGGGGCACGGCGCTCAGCATGGCCTGTTCCTATCTGGGCCTGGACTGCAAGGTCTATATGGTGAAGGTCAGCTACGAGCAGAAGCCCTTCCGCCGGGAGGTCATGCGGACTTACGGCGCGTCTGTGACCCCCAGCCCGTCCATGGAAACGGAAGTGGGCCGGAAGATTCTTGCGGAGCATCCCGGCACCTCGGGTTCTCTGGGCTGCGCGATTTCCGAGGCGGTAGAAGCAGCGTCGGCCAATCCTGGTTACCGCTATGTCCTGGGCAGCGTGCTGAATCAGGTGCTGCTGCATCAGTCCATCATCGGGCTTGAGACGAAAGCCGCGCTGGACAAATACAATATCGTGCCGGATATCATCATTGGCTGTGCGGGCGGCGGCAGCAATCTGGGCGGTCTGATCTCCCCGTTTATGGGCGAGAAGCTCCGGGGCGAGAAGGATTACCGGATCATAGCCGTAGAACCCGCGTCCTGCCCCAGCTTCACCCGCGGGACCTTTGCCTATGACTTCTGTGACACCGGTATGGTCTGTCCCCTGGCGAAGATGTACACCCTGGGCAGCGGCTTCATCCCGTCGGCGAACCACGCGGGGGGCCTGCGGTATCACGGCATGAGCCCGGTCCTGAGCCAGCTCTATCACGACGGCTATATGGAAGCGGTGTCGGTAGAGCAGACAAGGGTTTTCGAGGCCGCGGAGGAATTTGCCAGAGTGGAAGGCATCCTGCCGGCGCCGGAGAGCAGCCACGCGATCCGGGCGGCCATTGACGAGGCCATGAAGTGCAAAGAGACGGGGGAGGAAAAGACCATCGTCTTCGGACTCACCGGCACGGGATACTTTGACATGGTGGCCTATGAGAAGTTCCACAACGGCGAGATGACGGACTACGTGCCCAGCGACGAGGAGCTTCAGGCCAGCTTTGCGAAGCTCCCCAAGGTCCCCGGCTGAGCGGAAAATAAACAGAACACAGAACGGAAGGATGCGGGTGCGTTTTTCCGTTCTGTGTTTTTCTGCGAAGCGGTTGTGAAAAGGGGGATAACATGGTATAATTCCCACTGAATGACAAAGACAGGGGGACAAGCAAATGAAACTGATGGTAATCGACGGCAACAGCATCATTAACCGCGCGTACTACGGCATACGGCCCTTGAGCACAAAAGACGGCCTGTACACCCACGCGGTCTATGGCTTTCTGATGACGCTGCTGCGGCTTCTGGGGGAGGAATCGCCGGACGCCCTCTGCGTGACCTTCGACGTACACGCGCCCACGTTCCGGCACAAGGCTGACCCGGCGTACAAGGCCACCCGGAAGCCCATGCCGGAAGAGCTTCGGATGCAGATGCCGGTAATGAAAGACGTGCTGGACGCGCTGAACATCCCACGTTACGAGCTGGCCGGCTGGGAGGCGGACGATCTGCTGGGCACCATCTCCCGGAAGTGCGAGGCGGCGGGCTGGGAGTGCGTGGTGGTCACCGGGGACAAGGACAGTCTCCAGCTCATCACGGACCAGACGAAAGTCAAGCTGGCAGTCACCCGGATGGGCCAGACCACCACCACGGATTATACCCCGGAGGCGTTCCGGGAGAAATACGGCTTCGCGCCCATTCATATGATAGACCTGAAAGCCCTCATGGGGGACAGCTCTGACAACATCCCCGGCGTAAAGGGCGTGGGAGAAAAGACGGCTATGGGGCTTGTGCAGATGTACGGCTCGATTGACCAGCTCTATGCCCGGATGCCGGAAATCCAGACCGCGCCGGACGTCCCCGCAAAGCCCGGCGTGATCAAAAAGCTGACGGAAGGAGAACCGGACGCCCGTCAATCCCGCTGGCTGGCCACGATCGTCACAGACGCGCCCTTGGAATTCCGCCCGGAGGACAATCTGCGGAAGGAACCGGGGCCGGACGCCTACCCGCTGTTTCTGCGTCTGGAATTCACAAAGCTGATCGAAAAATTTGGCCTGACTGCGGGAAAGGCGGTTTTGGCGGCGGAAAAGCCCTCTGTCCGGATTACAACAGAAAAGCTGACGGACCCGGGACGAAGCGAAGAACTCCTGGCCCTCTGGCAGAACGCGGACCATGTGTCGGTGCTGATGCTGCCGGACCTGCGGGGCGGGGCGGTGACGTGTCCGGACGGCGAGGGGGCGGTACTTACGGCGCTTTTGCTGTTCGGGGATTACCAGGGCGATTGGAATGGTCTGCTGACGGAGCTGTTCGGGCCGGAGATCCGGAAGGTCTCCCACAATGTAAAGGATTTGACGCGGCTGTTATTGGCGGGGGGGCTTCCGGCGGAGGGCTTTGTGTTTGATACCGCCCTTGCCGCCTACCTGCTGGACGCCACTGCCGGGAGCTATGACCTGGAACGCCTGAACGTCATTTATTTCAACGAAGAACTGCCCAAGCCCCTCTATCTGGACCCGGAAGCCTTTTCCCTTCTGGGCGACGTGAAATCTGCGGAAGAAGCCCTGGTCAGTCACGGGGCGGCGGTGGATGCCCTCTATGGCCTGCTGTCCGCGAAGCTGGAGGCCCTGGAGATGCGCCCCCTGTACGACAGCGCGGAACTGCCTCTCTGCCGGGTGCTGGCAGAAATGGAGCTGGCAGGCTGTCAGGTGGACGCGCGGGCATTGACGGACTTTGGGGAAATGCTGTCGGAGCGGATGCAGGAGCGGGAAAAGACGGTCCACAAGCTGGCGGGGGAGGCGTTCAATATCAACTCTCCCAAGCAGTTAGGGGAAATCCTCTTTGGAAAGCTGGGCCTGCCCCACGGAAAGAAGACAAAAACCGGCTGGTCCACCAATGCCGATGTTCTGGAAAAGCTGCGGGCGGAACCGATTGTGGACGGGGTGCTGGAATACCGTCAGTTCTCAAAGCTGAAAAGCACCTACGCCGACGGTCTTTTGAAGGCAATGGACCCTGACGGGAGAGTCCGGACCACGTTCCAGATGACGGTGACAGCCACGGGACGCCTGAGTTCCACGGAGCCAAATTTGCAGAACATCCCCACCCGGACGGACCTGGGCAGCGAATTCCGCCGGATGTTCACCGCGTCGGAGGGCTGCGTGCTGGTGGACGCGGATTATTCACAGATTGAACTGCGTCTTTTGGCCCACATCGCGGAGGACAAAGCCATGCGGGAGGCGTTCCTGGCAGGGGGCGACTTCCACGCCGAGACTGCCGCGAAAGTCTTCCACGTGGCCCGGGAGGACGTGACCCACGATATGCGGAGGAGCGCCAAGGCGGTGAATTTCGGCATTGTCTACGGCATTTCGGCATTCTCGCTGAGTCAGGACATCGGCGTAAGCGTTTCAGAAGCGAAAGAATATATGGAAGCCTATTTCTCCACCTTCCCCGGGGTCCGGCGCTATATGGACGCGGTGGTTCAGAAGGCGAAACAGGACGGCTATGTGGAAACCTTCCTGCATCGCCGCCGGGACCTGCCGGAGCTTGCGTCGTCCAACCGGAATTTGCAGGCGTTCGGGGAACGGGTCGCGCTGAATATGCCGGTACAGGGGGCGGCGGCGGACGTGATGAAACTGGCTATGGTAAAGGTCCGGGACCGTCTGGTGAAGGAAGGACTTGCGGCGAGGCTGGTTTTGCAGGTACACGACGAGCTGATCGTAGAGTGCCCGGAAGCCGAAGCGGAAACCGTGGCATCGCTGTTGGAGGAAGAGATGGAGCAGGTAGTGAGCCTTTCCGTCCCCCTGACCGCCGAGGCCCACTGGGGGAAGAACTGGCTGGAGGCAAAGGGCTGAACATGAAACGTCTGATAGTGCTGTTGGGCGTGGCGGGGGTGTCATTCTCGGCAATTCTGGTCCGATGGTCTACGGCGCCATCCCTGGTGCTGGTATTTTACCGGGTGCTGTTTGCGTCCATACTGCTGGGACCGCTGGCTTGGGTACATCGTGAGGAGTTCCGGACCCTGGAGACGCGGGAATTCTGGTTGAGCTTAATCAGCGGGGCCTTTCTGGGAGTGCATTTCGCCTGCTATTTTGAATCCCTCCGCTGGACTTCCATTGCCGCCGCGGTGGTGCTGGTGGACACGGAGGTTTTGTTTGTGGCGCTGGCGTCTGTGCTGATTTTTCGGAAACGGCTCGGCGGGCGGGCATGGCTGGCGGTGCTGCTGGCCTTTGGCGGAAGCGTCATTGTGGCGATGTCGGGCAGTTCTTCGGCGGTGGACGCTTTTTGGGGGAACCTGTTGGCTCTGGCGGGGTCGCTGTGCATGGCGGTCTATACGATGCTGGGTTCCGTCTGCCGGAAGCGTCTGAGCACCACGGTTTACACGCTGCTGGTCTATCTGACGGCGGCGGTAACGATTCTGGCGGCGGCCCTGCTGAACGGCACGGCGGTCATCGGCTGGAGTCCCGTCAATCTGCTGACGGCTTTGGGCATGGCGGTATTCTGCACGCTTCTGGGGCACAGTATTTTCAGTTGGGGATTGAAGTATCTGCCCCCGGCCTTTATTTCCACCGCCTGCTTACTGGAGCCGGTACTGGCGTCGGTCTGGGGTCTGCTGCTGTTCCGTGAACGCCCCGGCCTGCAAGTGATGCTGGGCGGCGCGCTGATTCTTCTGGGCATAGGGCTGTACAGCCGGGAGGAAGAGCAGAGATGAAGAAGCGGCGGATTCCGGCAATCCTGCTGGGCGTGCTGCTGATGGCGGAATTTATCCGGGAATATCCCTGGATCGCGGCCTTTGCGGGGATCTGGCTGGCGTTAATGCTGGGATGGATCGCGCATGACATGATAAAGGACCGCCGGAACCGGAAGCGGTCAGAGGAAGCGCGGTCAGAGGCGGAGGAAGCAGCCCGGAACCGCCGGAACCGGAAGTACCAGAAATCCCGCTACACCCCGGAGGACCGCGCCGCGCTGGAAGCCCACATACAGGAAAAGCTGGGGCCGGTCATCCGCCTGGACCGGGAGACGGAGTCAAAACGCCTGCCCATAGACGCGGTTCTGCTGGGGCCCGCGGAAGGCTGTCCCTGCTGGCGGGCGGCGACGGCAGGACTGGGCGCCTGCGAAGGGGAATGGCCTCGGGCGGAAATGGTCATTCCTCTGGGGCCGGACTGGGACCCGGATGATCTGACTCCCTTCCGGCTTCTGCGGGACGCGGCGCGGCAGTTTCTGGTGTCCCAGGGCTGGATAGGGCTTGGAAGCGCGTGCCGGGGAAGCGTGCCGTTTATCAACGCGGGCTTTGCAGGGGCGGTGCTGTACGATACCCTGAAAGACCTGCCGGATATGGAGTCTGCCAGTCTTCCCGGCGCGGGTCCCGTGATGTTCTATTGGTTGATTCCCCTGAAAAAGGCGGAATGGGACTATGCGGGAGAACGGGGCCTTGACGCGCTGGAACGCCGTATGGAAAACCCGGCCAGCTACCGGAACCGTGAGCCGTGGGTGGACGCGGGGACATGGTTTGAGGAAGATATCATGCCGTTCGCCTGGTCCTGTGACGGCGAGCTGTACTGTCTGGGCTTGCAGGAAATGGGCTGGTTCCGTCAGCTGTTCGTACGGGTGGGCATCCAGGAATGCGGCTGGGGGATGGAATCTCTTGCCGAAGCGTACCTGTACAAGTATCAGCGGGAGGACGTGCCGTTTGTAGAATTTTCCTGTGACAAGACAAGTTTTTTTGCGGCGTCCCGGGACGAGGAGATCATGCGGAAGCTGGCCCTTGGATTAAGCGACCTTCTGCGTTACCGACCGGATGCTGCGCTGTCCATGCTGCTTTCGGACCGATAATCTGAAATTCACCTGGCATGGGCTGTTTCTGAGGGCAAAGGGCATTTTCAGAATCGAGAGGGGGAAATCGTATTATGAGAGCAAAGGTAAGGATCGTACCCATGACGGCGGACCATCTGGACGAGGCGGCGGCTTTGGAGCGCGTCTGCTTTTCGGACCCGTGGTCGAGGAATATGCTGGCGGAAGAGCTGGACAATGCGCTTGCGGCGTTTCTGGCGGCTCTGGACGGTACTGGAGCGGTTGTGGGCTACGCGGGATTGCAGGTCGTGTTGGATGAGGGCTATATCCTGAACATCGCGGTGCGTCCGGACTGCCGCCGCCAGCAGATCGCGTCCCAGCTGTTAGAAGTCTTCATCAATTTTGCCCAGGGGAACCGGCTGTCGTTTCTGACCCTGGAGGTCCGCGCTTCCAACGCCCCGGCAATTGCGCTTTATGAACGCTGGGGCTTTGCGGAAGCGGGCCGCCGCCGGAATTACTACGAGCATCCAAGGGAGGACGCGGTGATTATGACCCGGGAATTCAAGTACAAAAAGGAAGGAACAGACTGATGGAACTGCATATAGCGACGCCGGAGCAGACCACCCTGGCGTACGAACGGGATATGAAGCAAGCGTTTCCGGCAGCGGAGCTGAAGCCGTTGGCAAACATCCAGGCCATGTGCGCGGACGGCTGTTATCAGGCATGGTGCCTGTTTGAGGGCGAGGAAATCATAGGGGAATGCTTTCTCTGGCTGGGGCATCCGGGCTGGGGTCTGCTGGATTACCTCTGCGTAGCGGAAAGCCACCGGAACCAAGGTCTTGGGGCGGTGATTCTGGAGAAGATCCAGCAGGCGGAGCCAGGAATGGTGATTTTTGGCGAGAGCGAGGCCCCGGAACACGCCCCGGACCCGGAATTAGCGGCGCGGCGGCTGGGGTTCTATGCCCGGAATGGACTGCGCACGGCGGGCTATGACACGGAGCTGTTTGGGGTGCATTACAAGACCCTCTATTTCGCGCCGGAGCCGGTGGAGGACGCGCGTCTGATGGAGGAACACCGTTTTATTTACCAGAACCGTTTCCCGGCGAAGAAATACGAAAAATACGTCCGGATACCGAGAGATCACAACGCGGGCCCCGGAATCAAGACGGCGTGGAACGAAGACGAGGAGGACGAGGGATGAAGATACTGGCCTTTGAATCCACCTGCGATGAGACGGCGGCGGCGGTAGTGGAGGACGGCAGGCGGGTCCTTTCCGATGTCATAGCTTCCCAGGCGGATATGCACGCCCTTTACGGAGGGGTGGTTCCGGAGATCGCGTCCCGGAAGCACGTGGAGACCATCGCGGCCCTGACGGAAAAGGCGCTGTCCGACGCAGGCTGCACTCGTGCCGAAATCGACGCCGTTGCGGTATCCTACGCCCCCGGCCTGATCGGAGCGGTGCTGGTAGGCCTGAGCTTTGCCAAATCCGCGGCGCTGGGGCTTGGGGTGCCTTTGATTCCGGTGCATCATATCCGGGGCCATATCGCGGCGAATTATCTGGCGTTCCCAGGGCTGGAGCCGCCCTTTTTAGCTCTGGCCATGTCCGGAGGGAATACGCTGCTGATCGACGTGGAAGGCTATACGGAAATGCGGATACTGGGCGGCACCAGGGACGACGCGGCGGGGGAGTGCTTCGACAAGGCAGCCCGGGTGCTGGGACTGCCCTACCCCGGCGGGAAGCCCATAGACGAGCTTGCGCGGACGTCGGCGGGCGGAGTGTACAAGCTGCCCCAGGCCCATGTGGACGGCGCGCCGCTGGACCTGAGCTTTTCCGGTCTGAAAACGGCGGTGGTGAATCTGGTCCATCACGCGGAGCAGACGGGGGAGCCGCTGGACCGTGGAGCCTTGGCGCGGGATTTCACCCAGGCGGTCAGCGACGCGTTGGTGCCCCGGGCGATGGAAGCGGCGCGTCAGGCTGGCCGGACAGTCATCACGGCGGCGGGAGGCGTGGCGGCCAACAGCATCATCCGCCGGGACCTTGAGGAAGCCTGCCGGAAAGCGGGATACCAGCTCTATCTGCCGCCTCTGAAGCTCTGCGGGGACAACGGGGCTATGATTGGCGCCCAGGGGTATTATGAATATCTGGCGGGTCATACGGCAGGCATGGAGCTGAACGCCTACGCCACGCGGGACATTTCTTTGAATTAGGAATGAGGGATTTTTCGGTATGGAGGATTCCGGGAGATAAGGCGTTTTTTCATATCAGAGGGATTCCGGGAAAAAAGGGAACGGAACAATGGAATATCAGATTCTGGCGGTAGGGGATATCGTAGGAGAACCAGGCCTGCGGCATCTGGAGAAGGTACTGCGGCCCCTGCAAAAGTGGAAGAACATTGCGTTTACGGTCGTCAATGGCGAGAACGCGTCCGGGGTAGGCTTGACCCGTGACCAGGCGGAGCGCATCCGGGACGCGGGAGCTGACGCGGTGACGCTGGGGAATCACGCGTTCGGGAGACCGCAGATCAAAGAGTTCCTGGACGACACGCCGTGGCTTTTGCGTCCGGCCAACTACACAGGCAGAGCGCCGGGGCATGGCTGGGAGATTTTTGACCTTGGCGGCGTCCGGATACGGGTCATCAATCTGATTGGCCGCTGTGACCTGGCATGGGGGGCGGACAATCCCTTTACGCTTGCGAACCGTCTGCTGGAGAAAGGCCAGGCGGATTTTACGCTGATCGATTTCCATGCCGAGGCCACCAGCGAAAAACTCGCCATGGGCTACTATCTGGACGGCCGTGCCTCCGCGCTCTGGGGGACCCATACCCACGTGCCCACGGCGGACGAGCGGGTTTACCCCAAAGGCACAGGCTATATCACGGACCTTGGCATGACGGGTCCCATAGAATCGGTACTGGGCGTGGAGGCATGGCAGTCAGTGGAGGGCTTTCTGGGCGGTTTGCCGGGACGCTACAAGCAGCCGGACGGGCCATGTAAAATGCAGGGCGCGATTTTCACCCTGGACAGCGGCACAGGGCTTTGCACGGCTGTAGAGCGAATCGACGTGCGCTAGACCTGAAAGCAAAAACACCCTCGCACAAATTTTTGTCGGAAGTACTGCTTTTTTTGTTGCAATTTCTGAATATCTGTGTTATAATGATGAAAATTCTGGCAATGGAGGAGATTTTGTGCGTTACGATGCAGGTTTTGCGTAGCCGTTCGGGGACCGCTGGAACAGGTGCGGAAACTGCCTGAGCTGCCTCAGGAATGGTTTGCCTCGCTGAATGAGAGCGACCAGACGGGAGAAGTAAAGTCGGATGTTAAAATGTTGGAGCGTTCCTTTGGGACGAAGACGGGAACGAGTATTTCCTGGGCAGCGTGATTGATGTGAATATAGACGATATCAACTCTAAGGTGGACTGGTATCTCTCCAGCGACTGTGAGTGGATTCCCAAAAGCCTGTTTAGAAATTGCTGAATCCCATTCATAAAAACGCCCCCTCTGCCATGACGTTTCTGGCAAAGGGAGCGTTTTCTTATTCCTCCGGCGGATTCCAGCCCTTGCACACGTCCACCCACTGACGGAAATTGGAGGCGTACCGTTCCAGTTCGGCACAGGTCATTTCCACGGCACTGTTGGCGCTTCCGGCGGCGGGAAAGACGGTCTGGAACCGTTTCAGGGACGCGTCCAGGTAGACCCCCACGTCCTCCGGCAGGGCAAAGGGACAGACGCCGCCCACATCGTGGCCAATCAAGGTATGGGCTTCGTCATGGGTAAGCATTTTGGCCTTGGTATGGAACTGGGCCTTATACTTGCCGTTGTCCACCTTAGCGTCTCCAGCGGCGACAATGAGGATCGGGCCGTCGGGAGTTTTGAAGCTGAGGGTTTTTGCGATACGGGCCTCTTCCACTCCTACCGCCTGGGCCGCCAGTTCGACCGTGGCGGAAGAAACGGTGAATTCCTGAATCCGGCCCGCAATTCCGAGACCGTCGAAATAGGCGCGCACTTTCTGAATTGACATGAATACAGCATCCTTTCTTTGCGGCAGAGCCGTCGTATGTTCCGGAAAGCATTGTAACGCAAAAACGCGCCCGCCGCAAGAGTTTCCATCGGTTTTGCGAAAAATGGCCCTTGTGTCCTCACGCCGTAAGCAAGCCAAAAAGGCATATAAAGAAAGGGGAGCAGTCTGAAACGGACCGCTTCCCTTTTTATTATTTTGCGCCTGTTTCCATATGCGCTCTGTCTGACCATTCTTGTTTGTTTCCGGTTTGTTATGATTTGTTATCAATTTGTAATTTCTTTTTCTATAGGAACCTTCATACTGAAAAAAATATGACTTCATGGAAGGAGCGTTGCATATGCGCTGTTTCAGGATATTGCCCCTCCTGCTGGCTTGCCTGCTGACCCTGACTGCCTGCAGCAAGCAGACGGCCCCGGTACAGGACCCGTCTCCCGACGCCCTGACGTTATTTGACTGCGGCGGACTACAGGCGGCGCTGCCCAGCGGATATCTGGATCTGCTGCATATAGAGCGGGACGCCGGGACTGCGGACGGTCAGACGTTTTTGCTTTCCGTGTATGAGAAGGCTTCCTATGACTACGCGCAGTCGGAATATGGGGAGACGGGCGGCTTCCTCTTTGGACTGATGGCGTTGGATCAGGCGGCCTTCGAGCAGTTCATAGGCTCGGACGGCTCCGGCATTGACATATTTGCCGCGGACGGACAGCGCTACTATGCCTATACGTACCCCACCGACGTGCAGTACCTTCGTCCGGACGGGGAACTGGATACGGAAAGCGAGGACTGGAAGCTCTGGGAGAAACTGAACGAAATCGGCCCCTCTGTCCGGGAAGACTTCCTGACCCGGAATCAGCTCCAAACGTTCAGCATCCAGGACCTTGCCAGCCAGCCCTTTGCCCTGGACGAAACCCACGTCTGTCTCCGGTACTACCCTTACTTCCTTCGGGA
>Ga0073906_1003817_pt1 | contig 16249 bp, 12 predicted proteins | sample Inofromicrocosms_FD_65485 | JGI IMG/M metagenome (GOLD analysis project Ga0073906, IMG submission 65485) | Mouse cecum microbial communities from Vienna, Austria - Inoculum for glucosamine and mucus D2O microcosms | ecosystem: Host-associated > Mammals > Digestive system > Large intestine >... | reverse complement strand
GTCACCGCCAAAGCGAGAGACGCAGATTGCATAACAAGTATTATGCAAAGACTACAAGGAACGCTATCCGTGCGCTGAGAAATACTTCCGATAAGGAGACAGCTCAGTCAAATGCACCTAAGGTTTACGCAATGATTGATAAACTTGCTAAAATCGGCGTTATCCACAAAAACAAGGCAGCTAACCTTAAGAGCGGTATAGCAGTCTACATCAACAAGCTTTCATAAATGAAGGACCTTAAAAGGTTTTCTTATAGCTACAAGAAGTTGTCATAAAGGCAACTTCTTTTTTCTTGGGAAAGTTTTTGTGGAATGACAATTCCACGGAATGACCGGAACATCGGGATGTAGCGCAGTTGGTAGCGCACTACGTTCGGGACGTAGGGGTCGGGCGTTCGAGTCGCCTCATCCCGACCGCAGAAGGGTGACGGAAGCATAGGCTCCGGTCACCCTTCTTTTTGCTGTGTCTGTGTTTACTGTGGCCATCGGACGAAAAAATGGCTGATGGCCACAGTTGTTGAAAGGTAACTTCTTGGCAATCAGTTATATAGTAAAGCTGTCCCGTGTCCATTGGACGATAAAAGGGCCGATGGGACCAATAGCTGGAAGGTAACCTCTTGATAATTAGTTGTGTGGCAAGTCTATCCCGTAGCCATCGGACGAAAAAATGGCTGATGGTCACAGTTGTTGAAAGGTAACTTGTTGATAATAAGCTATGTGGTGAGTCTGTCCCGTGGCCATTGGACAAAAATATGGCTGGTGGCCACGTCTTTGCAGACTTGTTGCCCGGAGAACGTGATATTGATGACTCTATGCCTTGCCGTTTTGATTCAACGGGCATCTCTTGTGGGCATGGCTGTCGAATCTGCCATAAACACATATTTTTATATGTAATCCGGTATTTGACGGAATTGTTATATATTTGCAAGCCCGGCTGTATGATGATATGGCCTGAAAGAGGATGCAACAAGAGTATTAACAACAGAAAACAGAGATAAAATGAAACTTCCTATCTATCTATATGGTGCTGATGTTCTCAGGGAACCGTCTAAAGATGCGGATCTGAATGACAGGGAAACCTTGACGCAGTTGATTTCGGATATGAAAGAGACGCTCAAGAGTGCTGACGGGTGCGGGCTTGCCGCTCCTCAGGTAGGTGTCGGTCTCAGGGTTCTTATTGTGGACGGGACTGAACTGACGGACGTGTATGACTATCTCAAAGGCTTCAGGAGGACTATGATCAATCCTGTCGTGCTGGAGGAGAGTTCTTCGACTGTGGAGTATTCGGAAGGATGCCTGAGTGTTCCGGGGGTATATGCGGATGTCCGCAGGCCTTCAAAGATAAAGGTTGAATATTATGATGAGGATTTCAACAAGGTGACGGAGGAACTTGACAGATTCGCGTGCAGGATGGTCCAGCATGAGCTTGATCATCTTGACGGCAACCTTTTTGTGGACAGGGTCGCTCCGATAAGGAGAAAGATGGTTTCAAAAAAACTCCAGAATATAGCCAAAGGAAAAGTATCACCGCATTATAAGACAAAACAATAATATTATGGGAGCATTTCACGCATACGATATCAGGGGAATCTACAATGTGGATTTCGATAAGGATACAGCATATAAGACAGGATATTTCCTGCCGGAACTTCTCGGTGCTGACAAGGTGCTTGTCGGCCGTGACTGCAGGGTGTCTTCAGGTGAGATACACGAATATCTTCTGAAAGGTATAACCGATGCGGGAGCCGATGTCTATGACATAGGGTTGAGCACAACGCCGATGGTGTATTTCGGTACGGCGAATTACGGGTTCAAGGCTTCCGTGCAGATTACCGCATCCCACAATCCTGCCGAGTACAACGGAATGAAGGTCTCCAGGGAGAATGCTCTTCCTGTAGGTTTTGATACCGGTCTTGGACAGATCAAAGAATGGATAGACAGCGGACGCCCATGTACTCCGGCAGCGGTCAAGGGACAGGTGAAATCTATGGACATCCACAAGGATTACCTTGAATTCCTTCTTAAGTATAAAGGCGATTACAGCGGACTGAAAATAGCGATGGACCTGTCCAACGGAATGTCCTCGCTGTATGCCCGTGAGATTTTCGGTGACCAGCCTGCATATATTTTTGAGGAGCTGGACGGACGTTTCCCGAACCACGAGCCGAATCCGCTTGTGGAGAAGAATGTAGCCGCCCTGAAAGAGCTTGTGCGAAGCACAGGTGCCGATATAGGTGTCATATATGACGGTGATGCGGACAGGGTCATGTTCGTCGATGAAAATTCACGCTTTATCTCTCCTGACCTTATGATTGCCGTGCTTGGACATTATTTCCTTGAAGAAAGGGGAGAGAAGGGCATTGTGCTGCAGGATATCAGGAGTTCCAAAGCGGTAGGGGAGTATCTTGCGCCTATGGGCGGACAGATGCGCACCTGGAAAGTCGGACGTGCCTTTGCCGCTCATAAATTGAGGGAGCTTGACGGGGTCTATGGAGGAGAGCTTGCCGGACATTATTATTTCCGTGATTTCTTCTACTCCGACAGCGGACTGCTCGCTTCTATCCTGATACTTGATGTGGTGGCCGCGATGAAGGCAAAAGGCATATCATTGAGCCGCCTGATAGCCGGAATCGAGAAATATCAGAATTCAGGGGAAATAAACTTCCGTATAGAGGACAAGCAGGGTGCTATGGATGCTGTAAGGGACCATTTCATGTCTACGGAGGAATCAACTGCATATATGGATTTTGACGGATACAGGGTTGAGTTCCCTCAGTGGTGGTTCAATATCCGTCCGTCGAATACCGAGCCTTATCTCAGATTCATCTGCGAGGCCACTTCAAGAGAGCTGCTGGATGAAAAGATCGCTGTGGTGAAAGAAATACTTGAAACGCGCTTCGGTGCAGAATAATTGTAGCATTGATGTTGTCGGAACGTTTTATATATTGTATTGTTTCAGGGCTTATGCTGGCTGTGCAGTCTGTGTACGGTGCGGCAGATGGTGTGCCGAGGAAAGCGTTGAAGGTGGCTGAGGCTGAGGTGATTCTCCCGAGGACTGCTTTGCGTCCTGTAAAATCATTGATAGACAGTGATGCCGTGCCGCTTGATACCCTTGATACAGGGAATGAATCTGTCAAGGTTGTACTGTACAGCAACAATACCTGGCGTTACCTTAAGGATCTTTCCCGGACTGTGGACTCGGGCATTTTCCAGGAGAATTGGGACGAAACCGTCACCAATCCGTATAAAATACCGCTGGACAGCCTGCCGGTATCCTGGAGGGTGTGGATGGTGGACAGCCTCAGCCAGTATCACTGTCCTTTTCAGGGGAGTATCCATCCTCGCGGAAAGTTCGGTGTCAGAAGGGGAAGGCGTCATCAGGGTGTGGACCTGCCTCTTGCCTCCGGCACTCCGATATATGCTACGTTTGACGGAAAGGTGCGTATGTCCATGTATGTCCGCGGATTCGGAAACCTTATAATAATCCGCCATCCCAACGGACTGGAGACTTTTTATGCCCATCTGTCAAAAAGGAATGTGGAGGCCGGTGACCTTGTCAATGCCGGTGATGTAATAGGCCTTGGAGGCTCTACCGGACGTTCTACAGGACCTCATCTTCATTTCGAGACAAGGTATAAGGGATTTGCCTTTGATCCGCAATGGCTTATAAATTTCTCGACAGGCGAGTTGAGGCACAGGCTTTTTCTTCTGAAGCGGAGACAGTTCAACCCGTACAGCAATTACGAACAGGATTTCGAGGACGAGTTCCGTAATGATGAGGAAGACAGGAAAGAGGATGCTGAAAAAGCGGCTATGCGTTATTATACTGTGCGCTCGGGCGACACTCTGGGCCGTATTGCCATCAACAATGGAACTACCGTATCTGAAATTTGCAGACTCAACGGGATTACAGCCAAGACGGTCCTCAGAATAGGCCGTAAGTTGAGGGTAAAGTAGCCGCGATTTTATGCCCATTGTCAAAAAATGTTAATTTTTAGTGCTGTTTTGCAAGATAATGTGTACATTTCGGTGCTAAAACCTGAATAAAATGACCGAATCAACAATACAACGAATTGATTTGGATGCTATTGTCCGCAGTCGTGCGGGCAAGAAGGCCAGATATATACCTGGTTTTGTGGTCAGTTTCCTCAAGAAGCTGGTACACCAGTCATTTATAAACGGCTTTCTGGAGAAAGGATATACAGGAGTTGAATTCTGTGGAAACTGTCTTGACTATCTTGATGTCAAGGTCGTCGTCGAAGGTCTGGAGAATATTCCCGACAAGACAAAACGCTATACGTTCGTCTCCAATCATCCTCTTGGTGCAATAGACGGGGTCACGCTCGGAATGGTTCTGGGAAGGCATTATGACGGCAGGATAAAATATCTTGTCAATGATCTTCTTATGAATCTCAAAGGATTGGCCCCCCTCTGCGTGCCTGTCAACAAGATCGGGAGCCAGGCAAGGAATCTTCCGCTCCTTATCAATGAAGCATTCAGATCGGACAATCAGATGCTGATGTTCCCTGCGGGGATATGTTCAAGAAAGATAGACGGCAGGATACAGGATCTGCCCTGGACGAAAGCCTTTATAACCAAAAGTATAGAGTCGGGACGTGATGTCGTGCCTGTATATTTTGAAGGTCGGAATTCAGAGCGGTTCTACAATATCGCAAGGTTATGCGGCAAGCTTAGGCTGAAATTCAATTTTGCCATGCTTCTGCTGCCGGATGAAATGTACAGAAGCCGTGGAAATACCTATAGGATAAAAATAGGAGAACCGATTCCATACAGTGCCTTCGACAGTTCCAGGACTGCTTCAGAATGGGCACAGGAAGTTAGAAACCGGGTTTATCAATTAAGCGTAAGGGATGGAAAACATAATAGAACCTATAGACAGGGAGCTGCTGAAGGCGGAACTGTCAAAAGAGAAAAAACTCAGGGACACCAACAAGGGAGGTAACGAGATCTATATAGTTACCTGCAATGACGCGCCCAATGTCCTGAAGGAAATAGGCCGTCTGAGGGAGATCTCCTTCAGAGCTTCCGGGGGGGGCACCGGGCTTTCTATGGATATCGATTATTTTGATACTATGGAAAATCCTTGCAGGCAGCTTATTCTGTGGGATCCGGATGCGGAGAGAATCATAGGCGGATACAGGTTCCTCCTCGGTACGGATATGAAATTTTCAGAGGACGGGCAGCCTGTTCTCGCTACTTCACATCTGTTCCGTTTCTCCGAGAAGTTCATAAAGGAATATCTGCCATATACTATAGAGCTGGGACGTTCATTCATCTCTCCTGAATATCAGAGGAAAGAGGCCGGGACAAAAGCCCTGTTCGCGCTGGACAATCTCTGGGACGGTCTCGGGGCTCTGATGATACAGACTCCCGGGATGAAATATTTTTTCGGCAAGATGACCATGTACCCGTCCTATGACAGCTATGGGCGTGATCTAATACTGCATTTTCTCGACAAGCATTTCAGCGATGATGAAAATCTTGTAGTCCCTCATAATCAGCTTCCCATAAAGACTGACTCGCATATTATGGACGAGGTCCTGACAGAAAAGGAGTTCAAGGATGACTATAGGCTTCTCAATGCTGAAATCCGTCGCCTCGGATACAATATCCCTCCTCTTGTGAATTCTTATATGAGCCTGTCGCCGACTATGAAGATGTTCGGTACGGCGATAAATGATGAGTTCGGAGATGTCGAGGAGACTGGAATCCTTATCGCTTTCGATGAAATGTACGACGAGAAGAAGGAGCGTCATATAGATTCTTTTATCAGGCAGAAGATAGATGCCATCAAGAGACGTTTTCCTGATGTGGCGGACGGTGTCAATGAACTGGCTGAAAGGATAAGGGCACGCCGGGGACGTATACACGCCAGGCGTGAATCCAGTAAGGATAGATTCCGCAAGAAACATATAAGGTAATAATCAAATATCAAGGATTTATTGGAAATGAGACGAATTATCGCTGTAGTGTTGATTCTGTCTGCATTTGCGGCAGCAGCACAGGCCCAGATCAAGATCGGGAACCGTACAATCAATGTCAAAAAAGCTGTCCAGGCCGCGAGTGATGTGGCGAATGCCATAACCCTTTCTGACGAGGACATAGCCTCGATGAGCCACGAGTCGGTGGTGTGGATGGACGAGCACAATCCTGTGGATACGCTTGAATATGACGCAAGACTCAAAAGGCTTACTGCAGGAATTGACCAGGTCAACGGCCTTCCGCTTAATTTCAAGGTGTACTATGTGAGCGATGTGAATGCGTTTGCCTGCGGGGACGGTTCCATCAGGGTGTTTTCAGCTTTGATGGATATGATGGACGATGATGAGCTGATGGCTATTATCGGGCACGAAATAGGCCACGTTGTAAACCACGATGTGAAGGATGCGATGAAGAACGCGTATGTGGCTTCTGCGGCTCTTAATGCTGCCGGTGCGGCTGGAGGGAAGATAGCGCAACTGTCCGAATCCCAGCTTGGTGAACTGACTTCCGCATTCGTTGACGCCCAGTTTTCACAGAAACAGGAATATGAGGCCGACGAGTATGGATTCAGATTCTGCGTGGAGCATGGTTTCAGCCCATACGGTATGGCCAACGGACTGAACAAGCTTGTGGAACTTTCACAGGGGGCAAAGGCGTCCGTTGTCCAGAAGATGTTTTCATCCCATCCGGACAGCGAAAAGCGTGCAGCGCGTATGAAGGCGATAGCTGACGAATACATAGCCGGAAAATAATCGTACGAGGAATGACTGAAGCGTGGTGAGGAGCTCTGACGGCTTCTGCACCACGCTTTTTGCTGTATTGGATTTTTCTGAAAGAATGAAGAAGTGCAATGTCTTGCGGCAAAATATTAAAAATCTGTCGTAATAAATTGTGATTATGATAATAAATCGTAAATTTGCGGACTTTTATTAACCAATATAATTAATTATGTTAAAGACATTCAATTTGTCAATGTTCAGACACTATCTTGCAGCATTCATTGCTGTTGCGGTGCTGAACATACTGCCCCCTGTGGCCAATGCACAGGACCCGGCAACCACCGGGGGGGGTATAGTAAGCGGTATAATTACTGATAGCCAGGGACCGGTAATCGGTGCCGCGGTTATGATCAAAGGCGGTGCCGGCGGTGTCATAACAGGTACAGACGGTGATTATACACTTACAGGAGTAAAACCGGGAGACGTCATCGTCGTTTCTCTTCTCGGTTACAAAGAACTCGAAATCTCGTACAACGGACAGGCTGTTCTCAATGCTGTCCTTCAGGTTTCTTCTGAATTCCTCGATGAGGTCGTGGTCACGGCCCTCGGTATCAAACGGGAAGAAAAAACACTAGCCTACAATATTCAGAAAGTGAACTCGGAGTCCCTTAACGCAGTGAAGGACGCGAACTTCGTGAATTCACTTGTGGGAAAGGTTGCCGGTGTCCAGATCCAGTCCGGAGCAAGCGGACCGGGAAGTTCCACAAGAGTTGTAATGCGTGGTATGAAGTCCATTGAAAAGAACAATGCTGTTCTTTATGTGATTGACGGTGTGCCTATGTACAACAAAAGCTTCGGCGGAGTCGGCGGTGTAATGGCCGAGGCTGTCGGATCTGAGGCTGCTGCCGATATCAACCCTGATGACATTGAGTCCGTCAATATGCTTACCGGTCCATCGGCTGCTGCGCTTTATGGCTCGGATGCGGCAAACCGTGTCATCATCATCAACACCAAAAAAGGGGCGGAAGGAAAGACGACAGTCACTGTAAGCAACAGCACAACATTCTCGACTGCCTATATGATGCCTGAAATGCAGGATAAGTATGGTGCCAGCTCAGGATACAGCAACTGGGGTGACGTGCTCTCTTCAGACTACAGTTATGATCCACGCAAATTCTTCAATACAGGAACCAATGTCATAAATTCAGTATCGCTGTCTACCGGCAATTCAAAGAACCAGACATATATTTCCGCTTCTACCACCAATTCTACGGGTATTGTTCCGGAGAGCAAATACAACCGTTACAATTTCACTGCCCGCAACACGACCAAGTTTGCAAAAGACAAGCTCATCCTTGATCTCGGTGCAAGTTTCATTATTCAGAATGACCATAATCTGGTATCTCAGGGAAGTTATTTCAACCCTCTTCCGGGACTTTATCTTTTCCCTCGCGGAGGAGATTTCAACGAGGTGCGCCTCTATGAACGTTGGGATCCTATCAATGGTATCAATACTCAGTACTGGCCATACTCAGAGGGCAGCCACAATATCCAGAACCCTTACTGGGTACAGAACCGTAATAACCGCGATATGAACAAGCGGCGTTATATGCTCAATGCGTCACTTCAGTATAATATAACTCCTTGGCTCAATGTTGTGGCCAGAGCAAGGGTTGACGAATCTACGTACAAGCAGACTACAAAATATTATGCAGGTACGCTTACTACCTTTGCAGGTGAGAACGGAGGCTATAAGCTGGACAATATGAATGACCGCTCTTTCTATGGTGATGTCATCGCTAATATAGACAAGACTTGGGGAGACTGGAGACTTGTTGCCAATGTCGGAGGATCAATCAGCGATCAGCGTTATTATATGTCACGTGCGGCAGGTGACCTTGTGTTCCCTAATCATTTTGCAGCGAACAATCTCAATACGGCAGTCAATTATAAGGGCAATGAAGAGGGATGGCATGACCAGACCCAGTCTGTTTTCGCTTCAGTTGAGGTGGGCTGGAAAGATATGCTCTTCCTTACCGCGACAGGACGTAACGACTGGGCTTCACAGCTTGCATATTCTTCACAGCCGTCGTTCTTCTATCCGTCAGTCGGTCTTTCTGCCGTAATTTCCAATATGGTAAATATGCCGAAATGGTTTACTTTCCTTAAAGTGCGCGGTTCATATTCTAAGGTAGCGACTCCGTTTGACCGTTTCCTGTCCAATCCGAGCTACAAATATAATGACCAGACACATAACTGGACAAAGAGTGATACATATCCTGCATATGACCTCAAGCCTGAGGACACACGTTCCTGGGAAATCGGACTTAATATGCGATTTTTCGAAAGTTTGAGTCTGGATTTGACATACTACCGTTCAAATACTTATAACCAGACTATCTATGCCCCTCTTTCTGCTGCTTCCGGATATAAGAACTTCGTGGCACAGACGGGAAACATCCAGAATCAGGGAGTTGAGCTTGCTGTCGGATACACAAACAACTGGGGCGGTTTCGTATGGGATTCAGGTCTTACATTCACTTTCAACGAGAATGTAATCAAAGAACTTGCGCACGGTATTCCTGATCCAACGACAGGTGTTCCTGTAGATGTTGATGAAATCAACAAGGACTGGCTCGGAGCCTCAAATGTCGCTCCACGTGTCATTCTGCGTGAAGGAGGTTCACTTTCGGATATTTATGCGCATCACGTTATTGCCCACGATTTGAACGGAAACGTTGATGTTGACAACAACGGAAATATCAAGATGATTTCTGTTGAGCCTTTCAAGATCGGTTCACTTGCTCCTAAGGCGAATTTAGGATGGAGCAATACATTCAGCTATGAAGGCCTGTCTCTCGGAGTTGTCCTTACAGCACGTATCGGAGGTGTTGTATATTCTGCTACCCAGGGTATTCTTGACTACTACGGAGCATCACAGGTTTCCGCTGACGTAAGGGATTCCGGGGGTATTCCGGTCAACTATGGTCTGCTTCCTGCTGAGAAATATTATACTGGTATCAGTACTGCACAGGGAGGATATGCTGCGTATTATACTTATGACGCAACCAACATACGCCTTCAGGAACTTACCTTGAATTATACTCTTCCAAAGAAGTGGTTCAACGATAAAATGCGTATGACCGTAGGTTTTGTTGCAAGAAACCTTGCTATGATCTATTGCAAGGCTCCATTCGATCCGGAATTGTCTGCCGCTACAGGCAACAATTACTATCAGGGAGTTGACTACTTTATGCTTCCAAGTACACGTAACTTGGGATTCAATGTGAAATTCCAGTTCTAAAAATCAGAGAAAATGAAAACAATCAAAACGATAATATCAATAGCTGCAATGACGGCATTGACCGTGGGATGTACTGCGAATTTCGAAGATTACAATACAGACCCCTATGCAGTCAAGAGTGCTGACCCTGCCATATTGATGCCTACTATGATCGAGGCTCTCATGTATGTACAGCAGAATGACTCGCAGATGGTGGACCAGATGGTGGGTACTCTCGGAGGTTATTTCACGTTGTCAAACCGTTGGGGAGGCCAGAACTTTGACACTTTTAATGCGAGCGACAGCTGGAATGCCATCCCTTATGAGACTCCTTTTCTTGACATCTACGGAAACTATTTTGAGATAGAGAGGTACACAAGCGGATCCGGTCATTATTATGCGATAGCTACTATCGTAAAGGCTGCTGCAATGTTGCGTGTCGCTGACTGCTATGGACCTATACCATACAGCAATGTACAGGATGGAAAGATGTATGTGGCATACGATTCAAATGAGGATGTGTACAAGAATATCATTTCTGATTTGAAAGGTTCCGCCGGTGTCCTTTACTCTTATGCTACTGACAATCCTGGCAAACAGCCTCTCGGAGCACAGGATGCCATCTATGGCGGTGACTATCTGAAATGGGCGAAGTTCGCCAATTCTGTCATTATGAGAGTTGCTATGCGTTCCGGAAACAAGGAAGAGTTCATATCTGCCTATGAGTCCCCTTATGGATATATTGCAACCAACGCCGACAATGCTATGATGGATCCTAAGACTCAGCGCAATCCATACGACCTTGCGTCAGAAAGCTGGGGTGACATAAGGAGCAACGCTTCGATTGTCGACTATATGAACGGCTACAACGATCCGAGGAGAAGCAGATATTTCTCCCAGGTAGGAGGCACATATGTCGGTATGCGCTCAGGAAAAGGCGAGTTTGACAAAGGTATAGTCGGACCGCTGTTCTCGATGCCGAACTTTGAGGAGACTTCAAAACTTCCTGTTTTTGTGGCGGCAGAGTCTAAGTTCCTTCTTGCTGAGGCTGCCCTCAGAGGATGGGTCTCTGATGATGCAAAGACATTCTATGAGGACGGAATCAGACTCTCAATGGAACAGTGGGGGATAACAGGAGGTGTTGAGGCGTATATTTCCAACGGGTCCGCAATTCCGGGAAGCCATATCGGAGACCCTGCGGGTTTTCCTGATTATGTAAGGCAGTCTACAGCTAAGATTGCTTGGCAGGCTTCAGCTGACTTTGAGACAAATCTTGAGCAGATCATCACTCAGAAATGGATCGCAAATTATCCGATGGGTATAGAGGCTTGGTCAGAGTGGAGGCGTACAGGTTATCCTGATCTTGCCCCTGTGATTGACAACAAGTCTGGCGGTATTGTAGACAGCAGCAGGGGAATGCGCCGTCTCCGCTATTCATTCAATGAGGCGTCTCTGAACAAAGAGAATTATCCTGGAGCACTTCAGCTTCTTGGAGGCCCTGACAATGAGGCTACAGACCTGTTCTGGGCCAAGAAAAAATAATAATCAAGAAAAAAGAAAATATGAAAATCAATATTCTTAAAATATGTCTTCCTGCGTTGGCTGTGATTTCTCTTTCCGCGTGCAGTGACTGGATGAATCCGGAGCCGATCATTAACGATGTTCCGCTTACGGATATTGTAAAGGATGACGCCTATTATGAGGCTCTCAGGGCATTCAAGAAAAGCGAACACTCAGTCTCTTTCGGCTGGTTCAGCGAATGGGATGAAGGAGAGGCCGCTACAACCAATATGCTTCAGGCTGTTCCTGATTCAATGGATATCATTTCACTTTGGAGCAACTTCAATCTTACTCCGAAGAAGAGGGCTGACCTTGAGTTTGTGAGAAAAGTAAAAGGTACGAGGGTTGTATTGTGTACTTTTGTCGGTGAGGTAGGCTGTCTTTTTACTCCTGCTGAGTATACGGAGTCCGTTGAAAAGCAGAAAGAGTATTGGGGTTGGGTTGATGGCGACAATGAAGCTATCCACAATTCCATAATCAAATGGACCAAGGCTGTTTCTGATTCTCTTTATGCAAATGGTTTTGACGGCATCGATATTGACTATGAGCCAGGAGAGTATGGCGGCAGCCTTTGCCGCAACAATCAGTATTTCACCTGGTTTGTTGAGGAAATGGGAAAATATATCGGCCCGGAATCCGGTACGGACAGACTGTTTGTGCTTGACGGATATCTGCAGTCGATTCCGAATCCTGGACAACTGGGTATATATTTCGACTATTTCATAACGCAGGCTTATTCTTGGGGAGGAACAATGAGTGATTCATCTCTGGAGTCTCGTCTGGCTTCGTATTATCCTGTTTTCAGCTCGATTTATACAGAGGAAGAATTTACCAACCGGTTTATTGTTACGGAGAACCTTGAGTCTGCTTTGGATTGTCTTAAAGGAGGATTCTTGTGGTCATACAATGGGCATACGTTGAAAAGGGATAAATTCCCGGGTCTGTTGGGATATGCAAGCTGGGAACCAAAGAATGGCTTCCGCAAAGGAGGTTTCGGTGCATTCCGATTCAGCAACGAGAAAGTCAATACTCCTCGCTACAAATGGATGCGCAAGGCTATCCAGCAGCAGAACCCTGCACCTGGTTATACAGTGATCAAAAAAGAGGATTGTATTGACTGAAATGGTGCAGTTTATTTAACTCATAAGTAATATTATTATGAAAAATATATTTAAAATTGGTGCATTTGCATTGGCTGTGGTCTTTTCTGCGGGATGCGATGACGCTGAATACAGTGAAGGTGGAAAGGATGGAAACGATTTGGGCGTCCACGCTTTCTTCGCGGAGAGTATAAACGCCCCGGGAATTTCAAGCGATGTCGTCAAGCTTACTATAAACGAAGGAGCAAAAGTGGTCCTTACTCCGTCTCTTACCGATAAATTGAATGAAGATTGCACATTGCGTCTTGTTATAGACGAGAATGTTCTCAATACCTACAATAAAAATGAAGGAACAAGCTATAAGCTTTTTGACGAATCTCTTGTTGACCTTGGAGGGGAAGTAATCATCAGTGCCGGTAAATATGCGGCAGATGCATCTGTCATTTCTTTTGACAAGATTCCTGCGGAACTTTCCGGACTTCCTCTTGCTCTTCCTGTACGTTTGGAGAAAATGAGCGGTAATGTCGAGATGACTTCCAGCACTTCTTCTTATGTGTTTGTGATAACTTCGCCTATAGTCAATGATATAGCTCAGTTCAATGGAGCTGCTGGATTGTGGGTGAATAATTTTGAACAGACTTTCCCTCAGTTCACGATTGAGATGAGGCTTCAGGTGTCGAATACTGCCAACAGGAACAGGGATATTTTCAGCTGTATTGAAGACGGAGAGCTGATGTTCCGTTTTGAGGACCCTCAAAGTCATGATGGAGTCAATCCGGCACACTCTCTTGTGCAGTTCCAGGGAGTCGGTGATTATCTTAATCCGAATTCTGGAATGTATATTCACGTGAATAAGTGGCAGCACTATGCTGTTACTTATGACGGGACCAAGGTTACTATCTATGTGAACGGACAGAAGGCCGGTGACAAAAATATAACTTCTAAAGTAGTCAAGGACGGATATTTCAAATATCTCACATTCGGAGGTATAGGAGGCAATAATGGTGCGTGGGCCCCTGGTGACAGGTGGTGGTACGGATGTAATATTATGGTTACAGAGTGCCGTATCTGGTCCGTTGCCAGGACTGCAGACCAGATCAGCAAGAATATCCTTAATGTGGTGCCTGACACTCAGGGGCTTGAAGGATACTGGAAGGTGTCCAAAGCTACTTATGATGAGGTGACAAAAGAATTTGCTGACCTTACCGGAAAGGGACATCCGATGACTACAAACAAGAGCTTCGTGTGGAATGAGAACATTTCTACCGAGGATACGTCTTCACCTTGGAAATAGGTCTCTGTGACTGTTCGGCATTTTGCCGACGATAAATGAAAGGTTGGGGTTGACTAAAAGTATCAGTCAACCCCAATCTTTTTATTTTTATATATCATTTGTTTATCTTTATTTTTGCACTGCATTTACGTTAACTTTGGCTTTTTATATAAAACTGATATGTCCAGTAGCTCAAAATCTCTTTTTCGCACCGTTTCAGGTGTGCTCTCAGTTGTTGTATGTACTGCTTTTTTATCTTGTGGCAATGGAAGGGATCCCCTTCCTCTTGACCGGTGGAAAGATGGCTCTCAAGTCTTGAATGCCTCTTCTCTTGATGTGACAGCAGGGAAGATTTTACAGTCCGATGGGGATTATGTCAATTTTCGTCTGACGGGCGAAGCCTTGACTCGGGCCGGTGGAGAGGCGGAACTATGCTTCCATACACAGGACGGATCGTCGGGATATGCAGTCGTTTTCCACAATGGTGCCATTGACGGATCACGAAAGACAGGGTCTTTAGCTTCCGTGCGCAACCTCTACAGGTCGCTGGCCGTGGACAACGAGTGGTTCCCTTTTGAAGTGATCGTTAGGGGAAAGAATATAGTAGTGAGCGTATGCGGAACGGAAGTGGTGTGCTATACGGAGCCGGAACATCCGTTCCGCACAGCGGAGCATAGCCGTCAAAGGCTGGGAAGAGGAACTTTCGTGTTGCGCGGTATTTCTGGAGAGGCATTGTTCCGCAATCTGGCTGTGGAGCGTCTGGGCGCATCAGCCCGCAATGAGACTGATACTCTGCTTCCTGCAGACGAGCAGTCGGATTACATTATCAGGCTCCAGCAGCGTGATTTTCCTGTGATAGACTATCATGTGCATCTCAAAGGAGGGCTGACCAAAGAGCAGGCGCATGCCTTGTCAATGAACTATGGCATCAATTACGGAGTGGCTCCAAATGCCGGTGAAGGTGGTGTGGGACGTATGTTAGCCAATGACGAAGAGACTTATGCCTATTTTGATGAAGTTAAGGATATGCCGTTTTTGCGCGGTGTGCAGGGGGAGGGGCGTAAATGGACAGCTACTTTCTCGCAAGATGCTCTGGGCGTTTTTGATTATCTGTTCACGGACGCTATGACCATCATTGACCATAAAGGCCGCAATTCCCGCATCTATCGCCCGGAGGAAGTCTTCTATGACGGAATAGACAAAGAACAGTATATGGATCATCTGGTAGAACAGACGGTCAAGATTCTTTCCAACGAGCCTGCCGACATCTATGCAAACCCTACTTTCCTGCCGGACGATATGCAGGCCGGCTACGATAATTACTGGACAGACCGGCGCATCGACCGGATATTGGATGTTATGCGGCGGCACGGCATTGCCTTGGAGATAAACGCAAGGTATCGTATCCCAAGTTTTGAAATCATCCGTAAGGCGAAAGCCCGGGGGATAAAGTTCACTTTCGGAACCAACAATGTTGACGCTGATTTCGGCCGTTTGGAGTATTGCGCAGAGGCGGTTCAGGCTTGTGGGCTGACTGTTGAAGACCTCTGGTTTCCTTCTATGAGCGTCCGGCGTTCGCGTCCAGTCGTGATCTACAACCGGTTCGACTGATTGGTTTGTTGATAGGTTGACTGAATGAATGGTTGGTTGATTGGTTGATTGATTGGTTGGTTGGCTGATTGACTGAATGACTGATTGATTGATTGCCGGGCTGACATAACACAGTTGCAGACTTTATCCCTCTGACTTTTCATTACATATTCCGTAGCAGTACTCGGTTTGCGAATATAACAACTTGTAAATCAATTTATAAAACTTTGTCTCTTGATTTCGGACAACATAGTGACAACAAATTTTCGTCAATTCCTGTCAAAGTCGATCTTTGAGGCTCATTTTCCCACGCAAAATCGGTCAGTCACGTGTCACCCCACGGTATGACAGACAGGACTCACCTTGACAGGCAGAGCCCAGCATAACCGGGCAAGTGGGTCTCTGTAATTTAATGAGCCTCAATATGTTATGAAACAGTATGCCTTATATGAACCATACTGTTTTGCAACCAACTGACAGACAGTGTGTTGCAGAGACCCTCCTGTTCCATACTACCAGTTGCCACCTTCAGTCCATTTATGCTGATTGTCAATTATTTGCGACTTAAGGTGGTCCCCGATTTTCTCCACCTTAAGTTGTCAGCCTTAATCAGGCTGCGTATATTCTGGATTTGTCACTGAATGGCATAACTGGCAGGAGGGTCTCTGCAATCCAATGAGACTCAACAAATTACAAAACAGTATATCTTATATGGGCGATAC
>Ga0073906_1003815_pt1 | contig 16259 bp, 12 predicted proteins | sample Inofromicrocosms_FD_65485 | JGI IMG/M metagenome (GOLD analysis project Ga0073906, IMG submission 65485) | Mouse cecum microbial communities from Vienna, Austria - Inoculum for glucosamine and mucus D2O microcosms | ecosystem: Host-associated > Mammals > Digestive system > Large intestine >... | reverse complement strand
CGCCGTCCGCGCCGAACCCCACCACCTGCCCCGCGCTGCCGCGCAGCTTGGGCTGCTTGTTGGGGATATCGTTCAGAAGAGCCTGGAACTGCGCCTCCGTGCCGGTGTACCCGCCGTCTACCGCATACTGGTAGGCGGTCTTGCCGGTGGGCCCCTGGGGCCCGTCCTTGCCGGGAGCGCCGTCTTTCCCATCCGCCCCGTTCGCACCCGTTTCGCCTTTCGCGCCCGGCGCACCCTTCAAGTTTTTGAACGCAAAGTTGAAGACTTTAGCGGTATCCGGTCCACTAGCCGTCACCGTGATGCTGGGCACACCGGTATTGTCATCCACTGTGGCGGTGACGTCCCCAAAGCCTGCTGCGGCTCCGTCACTGCCCTTGTCCCCGGGAGGCCCGGCTTTGCCCTCCGGACCAACGAGGCGTCCCAGGCTTCGCCACTGTTGTCTGCCAACATCCCAGAAGTAGATCTCATTCTCCTCTGCCGTCCCCACGGCATACGCCTTTCCGGGTGTCCCGACCGGATGAGCCGCTTCCAGCTCTGCCACGGTCCCATACATGCCAATGACCTGCAGGCCGGGCTCGCCCTGGAGGCCAACGGGTCCTGTCGCGCCGTTATGCACCGTAAAGGTATAGGCGCTTCCATCTGTGCAGAGGACGGTGTAGGTGTCCGCAGTCCCGGGGCTGTGGTCTCCGGATGTAAGGGTGATGGACTGAATACCCACCCCGGTAAAACCGGACAGGTCAGCAAGGAAATTCCAGTCCGTTCCATCGAAGATGTAGATCGCCGCGTTGGCAGGGTCCTCCACTGTGGAAGAGATGATCGCCGTGGTCATCTCCTCCACATTTTCCTTGTCCGCGTTCATCTCCGCAACGGAGGCATAGACCTTGTCAAAATTGAGGACAGAGCGCTTCCCGGTGTTCACGTATTTTTGCTGGTCCGCGTTCCATGTCCACCAGTACCCGGCTTGGATAATGGGCGGTTTTCCGGAGTACTGCCGGGCGGCCTGGGCACTGCCTGCCGCCGCCGTGGCGCTGTCTTCCGCGTCTTTCGCGCTGCCCGCCGCCTCACCTGCGGACTGTGCCGCCGCCACCTTGCTGACCTGTGCGCTGTTCGCGCTGTCTGCGGCGTCTTGTGCGCTTCCTGCGGCGCTGGAGGCGCTGTCCGCAGCGTTTTCCTCTGATGTCTGGGCGGCGGCGGCGCTTCCGGAGGCGGATAAAGCGCTCCCCGCGGCGTCTGTGGCGCTCCCAGCCGCGCTGCCGGCGCTCTCCGACGCATCTGCCGCGTTCCCGGCCGCAGCTTCCGCGCTCTTAGCCGCTTCTGCCGCAGACATCTGGGCGGAGGACGCCGAACCGGCGGCGCTGAAGGCGGACTGCGCCGCCGCATCCGCAGATTCCTTCGCGCCTTCCACGTAGATGGACACGGCGGCTTTTGCGTACTTCTTCCACTGGGCCCCGGTCATCTTCCGGGCCTCCCCCTGCTGCTCCACGGGGAGGAGGGTATCGTCATACAGGTCCGCAATGCCGGGGAGGCCCCCGATTGCCGCCTCCTTGACGGCGGGCAGGCCGCCGGTGGTCTTATCAGCCATTGCTGCCCTCCTTCTTTTCCTGCCGTTCCAGGCTCTTGTATAGCTCCCAGACAGCGCTCCTATCCTCCGCAAGCCTGTACGCCGCCCGCAGGTGCTCCCGCACCGCCGCTATCACGTCCACAGTGTCACCGCTCACCGCTAGGGCGGAGATCAGCTTGAAGGCCGCGTCCAGCTCCGTTTTCAGGTCCTTTTTCTTCTCGCTCATTGGGCTGTCCCCCTTTCCAGTTTGGCCACCCGGGCCTTGAGTTTTTGTATCTGGTAGATGCACATGGGGATGAACTCCTCATACCGCAGCATATAATCCAGTTCCCCCGCGATCTCATTGCCCTTTTCATCCCGCCGGGGACTGCGGATGAACCCGGCAAAGTCCATATCCGTGAGGCCCGCCGCCTCCAGCTCCTCTTCGATGTCCTGGGATACCATGCCCAAATGCGTCCTGCCGGACTGTCCGTCAACAAATCGGAAACTGGCAGGCCGCAGGGTGTCAAAGAAGGCCTCGTAGCGGTCCAGGTCGTAGTTGAGCGCTTCCTTTTTCGTACGGTCAGATGTGACCATCGGAGGCGATTGCAGGCAGATGACATTCCACCGGAAGTTGCTGAAGCCGATATTATACATGCCGTCCTGCATGGGCATAAGGTGCCCTACCACTTTGATCGTACCGTCAGGAGCAAGGGCAAGCCCGGATTGCGATATGCCGCCGGTGTTAAACAGGTTGAGCATACCGTCGCGGTGCGTTGTTTGCAGGCTTAACGCATCACTTTCGATCGTCAGTGCCCCACGCCTGTCCCCGGTGGCTCCGTTCATATTGATGGTCATTGTCGCGGCGGTCTCACCGGTCTGGGACAGCACATTCACCGTCCCGCCCTGGATGATGCTGGCCACCACCGTGCCCGTCATGATCTTTCTGCCGTCGATATACGACGAGCCGGGATAGACCCAGCCGTTGACCGCGCTCTGGGCGGCAGAAGCGCCAGACAGGGCATTGGAGGCGTTTGTGAGGGCCGCGGAGGCGTTGGAGGCGGCGCTGTTGATAGAACCCTGTGTGCGGGTGTCCAGGTCTGTAAATTGGATAGCGCCGGTCAGGTTCAGCTTATCCGCACTGATGGAGTTGGCCTTGATCGTACTGGTGTCGATGGAGGAGCCTTTGATCCGGGTGGTCCCGCTGGAATCCGTCACGGTAAAGCCGTTGACCAGGTCCAGAGCGGCCTCCACAGAATCCTCCGTCCCTGCTACCCGCAGGGTGATCTTCTCCAGCTCCACAGAGAACGCGGAAGACAGGCTTCCTGCCGTGTCCTCCACCAGCAGTGTGATCTCCTCCGCCGTCTTCTTGATGCTGGAGCGGACCTGGGTGATTTTCAGGTTGAACTCCTTGGTGAGGAAGCCGCCGGTGGGGTACTCGTCCTCCAGCTCCGCCTTCCCGGGGGCAGTGATGCTACAGTAGCCGCTGCCGTCCTCGCTGATACGGGCGAGGACTGAGTACATCCCCCCGACGGTCACGCCGTCCCCCAGCTCCGCTGCCGGGTCCAGGGCCGCGTCTGTGGCGGAAAACATCCGGTACTGGTAGCCCTGCGCCTGGGCAAGGATGGCCTCCGCCATTGCCTGTGTGGCGTGGGGACAGTTCGCCGTCAGCTCCGCGCCGGTGCCGTCCCCGGCGGTGACGGCATTCTCGCCGTCCAATAGCAGCGTCACCCGGGAGATACCGGGCCGCAGGCCGTTGTCCTCCAGGCCCGTCAGGTCCAGACCGATAAAATGCTTGTCAGACAAGGAGCCTCACCCCTCCCAATGTAATGGCGTCACCGTGCTCCGTGACCAGGTAGCTGGTTTCCGGCGGCGCGGAGATCAGCGGGACCAGCCACAGTTTCCCCTCATCGCTCATGATGAAGTTGCCCCCGTGGGCGGCGGCGATCCACTGGAGGTGCTGCCGGATGCTGTAGTACTCCCCCGTCTCGCTGTCCGGGTCGCTGGACGGATACCCGATCTTGTAGGCGGGGTTGAGCTGGGTGCGGGGGTCCAATTTCGTGCCCATGATGCGCATAAACTCCGCTACTGCATCCGGCATGGCCATGGGAAAGATCAGGTCCTGACGCGGCTCCCAGGGACGCTCCGCCTTGCGCATGTCGTCGTATGCCTCAACGGTCCAATACCCGTCCTCCTCGCTGCGGCGGTTGGCATAGAAGACGCCCTTGGGAAGCCACTCACTGACCCTCTCCCTGTTCCGCAGGCGGATGTACCGCTTGATGCAGGCCCCTTTTGGGATGCTCTCAGCAAAGAGGGAGATGGTCAGTGTTGCCATAGCGGCGTTGCCGATGCCAAAGGTATCGTACAGACCGTGGTCCACCTTGTGGCTTATCTCCGCCTCCGGACCGTAGATCGTGCCCGACACGTCGAATTGATACTCCCGTGTGGTGCCGCGCTCCCTCCAGAGGGCTTTCCATAGCCGCCCTCATCGCGGGGGCGGACAATTGCCGGGGTGAGGATGCCGTACTCCTTCACGCTCTCCACCGCCTCCTTCATGGAATCATCATCCCGCACCTGAAACGGGTGGTTGGGAAACGGGTGCAGTTCCGACAGCGCAATCTCCACCACCTTTTCCCGCCCCGCGTCCTGGCGGCTTTCCTCCGTGGAAAACAGGTCATCTACCGAGGCCAGCTTTACTTTTTTCGCGCTGCTTTTCAAGTTTCAACACCTCCCTTGTCAGATTTTGGTACGCCTCCGCCACCTTGCCGCCGGGGTCATGGGCAAAGATGCTCTTACCCTCCGCGCTGATCTCCTTTGCCCGGACGGAGTGGGGAATCTCGCTGGAAAACACCTTGATTTTTCCGCCGTAGGTCTCCCGCAGCAGGGCGCTGATGTCCCTGGCAAAGTTCGTCCGGCTGTCCACCATAGTCAGGAGGATGCCGTCGATCTGGAGTTTGGGATTGATCTGCCGCCGCACCTTGCTGACCGTGGACAGTAACTGCTCAAGACCTTTAGCCGGAAGGTATTCCGCCTGGACGGGTATCAGTAGGCGGTTGGCAGCGGCGAGGGCGTTGACCGTCAGCATCCCCAAGGACGGCTGGCAGTCAATGAGGATATGGGTATACTGCCGTTTCACCGTGTCCAGGTATTGCCGCAAAATGGTTTCCCGGCTCATGGCGTTCACCAGGGATACCTCCATGCCCGACAGCGCGATGTTGGAGGGCATGAGGTCGATCCCCTCCGGGTGGTGCAGGATGCCCTCGCCGGGGGCAATGGGCTGGTCCGTCAGGACCTTCCCCATCATGTCGGAGAGTGTGACGGGCAGCTGGTCCGGCTGGTGGTGGCCCAGGCTGATGGAAAGCGATGCCTGGGGGTCCGCGTCCACAACCAGGACCTTCTTTCCCGCTTGAGCCAGCCCTACGCCCAAGTTGGCACAGGTGGTTGACTTCCCAACGCCGCCCTTCTGGTTGACTACCGCCATAATCTGTGCGTTCATGGTCCGTCCTCCTTACTCTTTGATAGCCTCTCGGAATCTCTATCCCTTGAAAACACAGGGGATAGAGATTCGTTTTTCACAAAATCACCCACAAATTTTTCAGAAAAAGGCTTGACAAAGGGGCAAAAATGTGCGGCGCTTCGCGCCCTTGTTTCAAAGGTAACTTGCATTTGAAACAGGGGTGATGATTGTGTATCCTACCTATCCCGGCGGCCATGCGGCCTACCGGAACTTTGTTGTTGAGCAGCTCCGTAAACACTACCCGGAAGCGAACAGTTTGCCGGATCGCGTTCTGAAAATTGCGGAGCGTTTTTGGAACAAGGATCTCACCGGCGTTGATACGCTTATGAGGGACTGCTACTCAAAGTTTGGCCCCCGGCCCAGACCTGCGTCCTGTATGCTGCGCTCCTATCTGCTGTCCATCGCAGTGAATCATCCAGCCATTACAGAGTGGGTGGAGCAGCTGCGGCTTGTTCCGGCCTACGCAATCATCAGCGGATTTGAACCCGGCGATACGCCCGGCGTTGGAACCTTTTACGATTTCTTTTCCCGGCTCTGGCAGTTCAACGAGGACAACCTTTCCCCCCACGAGCATCCGCCAAAATCCAAGGTGAAAAAGCCAGAGAAGAAGGGAGAAAAGGCCGTTTCTGTGGAGAAACTCACGGTTGACCAGCTGTTGTCCCAGCTCCAGACGGAGCCTCCTTCTCAGGAGCAGCCCTTCTCCCTCCTCTTCAAGGCCTTTGAGAAGCTGTTCCTGGAGGAATCTGTACAAAGGGGCCTCATTGACCCTGGGGCGCTGGCCCTTTCCGGCGACGGTACGCCCGTTGTTACCTCCGCACAACAGCGAAAGCATCGGCTGTGCAATTGCAGAGAATTGGGAATCACCGACTGTGAATGCGACCGGTATTACTCCCAGCCCGACTGCGATATTGGATGGGATTCTCATAGAGGCTGCTTCTACCACGGTTACGACCTCTATTTGCTTACCGCGTCTGATTCTGTGAATGATCTGCCGCTTTTTCCTCTGCTCAATCCTGCTTCCCGCCACGATTCTCTGGGATTCCTCCAATGCTTCTTCACCATGAAGTCCTTTTTACCAGACCTCCAGATTTCCAAGCTCCTTCTGGACTCCGCTCACGACGCTATGCCGCTTTACGAGTATTGCCGTAAGGAGGGCATCACGCCGTTCATTGACCTCAACGACAAACGTGGAACCAAGCTCAAATATAAAGACGATTTCTCCATCGGCCCTGACGGCGTTCCGATCTGCCGCGCCGGTCTCAAGATGCGCCATGACGGCATTGAATACGCCAAATACCGGGCCAAGTACCGCTGCCCTCTTATGAACCGCACCTCCCGCCTCTGCTCTTGCGCCGAGCCGTGCTCTGATTCCAAATTTGGAAGGACGGTCCATCTTGTCCGGAAAGATAACCCCAGACTGATCAACATCCCGCCACGTGATTCTGAGCAGTGGAAAAACGAATACAAGGCCCGCACATCTTCCGAACGCTGCAACAAGCGCTTGAAAGAGGATCTTCATTTGGAAGACGGTCATCATCGCTCCACCAAAATGTGGTACTGCCGCCTCTATGTGTCCATGATGCTCCTCCATCTCTTTGCCTGGGAACAGCCACAGGTCACCGGTTTTGCGGCTATCCTCTGGTAACGTCTGAAACTGCATATTTCAAAAAAGATGCACTTGCCTGCGTCTGGGTTATTGCGCCCGTTTTCGACAATCACGCTCCTCCCTGCGTGTGCTCCAGGCCCTGCGGCGGACCGCTGCCTCTTCTACTCGAGTATCCGAGAGACTATTTTGAAGCGGTAGGCCAGCTTCCGGCCTCCGCGCTGGCAGTTGTACTTCTTCCACAGGACGCGGGCGTACCGCAGGGCGGCGCGGTTGGTGCTGAAATCCGTCTTGCCCCGCCGGACCACTTCCTCCGGGTCAATGGCGGACAGCCGCTTGATGGCGGTCCGGTCCACCAGCTCCGTCTCATAGGTCTTGACGAACAGGGCCATGCCGGAGAGGAAGCCGCCCTTGAGGGAGCTGGGCGCGCCCTGCCACGCTCCAGCCAGCAGACGCAGCATCCGGTCAAAGGCATCCTGTCCCAGCAGGCGGTAGGCGCTGAGGACGGCGCGGGCCGCTCTGATCTCATACTCGCCGGGAATGTCCTTGTCCAGCGTCCACTTGAAGCCGTTGACCTCCATGAGGCGCAGGATCGCGGAAATTTCCTCATCCGTTCCGGCCTCCTTCAGCGCGGTAATGGACTGGGCCAGCGTCAGGCGGCTCTTGGCCTGGTCCAGCTTCCAGCACAGCTCCGCTTCCTCCGCGTAGCTCAGACCGTAGTGCATCCGGCAGGGGACCATGAGGTCCTTGTCCCCGTTCATCCGGCGCAGGGCGGCAACCCGATTCTGACCGTCCACCAGATAGAGCTTCCCGTCCCGGCGGCTGACCGTCACGGGGTCCGCCAGCCGGTCATCCCACTCCCGCACCAGCTTGTTCACCTTCCAGTCCTTCACGGGCCGCTGGTAGGGCATACCCGACAGCAGATTGCCGGTGTAGACCGTGCTGAGCTTCTGAGGGTCATACTGCTGGGTCTTTTCCATTTCACTCATTCTCAATCTTCCCTTCTATTAAGATGTAAAGTTGATCTGCGGCATTTCGGATGGTGTCCATCTGCTGCCGGAGATACCGAAGCTGGACCGGCGACAGCGCCGGGAAAACGGGGGCATAGTATTCATCCGCGTAGCAGCTGATCTCACTCTGGAAGCGTTTGACAAACTCGGTAATCGCGGCGAGAAATATATCCGGGGTACAGCTGCAATCCTTGTCCATGTTTTTGAGGTCCTGGACGCTCTCCTGGATGGTGGCGAAGCTCTTGCCGCCCAGCTGGAAGGGCGGCGGTTCCGGGGGCGTGTCCTGGGGAGGCGGCGGTAAAGTGTCTTCCTGGGGAGGCGTGACCGGCTTTGCGCGGGCTGGCGCTGACCGCTTTGGTTTCTTACCTTCCGTCATGACAGACCGCAGGGCCTCCGTATCCAGCCCGCCCGACCGGCTGATCTTCTTGAGCTGCTGTGCCTGGACGAGCGAGGGAGTTGAATGGCCTTTGGCGATAGCGTCCGTCACCATCTGCTGTTCCTCCGGTTTCAGATAAGACAATTCCACGGCGGGGGTGACGGCGATCTCCTTGTCATCCACCATCTGCTGAAGCTGGGGGGACAGAGCGGTGAGGCGGATATACCGTTGCACCTGGGTTTTGCTTTCCCCGGATTCATCCGCGATGATCTCCACACTCTTTTTCCCGCTCAACTTGTGACCAACTTGGTCACAAGTTCGGTCCGTTCGTGCGCCCTGCCGCTTGATGGCCTCCAGCTTCATTTTGTACGCTTGGGCCTTTTCGCTGGGCAGAACGTCCTCCCGCTGGATATTGCTGTCTACCATTAAAATAGTAGCCATATCGCTGTCCAGCTCTCGGACAATAGCTGGAAGAGTATCCAGCCCTGCCAGTTCACAGGCGTGTTTGCGCCGGTGGCCCGCCACGATCTCATAGCCGCCCTCATCGCGGGGGCGGACAATGGCAGGGGTGAGGATGCCATACTCCATGATGCTCTCCGTCATCTCGGACATGGCATCATCGTCCCGCACCTTGAAGGGGTGGTTCGGAAAAGGGTGCAGCTCCGATAGCGGGATATAGGTCACGGCTTCGCCCTCCAGAATGGTTGTTTTCTCGCGGCTGTTCAATATGCGTCACCTCTTATCTGGTTCAGGGTATAAAAAAGGGAGAACACTGCCTTTGCGGTGTCCTCCTTTTTGGTGTGAACGAAAAATGTTATAGAGGGGGTGTCTGATTTTCTCAGTGTTTGCAATGGTCTCAACGGTTGCGCATATATGATTGCCCCCGTTGGGCCGGTGGCACCCGCGGCTCCAGGGGCTCCGGCGGGGCCTGCGGGGCCGCCTGCGGGGCCGGCAGGGCCCTGGGGGCCGGTGGGACCGGTGGGGCCTGTGGGGCCCTGCATGGGGGAGGCGTCCAGCGCGCCCTGCATCTTCCCTTTCAGGAAGATCTGGTTCTGGACGGCGGTCTCCAGCAGGCCGCGGACGCTCTCATTGGCGCTCAGCACGTCTTTCACGGTGGCGGCAGGACCGCTCAGACCGGGCAGGGTCCCAAGGATATACTGCATCTTCTCGCCCTCGGCGTTGAGGATATGGCTCAGGCCAAGCTCCTCCATGGCGATGGAAGAAAGGATCTGATTGACCGCATCCTCCCGCTGGATGGGCGGGTTAACGTTGGGAAAACTGGGCAGAGACATAATTGAGAATCTCCTTTCAGATTGGGGGGGCGCTGCGGGAGCGGGATGCTCTCCAACGCCGTGCCCGAGATACTCTATGCGCCAGCCCGCCAACAGGTTCCGACAAGAACCGAAGGGACGCTTTTGTCATAGTCTGAAATACGGCATCGCATTGTAATATCCATTGGATGAAATTTCCAGCCGCTCCCCGGCGTTAAATCTTGCCATCGGACGGTGGATATGATATACTAAAATGGGATAGTAACAGCAGACGGGTAAAGCCCGCCCCCGAAACAGTGCGGAATGCGGAAGCGGAACGCCTTCGGGGCGAATGAAAAAGGAGAAAATTCATCTATGAAAAAAACTTTAAGACTGATAGCAGCCTTATTGGCGGTCTGCGTGCTCGCCGCGGCGTCCCCACCGGTGGGGATTGCGGCGGGAGAAGCAAGCGACTATTTTGACTTGAGAGCCGCTGTCGAAGCTGCTCAGTCGGGAGATACGATTACACTGCAAAAGGATGCTATGGTCAATGTCGAGAGCGGGGCTCCCCCGTGGATAATTTCAAAAAATATAGCGATTGAAGGAAACGGCCACTCCGTTCTTGTCCGGGCGGTTGGAATTTTGCTGGACGCGGATGTGACGTTTCAAAACATGGAATTGTCCCTTGAAGCCGCCGACGGACGCAACGCAATCATTGCCAATGGGCATCATCTGACACTGGATCGTGTAACAGCAGGGGATTTCTCCATCAACGTCTTCTGCGGCTCTTTTCAACCGGCATCTGGGGACAGTTTTTCAGTGCCTGCTCCCGGCAGTGCGGGAAGGGTAACAATTAAGGGAAGTACCAAGCTTCAAGGATCAAATAACACCTTGGGCCCCGCCAATATCTATGCGGGCAGCCTGAGTATAGGCGTCATTGGCGAAAATGCCGGACCAGATGGCGACGGACCGGCAACCACATTTTCCGGCGATGCTGCTATCAACATTGAAGGAAGCGCCGGGCCCGACTCTTTGGGAGCGATTTACGCTGGCGGCGGCCAAAGCCGAACAGCCCAAGGTCAGACTACCGGAAAAGTGACAAGCCCGGACCCGGATAAATATAGAGTCAACGGCACCGTCACCATCACCGGAACGAACGCCCTCCCTGATGTGGACGGCGCTGGCTCTACCAGGACAAACGTGGTATACAGAGGCGACGGCAATCAGGCTTCACAGAGCCTCCAGAATATTTCCAGACTGTCGGTGGAGACGGGCCACCTGCAGCTAAAAAGCGGGACCGGTTTTCGAGATGAGCGGTCCCTTTCCGTCTCTTCCGGCGCGAAGCTGGACCTTACACAGCTTGGCGGGCAAAGCCTGGAGGTGGGAAGTTTTAACAGCAACGGTTACCTGTTCCTGGGGGTGGATCAGACCTGGAGCACCAACAGCACGGTATCAGGGACGACCACGGTTGTGATTGGCGCCATGCGTCCAAGCGGCGACATCTTTGTGTCGAGCGGCACGCCTAAGCCGGGACATCCCTATATTCAGGCGCCAAATTCCAAAGACGGCGGCTTCGTACTGCTGCCTCCTGCGGGTAGCGCTGATATGACGCTGGTTCGGGACAGCGGCGGCAATTGGACGGCATCAGGCGGGACCTCCGGGGATAGTGTAAATCGTGTGACGAGTTTTCAAATTGTACCGGAACAGGCTTCCATAACTATGGCGGAGGATGCCGAGATCGAAATGGAGGCGACCTTTGAAACCATAAATTTGCCAACGCTCGATTTTATTCCACTGACAATCAATGTGAATAATGGGACGGATCTTGTTGCAGTAGAGGACCAAGAAACTGGTTACTATACTTACAAATATCAAGGTGGCATGCTGGAAATGACGGTTGTGGATAGCGCTTTGCGTATTACTCCAGACCGTCAATATTCAGCTGATACCTACAGGATTCAAGTCACTATTCCTGCCAAGTATAACGGAGCGGGGCAGACGCTTACGGATTCAGTCATGCTGACCGTCACAGACGGCGGCACGCCGCCGGACCCCAGCATCACCCCCATCCCCGTCCCCACGGCAAACCCTGACCTGAAATGGACAGGAGCGGAGCAGACCGGCGTGAACGAGGGAACGGGTTACACCCTCTCTGGACATAAGGGAACCGATGTTGGCAATTATACAGCCACCGCCACGCTGGAACCCAACTACCAGTGGAACGATGGCACAACTACCCCCAAGACCATCGCCTGGAGCATCGCCAAGGCCGGCGGGCCCGCCGCCCCTGCGGGACTGGCCGGAGCTGCGCCTTCCACCGCCGGCGGCTCGAACGGAAAGATCACCGGCACGACCAACGAGATGGAGTACGCATCAAACGCGGAGTTCACTGGCGCGCAGACCTGCGGCGAACCGGCGACCACCGGCCTTCCCGCTGGGACCTACTATGTGCGCATGAAGGGAACAGATACTCGTGAACCGGGCGATTATGCCACCATCACCGTCCCGGCCCCCGGCGCGCCCGTATTGCAGTCCATCTCCGTCAACAGCACCGCCCATAAAACCGAATACCGTGTGGGCGACCCTCTGGACGTGACTGGCCTGACCATTGAGGCCGTGTATTCCGACGGCAATCGCCGGACAGTCCCGGTCACGGCGGACATGGTCAGCGGTTTTGACTCCTCCAGCGCGGCGGAAGGCCAGATCCTCACCATCCGCTACGAGGGCCAGACCGCGGCGTATCCTGTCAACATCACCGCCGGTCAGCAGCCCGGTGAACCGGTACACCAAGTGACCGTCAGCAATACCGGCAGCGGCGGGACCGCCGCCGGGGTCTACGCGTATCAGGAGGGGGCCGACGTCACCGTCCGCGCGGGCAGGAAGGACGGCTTTACCTTCTCGGCCTGGGACGCGGAGGGGATGACCCTCGCCGGCCGCAATTCCCCGGACGTGCGCTTCAAGATGCCCGCCGGAGACGTGACACTTAACGCCGTCTGGACACCCGCCGCCAGTACGCCGGGCCACACCCATGTCTGGGACCCGGCCTGGAAATACGATGCCGCCTGCCACTGGCATGACTGCACCGCCTCCGGCTGCATGATCACGGACAACAGCCAAAAGAGCGGCTACGCCGCCCATACCGCTGGGGACTGGGTGGTGGACCGGCCCGCCACCTCCACCCAGAGCGGCATCCGCCACAGGTCCTGCACGGTCTGCGGCTTTGAACTGGACCGGGAGTCCATCCCCGCCACCGGCGGCGGCTCCTTCCCCGGCGGGGACTCCTCTTCCGGCGGAGACTCTTCCTCCAGCGGGGACTCCTCTTCCGGCGGAGACTCTTCCTCCAGCGGGGACGCCTCTCCCGGCAGTTCTTCCAGCGGCAGCACTACTTCCGTGAAAAATCCTGACGGCTCCACTACCTCCACCACCGTCAACAAGACCACCGGCACGGTGACGGAGACCACGCGGCGGCCCGACGGCTCCAAGACCGTGGTGGAAACCCAAAAGGACGGCACCGTTACCACCACCGGTACCGCGAAGGACGGCTCCACCGTAAAGACCGTGACGCGGCCTAACGGTACGACCGAAACCACCGTCCAACAGGCCGGCGGCCTCACCGCCACCGTTCGGGAAAGCCGGGACAGCACCGAGGCCGCTGTCCAGATCCCCTCCGGGGCGGCAGAGAAGCATCCGGGCGGCGTAGCCATCCCCATCCCGGCGCTGTCCGGGGAGAACGCCTCCATCACCGTCCACACCGGCACCGCCCGGCCGGTACGGGTCAAAATCCCCGTTTCTGGAAATGACGCCACCACCGTGGCCTGCCTCGTCAACAGCGACGGCTCGGAGACCATCCTCAAAACTGCGCTCCTCACCGGGGGGCAGATGACCGTCAGCCTCCCCGACGGCGCTACGGTGCGCATTCGGGACAATCAGAAGACGTTCCACGATGTCAGCGGCCACTGGGCCCGGAACGCTATCGACTTTGCCGCCGCCCGGGAGCTGTTCGCCGGGAAGACCCCCGACACCTTCGCACCCGACGACACCATGTCCCGCGCCATGCTGGCGGCGGTGCTCGCCCGGCTGGACGGCGTGGACACCAGCGGCGGGGACGCCTATCAGCAGGGTATGGCCTGGGCGGCGGCCCAGGGAATCAGCGACGGCCGGGACCCGGACAGCCATGTGACCCGGGAGCAGTTCGTGACCATGCTGTACCGCTACGCGGGCAGTCCGGCCGCCACGGACCGGGAACTGCATTTCAGCGACGCGGAAGAGATCAGCGGCTATGCCCGGAAGGCAGTCTGCTGGGCGGAGAAGACGGGGATCCTCAGCGGCTTTGAGGATGGCCGCGCGGCTCCTAAGGGCAAAACGACCCGCGCTCAGGCCGCGGCGATGCTGGACAGGTATGTGAGATTTTTGAATCAGCTGTAAGTTTTCCGGCCGGGGCTGGCGGGTTTTGAAGGATCCGCCGGCTCCGGCCGGACGGCGTCTCCTGAAGCGCGGCAATGAGCATTCCGCACAGACAAAAATTGGCGGGCTCCTGTGGAAAATTCTGTGGATAAATTCTGCATTTTGGATGCACGCTCTGCTGCAACTTTTGGCCGTTACACACCTAATGTGTAACGGTCTTTTCGTTACCAAATCAAATTTAAAGGAGAAATATCATGAATCACACCAAAAACTATGACCTGCCCCAGTGGGAACTCAATGACCTCATCCGGATGGAGGACTTCAACCGTGCTATGACCTCCATTGAGAGCGGCTTGGACAGCAATGCCGCCGCCGCCAATGAGGCCAAGGCCGACGCAGCGTCCGCTAAAATCGTCGCCAACACGGCGAAAACTACCGCCGACACCGCGCTGGCCGCAAAGCCCTATGTGGTCGGGTCCTACACCGGCACCGGGGCGGAGATGACCATCAACCTGGGGTTCCGGCCCAGCTTCGTCATCGTCTCGGGTCTCAGGGAGACCATGGCCACCAATTCGACTACCGACTTTGACCGCTACTTCGGTATGAGCGCGGGGAATATCATGACCCACCGGCTGGCGTTCACCAATAGCGGGTTCAAGGTCTTCCCCAGCAACGCGCTCAACTACTATTACCCCGATTATTCCGACAAAGGACGGCGGTACGATTACATCGCGTTCAAGTAAGAGAAAGGCGCTCCCGGGCCGGGAGCGCCTTTCGCCTTGACGGGGCGGAGGGGGCAGGGTATAATAGTTCTATCAACTGAAGAAAGGCAGGTGCACCTATGAGCATCGAGGCGGCATATCAGGAAAACTACACAAGAAGGGAATTGATTGGAGGGGAGGTTGTGATGATGGCTCCCCCCGCGATCAACCATGTCCGCATCACGGGAAGAATCTCGTCCCTCTTTGAAACATTCCTGGAGGGGAAGCCCTGCGTCCCGCTCACAGACGGGGCAACCGTATTCCTGTCCGATACCGAACGCTATATCCCGGATTTTATGGTGGTCTGTGATCCCAATAAAATCCGGGCAAACGGCGTCTATGGCGCACCGGACCTGGTGGTCGAGATTCTTTCGCCAAGTACGGCAAGGAGGGATAAGTGGTATAAAAAGAACGGCTACGAGGCCGCAGGGGTGCCGGAATTCTGGCTGGTGGACCCGGCGAACCGGTCCATCGAGGTCTACCTCCTCCAGAAGGGGCGGTACGTGATGGACAACCTCTATACCCTCTTCTCCCAGGACGACCTGGAGATGATGACCGACAGAGAGCGCGCCGAGGTGGTCACGGAATTCAAATGCCACCTCTTCGATGACCTCATCATCCGGCTGGAGGATGTCTTCTACCGGTTGTTCTGAATGGGGAACCCCCCGGGCCGAAGCCCGGGGGGTTTTTGTTTGGGTTCAGTTGGAAATTTGCTGGGGATCAGCGGGTGACTTCAAGGGTAGCAGGAGCAGGAACAATCTGCTGATTGTTCACATAGACAGTCATTTCATTAGACGTGAGGCCATCAGTTAATCTCACATCGGCCTGCCCAGCGACACCGGTGATGCTTGCATTGGTCTTCCCATTTACGCAGTTGTTCAGGCTCACAGTGTGCTCATTGCCACTGTATCCGGTAGCGACACAGACATAAACGGGTACGCCTTCGCTCGTAAAGGTGCAGTTCGTTGCGGTCACAGACACCTTATGAGTGTTATAGGGGTCAACCGCCAGAGCCGCACCTGTCGCGCCCGAGCCACCAGTCGCAGGACGAGTCTGAGGAGCGACAACAGAATGAGTGTTGACCACTGTCACACCATTCAGATTGAGTGTTCCACCACAAACCTCGATGCCGTTGAGGGCTCCAGTAACAGTACCACCAGTAATGGTGAGGCTGTCGTTTGCGGCAGGCATGTAAATGCCGTCATCGCCGGTGCTGGTGATATTGACATCAGTGAGTTTCACAGTCGCCTTGTTGGTATCATTGCCAAGGGTCTGGAGACCAACGTTAGCAGAAGTGATGGAACCACCCGTGATCTCAACAGTAACACCAGTAGTGTCGCCATTCACAAAGATACCACGACTATCACTCTTCAGCTCAACGTTCTTGAGGATGATCTTGCCGGTGTCAGCGGCGTTGATAGCAGCAGTGGTAACATTCTTGACATCAAGGACACCGCCCTCGATGGTCAGGGTCTTACCGCTCTCAACCTTCAGACCATACCCGGTAGCAGTCTCAGGGGCAATGGTCAGGGTATTGCCGTTCAGGTTGATGGTGGTGTCGGCGTCGATGTTCTGAGTAGCCTTCAGGGAAACAGGCGCAGTCAGAGTGTTGATCTGACCGGACTGGATGTCAGTCTCGGGGGTGATTTCGTTGACCACGGGAGTCTCATTCTCGAAGTAAATCCGAGCATGCTTTCCGGTGTTATCAAGGGCAGTGACTCTAAAGGTAAAGGTGTAAGTCTCACCAGCGGTGGTCGTCTTCTTGATGAGCGTGTTGTCACGGCTGGTGCCCCAATAG
>Ga0073906_1003812_pt1 | contig 16265 bp, 14 predicted proteins | sample Inofromicrocosms_FD_65485 | JGI IMG/M metagenome (GOLD analysis project Ga0073906, IMG submission 65485) | Mouse cecum microbial communities from Vienna, Austria - Inoculum for glucosamine and mucus D2O microcosms | ecosystem: Host-associated > Mammals > Digestive system > Large intestine >... | reverse complement strand
CGAAGCCGCGCAGGCTCCCGGCAGTACCGGCAGCAGCGGCGCAGGGGGCGGTTCCGTCGGAACTGGCAACAACTTCAACACCTATGATAATGCGTCCCAGCAGGATACCACCGCCTCCTATGTGTTGAATAAGAACAGCAAAAAATTCCACTATCCGTCCTGCCGTTCGGTGAAAAAGATCGCCCCCAAAAATTACGCGACGTCGAGCAGTGCACGGGATGTGCTGATTTCCCAGGGCTACAGTCCCTGTAAAATCTGTAATCCATAGGCAAGGCCGCGGATGGGAGCAGGCTGTCGTCCCTTCAAAATTCTTCAGGGAGCGGCAGCCTGCTTTTTGCTCCCCTGTTTCGCTGCCCGGCGCAGGGCGATCGCTGTTCCACAGGCTCCTGCCCAATGGACTCAGGACTTTGCGGCGCAGGGGGAAAAGCGGCGGATGCGCTGGAGCGCCTGCCTGAGCGCCTCCTCGGAGTTGGCGTAGGCGAGGCGCACATAGCCCTCCCCGCAGCTGCCGAAGCTGCTGCCGGGGATGACCACCACATGCTGCTGCTCCAGAAGGCGCTCACAAAATTCCAGCGAGGTCAGGCCGGTCCCCCGAATGTTGGGAAACGCATAGAAGGCCCCGTCCGGCCTCCGGCAGGCAATGCCGGGGATGGCGTTCAGCCCCTCCAGCAGCAAATCCCGTCTGGCCTCATATACCGCCCGCATCTGCCGGACATTCGGCATATGGCGGAACGCATATGCCGCCGCCGCCTGTCCCGCCGCGGGGGCGCAGGAGACCATGTTTTCCTGCAGCACCGTCATTTTTCGGATGATCTCCCTGGGCCCCGCCGCGAAGCCCACACGCCACCCGGTCATGGCGAAGGTCTTGGAGGTGCTGTTGACGATCACGGTGCGCTCCGCCATTTCCGGGATGGCCCCGATGCTGTGGAACCGCGCGCCGCCATAGAGCAGCTCGCAGTAGACCTCGTCGGAGAGCACCAGCAGGTCGTGGCGGCAGGCGATGCTGCCGATCGCCGCCAGCTCCTCCTCCGTCAGAACCATGCCGGTGGGATTGTTGGGCGAGTTGAGGATCAGGAGCTTTGTCCGGTCCGTGATGCGCTGCTCCAGCTCCTCCGGCTGGAGACGAAAATCCCGCTCCTCATATACCGGGACCCGCACCGGAACGCCGCCGGCCAGCCGGATCTGGGCGGCGTAGTTGACCCACTGGGGGTCCTGGATCAGCACCTCGCTGCCGGGGTCCACCAGGCATTGCAGCGCGGCAAAAACCGCCCCCATGCCGCCGCAGGTGATGATGATCTCCTCCGCCGGGTCCCGCCGGACCCCGTACCGCGCCAGATAGTCCGCCGCCGCCTCACGGGCCTCCGGCAGGCCCGCGTTGGGGGTATAATGGGTATATCCATCCCGCAGCGCCCTCTCCGCCGCCTCGATGATTTCCGGCGGCGTCGGGAAGTCCGGCTCGCCGATCCCCAGATGGATCGCGTCCGGATACTGGGCCGCCTTGTCAAAAAACGCCCGGATACCGCCCTGGGTCATTTCCGCCGCCCGTTTGCTCAGTCTCTGCTTCATGTCCGATCCTCCATCCGTTTTTTCGCAATTTTCGTTTGTACCGATGAGAAACACCCGCCACTTCCTGTTCCGCAGCGCAAGTGGCCGCAGAAAGGAGCGCAGCATGATTCACGCCGCCCTGATTGGGGCAGGTTATATTGCCCAAAACCACATTGACGCCTTTGCCCGTCTCCCCAACGCGCAGATTTCCGCGCTGATCTGCCGCACACGGGAGCGGGGGGAGGAGACCGCCCGCAGAATCGGTCCCCACTGCCGCTGGTATCCGTCGCTGGAGGCCGCCCGGGCCGGAGGGCCCCTGCAGGCGGCGGATATCTGTACCCCCAGCGATCTGCATGAACCGCTTGTCCTGGAGGCGGCCCGCGCCGGCTGCCACGTCCTGTGCGAAAAGCCCGCCGCCCTCACCCTGGCGTCCTTTGAGCGCATGGACGCCGCCTGTGCCTCCAACGGCGTCCGCTGGATGACCGGGCAGGTCCTCCGCTGGTGGCCGGAGTACCGCGCCGCCGCCGATTGGATCCGCCAGGGCCGGCTGGGGGCGCTCCATATGGTCAGCCTGAAGCGGCTGGCCCGGCATCCCGCCTGGTCTGACTGGCACCGGGACCCGGCCCGCTCCGGCGGCGCGCTGTTCGACCTGGCCATCCATGACTACGACTATTTGTACAGCCTCTTCGGCCTCCCCCGCCAGGTCTGCGCCGCCGGCTGGAAAAGCCCCTCCGGCTGCTGGAATCACATCGCCGCGGTCTTCACCTGGGACAGCGGCGTCCGCGCCGTCTGCGAGACCTCCATGGAGATGACCGGCCCCTTCCCCTTTTCGGTGGAGTGCCGGGCCAGCGGGGATAGAGGCACCCTGGCATATACATCCGGCTCCGGTCAGAATCTCCATGATTTTGCCGCCGCCGCCCCGCTCCTCTGGTATCCCGAGGGCGCCCAGACCCCCTCGGCGCTTCCTGTCCCGCAGGCGGACATGTTCCGGGAGGAGATCGCGGCATTTCTCACCGCGCTGGCAGAGGGTACACCTATGCCGGTCCCGCCGGAGCAGACGCGGGCGGTCCTGCAGCTGGCCTGCGCCGTGGGCCGCTCCCTGGAGAGCGGCCTGCCCGTCACCATATCGTAAAGCAGCGGCAGGGAGGACAGACCGTCCTCCCTGCCGCTTGCTCAGGTCTGTCCGCCCAGCCAGCGGATGAGCTGGACCCAGAACTGTCCGTAGTACTCCCAGGGCTGAAAATACTCGGCCCAGTGGGGGGAGCAGTCGGTGGCAAAGGCGGCGGAGCGCCCCTGCCCGTACGCCCAGGTGACCAGCAGAGGGGCCTCGATCTCATCATCGCCGATGGTGGCAAGCACCTGCGCCCCCTCCTTCGGCAGGATCTTGTTGAAGCCCTCAAATACGGGACACTCATCCCAGGGAATGCCCTTGAGAATGGGGTGGTCGGGGTCGGAGACCTTTGCCTTCACGCCTGCCGGCACCTCCACCCGGTCGTCCGCGCCCTTCAGGCAGTTGACCGGCAGCGCCTCCTCCACGGGGGTGTCATAATAGGCGCCGGTTCCGAAGCGGCCGCTGAAGGAGGACCAGCCGCCGATCATCAGCAGTCCCCCGCCGTTGCGGCAGTAGTTGCGGATGGCGCGGAGCCGGTCGGTGCGGGGCAGGGGCGTCCCGGCGATCCAGAAGGGGTGGAGCGAGAGCACCTCCGCCTCACAGTCGCTGATAATAATGGCGTCATAGGCCGCCAGCTCCTCCTCCGTGCGGGGGAACTCACCGATGGCCTGGTCGTTGGTGAGGTGTTTGACTTCGATACCAGCGCCGGTCAGCGCATCGATCAATGGCTGCCCCCAGATGTGGTGGGAGACTCCTTTGACCTCCAGATTAAAGGGGGATGCAACAAAAAGAGGGCCAATCTTGGTACAGGCATCGCCGGCATACAGAACTTTCATGGTGGGTTCCTCCTCAAAAAGATGGTGTGAGACGGGGCTCACTGGAGGACAGTATAGCATCCCCCCGGCGGGATGTCAAACAAAAAATTTATTTTAGTACAAAAGATACTAATATTCTTTTTACAGAAAAAAGATATCTATTTCCTTTTCGCGGGAAATTATATCACGAAGCAGACCGGACACCTGGCGGCGTATGCCTGCAGGGATCCGGTCTGCTTCGTTCAGGATTCGCTGTTTTTTCGGGAGTCGTCCAGGTAGGCGTAAAAAGAATTGCGGGACACATCGAGGGCGGCGCACACCCGCTCCACAGACCGCTTGACCAAAAAGGCGCCGTGGTTGTCCAGATAGCGGATCGCCTCGATTTTTTCCCGCCGGGACATGCGGAAGCCTGGCTTTCCGATATAGGAGATGGTGTCGTTGATGATGGACTCCAGCACATCGCTGATATCATTGGAAAAGCACTCGTTTTCCTCCTTGCCGATATTCAGCTGTGCATCCAGCATATTCCGCATACAGAGCATGTCGCTGACGTCCAGATTGATGCACAGAGAGGAAACGATGGTCCCGTTCTCGTCCCGAAAATACGCGGAAGTGGTTTTGAGCGTGCGCCCGTCCTTGGTATGCGTCATATAGGTGCTGGAGTTGCTGTCGGGAGACAGCTCCTTCAGAGCCTTCAGCCCGGCGTTGGTCCCTGGGCCGCCCACCGTGCGGTTGGTAATGTGCCCGTTGGCAATGGCAACGATGGTGTGGTCATAGTCCTTCGTCAGGTCGTGGAAGACCACCTCGCAGGATGGGCCGAATTGATTTGCGATGCTGTCACAGAGCAGCTGGATATCTTTCAGAGTAAAGTTCAAGTGTCATCTCTCCCCTGCTGGTTAATGTCGAGGACATTCTATCATATCGAAATTGTGTTGTCAATTTCTGCATGAATGATTCCCCAAAAACGGCAAAAACTACAGAAAGCACCACGCATTTCTGACCGGAATTTGCTAAAACAGCACACATTGTCATAATGGAAAAATTTTGACCCTAAAATTGTGCATTTATACAAAAATGAGATATTTTGTACTTACTTGGTATAAAAAATATAAAATTCTATTGCAAGGAAAAGGAGGACGTGTTATAATGCACATAGTCAAACAGACATTATCCAACATATACGGATAAAAACACCAAAATGCGAAAAGGTACGGGAGGAAAACGTATGAAAAAGTTAAGGGTAGGCGTCATCGGCCTGGGATTTATCGGTGGACTGCACGCCCGGATCTGGGCGGAGAGCGATATCGCGGAGCTTGCCGCGGTGGCGGACGTCAACGGCGAGGCCGCGGCCAGGGCGGCGGCGCAGTACGGCTGCGCGAGCTACACAGACTATCATGAGCTGCTGCAGGACCCGGATATCGACGCGGTGGACATCTGCGTGCCGGAGGATTTCCACGTCGCCCCGGCAGTGGCGGCGGCGGTCGCCAAGAAGGCGATCCTGCTGGAAAAACCGATCGCAAAGACGGCAGCGGAGGCGGAGGAGATCCAAAAAGCTGCGCAGGACAACGGCGTGCGGCTGATGATCGCCCACATTCTGAAATTTGACCCCCGGTATGTCCAGCTCAGCGAGGCCATTCGCTCCGGGCGCCTGGGGGAAATCTCCACGCTGGCCCTGAAGCGGACCAACTCCCAGGCCACGCCCAAGCGGCTGAGGGGAAAGGTCTCCTTCTTTTACTATATGGGCATCCACGATATCGAGTGGATGCTGGACTATAACCGGGCGGCCAGGCCTGTGCGGGTCTACTGCCAGGCCAGCTCTGTGGCCCTGAAGGGGCTGGATACGGACGCGGCGTTCCTGACGGTGACCTTTGACAACGGCTCTGTGGGCACGCTGGAGCTGAACTGGGCCTTCCCGGAGAACGGCATCTGCGGCTTTATGACGGCGGTGGAGGCCGTGGGGACAAAGGCGGCGGCCATGCTGAACGTGGACAACCAGGGGCTTCTGATTGCGGACGAGGCCAGCGTGGAGCTGCCGGACGCCCTCCACTGGCCGGTCTACAACGGACAGCTGCAGGGGGACCTGAAGGAGGAGCTGAACCACTTCGCCCGGGCCACCCTCAGCGGCGAGGCCTATCTGGTGGATACGGACAACGCCATCGCGGCGGTCAGAGTTGTGGAGGCGGCTATGGAGTCGATTCGGACGGGTATGCCGGTGCAGCTGTAAATGCGGCGGCGGAGAATGGAGGCAGAGCTTGAGACGAAAGGATAGGAGTACATGAGCAAGTCAACAACAGAGGGCGGCCAGCGCCGCCTGGTCCGGAATTTTGATATGCAGAAAGCGGTGCCCTATATCACGCTGCTGGTCCTGGTTGTGATCTTATCGCTGTATAACGAGCATTTTCTCCAGCTGTCCACCTTTCAGAACCTTCTGCAGAGTCAGGCGGCCACGGGGATCGTGGCGATCGGCGCGATGTGCGTCATCATCACCGGGGGAATCGATTTTACCACAGGCTACGGCCTGGCCACGGCGTCTGTGACAGCCGGCGTGCTGTATGTGCGCTCCGGGAACAACGCGGCGGTCCTGCTGCTGGCAGGCGTGGCCGTGGGGCTGCTGATCGGACTTTGCAACGGCCTGCTCATTACCAAATGGAAGCTCCCGCCCTTTATCGCCACCTTTGCGATGATGTCGGTCCTGCAGGGCATGGCGCTGCTGATCTCGGAGGGCCGGCAGTACCTCATCACGGACAAGGCGGCGCTGTGGGTGGGGCAGGGATATATTTTCGGCGTCATCCCGGTGCCCTTTGTCATCTTCCTGGCCATGTGCGCGGCAGGATACCTGCTGCTGAACCGGACGAAGATGGGCGTCTATATCTACGCCATGGGGGGCAACGAGGAGGCCGCCGTGTACGCGGGCGTCAAGGTCAACCGCTATAAGCTGCTGGTGTATGTCTTTGCCGGCTTCTGCACCGGCGTGGCGTCCGTCATCACCACCACGCGCATTGCCCTCATTTCCGCCAGCGTCTCCGGGGACATCCTGATGGACGCGATTTCCGCGGTGGTCATCGGCGGCACCAGCGTCAGCGGCGGGAAGGGCGCCATCTCCGGCACCATAGCCGGCGTGCTGATTATGGGGCTGATCTCCGCGGCGCTGACCTATCTGAACGTGGACACGCTGCTGCGCAATGTGGTCAAGGGCGTGGTGATCATTCTGGCGCTGCTGCTGGACTTTGCCATGAACAAAAACAGAAGCGCGGCATAGCGCGGCGCGAGGACCGGTATTTCCCAAGGGGATTTCCTTGTGAAATAAAATAAAAAATGGAGGAAACTACAGATGAAGAAAAAATTGAGTATGCTCGTGGCCTGCGCGATGCTTCTGGCGCTTCTGGCGGCCTGCGGCGGCAACAACGGCGGCAACAGCGGCAGCAACGGCGGCGGCAGCAGCGGCAGCAGCGCCAGCAACGGCGGCAGCAACGCACAGAGCGGCCAGGACAGCGGCAAGAGCGACGGCGACAAAATCGTCATCGGCGCGGCCTATTACGATCTGACAAACAACTTTTATGTCAACATGATGACCGCCGGCGAAGAGGCGGCAGAGGACTTCGGCGTGGAGGTGATCTTCAAGAGCGCGGAGGGCTCCCTGGACAGCGAAATCTCCATTATTGAGAATTTCATTGAGCAGGGCGTGGACTGCATTCTGGTGGACCCCATCGACGCGGCCGGCGTGGTGCCTGTTTTCCAGGAGGCCTATGAGGCCGGCATCCCCATTGTCAGCATCGGCAACTTTGTGGATACGGAGTTCAATTACAACGTGCTCTATAACGACTACGAGGACACCTACAAAATCGGCAAGTATGTGGCGGAGAAGATTGGCGGCGCAGGCGATGTGGCCCTCATCTACGGCAACTCCGGCAACTATGTATCCGACCAGCGGCAGGCCGGCTTTGAGGCGGCTATGGCGGAATATCCCGATATCAGCCTGGTCTCCCAGCCCGCGGACTTCGACGCCACCAAGGGCATGACAGTGGCCGGGGACCTGATGAACGCCAACCCGGAGCTGAAGGCCATCCACAGCGTCTCCGACGGCGTCAGCTACGGCGTCCTGCAGGCGATGCAGTCCGCCGGCAAGGCCGACAGCATTATGCTGACCTCCTACGACGGCGAGCAGGAGGCCAGCGACCTGGTCAGCAGCGGCGACATCGAGATGACCCTGCTGACCGGCTCGAAGCGTGTGGGCTACTGGAGCGTGAAGATCGGCGCGCAGCTGGCTCGCGGCGAGGACCTGCCCCAGAAGAACTATATGCCCACCTATTTTGTGATGGGTGAGGAAGCTGAAAAAATGATGGTGGAAAAGGGCATCGTCGAGGTGGAGCGCATCCTTGGGCCTGCGGAGGGCCGGGAAATGTTCGACGGCTACCGCGCCGACCTGGGCCCGGACGCAGACTGATACATCCTGAAGCGCTCTCTTTGCATTTGAAATTATCCGATGTGCCGGCGAAAGCCGGCACATCGGATAAAGAGCGGAAAACAGGACGGGGAGCAACACATGACGGGAGGAATCCATCCAAATGAAGCAAGGAGAAAAGAAAAACCTGCGTGCAAACAGCCTGCGATATACGATCCTATTGGGAATTATCATAGTATTGATTGTGATTTTCTCCCTGGCTTCGCCTCAATTTCTCAGGCTTTCCACAATGATGAACATTATCCGGCAGTCGGCTGCGCTGTCCATCTGCTCCATCGGCATGACGCTCATCATTCTCACCGGCGGCATCGATCTCTCGGCGGGCTCGGTGATCGCCCTGGCGCCGGCGGTGGGCGCGCTGATGATCCAGGCCGCCGGCGGCAGCGCCAATCCGGTACAGGCGGCCATGGCCGGCTTTCTGGGGACGCTGCTGGCGGCTGCCGCCGTCGGGCTGGTCAACGGCGTCCTGGTGGGCGTGTGCCACATCAGCGCCTTTATGGCCACCCTGGCCACCCAGTTCGCGGCCCGCGGCCTCACGCTGAAGCTGACCAACGCCAACCGCATCGTCATTGACTCGGCTCTCTACAACTACCTGGGACAGGGCACGCTGTTCACCATCGGCAGGGCAAAGGTACCGTTCTCGATCCTGTTCGTGGCGCTGTCCTTTGCGCTGGCGTACTTTGTCTTCAACAAGACGGCCATCGGACGCAGGACCTACGCCCTGGGCGGCAACGCGGTGGCCTCCCGGGCGGCGGGAATCCGGGTGGAGCGGCAGACCATCCTGGTCTACACGCTGGCGGCCCTGACGTATGCGGTGGGGTCCGTCATTACGGCGGGGCGGGCCACCTCGGCCCAGCCCCTCTCCGGTCAGGGGTTCGAGTTTGAGGTCATCACGGCGGTGGTCATCGGCGGCACCAGCCTGGCCGGCGGCGTGGGCACCATCAGCGGCACCATGCTGGGCGTGGTGCTGGTGGGCATCATCACCACGGGGCTGGGCATGGTGGATGTGCAGCCCTATGTCAACTACTGCGTCAAGGGCGGGCTGATCCTGGCGGCGGTGCTGCTGGACATGAACCTGGGCAGGCTCAGCGCCCGCAGGGACGCCAAGGCCCAGCTGGACAAGGCGCCGGAGGCGCCGGAGCACGGGGAGAACCAGGCGGTGGCGGCCATCATCGCCGAGAACCGGCAGACCTCCCTGAAGCTGGAGCATATCACCAAGACCTTCCCCGGCGTCAAGGCCCTGGACGACGTCTCCCTGGAGATCAAGCGGGGCAAGGTCCACGCGCTGATGGGGGAGAACGGCGCGGGCAAGTCCACCCTGATGAAGGTCCTCTCCGGCGTATACAGCAAGGACGGCGGCTCCATCACAGTGGACGGCCACCCCATTGCCATCCACTCCCCGGTGGACTCGGTGGGCATGGGCATCGCCGTCATCTACCAGGAGCTGGCCATCGTGCCGGAGCTGCCGGTGGTGCAGAATATCTTCATCGGCAAGGAGCTGACAGGCCGGCTGCTGCTGGACCTGAAGCAGATGACGGCCCGCGCCGGCCAGCTGCTGTCCCGCTTCGGCCTGCACATCAACGCCAGCCGGCGGGCAAAGGCGTACACGGTGGGCCAGCTGCAGATGGTGGAGATCGCGAAGGCCATTGACTCCAACGCCTGGGTGGTGGTGATGGACGAGCCCACCGCCGCCATTACGGAGGCGGACAAGGAGCGGCTGTTCGAGGTCATCCGGGAGCTGAAGGCAAAGGGGATCGCCATTGTGTATATCTCCCACCGCCTGTCGGAGATTTTTGAGATCGCGGACGAGGTCTCCGTGCTGCGGGACGGCCGCCTGGTGTCCACCCAGGACATCCGGGATGTCACCGAGGCCAGCCTCATCAAGAACATGGTGGGACACGAGGTCAACGACATCTTTGACCGGGACAAGACCGCCTCGGACGACCACCCGGTGGTGCTGGAGGTCCGCAACCTGTACCGCAAGGGTGTGTTTGCGCCCATCAGCTTCCAGGTCCGCGCCGGCGAGGTGCTGGGCTTCAGCGGCCTCATCGGCGCAGGGCGGACGGAGATCATGCGGTGCATTTTCGGCCTGGACAAACCGGACGGCGGCGAGATCTATCTGAACGGTGAGCGGCTGCACATCCGCAGCGCGGTGGACGCCATCCGGGCGGGAATCTGCCTGGTGTCGGAGGACCGGCGGAAGGAGGGGATCGTCCCGGCCATGAGCGTCCGGGAGAATATCACGCTGCCCTCTCTGGACCGGCTCAGCAGCGCAGGCGTCATCGACCGGAAACGGGAGCGGGAGATCTGCGGCAGCTATATAGAGAGCCTGTCCATCAAGACGCCCTCGCCGGAGCAGCACATCGGCAACCTGTCCGGCGGCAACCAGCAGAAGTGCTGTCTGGCCAAGTGGCTGGCCCGGTCGCCCAAGCTGATCATCCTGGACGAGCCCACCCGCGGCATCGACGTGGGCGCGAAGGCGGAGATCCACGACCTGATCGACAATCTGACCAAGCAGGGCATGGCCGTGGTGATGATCTCCTCGGAGCTGCCGGAGATCATGGGGGCCAGCGACCGGATCATTGTCCTGTACGAGGGCCGGAAAATGGCGGAATTCAACTGCGTCACGGAGGACATCACCCAGGAGAAGCTGATGGAGACCGCCTCCGGCATAGCGGTGGGCGCGTGACGGGAGAGGAGGAGCAGTATGACCTATCAGCTGGTGTGCTCCCGCTGCGGGAGCGCTGCGGAGCGGGAGCCCGCCTATAAGTGTACGCGGTGCGGCGGCATCCTGACATTTCACTGCGGCTTCCGGCCCGGCGACTACCGGGTGGAGCCGGAGAAGCCCGGCATTTTTCGCTTTTCCTCCGTTCTGCCGGTCCAGAACGTCCGCCCCGCCGAATCCCTGGGGGAGGGCGGCACGCCCCTGCTCCCCTCGGCGGCGGTGGGGCCGGCCAATGGGCTGGAGCGGGTGTATTTCAAGCTGGACAGCCTCAATCCCTCCGGCTCCTTCAAGGACCGGGCCCTGGCGGTGGCGATGAACTGCGTCAACCGGTTCGGCCTGAAAAAGATGATCATTGCCTCCTCAGGCAATGCCAGCGCAGCGGCCGCCGCCTACGCGGCCCGCGCCGGGGTGGAGCTGATCGCAGTGGTGCCGGATTCCACGCCGGCAAATAAAACCAGGCAGGCCATGTGCCACGGAGCCCAGGTGGTGAAGGTGCCGGGCAACTACAGCCGCTCCTACGCGCTCTGCCGGGAGATGGCGGAGACATACGGCTGGTTCGACATGACCACCACCTTCATCAATCCCTACGCCAGGGAGGGCTATAAGACCATCGGGTACGAAATTTTCGAGCAGCTGGGCCGCCGCGTCCCGGACGCCATCGTCCTCCCCACCGGCGCGGGACCCATTTTGGCGGCGGTCTGGCAGGCCTTTGTGGAGCTGGAGCAGCTGGGTCTGGCGGAGCGCATGCCGAAGCTGGTGTGTGTCCAGGCCAAAAACTGCGGCCCCATCGCCGGGGCGTTCCTCCGGAATGCCGGGCAGGTGGAGCCCTGCGCGGACGCGCAGCCCACGCTGGCCTCCGGGATCAACGACAGCCTGATGGGCTACGCCGACGACGGGGACTATACCCTGGCCTGCATCCGCCGCAGCGGCGGGACGGCGCTTCTGCTGGACGAGGAGGAGATCCGGCAGTCCGTACGCCAGCTGTGCCGGGAGGGCGTGTTTGCGGAGCCCGCCGGGGCGGTGTCCGCCGTCGCCATTGCGCGCCTTGCAAGATCCGGCTTCCTGCAGAAAACGGACACGGTGGTGGGCGTGGTGACCGGCCATGGACTGAAAAATCCGCTGGAGCTGGAGGCCGGCATCCCCACCGCCGCCTCGGCGGCAGAGCTGGCCCGCATCCTGGAGGAGGGATAGAAAATGCTGCTCTATTGGTATGAGACCACTGCCGCGGACTTTGCCTTTGCGGACGCGGTGGGGGTGCTGAGCATCGGCTCCTGCGAACAGCACGGGGACTATCTGCCGGTGGGGACGGACGGCCTCATCGGCTGGCGGCTGGTACAGGCGGCGGCGGAGCGGGCGGAGAGTCCGGTGCTGCTGCTGCCGCCCCAGCAGGTGGGGTATTCCCCCCACCACCGGGCCTTTCCCGGCTGTCTGACGCTGAGCCAGGAGACCATGTTCCGGTATCTGCTGGAGCTGTGCCAATGCGCCTTTGACAACGGCCTTACAAGGCTGCTGCTGGTCAATTCCCACGGCGGGAACCAGAGCTGCCTGCAGACGGTGGTCAACGAGCTGGGGGCGCGGTACGATTACCGCCCGCTGCTGGTGCGCTACTGGGACCTGATCGCGGACACGGCGGCAGAACGCCGCTCCTCCGGCAGCGGCGGCATGGGCCACGCAGGGGAGTTTGAGACGTCGGTGATGCAGTACCTGTATCCGGAGCTGGTGCGTCCGGAGCGCTTTGGACAGCGGCCTGCGGCGGCGGGGAACCGGTATCACAGCCCGGACCTGTTCGCCAGAAACGCGGTCTATCAGTACAAGCCCTTTCAGGAGTACGACCGGCGGGGGAACGTCGGACAGCCCCAGCTGGCCAGCGCGGAGAAGGGGGAGGCCTTCTTCCTGGCAGCCGCGGACCAGCTGGCGAAGCTGATCGATTTCTACCGGCACAACCGGTTTTAGTGTATTCCGTCCAATGCAAAAAAGGAGAGTGGACAATGTTATTTAAAATGTATATCAACGGCGCGTGGCACGAGGGCGCCGGAGAGCGCAGGGACGTGGTCAGCCCCATCAACGGCGAGGTCCTGGGGCAGCTGTGCATGGGCTCCGCCGCTGACGTGGACCTGGCGGTCCGGGGCGCTGTGAAGGCCCTGGAGCAGCTGAGCAATATGACCGTCTTCCAGCGCGCGGAGCTGCTGTACCGGATTTCCGACGCCATTCTGGCCCGGAAGGAGCAGCTGGCGGAGCTGCTGGTCCGGGAGCACGGGAAAATCTATGCGGAGGCCCTGGGCGAGGTGTGCGGCAGCGCGGGCGCGTTCCGGGAGTGCGGCGACCAGATCAAATGGCTGCCGTCGGAAATCGTCCCCTGCCGGGAGGGAGAGCGGCTGTGTATGGTCCTGCGCAGGCCGAAGGGCGTGTTCGGGATTATCACCCCCTGGAACTTCCCGCTGGGGACGCCCTCCATGTACTATCTGGCCCCCGGCCTGGCGGCAGGCTGCCCGATGGTCTGGAACCCGGCCACCTCCACGGCGGCGGTTGCCAGCGCGTTTATGCAGTGCTTTGCGGATGCGGAGGTCCCGGCGGGATTTGTCTCCCTGGTCATCGGAAAGGGCTCCGTTGTGGGCGACGCGCTGTCGGTCCACCCCCAGGTGGCGGGCATCGGCTTTACCGGCTCCACCGCCACCGGCAACACCATCTGCTCCCGGGCCCAGTCCAAGCACACCCAGATGGAGCTGGGCGGCAACGGCCCCTGCATCGTGCTCAAGGACGCCGACCTGGATCTGGCGGCGGACAAGCTGATGGCCGGGAGCTTTACCAACGCCGGCCAGATCTGTACCAGCACGGAGCGGGTGCTGGTGGACAACGCCGTGGCGGATTTGCTGGTGTACAAGATCAAGAGCCGTATGGACCGCTACGTCCTGGGCGACCCCTTCCAGGCGGGGGTGACGGTGGGACCCATGCACGCGCAGGACACCATTGAGACGGTCCTCCGGCACATCGACGACGCGGCTGCCAAGGGCGCGGAGGTTGTCTGCGGCGGCGGCCGGGCCCCCGGTATGCCCACGGACCACTATATCCAGCCGACGGTTCTGGACCATGTGCGCCGGGACGCGCTGGTGAACGTGGAGGAGACCTTCGGGCCGGTGCTGCCGCTGGTGCGGTTCCGGGACGAGTCGGAAATTCCCGCCATCATCCGCGACAGCCCCTACCGGCTGTTCAGCGCGATCTTTACCCGCGACGTGGACAAGGCCCTGACCATGGCCCAGAGCTGCGATTTCAACTTCGGCTGCGTCAATATCAACGAGGGCAGCAGCTTCTGGGACACCATGCTGCCCGCCGGCGGCGGCGGAGGCAGCGCCAGCGGCCATGGCCGCAGCGGCGGAAAATACTCCATCGCCGACTTCAGCGAGGAGCGGCTGGTGGCGGTGAACCTGCGGACCGGGCGCAGATAGGGGCGGCTGGGATGGATGAGAGGAGCAGCCGCCTGCTGGAGGAATGCCGCCGGGATGCGGTGGCGTGGACAGGCCAGCTGGTGCGGCTCAACAGCGAAAATCCGCCGGGCGGCGAGCTGGCCTGCGCCCGGCGCTGCGGGGAGATCCTGACAGAGCTGGGCATGGACGTGACCATCGACGAATTCGCCCCCGGCAGGGCCAATGTGACCGCCTTTGCCGGGGAGCGGGAGCGGCTGGGGAGCGTCTGGAACGGTCACCTGGATACTGTCCCGGCCAAGGACGGCTGGGAGGACCCGCCCTTCGGCGCTGTGGTCCGGGACGGCTCCCTCTGGGGGCGGGGCTCGGCAGACATGAAGTCCGGCTGCGCGGCGATGATGGCCGCGGCAAAGTATATCCTGCGCTCTGGCGCACAGCTGCGGCGGGGCCTCGCCCTGACCCTGGTGGCGGATGAGGAGTGCGTCAACCAGGGGGCCCTGCGCCTGCGGCAGACAACGCCGCTGACTGCGGCGGCCTGCGTGGTCTGTGAGCCGACCCGGCTGCAGGTCCACTACGGGAACCGGGGCTTTACGTCCTACTATGTCCGGACCTATGGCCGGTCCTGCCACGGCTGCGAGCCCTGGAAGGGGGTCAACGCCATTTACAAAATGGCCCATGCGCTGGTGAAGCTGGAGCGGTTCGCGGCGGCGTTCTCCGACCGGACCAATCCCCAGCTGGGCCGGGCGACCATGTCCGTGGGGACCATCCGCGGCGGAAGCAGCCTGAATACCGTGCCCGACTTCTGCGAAGTGGAAGTGGAGGCCCGTGTGTTTCCCGGAATGCGGGCGGAGGATATTTGCCGGGAGCTGCAGGCGCTGCTGGGCGGCGAGGCGGAGGTCTCGGTGCGCTCGGAGCTGCCCGCCAGCCTGGCGGCGCTGGACAGCCCCATTGTCCGCACAGCCAGCCGTTGCGTGGAGCGCGTGACAGGACAGAAGGCCGTGGTCACGAAATTCCCGGCCTGTTCGGAGGCGTCGTTCTTTTCCAAGGGATACGGCATCCCGACGGTCCTGCTGGGGCCGGGAGATATCGGCTGCGCCCACAAGGCCAATGAGCATGTGGCTGTGGAGGAGATCCGGCAGGCGGTTGCGATTTACGCCATGCTGATGGAGGCATACTCTGTCAAGGAAAAAACAGAAAGAGGGAACAATTGATGAACATAGTTGAAAAAAACCTGCGGGAGCTGAACATTACGCTGCCGGACTGCCCCACGCCTGTTGCCGCCTACGTGCCCGCGGTCCGGGCCGGGAACTTTGTTTTCGCCTCCGGGCAGACGCCCATTGCCGGCGGCAATCTGGTGTACAAGGGGAAGCTGGGACAGGACCTGGGCATTGAGGAGGGCTACGAGGCCGCAAGGCTGGCGGCGATCCGCGTCATTGCGGAGCTGAAGAGCGTTGTGGGGGACCTGGACCGGATCGCGCGGATCGTGAAGGTGACGGGCTATGTCAACAGCGCGCCGGACTTCGGCGACCAGCCCAAAGTGGTCAACGGCGCCTCCGAGCTGTTCCGGAGCGTTTTCGGCGAAAAGGGGGACCACGCCCGCATCGCCTTCGGAACAGGCGCGCTGCCGGACAACGCTGCGGTGGAGATCGACGTGATCGCCTATGTGGAGGATTGAGGCGGATACGGGATAGGGCGCAGGCGCTGCCAATGGACAGCGCGGGGCTTTTGTTGGCAAATATAGAGAAAAAGGGCTTGTCATCATAACAGGAACGTGCTATGATAGGGTAGTTGAGGCAAATGAACACGAGCAGGCCGCGAGGAATGTCCCTCACGGCCTTTGCAGAAGACCGCAGCGCCTACCAATAGCATTTGCTGCGCCAATCTCCCATATAGCGGACCTGTGTGTTTTTTAGAGGGGATTTGTGTTTGAACATATGCGGTGTAGGGTGATTCTACCCTGCACCGCTTTGTTTGTCTCGGCGGGAACATATTTTAAAGGAGAGAGAGGGAAATCTATGGGAAAACAACGTTTGTCCCAACGGGTTCTGTCGCTGCTGCTGGCGTGCGTCATGCTCCTGACCTGCGCGCCCGCAGCCTTCGCGGAATCCACAGAGGCCGCCCTGATGCGGCTGATGAAGACGGAGGGCACCGTCTCCGTCACCAACAGCAAGGGCCGCAGCGTCACGGT
>Ga0073906_1003810_pt1 | contig 16281 bp, 22 predicted proteins | sample Inofromicrocosms_FD_65485 | JGI IMG/M metagenome (GOLD analysis project Ga0073906, IMG submission 65485) | Mouse cecum microbial communities from Vienna, Austria - Inoculum for glucosamine and mucus D2O microcosms | ecosystem: Host-associated > Mammals > Digestive system > Large intestine >... | reverse complement strand
TCCAGCTGCTTTTTCTTATAAACTTTTATATTAATAATTCCATACACTACAGCTAAAACAGATGAAAATGCAAGCGATTTGTAAAACAACAGCAGAAGTATAAATGCCTTTATAAATCCCAGGGCAAACGCTTTTAAAAATTGTCTGTCTATTACAATTTTACTTTGTTTTTTCCTCAAAATAACTCCTTTATAACTCCTTTGTATTTAGGAACGCCTGTCATGCCTTATCTGGTATAAACTTGCCAAGAAATCCTGCACTTGCAAGTTTACTAGTATTAACAAGACTGTTACCTGTAGCACGCAGTTCACCTTTTATCTTTCCATCAGTACAAGTACCTGTTTCAATAAACTTAAATATAGGCTGCATTGTTATTTCACCATTCTTCACACCTGTTACTTCTGCCACTTCAAGTACCTTTCTTGATTTATCCCTTAGCCTTCCAAGCTGTACAACTATATCAATAGCAGAAGCAATCTGGTTTCTTACTGCCAGCAGCGGAATATCCATTCCCATAAGTACAAGTGTTTCAAGCCTGTTAAGCATATCCTGTGTACTATTAGCATGTCCGGTACTAAGGCTGCCATCATGTCCTGTATTCATAACACTTAATAATTCACATGCAGCTGCATCCCTGACCTCTCCTAATATAATTCTGTCTGGGACGCATACGTAACGCTGACTTAAGCAGGTCACGTATGGTAACTGCATTTTTCCCTTCAACATTTGCATTCCTTACTTCAAGCCTTACAAGGTTTGGAATACCCTGTATCTGTAATTCTGCTGAATCCTCTATTGTAATTATTCTCTCATCTGATGGAATATAATTAGACAGTACATTAAGGAATGTAGTTTTTCCACTGCCTGTGCCGCCACTTATAAAAATATTATATCTGGCAACAACAAGCATCCTTAAAAAACCTGCCACCTCTGTACTAATAGAACCTATACTAACCAGCTTGTCCATAGTCATAGGATTTTTAGGAAATTTCCTTATTGTTACCACTGGTCCGTTTAACGAAACGGGCGGTAATACTATATTAACCCTTGAACCATCCAGAAGCCTTACATCTACAATAGGGTTAGCCTCATTTACCATTCTGTTTACTTTTGCAACAATCTGCTGCACTACATCCTCAAGTTTTTGTAAACTTGAAAAATGTCCAGGATATTCTGACAGCTTTCCATCCTTTTCTATAAAAATATGTCCAGGCCCATTTACCATTATTTCAGTAATATCAGGATTGTCCACAATATCCTGTAATATATCCAGTCCTTTTATAGAATTATATACACTTTTTACAAGATACTGTTTTTCATCTGCTGTAATATAAACATTCCTGCCTTCCATAAGGACACTTCTTTCTATTATTTCATATATTTCATCTTCTGTCCCATAGGTTTCCTGTGATATACTTTTTATTAACTGTTCCTGCAGTTTCTTTTTTATCTTATCCAGTTCTTCTGTATTAATTTGCATCCCACCTGCCCTTCATTTCTATATATTGGATATTTTGTACTACATTATCCATTCCGTTCCGTATAAGAAGCCTTTCAAAAGAATGTTGTTTATTTTCCTGTATCTGCCCGGATGCTTCAGGCAAAATTAACACATCACAAACCTGTAGCAGTTTTAATAATGACCCATGTACATATCCAGCATCAAAAACAACTTTGTCATACATCATCCCACTGGCAAGCACATCCGTAAAGCACTCCATATCTTCTGGTGATATACTATATAAATCCCTGTAATCTTCAACTGGAAGTATATAATTATAACCATCTTTATGACGCTTGATAACAGAGCCAAGTTTAAATGCAAGCTTATCTTTTTTCTGTTTTATATAATATACCACCTCAGACATACCACATATATACTCATGGTTATCTGTACTACTTTCAAATTCTGCAAAACTATCAAATATTTCAAGGTTAATATATAATACATTATTACTGCCTGCCATGCCCGCACAAAGATTTCTTGCATATGTACTTGCCCCACTGCCCCCATATGGTGAAAATACAACAATTAGTTCTGCCTGTTTTGATGTATGTATTACTGGCATGCCTTGTATAGTATCATCTTCTGCTACCTGTGCAAAAATTTCTTTTAAAATATGTGCTGCTGGCTGGTATTTAAATATAACTGGATATTCCTGCGCTCCTGTATAGCTTCCGTCTGACAGGATTATTATTTTTTTAATATTTTTTAACTTGCCAGCCTCACATGCCATATCACCACTGACAAGAAGTATATCTGCGCTGCCATTTTTTAAATATTCCTCCGCACTGTTTATACTGGTAAATGTTACCAAATCAATTAACATATTCTTATGATGGTTTATATAATCCGAAAACCTGCCAGAATACATCCCGTCTGCTAAAACAGCTAACAACATCCTTTTCAAATCTTTAACCCTCCTTCCATGAAAAATAATGTAATAAAATATGCTGCTGCTATTACAGGTGCAAGACATATAGCAAATTCTGTACCATCCCGTTCCATGTTATAATACCTGTCTTTAATAATCCCAATATGTAAAATATAATAAATAAAAGCTTTTATCCTTGATACCAGTGCCCCTTTTTTTATTAACTTTACAAATGAAACAGCACCTGCCATTACCAGAAACAGCATTACCACTTTAGCAAGAAAGGCAAGTCCATAAATCCCTCCAATCACAGAAAAAAGCTTAATATCGCCAGCACCTGCCCCTCCTGCCATAAAAACAGGAAAGCCCGCTATAATTGTGATTACAATGCAAAATATAGTATGGAATATACCAGAAAACCCGCTTGAAAAAGCATTAAAGAATATTCCTGCTGCCCAGCCTGCAATAATTACAGGATTTCTGATTTTATAATCCAGTAAATCACCCGTTACTGCACATATTAATATATTTAACATTATAAATTCTTTCATGGACATTACCTCCCTGCTAAGTGTGGGGATAATATAACACCATAATCAGATTTTGTCAAACACTAGTTATCTTAGATATTTTATACAAAAATACGCTACATTATTGTTAAAATCCACTGGAAAAGATAAAGGAAACACACACCGCTTATACCAAGAACTGCTGAAACCACCAGGCTTATTTCATTAATATTTACATGAAAACTTTTGCCTGACATAAATATCAGGTAATTACAAAAACTAATAAATACAATGCCTGACAACACTCTTAGAAGCATATTGACAAGCAGGTTAAGTGGATTGACCCCAAAAGTTTTAGATACTAAACAAAAAATTAATATAAATGCCACTATATACATAATATTCATTGCATTTTGCCACCTTTCACAACATTATTAAAGAAAATATATAAACTGCTTCCTAATATATTTCTATTAAACATGTCTGCAAAAAATTCATGCTTGTCTGCATATTTCTTCCAACACTGTCTATAATTATATATAAGAACCCTTTTAATCATATTATTTTATTGCTGTGTATGCAGAACCAACCACAGTAACCAGATACCTTGCACCTTTCTGCAGGGTATCTGGCTTGAAAGGACTGTTTATGAATTTTTTAAAGACAAAAAAAAGAAACCCTCCTAAAAAAGAGGATTTCTTGAAAAAGGCGCTGCTCGAAGCCCAGAAAAACTTTGAAGATGCATATAATGGATTACAGGATGTAAATGACCCCGACCTTATAGACAGCTATATATATGCCATTAACGCTGCCACATTAAGATATAAGGTGCTCCTGCACGAAGTTAAAACCGCCAGCAACGACAACAGTTCCACAAGCCACCGTAAAGAAGCATAATTAATACCCCCGCAGGCTTTCAAATACATTATAAATATTAAGCTTCCCATTGCCCTCTTATGTTAAATTAATGCCATATTGCTTAAAACCATATAGAAAATTACTGCCATATCTTTTATTCCATATTTTAAAAGAAAATATATCCCTCTTAACACCCTTGCCATAATATACATATATAACAGCAGGAACTGGACTATTTATTAATTACTTCAAATATTTCAGATAATGTAATACCACTGTCACTACCAACTGCTGTAATATATTTTTTATTACTTTTATCATCCATACTGTAAGCAGACTGGTTGGTATTGACCATACTTAAATAATCATTTCCATAATCTGACGTAAAAAACAAATATTTGTTATCTATATCCAGATTAACTGTTTCCCCTGAATATGTAAGGTTATTCTTCTTCAGTTCACCACCTGTAACCGATACATAAACCATATCCTTTTCTATATTACCTTTATAAACTTTATCAACATAAACACCATAAATAGTATACAAGGTTTTATTTACATCTAGTTCACATCTTTTTTCATAAACCACACCAGAAAAAATTACACCTGTTGAACCAACTAATTCATCTGCATTTTTATATCCCTGGTAATCTACTGTCTGGAATACACCCAGGTTTTCAGAATTACTGCTCTCTGCATATCCTGCATTCTCTGTTTTATTTCCAGCAGCATTTCCATTGCCTTTTGTTATTCCACAGCCAGAAGCAAGGACTAATGTTAACAATCCATAAATAAACAATAAACTTTTTCTCATTTAAACCGCCCTCCTTAATTGTTTTACATAAGCCTGTCTATACTTGGCATTTACATTTTTAATATATAGATTAATTAAAAGCAGGCTGTGTCAGTTATTATTAACTATCAACAGCCTAACATATACTTTTATTCTTTTCAATAACTTTTCTAAAATATTGTTATTTTTATCTGTAAATGGTCAGATTTTAATATATTTTTTTGAATATTACTAAAACCATTAACAATAAAGACTAACTATTTACCAATTACTTCAAATATTTCAGATAATGTAATACCACTGTCATTACCAACTGCTGTAATACGTTTTTTATTACCCTCATCATCCATGCTGTAAGCAGACTGGTGCACATTAACCATCTTTAGATACTCCTCTCCATAATCTGAATAATCTGACGCAAAAAACAAATATCTGTTATCTATATCCAGATTAACTGTTTCCCCTGAGTATATACGGTTATCCTTTTCCAGTTCACCACCTGTAACTGACACATAAACCATATCCTTTTCTATATCACCTTTATAAACTTTATCAATATAAACACCATATACAGTACACAAAGTTTTCTCTTCATCTGGTATACTGCCAGATTTGTCTGTCCTGTCATCTAACAGTTCACATCTTTTTTCATAAACCGTACCAGAAAAAACTAAATCTGTTGAACCAACTAATTCATCTGCATCTTTATATCCTGGATAATCTACCGTCTGGTATACACCCAGTTTTTCAGAATTACTGTTCCCTGCATATCCTGCATTCTTTGTGTTATTTCCAGCAGCATTTCCATTGCCTTTTGTTATTCCACAGCCAGAAGCAAGGACTAATATTGACAATCCATAAATAACCAATATAATTTTTCTCATTTAAACCGCCCTCCTTAACTAATTGTTTTACATAACTTAAAGCTATCCTTACTTAACATTTATCCCTCCCCACCTAGATACAACTATAAAAAAATATGCTATAAATTTTTTCGTTCAATATTATTATCTAAAAATCCAGTCTATCAACCCAAGCCAAAAACTATACATAATCATTCACAACACCTCCTTCCAAAATTTAAAATTTCATTAAAGTATATACCTCTTTTTAGTTATACATATCAAATAAAAAACAAACTATATCAGTTATCGTTAAATATATAAAAACTAATATATAATTTTATTTTCTGCAATAGTATTCCTGGCAAACGGTCACTTTTACCCGTCAATGGTCATATTTTAATATAATTTCCACTTTGTATCTTCCATTTCTGGCATAAACATTATATAATCCTCCATATTTTTTAACAATTTTTTGAATATTACCAATCCCAAAACCATGATTTTCTTTATCGCTTTTTGTTGTTATATGCTGTCCATTTTTATTAATATATACTTCTTTTTCTATAGTATTTTCTGCACATAATCTTAAAAACTTCTCTCCCTGGTTTACTGAAAATAATATTTCTTTAGAAGTATTTTTTATTTGCGAAACTGCTTCTACAGCATTTTTTATAACATTGGAAACGATTATACACATATCTGTATCTTCAATAATAATATTATCTGATATATAACCTTCTACAATGATATCACAGTTATTTTTTAAAGGAATTAAATAATAGTCCAGCATTGTATTTATTACCATATTGCCTACATCATACTGGCTATTGCTTATATTTGATATATCCTTTAATATATTACTAAGATAATTATTAAGTTTATCATAAGCCCCAGCTTTGCTAAAACTTTGTAATTGTATTAAATGATTAATAATATCATGCCTGAACTGCTTTGTACTGGTTTCACGTTCCAGCATGTTCTGGTAATATTCTTCCTGTTGTTTATTATATTTTTCTAATATAATATTTTTCATATTTTGTTTTTGTATATCATTAAGATAATATATAATTGCGGATATTAATACTAAAACTCCAAGAACGCCACCAGCAATTATAGGAATACCCATAATTTTAAATTTTTTATCTAAACCTGGCATATTATATATTATAAATTCAACCATAAGCACTATTCCAGCTATTGCAAGTATTATTATGGTTTTTAGTTTAATTGGTATTTTTATAAAATTACTATTTTTCTTAATTATTGCAATATAATATAACCATATCACTAATATAATAACCAATGTATATAATATGTTATTTACTACAGGTGGGAAATCCCAAAAACCATTAATACATATAAAAACAGACATTCAACAGGAGCAAGCACTAAAATGCCTCCTATATATGTTTTTTTAGTAATTTTATCCAGGCTTTTATTAAAAAATACATAGCAGAATGAACAGTATTCTGCTATCATAAGTATATGTAAAAAAATTATTAATACCATATTTTCTCTCCACTGCTACCTGTATTTTGTATCATACTCCATGTATTTGATAAATATTTCTTTCATCTTGCGTCTTGAAATCTCCACTTTATCACCTGATTTAAGAATTGCATATTTATTTTTAATATCTGATATAGCCCCAAGATTTAATAAATATGATTTATGGCATTTATAAAAAAGCCTTTCATCAAGCAGAGCCTCCCATTTTATAAGGGAAAGTTCACTTTTGAACTCATTATTATCTGCATATACTATTGTGGACGAATTATTTGCCATTATAAATAATATATCTTTCTACATTATATTATATGATATACCATCCCTGTAAACCTGTACCCTGTCCATTCCAATCCTGCATTTATGTGCATCCTCAACAGCTTTGCACAGTTCCATGTCTGATATAGGTTTTGTAACAAAGCGGAAAGCACCTATCTCAAAACCTACCTTAAATCTTCCTGTTTTACTGGTAATAATTATAATTTTATACAACTTCCCTTTTCTGTTTAGCTGTCTGGCTGCCTCTATCCCATCTGTTTCTGGCATATCTATATCAAGAAGAAGACAGTCCATCATCTCCTTTGATGATAACAACCCATAGGCTGAATAAAAATGTAAAAAACTAAATCTTAACCCCATATTCCGCGCATTTGCATTTAATGCTTCTGTAATTATACTATGTACATATTTTATCTGGCTTTAATAATACCTTAATATAAATATACAATGTTATTAAGAAAAAATCAATTATTTTATAATTTTATTAAATCCTGCCTGCTCTTCCTGTTTATTATCCATGCTGCTTTTTCAAATAATTCCTGGCTGATTATTGCCTTGTGTGTATTTTCTTTTATTACCCACTCTGTTTTATCTTTTTTAATACGGCTGCTTTCATCGCGCATATTAATAGACGTTTTCCCCTGCTCCAGCACGCCTGTATAAGTCCTGTTTTTTAAAATTCTTATAACTGCATTTTTATCCCATTTTTTATATTCCATCCCGCAAGGACACACTGCTTGTCTTGTTTCTTTATAAACCAGGGGCGGATTAATATGCTGCTGTTCTAGTGCGGTTGTAACTGCTTTATACTGCTTCTCTTCTATAAACTTATTAAAAATATACTGTACAATCCCTGCTGTATTTCCGTCTGGCACTAGTTTTCTTATCTTTCCCTCCCATATGGCATTATAACCATATGGAGGTGGCCCGCCAACATATGAGCCCTGTTCCTGCCTTTGTTTTAATGACAGTTTTGACTTAAAAGAAAAGTCTTTTGCATACATATCATTCATAAGGTTTTTGATTTCTAATGATATATTATTTGTACTGTTATTTTCTGTATTTGTATCATATTTATCCGTTACTGCAATAAACCTTACACCTAAAAATGGAAATATTTTTTCAATGTAATTTCCTGCTTCTAAATAATCCCTGCCAAAACGTGAAAGGTCTTTTACTATAACACAGTTTATTTTCCCAAGCCGTATGTCCTGCATAAGATTCTGGAAACCTTCACGCCTGAAGTTTGTGCCTGTTTTTCCTATATCAGAATAAAATTCTGTTATATCTATTATTTCATTACAGGATTTATTAAAGTTTTCTACAAATTCCATACATATCTGTTTCTGTACTTCTATAGAATCATTTTCTATAACATGCCCTCCTGGTTTTCTATCCTTGGCATTGGAAAGCCTTGTATAAATCCCTGCTTTATATACCTTTTTATTTACAGCTTGTATTTTTCTGCCTGCTGCCTTTCTTTTTGAAACCCTTGCCATATATAAAGCCTCCTTTTATTGTAATGCGGTATCTGTAAAAGAAAATTCTATTTCTATACGTTTATTTTCATATACATAAATTCTTTTTACCATGCTGCTTAATGTATGGCGGTCAATTTCCTTTAGTTTCGGTGAAGATTTAAAATCCTTTAACCAGCCGCCAGATTTTGCATTTTTTTTAACTGTCATTTCTATAAAATCCTTATATCTTTTTTGTGCATTTGCGGCTTCTTCCTTTTTTTCTTTAAACTTCTTATACAGCTTGCTAAACTCTTCTTTTGTAATTAAGCCTTCTTCCAAATCCCTGTCCAGGCTTTTGCAAAGTTTGCTGTATTTATCCTGTTCCTGTTGTAAGCGGCTGTTTTCATTATTGTAATCACTGGCATATCTGTCATATCTGGTTATATTAAAATCTGTTTCTTTATTATCTGCAATGTTATCTGCAATATTAATAAGCTTCTGCCTGTCAGCCAATATACTGGTATACTTCTTAATAACATAATCTACAATTTCTGTTAATACAGTTTCTTCTATACTATGCCGGCTGCATCCTTCACTACGGTTCTTAGTTGAACATATATAATAAACTTTTGTACCCTTTTTATTCTGGTTCATCCTGCGTACCATCTGTTCCCTGCAGTCACCACAAAAAAGCAGACATGAAAACCTCCCTGCCTCTTTCATTCCAGGGCTTTTCCGGCTGTCTGCTTTTAAAATATTTTGTACAATATTAAAATCATCTTCTGATATAATTGCTTCATGGGTATTTTTTACACAAATCCACTTTTCCTTTGACACAGTAATATTTTTTCTGGCTTTATAATTTACCCTTTGTGTCTTTCCTTGTAAAAGATGTCCAATATATACTTCATTTGTAAGAATTCTTTTTACTGAAACATTGCTCCACAACGGCTTTCCTGTACTTTGGAAACCACCGTTGAAGTTTATTCCATTTGACCTTTTATATTCTTTGGGAGATGGTATTCCCAGCCCGTTTAGCTTATCTGCGATAGCTGAAACTGCCATCCCTTCTATTTTCCACCTGAAAATATTCCTCACATTTACAGCAGCATGTTTATCTATTACAAGATGCTGTTTATCCTCTGTATCTTTCTTATATCCATAAACTGCAAATGGTGAAACCAGTTCCCCGTTCCTGCGTTTAACTTCAAGCCCGCTTTTAACTTTTACTGAAATATCCCTGCAATAAGACTCATTAATAAAATTCTTAACTGGAAGCATAAAAGAATTTTCCCCGTTGCCTGCAAAAAAACTGTCATAATTATCTGAAATTGCAATAAAACGTACACCCATGCCAGGGAATATTTTCTGTAAATACCTGCCTGTTTCAATATAATCCCTGCCAAAACGTGATAAGTCTTTTACTATTACACAATTAACCTTCTTTGCTTCAATATCTGCAATCATTCTTTTAAATTCCGGTCTTAGAAAATTACTGCCTGAATACCCGTCATCAGAATATATATCATAAAGTTCCATATCTGGCTGTTCCATAATAAAATTTCTTATTATTTCTCTTTGGTTCGCAATACTTCCACTTTCGTTTTTAATAAAACCATTCCTATGTACTAATGTGCCTTTGTCCTCATCATCCCTTGAAAGACGGAGATACATCGCTGTATAGAAATGTTGTCTTTCCATTTTTCCTCCATTAATTATAAATATATTAACAGTCTATATATATTCTTCTGCCATTCTTCTAATATATTGTTCCAGCTTTTCATCTATGCCAGCCCCAGATTCCTGGTAAGATACCTTAACAATATAATCCCCAATACGGTTTACATAAATATTGCCAGTCTGCTCTGCGAATGAATTAATCTTTTCTTTAACGGGAGCAGATTCATCTATTTTAATATCCTTTAAATCTGACAACAGAGAAATATCTGCTTCTTTTATATCCAGAGCTGCCATCTCTGTAAGCTTTTCATTGCTGATTTCCATAACATGCACAACCTTTTCTTTTCTATCTGTTTCTATTTTATTCATATATACGTATGTCCTATGCTGCAATAGAAATAAGCCTAAAATACTAAATCACAACGTTTCTGTATATTATACTCACTGAAATATTTTTCTTCCATTGGAATCCATTTATTAGAAAATACTTGTGCTGCTTCAATGCCATTACGGCGTTTTATACGCTGTAGCTGCTCTTCTGCATTAATATTTAAAAATATGCGTAAATCATAAAAATCCCATAAAACGGGATGGCAGCTATAAGAGCCCTCTATAATTGTAACTACTGCTGGTTCTACTTCTACTGGAACAGACAGTTCCATGATTTTACAGTCAAATGGCTGGTATGAAAATGGCTGCCCCTGGCTAAGTGGTATTAAAACTTCTTTCTTTACTCTTTCATAATCCACATTTCCTCCTGGTTCATCCAGCCTTTCTTTTGTACGCTGCCATGGCTGTAAGAAAAAACTATCCATATGGATAATATTGCAATTAATTTTTTCTTTTACCAGGGAAGCAGTAGTTGTTTTTCCTGCTGCACACCTTCCATCAATAGCAATTAATAACGGCTCTTTCCTGCTGCTGCCAATATACTGTAAAATTGCTGGAATTGCATTATCCATACTCTGCCTCCTAACCTTCTACATTCTGTACTTTTGCCCTTTTTCCTGAAAACTGTACAAGCCCTGTACGGTTTAACGCAACCATAATACCTGGAATAAGGACTAACTGTAAAATAATCCCAGGAACTGCATTAAGAAAAGCCCCTGCCATAAACATTTGTAATGTAAACCCGCCTTCCCCTGTTCCAAGCAGAACCATCTGGACAAATGCCCATACAATACGGCCTGCCAGCATTGCAGCAACCATACTGCGGTACAGCGAAATTACACACTGCCAGCGTGAACGGGAATAAAACAGCCCTGATGCCATTCCATATGTAGCAAGTTCAAACGCCATAGAAATTCCTGTTGGAAACAGAACGGGCATTCCAAACATTGAATAACGTAAAAAAGGCATTACAAAACCAACAATAAGCCCATACTGCCATCCACATATAAGCCCGCATAATAAAACAGGAATATGCATTGGAAGAAGCATTTTGCCAATTTGTGGAATCTGTCCTGTAAAAAACGGAAGAACTATGCCTATAGCCATAAACATTGCTGCCAGCGTCAGATTTAAAATATTCTTTCTTTTAACCATATCTATACTCCTTTTTAATTTTTCAACCTATGTGCACTGGACAATTATACATAATTATACTGTTAATTTGCAATACCCTTAACTTAAAAAGCCTGTAATAAAAATAAATATTGCAACCGCACAGGTTGAAATATTTTTCTGGAAAATTTTATTTTTTATGCAAGGATTCTGCATTGTAAACCGTGTTATATATAGAAACATAAAATACACAATAAAAACAGGAGGGATTTTATATGAAAATCTTAAAAAACTGGAAAAAGACAGGCATTATAATGATGACAGGTGTCCTTTTATCAACAGGTTTAATTATGCCTGCAATGGCACATGGACATGGCAGCAGCCACCACAGAAGCAGCTACACATCAGGAACTTATTGTGCTTACCACCATAAAACACACAAAAATGCCAGCAGCTGCAAATACTACTGCACTACACACCACAAAACACACAAGAATGGAAGATGCCATTAAAACTGGTATTCTCCTGCCAGCCAGGTATCCCATATACAGAAATATGGGATACCTGGCTTTCTTAATGAAATTAAATACCTGAATTATAGAAAATAACATGTAAGTTATACAAAATTATAAAAAATAATCGACAAAATGCATAAATGTTGATATACTATTAGTATTATTAGTAGCGGACTCAAAATAAGATGGTTATTTTTAATTCATTTTTATAGAGAAGGAACTCATTTTTTAATTTATTTAGACAGAATTGTTTAACAGAATTTTTATATACCGGCTGTACAATGGATTGTTATACCGGGGAAAAGAGGTGTTTATATGGGCGCAGAGGATAATATATATAACCATCTTGTACCTACATACAAACCACAACCGCTTACTAAATATGATACTCACAAAGCATCAGAACTACGTAATATTGTTAATGAAATAACTAAACTTACAAAAGAATCACCAACATATTTCGTAAAAATGAATGATGCTAAACAAACTTATTTGCTTGGGATTAAGGAAGCTGCTATAATGTTCCAGAATGGTTTCGGGGAACTTTGTGACGATTCACCAGACAGTGCTTTTAATAACAAGAAAGCATATTCATCTGATATTGAAACTGCAGCTGCGGAAATTATAAGTGATGACCAGTCAAGACTTCCTGATGAATTCTCCATACAGGTTGCAAGCCTTGCAACCAGCCAGGTTAACAGGGGCAGGGACTTATATGCAACCAGTAAAGGTTTAATCGGAGGCACATACAAATTCCAGGTAAATGTTGGCGATGATATGTATGACTTCCAGTATAATATCAGAAGTGGTGCAAATAATAAAGAAGTCCTCACAGGATTATCTTCATTTATTAATAAAGCAAATATCGGAATACAGACCTTAGTTGAACCAGTTCCAGATGAACCTGGTAAAATAAGGATGTGCATTGAATCAGATATGACAGGTTCGTCAGCAGGTGAGCCTATATTTACAATGTCTGACAAGGAAAATATTAATGGCAATGGTATAGTATCATATATGGATTTAGACAGAATTGAACGTAATCCTGCCAGTTCAACGTTTTACATGGATGGGGTTGAAAGGCATACACTTGCTAATGAATTTACTATGGGCAAATGTCTTAAAATTACTCTTAGAAAGGCATCAGAAGAGGCAGTTAAAATAAATTATTATCCTGATGGCAACAGGATTATGGGAAGCCTGCAAAAAATTGCAGAGGCATATAACTTTATGCTTGACAGTTCACAGGAATTTGCCAAGGTTGCAAGTTACAACCTTAAACTTGCTAATGATATACAGAGCACAATAAGGCCATTTAAACCAGAACTCGAAGCATGTGGATTTGTATTTAATGACCATAACCGGATATCATTTGACAAGGCTCTTGTATTACAGGCTGTAAATGATGGCAGCTTACAGGAACTTTTTTCCAAAACATCCGGGTTTGTACAGACCATGACAGGCAAAGCATACGAAATTAAAATTAATCCTATGGAATATATAGATAAGCTTATGGGGACATATCCTGACTTTAGCAAACCATCAGAAGGGTTTTCTTATATAACATCATTATACAGCGGTCTTATTTTTAACTATTATTTTTAATATTATAATATTTAAACAAAACTACTTATGTATTAAACCATAAAAAGGACAGAGTTTTTATTCTGTCCTTTTTAATATGCTATTCCATCAATTTCTGTTTCCTCATATGAAATAACTGAAACAATTACTTTATGTGGAAGGCATACAAGCGTTTCCCCATTATACCTGATTTTCTTCTGTTTCTGGCAAAGCTTGTCTGGACAGTCTGCTTCAATAATTGAAGCATAACCATCTTTTATCTGTAAAACATTCTGGCCATTATTATATCCATCTATTGTTATAGTAGTATCCACATCAAGTGGAAGGTTTTCTACAAGTCTGCCATCTGCCGTAACCTGGACATAATTCCCCTTTTTATGGAAAAATAAATTATATCCAGCCAAAAACAAAATAGCTGTTATAAGAAATATGGATATTAAAATAATATCATTACACTTAATTCTGTTTTTTTTCATAAACCGCACCATACAAGCTTAAAGAAATCCCCAATTTTATAAACCAGTGTATTTCCTTATATTACTTACACCAAATCCTTTTCTGTAAAGCTTTGCTGCCATCTTTTGTTTTTCTTCATAAGACAGTTCTTCTAAATCCCTGCCTTTTAACATTTTCTGTACTTCCCGCCCTAATGCTTCACTGTCGCCGCCTTCTACAGACTCCAGGGCAATAGAAATATACTTTTCTGGTACATGTTTTTTAGTTAAATCCTGCCACATCCTTTTAATGCTTCTTGACTTATGGTATATGCTGGCAAACCTCATTGCATATCTTTCATCATCTATATAATGGAAGCTTTTTACATATTCCATTGCCCCATTTACAGCTTCATCAGAAAAGCCTGCATTTGCCAGCCTGTCCATAAGCTCCCATTCTGTACGGTCATTATAATTTAATAAAGACATGGCTTTCTTTTTTGCACGCAGTAATTCTTCTTCATCCATTACTGCTCATCTGCACTTTCTGTTGTATCTGCTGTATTAAAATCTGCTTCTTCTGTATTAATATTTTCTTCTGCTGCTGGAACAGGGTTATTGGTTTCTTCGTCCTTTTGTTCCATTTCATCATCTTTCTTTATAAACTTGTCACGTACTTTCTGTTCAACTTCTGCCATTACATCAGGATGTTCTTTTAAATATATTTTAGCATTCTCCCTTCCCTGGCCTATTTTAACACCATTATATGCATACCATGCACCACTTTTATTAACTATATTTTCATTAGCAGCAAGGTCAAGTATATCGCCCTCCCTTGAAATTCCTTCACCATATATAATATCAACTTCTGCTTCCCTGAACGGAGGTGCAACTTTATTCTTTACAACTTTAATACGTGTACGGTTTCCTATAACCTCACCATCTTTTTTAATCTGTTCACCACGCCTTACTTCAAGCCTTATGGATGAATAATATTTTAATGCACGCCCGCCTGTAGTTGTTTCAGGATTGCCAAACATTACACCAACCTTTTCACGGAGCTGGTTTATAAATATTACTATGCAGCTTGTCTTGCCAATAATGGCTGTAAGTTTTCTCAGCGCCTGGGACATAAGCCTTGCCTGTAAACCAACATGGCTGTCTCCCATCTCCCCTTCTATCTCTGCCTTTGGCACAAGCGCTGCAACTGAGTCAACAATTACAATATCTATAGCGCCCGAACGCACCATTGTTTCAGTAATCTCTAATGCCTGTTCACCAGTATCCGGCTGTGATATGTATAAATTATCAATATCTACGCCAATCCTTTTAGCATATACTGGGTCAAGTGCATGTTCTGCATCAATAAATCCTGCAATCCCGCCATGTTTCTGGACTTCTGCTACCATATGAAGTGCTACGGTTGTCTTACCGCCTGACTCTGGACCATATACTTCCACAACCCTTCCTTTTGGCACACCGCCTACACCAAGTGCAAGGTCAAGCCCTAATGAACCTGATGGGAATGTTTCTACATTAAGGTGTGTATTATCACCAAGTTTCATTACTGCACCTTTGCCATATGCTTTCTCTATCTGTGCAATAGCATTCTCAAGTGCTTTCAGTTTATTTTCTTCAGTAGATGTTGTTGCTGATGTTTTTGCCATATTTTTCATCCTTTCCGAACATAAGTTCATTTTAATTATAATAACCCCTTCTGGTTATTCTGTCAACAATTATTTATAAAGTATTTAGTATATTTAATTTACCATCTTATAATACGTATGTCAAGATTACCTCAGCCTTTGTGTTTCATAATGTTCAAATGTCTGTAAACAATGCAGGACTGAGTCGTATTGTTCTTCTTCATCCCCGTCTTCTAACACTATATCAAGTGCTACTGCAATATTATTTAAAAGACGTTTATCAAGATATTTCCT
>Ga0073906_1003808_pt1 | contig 16287 bp, 17 predicted proteins | sample Inofromicrocosms_FD_65485 | JGI IMG/M metagenome (GOLD analysis project Ga0073906, IMG submission 65485) | Mouse cecum microbial communities from Vienna, Austria - Inoculum for glucosamine and mucus D2O microcosms | ecosystem: Host-associated > Mammals > Digestive system > Large intestine >... | reverse complement strand
GACCCCGGCGCGACGTCCGCCGAAAAAATGACGGCTTTCGATGGAACGGCACACCGAGCCGCCGTACCTCACACAAGAAAACGCTGTTCCCTGGGCGCTGCGATGACAGTGCGGTTCGTCTGGCGGCACATAGCGCGCTCCAGGCTGAAAACCTCCCTGACTATTGCCCTGGCGGCTGGATTTACCATCGGATTGGGTGCCATCCGTCTGTCTATCGCTGACAACGGCGAGAAGATCGACCGCCTATATGAGAACACGCCCGTGGAGGCGGAACTGCTCCAGGCGGACACCAGCGTCACGTTCCCCGGCGGCGGGTTCCTCCGGGGGAGCACCGTGGACGCCCTGCTGGAGAGCGGCTACGTCACGGATGCCTACCTGGAGGGCGCGTCCTCCGGCGCGGCGGTGCGGTATACGGAGGATATGGAGAAATCAGGCGGCATCTCTGCCGGAGGAGATGATGTGTCCGACTGTACGATCCGGGCCTTTGCCGATGAGGGGACCTTCCTCTCTGCGGCTGGAAGCGGCGAGGGTGCGGCCATCACCTACCTGGACGGCTGGGACGCCTCCCTCTTTGCCCAAGACTGGTACGGGAGCTTCCCGGTGGTCCTGCCGAAAGCGCTCTATGACCAGTTGGAGGCGGGGGAGCTGGGCAAAATCGGCCTCTCCTGCCGGGGCTTCCGGGTGTGTGAGGCGGCGGGGTATTACGAGGGCAGCGTGGACGGCGCGGACGCTTACCCCATCCTGGCCCCGCTCTCCGCGTACCGCCAGCTCAGCGACAGCCGGGCCCCGACCTACTGCAAGGCCCATGTGACCCTGGACCCGGCCCTGAACCGGGAGCTGGAGCGGTTTACGGAGATCGTCAACGATGCCGCCGCCAGTCAGGGGACCCTGCTCACGGCCCTGCGGGCGGTCATCTGGGACGGGGAGCTCCGGCAGGCGGTGGAGCCCCTGGAGCGGGCCCTCTCCCTGATGGAACTGCTCTACCCGGTGGTGTTGGTGCTCAGCCTCCTGACAGCGGCGGGGATGGCGGTGCTGTTCGTCCTGATGAGTGCCAAGGACGCGGCCATCCTGCGAATTCAGGGTACCAGCAGACTCCGCACAACCGTGATCTTTGTCCTCCAGCAGGGCATCACGGTGCTGGCGGGACTGGCCGTGGGGCTGGCGGGCAGTCTCCTCTGGACCGGCGTCCGGCCGGAACTTGCGGGGGCGTCCCTGGTCCGTGCGGCGCTGTACTTGGCTGCCGCCGTGGCAGGGACAGTCCTCAGCGCCGCGTCCGTGACGGGCAAAAATCCGCTGGAGATGCTGCAAGTGAAGGAATAGGAGGTGTTGGCGATGCGGCCAAACGTCTTTCTCCGCTCCACCCTTCGTCAGCCGGGGAAGGTCCTGTGCCTGGTGCTGGTGGCGGTGCTGACAGTGTTTGTGTTCGTTTCCCGGGCGTCGGAATACCTGCTCATCAAACAGGAGACGGACCAGCTGGCCAAATACTACGCCGCCATCGGAACCCTGGAGTCCGCCACCGGCGACCCCTGGGCGGACACCCGTGAGGCAGCGGCTTACCTGGAGGCGAGCCCTTACGTAAAGACCGTGAACAGCTACGACTGCACCATCGGCATCATCCAGGACGACATCTGCAACGCCGACCTGGACAACCGGACCAACACCAGCGCCGGGATGTGCTTCACCGGGACGCTGCTGGACTGGGACGAGCGGACCTTCTATTTTCGGGCGGAGGAGGTCTTCAGCGGCTACCCGGAGCATGTGGGGCCGGGGCGGCTGATGGCCGTGACCTGGTCCGGAAACCGGACCAATGCGGAGGCCACTGACGCCGCCTTCGCCGCCCTGGAGAAGGGCGGGCGCTACCTGGTCCGGGCGCTCTACTACCCTTTCCGGGGCGGCAGGGTGACCTATGATGAGGCGGGGGGCGTCGGCAAGACCTTCGTCAGTCTGATCGGGCTGGCCGAGGACCGCTTCTTCTACCCTGTTCCGGAGGATGGGGAGATCGAATGGACCCGCGCCGCACTGTCCGGCTGGCGGGATCGGGTCCGGGAGGACCGGGACACCCAGCACGGCCTGAACGTCATCGCCGTCCGGGACATGAGCGCCCTCATGCTGAGGGACACGGCCCAGGGCCTCTACCTCGCCGCCGGGAGGTGGCTCACGGCGGAGGACCACCGGCGGGGCACCCACCTATGTGTGGTGAACGACGAGTTCGCCGCCCTCCGGGGGCTGGAGGTGGGGGACACGCTGACGCTGGAGCTGCGGGACCTGCCCTCTACCTTCGGCTATTTCGACAACTGCACCAGCCTGCCCTACAATACGATGATGGAGCGGGCAAAAAAGGCCGCTGTGACCTATGAGATCGCGGGCATCTACGGCCATCTGGCGGACTATTCCTCCACCTTCGTCCGAAACGACGTCTATGTCCCTGCCTCCACGGTGCCGGAGGGCTTCGCCATGAGCCGCCGGGACCCGGTGCGGGACGCCGGAGCGGGGCCGTCGGATTACACAGACCTCTTTGACTGGCGGCGCGCGTATCAGAGCGGCGGCGGTTTCGATTCCCTTCCCCGCCCGGGCACCGTCAGCTTCGTCCTCACCGGGCCGGAGGCAAAAGCGCCCTTCCTGGCGGAGAGCCGGGAGGCGCTGGCGAAGCTGGGCTTCCAGGTCTCCCTGCTGGAGAACAACTGGGAGCGCTTTGAGGCGGCGGCGGGACCTCTGCGGCGGTCTGCTCTGCTTGGGACACTGCTCTTCGCTGTCATCCTGTCGGCGGCGCTGGGCATCATCGTTTTGGCGTACTTCCGGATGCGGCGGAAGGAGCTGCCCATCGTCCGCTCCCTGGGCGTCCCGGCGGCGGTGTGCGTGAGGCAGGTGTCCGCGCCGCTCCTGGGCCTGGGGCTGGCGGGCATCCTGACCGGCGGGGCTCTGGGTTGGCGGTACACCCTCCAGCAGGGCGCGGAGAAGCTGGAGGGCCTCCAGGCCTTCGGCGGCGCGGCGGATGCCGCTCTTGGGCCGGAAATCTTGGTGGCACTGCTGGGCGGGGTCTTTGCCCTGCTGGCGGCGCTGACGGTGGGAGGCGCGGTGCTCCTCTTCCGGAGGCCGGTGCTGGTCCTGCTTCAGGGAGGAACGGCGGGAAGAAAGCATTACACTGCACCAACTCGTTATGTAGGGAGCAACGATCCGGCGCGCCGTTCTACCGAATACCGGCCCTCCAATGTGAGACGGCGCACCGGGGCCGCCGCACCCTACGCGAGAAAACGCCGTTCCCCGGGCGTGGCCGTGACTTTGCGCTTCGCCTGGCGGCAAGTCGTACGTTCCAAACTGAAAACCGCCCTGACCATCGCCCTGGCGGCGGGGTTCACGGCGGGACTGGCGGCTATGGAGTTGTCCGTTCAGAACGGACGTGAGCGTATCGACTGGCTCTACGAGCACACCTCCGTGGAGGCGGAGCTGAACGCCGGACAGGTGAGCATCCGGGGCGGAACGGTGGAAGCCCTGCTGGACACTGGCACCGTGGCGGAGGCGTACCTGGAGGGCTCTGCGGAGGCGGCGCTGATCCGCTACACACCGGGGATGGAGGCCGAGGAGCATGTCTCGATCCTTGGGGGAAAAAAGATGCCCGACCAGGCGGCGGTGGGGGACGATATGCTGGGCGTTGGCCTGCGGGCCGTCGGGGACGAGGGGATCTTCCTCACCCCCGCCGGGAGCGGGAGCCGGGTGACCATCACCTACTTTGACGGCTGGGACGGTTCCCTCTTCGCGGAGGACTCCGGCGGCGATTTTCCGGTCATCCTGCCCCGGGAGCTCTACGATGAGTACGGCGGGACCATCGCCCTCTCCTGGAAGGGCCTGCACATCTGCGAGGCGGCAGGAATCTACGACGGCACGGTGGATGGCGGCGGGAGCCCCGTCCTGGTGCCCCTGAGCGCCTACCAGCGCCTGGGAGGGGACCGGGTGTCCTACAGTAAGGTCCACCTGTGGCTGGACCCGGCCCTGAACCGGGATCTGGAGCCCTTCCTCCGCGGGGCGGAGGCGGCGGAAGCGGTGCAGAGCGGCCTGCGGACAGTCATCTGGGACGAGGAGCTTCGCGTGGCGGTCGCGCCCCTGGAGCAGAGTGTCGAACTGACAGCGGCTCTCTACCCGGCGGCGCTGGTCCTGGCACTGCTGACAGCGGCGGGGACGGCGGTGCTGTTCACTCTGCTGAGTGCCAAAGACGCCGCCATCCTGCGGGTCCAGGGGACCGGCAAAGTGCAGACGGCGGCGGTCCTTTTGTTACAGCAGATGCTTCCCTGCTTGACAGGGCTCACGCTGGCAGCGGCGGGGAGCCTCCTTGCGGGAGGCGCTGTCTCCGGCGCGGTGTTTTACCTGACGGCGGGCATTGCGGGGGCGGCTGTCAGCGCCATGCTCCTTGTGAGGAAAAATCCCATGGAACTGCTGCAAATGAGAGAATAGGGGCTGTCCCGGTTTGAAAAAGGCCCCGGGATACGGTATACTACAGGAAAAACCGTGGGAGGGGAAGCTCTGATGAAAGAGAGACTCATTGCCTTTTTTAAGCGGGAAACGGTGCTGTGCGCCGCGTTTCTCCTGGCAGCCGGTTCCATGTTCCTTGTCCGCCCGGACGCGGGATACCTATCCTACATCGACGTTCGGACCCTCGCGATCCTCTTCTGCCTCATGGCGGTCATGGCGGGACTGCAAAAGACCCGCGTGTTCCAGTGGACCGCCCAGGCGCTCCTGGGCCGGGTGAGGAGCGCCCGGCAGCTGGCGCTGATCCTGGTCCTGCTGTGCTTTTTCTCCAGTATGCTGATCACCAACGACGTGGCGCTCATCACCTTCGTGCCGTTTACCTTTACGGTCCTGGGCCTCGCCGGGGAGGCGGTCAAGGAGCGGCTGATCATCCCCGTGGTGGTCCTGCAAACCATCGCCGCCAATCTGGGCAGTATGCTCACGCCCATCGGGAACCCGCAGAACCTCTACCTGTATGGGAAAGCGGGGCTCTCCCTGGGGGCTTTCGTCCGGCTGATGCTCCCGTATGCGGCGGCGTCGCTCCTGCTGACCGTCCTGTGGAGCCTGGTCCAGTCCAGGACCTGCCGGGCTCCGATTGCGGTGTCCTTTGCGGAGAAGGCGGACCTCTCCGGCAGGACGGGGCAGCTTGCGGCCTATCTGGTCCTGTTTGCCCTCGCCCTGCTCACGGTGGCGCGGGTGGTCCCTTACGGCGTGACGCTTGCCGTCACAGCGGCCGCTCTGCTGGTGATCGACCGGAGTATCTTCGCCCGCGTGGACTACAGCCTGCTTCTGACGTTTGTGGGATTCTTCATCTTTACGGGGAACATGGGGAGACTCCCGGCGGTCTCAGAGCTTTTGCAGGCGGTGGTCTCCGGCAACGAGCTGATCGCGGGCGTGGCCGTGAGCCAGGTCATCAGCAATGTCCCGGCGGCGCTCCTGCTGTCCGGCTTCACGGACGACTTCGCGGCGCTGCTCACCGGCGTGAACCTCGGCGGTCTGGGCACCCTCATCGCCTCCATGGCAAGCCTCATCTCCTATAAGCTCATCGCGCGGGAGGAGGGCGGGATCAAGGGCGCTTATTTCCGCTGTTTCACGGCGGCGAACATCTGCTTTTTAGCCGTTCTCCTGGTTTTTGCCCTGATCTGCGGTTAAAAACGCAGGGAGAGGCAGCTCAGGCCCCCGTCGATCTTCCGGAACTCCGAGGTGTCCACCTCGATGACGGGGTATCCGGCCTTCTCGATGGCCGCCTTCGCTGCGGGATAACCCGCCGGGACCAGGACCGTGCCGTTGACCCAGATGCAGTTGGCGGAATAGCTCTCGCCGGGGGAGATCTCGATCTTGTTGAACCGGGCGAACTCCTCCTTATCGCAGAACTCTCCGGCCACCAGCAGATTGTTGTCCTCCAGATAGGCCAGGCCCGTCTTCAGGTGCAATACCTTCTCCAGGGGGACGACGCTGCCGGTATGGCCGTGCTTCTCCAGGGCCGCGAGGAACTGACGGCACCCCTCCTCGTTGGTCCGGGCGGAAAGGCCGATATAGAAGTGGTTGCCCACCATCATCACGTCGCCGCCCTCCATGGTGCCGGGGGCGGTGATGTACTCGATGCGGCTGTCCGGGTAGAAGTGCTTGACGGCGTCTACGATATAGGCGGGCTCCTTCTGCCTGCTGGGCGCGCCGGGATTGGAGATGATGGCGCAGTTGGGCGTCAGCACCGCCGTGTCCTCCACAAAGCAGGAGTCCGGGAACTCCGGCAGGGCGTCCAGGACCGTGACCTCCACGCCGCAGCGCCTGAGGGCCTCGATATAGGCGTCGTGCTGGCGCAGGGCTTTTTCGTAGTCCGGCCTGCCCAGCTCGGGGGCGGAGGTGATCCCCTCGCATACTGCGGGACAGGGGCGTCTGACAAGAACATGGTGAAACATCGGAACAACTCCTTTATTGATATCGTTTTGGGGTGGGACAGACTTCTATACTATACCATTTTTCGGGGAAATGTAAAGGGGAGCGGTCTCAAAAATGGCGGCGCACACTCCAAAATCCTCCTTGCAATTTCCGGTCCATCCATGTAAGATGGTGGAGAGAAGTCAAATGACGGCAAAGGAGAAGCGGGATGAAGAACTTTTTTACGAAGCTGTTCCGCCGGCAGAGGGAGGCCCACCCCTATTGCAGCGCGGTGGTAGCGGCCGGAGGGAGCTCCCGGCGCATGGGCGGGGAGAACAAGCTGACGGCCTTCCTGGACGGCGTGCCCGTCCTGGCCCGGACGCTCCTGGCGCTGGACGGGGCGTCCCTGGTGGATGAGATCGTGGTGGCGGTGCGGGAGGAGGACCTGGTGGCCACGGCGGACCTGTGCAAGATCTACGCCGTGACGAAGCCGGTGAAGATCGTCCGGGGCGGGGCGACGCGGCTGGAGTCGGTCCGTGCGGCGCTCCTGGAGTGCCGGGAGAGCGCGGCGTTCCTGGCCGTCCACGACGGGGCCCGGCCCCTGGCGGAGCCCGAGCTTATCGACCGCGTCGTGGCCCTGGCCCACCGCACCAACGCCGCCGCCCCGGCGGTGCCGGTGAAGGACACGGTGAAGCTGGTCCGGGAGGACGGCGTGGTGGAGCGCACCTTGGAGCGCGCCGCCCTCCGGGCGGTGCAGACGCCCCAGGTCTTCGACGCCCAGCTCCTGCGGGCGGCACTGCAGGCGGCTGCGGCGTCCGGGGAGGAGGCCACCGACGACTGCTCCGCCGTGGAGCGCCTGGGCAAGGAGGTCTTTCTGACGGAGGGCTCCTATGAGAACATCAAGATCACCACGCCGGAGGACCTGATCCTGGCGGAGGCGATCTTACAGAGAAGGGAGGGGGCGCTGTGATGATCCCGCGGATCGGACAGGGCTACGACGTCCACCGCCTCACGGAGGGCCGCGCTCTGGTGCTGGGAGGCGTGACGGTGCCCTGTGAGAAGGGCCTTCTGGGCCACTCGGACGCGGACGTGGTGCTCCACGCCCTCATGGACGCCCTGCTGGGGGCGGCGGCGCTGGGGGACATCGGGCGTCTCTTCCCGGACAGCGACGGGCGCTACCGCGGGGCGGACAGCCGCGCCCTTCTCCGGGAGGTGGCCCGGAGGCTTGGGGAGGAGGGGTTCACCGTAGGCAACGTAGACGTGACCCTGGTGGCCCAGCGGCCCAAGGTAGCGCCCTACGTGCCGGAGATGCGGCGCAACATCGCCTCGGACCTGGGGGTGGACCTGGACGCGGTGAGCGTGAAGGCCACCACCGAGGAGGGCCTGGGGTTCACCGGCGCGGGGGAGGGCATGGCGGCGCAGGCTGCGGCGCTTATTTGGAAGGAATGATGGACCGCCCTGCGAGGGCTGCCGGAGGTCCTCAAGGAACGGCAGTCACCATTTTCCCGGACCGCCATAGAATGGACCAGGGAGGCGGTCACATGCCGTATTATCTTCTGCTGTGCCGGTCCATCACCTACGCCCAGCGTATGAGCCGCGCCCTGGAGCGCTCCGGGATCACGTCCCGGTTTTTCCGGCCCCCCATGGGGCTCTCGGACCGGGGGTGCAGCTACGCGGTGCGGGTAGGGGAGCGGGACCTCCCGGCGGCCCTGGAGCGGCTGCGGGCGGAGGGACTGATGCCCATGCGGGTGTTCTACACCGATGGCGGCGGCGCATTCAGCGAAGTTCGATAAAAGAGAGGGGGGGACCGGGGAAAACGGCCCCCCTTTTTTGCCGCACCCGGACAGCGCGCGAAGGCGAAACGGAGTTTCGCCGCAAAAAGTTTTTCTTTTTTGCTTCTTTTTTCTTTGTACACAAAGAAAAAAGAAGATAAACCTGGAAAAGGAGGTCAGCACATGATCTATTTCGACAGCGCGGCCACCACTCTGCAAAAGCCCGCGGCGGTCCCGGCGGCGGTGGCGAGGGCGGTGGCGTCCATGACGACGCCGGGGCGCGGGGACCACCCGGCGGCGCGGGCGGCGGCGGAGCTGATGCTGTCGCTTCGGACAGAGGCGGCGGAGTTTTTCGGCGTGCCGGAGCCGGACAGCGTCATCCTCACCGCCAACGCCACCCACGGCCTGAACATCGCCATCAAGAGCCTGGTGCGGCCGGGGGACACGGTGGTCATCTCCGGCTACGAGCACAACGCGGTCACGCGGCCCATCCACGCCGTCGGGGACGTGCAGGTGCGGGTGGTGAACGCCCGGCTCTTCGACCCGGCCCAGATGGCGGAGGGCTTCGAGAAGGCGGTGGACGAGAAGGTGCGGGCGGTGGTCTGCACCCACGTCTCCAACGTCTTCGGGTATGCCCTGCCCATGGACGCCGTCGCCGCCGTGTGCCGCAGGAGGGGGGTGCCCCTCATCGTGGACGCCTCCCAGTCGGCGGGCATATTGCCGGTGGACCTGGGGCGGTGGGGCGCGGCCTACATCGCCATGCCGGGGCACAAGGGCCTCTACGGCCCCCAGGGGACGGGGCTTCTGCTCTGCGGCCCGGGACAGCGGCCGAAGGCGCTCCTGGAGGGCGGCACCGGGAGCCTCTCCCGGCAGCAGGATATGCCGGATTTCCTGCCGGACCGGCTGGAGGCAGGCACCCAGAACGTCCACGGCGCGGCGGGGCTCTTAGCGGGCCTGCGGTTCGTGAGAAGCCTGGGGCTGGAGCGCATCGCGGCGCAGGAGGCGGCGGTGATGGGCCGTCTGGCAGAGGGCCTGGAGCGGAAGGGGGGCTATCAGGTCTTCGCGGCGCCCGGAGGGAGCCCGGTCCTCTCGGCAGTGCCCCGGGACACGCCGCCGGAGGCCCTGGCGGACCGTCTCGCGGAGCGGGGCGTGGCCGTGCGTGCGGGGCTCCACTGCGCGCCCCTGGCCCATCTCACCGCCGGGACCAGCGAGACGGGGACGGTGCGCTTTTCCGCGTCGGCGTTCAACACCGTGGAGGAGGCGGAGGAGGTGCTGGGCCTGCTGTAGGGCCCCGGGGGCCTTTCCGGCCCCCGCCCTCCTATAAATTTTTTGTGAATATCCCACCAAAATCGTCCGGTATTTCCGGGAGAAATGGGACAAACAGGGGAAAAGCGGCCTGAAAAGGTAGGGGACAGGGCGGGAGCTGGAAATTTCGCAAAAAATCCTGCGGAGATTTTATTGCATTTTTCCCCCGCTTCGATTAAAATAGAAGTACTTATGGGATTCTTTATCAATGGAGGGACGCCATGGAAGTCTTTACAAACGCGGCGCAGGAGGTCTGGGCGCGGCTGAGCAGCTTCGCGCTCTCGCTCCAGTTCTGGGATATCCTGGACATCCTGGTCATCGCCTACCTGATCTACCGTCTGCTGCTGCTGGTGCGCAAGACCAACACCTCCCGCCTGCTCAAGGGGGTGCTGATGATCCTGCTGGCCATGTGGCTCTCCGACGGGCGGCTCAACGCGCTGCACTATCTCCTGGGGAACATCGTCAGCCTGGGCCTCGTGGCCCTGGTGGTCCTCTTCCAGCCGGAGATCCGCCGGGTGCTGGAGCAGGTGGGCAGCAGCAAGATCCCCCTGCTCAACCTCTTCTCCAAGCCCCAGGTGGACCGGCAGGTGGTGGAGGGGGCCATCCACCAGACGGTGGAGGCCTGCGCGGACATGAGCAAGTCCCGCACCGGGGCCCTCATCGTCTTCGAGCGCCACAACCAGACCGACGAGATCCTCCGCAGCGGCACCAAGCTGGACGCGGAGGTCTCCAGCGAGCTTTTGAAGAACATCTTCTTCGTCAAGGCCCCCATGCACGACGGGGCGGTCCTGGTCCGGGACGGGCGCATCCTGGGGGCGGGCTGTATGCTCCCCCTGAGCCGGAACGTCAACCTCAGCCGGGACCTGGGGATGCGCCACCGGGCCGGCATCGGCATGAGCGAGAACTCCGACGCCGTGGTGGTCCTGGTCAGCGAGGAGACCGGGTCCATCTCCGTGGCCGTGGGGGGGATGCTCAAGCGCCACCTCATGACCGAGACCCTGGAACAGCTGCTGCGCAACGAGCTGCTCCCCGCCCAGGAGGAGGAGGGGGAGAAGGACAAAAAGCGCGTGAAGGTCAAGCTCCCCAAGTCCGGGAGGAAGAAGGACGGTGAAAAAGGGAATGAATGAGAAACTGCACAAGATTTTGTACATCGCGCTCTCCCTGCTTTTGGCCGTGGCCTTTTGGCTCTTCGTGGACAACGAGCAGGAGAACACCATCGAACGGCCCTTCAACGGCATCCCCGTGGAGTTCATCGGCGCGGAGGACGCCCTGCCCAGCCGGAACCTGATGCTCTCCGGCGGCATGGACGCCACATTGGACGTGGTGGTCCGGGGCCCCCGGGCCATCGTCAGCGGCATGAAGCGGGAGGACCTGCGGGCCCAGGTGAACGTCAGCAATATCAACTCCGTGGGCACCTACCCCCTCAGCTATACCATCCTCACGCCGGACAATATCCGCCCCGGGGAGATCACCACGGAGTGCTCCCGCTCGGCGGTGACGGTCCAGGTCTCCACCCTCTACTCCCGCACCCTGCCGGTGAGCGTCAACGTCACCGGCGACGTGGTGGACGGGTGCATCTACATGGGGGAGCGGATGCTGGCAGAGCCCTCCACCCTGACCATCAGCGGCCGGGCGGAGGACGTCGACCAGGTGGAGACGGTGCGGGTGACGGTGGACCTCACGGGCGCCAACTCCACCATCCAGCGGGAGTTCGACTACCAGCTCCTGGACGCGGAGGGCAATGAGGTGGAGACCAGTGGCCTGCGCCTCTCGGAGCGCCGGGTGCAGGTGACCGCGCCGGTGTTCATCACCAAGGAGCTGCCCCTCACCGTGAAGATCAAAGAGGCCCCCGGGTCCCTGGAGAAGGACGCCCGGTGCGAGCTGGCCGACCAGACCATCACCGTGGCCGGTGAGGCGGCCAACCTGGAGAACGTCGACGAGATTCTCCTGGGGGAGGTGGACCTGAGCGCCCTCCTCTCCAGCACGGACATCCCCCTGGACATCAACATGCCCGCCGGGTGCGTCAATCTCAGCAACCTCGCCTCCACCACCCTCTCCGTCCGCTTCAGCCGGAATCTGGAGACGCGGAGCTTCACCGTGACCAACATCGTGCCCATGGGGCTCAGCGAGACCCAGAGGTTCAGCCGCCTGACCAACTCCCTGGACGTGCTGGTCCGGGGCCCGGCGGAGGAGCTGGAGAACGTGACGGCGGAGGACATCCGCATCGTGGTGGACCTGACGGAGTTCGCCTCCAACGGCACCTACTCCGTGAAGGCCCAGGTCTTCGTGGACAACCACGACCAGGTGGGGGCCATCGGCGGCGACTACACCGTGGCCTGCAAGATCACTTCCTAGGAGGCAGTGCGATGACACAGATCGGGACCGTGACCGCCGTACCGGAGCCGGGTACCGCCGTGGTGCAGGTGGTCCGGCAGAGCGCCTGCGCCCACAACTGCGCCGAGTGCGCCGGGTGCGGGGCCATGGCGGGGAGCCTCAGCGTCCGGGCCCGCTCGGCGCTGGAGCTGTCCCCCGGCGACCGGGTGGAGCTCTACAGCGACGGCCGGGTGCTGGGCATCGCGGCGCTGGTGTACCTGGGGCCGGCGGTGCTGTTCCTCGCGGGGTACCTGCTCCCCGCCGGACTGCCGGAGGGGCTGCGGTACGCCTGCGGGGGGCTGGGGTTCGCCCTGGGCCTGCTGGGGGCGGTGGTGTGCGACCGGCGTCTGCGGCGGCGGGGCGGCGCGGTGCGCTACCAGGTCATCCGGAAGCTGTAGGAGGCGGTATGTTCGGCTATGTGCGCCCCAGTGAGGCGCGTCTGTCTGAGGCGGACAAAGAGCGCTTCGCCGCCGCCTACTGCGGCCTCTGCCGCACCCTGGGGGAGCGGTACGGCCTCGCCTCCCGGTTCATCCTGAACTACGACTTCGCCTTTCTCGCCATCCTCCTCTGGGAGGGGGAGGCGCCGGAGCCCCTGCATCGGGGGTGCATCGCCCACCCGGCGGGGAAGCGGCCCTATTTCCCGGGCAATGCCGCGCTGGAGCTTGCGGCGGACTACAGCGTGATCTTAGCCCGCTGGCAGGCGGCGGACGCCCTCGCGGACCCCGGCGGGGGGAAGGCGAAGTACCGCCTCCTCGCGGCGGCCCTGAAAGGGGGGTACCGCCGGGCGGCGGCGCGGCGTCCGGCCTTTGACGGGAAGGTGCGCGAGCAGCTCACGCGCCTGCGGGCGCTGGAGGAGGGCGGGTGCGCCACCCTGGACGAGCCCGCGGACGCCTTTGCCCGGCTCCTGGCCGGGGCGGCGCTGGAGGCGCGGGACCCGGTGAAGCGCCGGGTGCTGGAGCAGCTTTTGTACCATCTGGGCCGCTGGATCTACCTGGTGGACGCGGCGGACGACCTCCCGGAGGACTTCGCCTCCGGCAGTTACAACCCCCTCCTGCGCCGGTTCGGCCTGGAGGAGGGGAAGCTCACAGGGGAGGCCCGGGAGAGCCTGGTGGTCTCCCTGGACCACTCCATCCGCCTGATGGGCGCGGCCCTGGAGCTGTGGGACTTCGGCGCGTGGAGCGCGGTGGTCCGCTCCGTGGTCTACGAGGGCCTTTTCCTGGTGGGAGGGGCCGTTTTGGAGGGAACATTTCACGATGGCGGCGGGGCGAAGGGCCCCTGCCGCGGAAACAAGGTGCAGTTATGACCGACCCCTATGAGATCTTGAACGTCCCCAGCACGGCCACGGACGAGGAGGTCAAAAAGGCCTACCGCGACCTGGCGCGGAAGTACCATCCGGACAACTACCACGACAATCCCCTGGCGGACCTGGCCCAGGAGAAGATGAAGGAGATCAACGCCGCCTACGACGCCATCCAGAAGGAGCGCAGCGGCCGCGCCCGCTCCGGCGGGGGCTACGCCCGGAGCGGCGGATATCAGTACCAATCCCAGTCCCAGGGGGGATACCAGTCCCAGGCCCGGGAGGGGGCGGCGGTGTTCCAGCAGGTGCGCATGGCCATCAACCGCAACGATCTGGGCATGGCCGAGCAGCTCCTCCGGCAGACCGGGGAGCACGGCGGGGAGTGGAACTTCCTCATGGGGATGATCTGCTACCGCCGGGGCTGGATCGACGAGGCCCGGCGGTACTACCAGACCGCCTGCCAGCTGGACCCGGGGAACGTGGAGTACCGGCAGACGCTGAACTTCGTGGAGAACAGCGCCGGGGGCTACCGTCCCGAGGGCTACGAGACCTGGTCCACCGGGTGCGGGGGGAGCCTTTGCGGCCGGATGGCCTGCGCGTACCTGGCGTGCAATATGTGTACCTGCGGGTCGATGCGGTTTTTCTACTGCTGACCCTGCCGGACGGGCATTTGCGCCGGCGCACGCTCCGCCCCTGCGGAGCAAAACAAGAACACAGAGGTAAAAGACTATGGTAAAGAGCATGACCGGCTACGGCCGGGCCCGGGAGACCCGGAACGGACGGGATATCACGGTAGAGGTCCGCAGCGTCAACAACCGCTACCTGGACTGTGCGGTGAAGATGCCCCGGGCGTATATCTTCGCGGAGGACGCGGTGAAGTCCCTGGTGCAGAAGCATGTGAGCCGGGGGAAGGTGGATGTGTTCGTGAGCATCGACTCCCTGGGGGCGGAGGAGACGGTGGTGGCCGTCAACGACGCCCTGGCCAAGAGCTACATCGACGCCCTCAGGCACCTCTCCCAGCTGGGCGGCGGGATGGTCAAGGAGGACTGCTACGTCACAGACCTTGCCCGCCTGCCGGACGTGCTGACGGTGACCAAGGCGGACGAGGACCTCACGGTGGTCAGCGCGGACATCTGCGCGGTGCTGGAGGAGGCCCTCAGGGCCCACGCCGCCATGCGGGAGACGGAGGGGAAGAAGCTCACCGAGGACATCCGCCGCCGGGTGGACACCATCGCCGCCCTCACACGGCTGGTAGAGGAGCGCTCCCCCCAGACGGTGGCGGAGTACCGGCAGAAGCTCCTGGACCGGATGCGCGAGGTGCTCCAGAGTACCGCCGCCGACGAGGGGCGCATCCTCACGGAGGCGGCCATCTTCGCCGACAAGGTGGCGGTGGACGAGGAGACGGTGCGGCTCCACAGCCACCTCTCCCAGCTGCGGGAGATGCTGGAGAGCAGCGTGCCCATCGGGCGGAAGATGGATTTCCTCATCCAGGAGGTCAACCGGGAGGCCAACACCGTGGGCTCGAAGTGCTCGGACATCCAGATCGCCCGGGACGTGGTGGACATGAAGGCGGAGATCGAGAAGATCCGCGAGCAGGTCCAGAACATCGAATAGGAGGCCCGTATGGAGCTTGTCAGCATCGGCTTTGGGGGACTGGTGTCGGCGTCGCGGCTGGTGGCGCTGGTCAGCCCGGACTCCGCGCCGGTCAAGCGCCTCGTCAGCGAGGCCCGGGACCGCAGTATGCTCATCGACGCCACCTTCGGCCGCAAGACCGCCGCCGTGCTCATCATGGACAGCGACCATGTGGTCCTCTCCGGGCTGAGCGTGGAGAAGCTCGCGCCCCGGTTCGGCGTGGACCCGGCGGCGCTGGAGGAGTAGGGGCGGATATCGCCCGCCCCCACGATGCCGCGCAGGGCCGCAATAAAACGGGTGTCCCGATCGCAGAGCCGCCGGGACCTGCGCCCCACATTTTTCACGATAAGGAGGTCTTTTCATGCCAAAAGGGAAGACATTCATCATCTGCGGTCCCTCCGGGGTGGGGAAGGGGACGGTAGTCAGCCGCCTGATGGAGGCGGACCCGACCCTCTATTTCTCCGTCTCCGCCACCACCCGGGCCCCCCGGGCCGGGGAGGCCGACGGCGTCCACTACCACTTCCTGACCCGGGAGAGGTTCCAGGAGTGGATCGACGCCGGGGATTTCCTGGAGCACGCCCAGTTCGTGGGCAACTTCTACGGCACCCCCCGGCGCTACGTGGACGAGGCCATGGACCAGGGCCGGGACGTGCTCCTGGACATCGAGATTCAGGGCGCGGAGCAGATTCACCAGAAGCGGCCCGAGGCGGTGCGCATCTACATCGCTCCTCCCAACTGGGAGGAGCTGGAGCGCCGCCTTACGGGCCGGGGCACCGAGGACGGGGAGAAGATCCGCTCCCGCCTTGCCCGGGGCCGGGAGGAGTTCGCCGCGGCCAGGGATTTCGACTATCTCGTCATCAATGACACTGTAGACCACGCCGTGGCGGAAATTCGCGCCATCATGACGGCGGAGCACTGCCGTCCGGCGGAGCGGGCGGCGCAGATCGAGTGTTGAAGGAGGGACCGCTATGAACGCAGTCCTGGAGCAGATCAAATCCCGGCGGAGCATCCGCAGGTACAGGCCGGACCCCATTCCCCAGGAAATCCTGGACCAGATCATCGAGGCGGGGACTTACGCCGCAAGCGGCAAGGGGCAGCAATCGGCCATCATCGTCCAGGTGACGGACCGGGAGACGCGGGACAAAATCGCGGACTGGAACCGCCGGACCGGCGGCTGGCCGGAGGGGCACGACCCCTTCTACGGCGCGCCGGCCATGCTCATCGTCCTTGCCAAGCGGGACAACCCCAACCACGTCTACGACGGGAGCCTGGTGATGGGGAACCTGATGCTTGCGGCCCACGCGCTGGGCGTGGGGAGCTGCTGGATCAACCGGGCCCGGCAGGAGTTCGACACCGAGGAGGGGAAGGCACTCCTCCGCTCCTGGGGCGTGGAGGGGGACTACGAGGGCATCGGCCACTGCGCTCTTGGGTGGCCGGACGGCGACGCCCCCCAGGCCGCTCCCCGGAAGGAGAACTGGGTATACTATGTGAAATGAGCCCCCAGGGCCCCTGTTATGTGGAAGGGCCCGG
>Ga0073906_1003806_pt1 | contig 16293 bp, 15 predicted proteins | sample Inofromicrocosms_FD_65485 | JGI IMG/M metagenome (GOLD analysis project Ga0073906, IMG submission 65485) | Mouse cecum microbial communities from Vienna, Austria - Inoculum for glucosamine and mucus D2O microcosms | ecosystem: Host-associated > Mammals > Digestive system > Large intestine >... | reverse complement strand
CAGGAGGCGGAGCTGCTGCTGGGGTTCTGCGACAACTGCGGGCCCGCGTTCCTGCTGGGGTATGCGGGCGCGGGGATCCTGGGGAGCCAGCGGGCGGGCGTCCGGCTGTTCATCATACATATAACCGCCGCGCTGCTGGCGGGGATGGTCCTCTGCCGCGTGCAGAGGGACCGGGGGCCGGGACTGCTCCGGAGCAGCCTGCCGGTAAAGCCGGTGAGCCTGCCTCAGGCGCTGACCACGTCCGTCTCCGGTGCGGCGGCGTCCATGATGAATATCTGCGCCTTTGTGGTGCTGTTCCAGGCGCTGGCGGCGCTGATGCCCGCCCAAATCCCCGGCATGCTGCTGGGAGCCCTGGAGATGGTCACGGGCATGGCGGCCCTGGAGCCGGGACAGGCCGGGTTTATCGCCGCCGCAGCCATTGCCGGATGGGGCGGGCTGTCCGTCCACTGCCAGGCCATGAGCGTGGCGGAGGGGCTGGGGTTCCGCTGGCACTGGGTGGGGAAGGCTATGCAGGCGGCGGTCTCAGCGGCGCTGGCAGCTGGCGTGTGGGCGGTGATGCCCCTGTAATCAGCCGCCGACCTTCCGGGTCTTCTTCGGTTTGGGAGGGGGCAGCTCCTCGCAGGTTGCGGTCACAAAATCCGTCAGGAATTTCCGGTCGTCGATATCCTCCATCAGGAAATACGGCTTCGCCCCGTCGTAGGGCGGGGCCGTTTTCAGGTCTGGGGCCAGCCGCCGTCCCGCCTCGGTGATTTTGATGAAGAGCTGATCCGCGCATACAAGAGCAAATATTTTGCCGTTGCAATACAGTCCGTATTCGCCAAACATCTTTCGATAGGTAATGGTACCTGCGTCCCGCAGCTGGTCAGCCGCGTACTGCACAAATTCTAACTTTGAGGCCATTTTGTGCTCCTTTCATCATTTTTCGCTCAGGTAGAACTCTATTATAGCACAGATGGTTTTATCTGTCATCACTGCTTTCGTCCTGACCGCAGGAATTTTTCAGTTTTGCAAAATTTTACTTTACAAATGAGATTAGTTCTGTTATAATATCCTCTGTTAAGCGGTGCGGCGGCAGAATTCGCCGTGTTGGCTGGCTGTTATTTTCATGGATAGCCGGAAACCGGCAATTCCATATTTTTCAGGTATGCGCCCGTAGCTCAGTTGGATAGAGTGACAGACTCCGACGTTTCAGGCCGGTTCGGCTGAGATCAGGCGCAAAGCCCTGCAAACAGGGGCGTTGGCGGTACGGCGGCAGAATTCGCCGTGTCGGCTGACTACTGTTTGACTACTATTTTCCCGGATAGCCGGAAACCGACAATTTCATATTTTTTCAGGTATGCGCCCGTAGCTCAGTTGGATAGAGTGACAGACTCCGACTCTGTAGGCCACTGGTTCGAATCCAGCCGGGCGTACCAGAACCCCCTAAAAATGCATAGTTTTTAGGGGGTTTTCCCTATAAAACAGAAACAAATAAGGAGGAGATCACCATGTCTAAATACGCTGGAACACAGACCGAAAAGAATCTGGAGGCCGCTTTCGCCGGTGAGTCCCAAGCCCGGAACAAGTATACCTATTTCGCGTCCAAGGCCAAGAAGGAGGGCTTTGAGCAGATCGCCGCACTGTTCCTGAAGACCGCCGACAACGAGAAAGAGCACGCCAAGATGTGGTTCAAGGAGCTGGAGGGGATCGGTTCCACCGCCGAGAACCTGGGGGCGGCGGCTGACGGTGAGAACTATGAGTGGACCGATATGTATGAGGGTTTCGCCAAGACCGCTGAGGCCGAGGGCTTCCCGGAGCTGGCGGCCAAATTCCGCATGGTCGGGGAGATCGAGAAGCACCATGAGGAGCGGTATCGCGCCCTGCTGAAGAATGTGGAGGCCCAGGAGGTTTTCAAGAAGAGCGAGGTCAAGGTTTGGGAGTGCCGAAACTGCGGACATATCGTGGTAGGGACTGCTGCGCCGGAGATCTGCCCGGTGTGTGCGCACCCGCAGGCGTATTTTGAGGTTCACGCGGAGAATTATTGAGGGTACATATGGCTGGCAGCGGCACGGATGCATCTCCATGCCGCTGCCGCTTTGTCAGATTTCCAGTCCTTGCTGTAGTGTCTCGCTGGCGGCTTTCTTGTTTTTGTCGAAAGCGTGTGTGTAGATATCGAGCGTGGTAGAGGGCTGGGCATGCCCCAGCAGTCCCGCCACCGTCGCAACATCCGCTCCGTTGGCAATCAGCAGGCTGGCGTTGCTGTGGCGGAGTGAATGGACGTTCAGCTTCTCTGGCAGTCCGTACTTTTTGACAATCAGCTTGAACCGCCAGGTAAAAGTGGTGGGTGTCATCGGCAGCTGTGTCCCATGCCTGCGAAATACATAGTCATCTTCTGTCAGTTCCCGGTTCTCGTAGGCGCTGGTTTCCCATGCGCACTCCCGCTGGTACTCCCTCAGCAGGCTCTCCATCTCTGGGGAAAAGTAGGCGTATCGGTCACCAGCTGAGGTCTTAGGGGGCTTTGTAAAAATCTCCTCGCCGGTGATCTTGACCACGTTGCGCTGGATATGGATCGTATGATTCTGGTAGTCAATGTCCTCCCACTTCAGTCCGCAGCACTCGCCCCGCCGCATACCGGTGGCGATAATCAGCTTGAAATAGGTTTCGTACTTGATGCTTTCATTCTCCAGAGCCTCAATCAGCTTTTGTATCGTTTCCTCATCTGCGATGACCTTTTCCCGCTTTTTGCCGGAGTATTTGTAGGTTCTCCACGCCGGATTGTGGTCGAGAAAACCGCCCTCCATCGCATCGGAGAGGATGCCGCACAGACAGGAGTGCAGTCCCTCAATAGTGCTTTCGGAGAGCGGTTTTCCGCTGGCCTGATTGCGCTCCTTCCGCATGTCAGCATAGAATTTGCGGAAGTGTTCCGGGCGGAGGTCGGCCAATTTGTAGTGGCCCAGATGCGGAAGGATGCGGGCGATATCCTGTTTGTCTCGTGCGAGGGTGGATTTTGCCAACTTGTGAGGTGCGATTTCCAGGAGCCAGAGTTCAATGTACTTTTCCAGTGTGATGTCCTTTTTGACGGGCTGGGATGCGTTTTTGCACTCCATCTCAAAAAGTACCGCCTGCTCCTCCAACCACTTTTCACACTGCCGTTTGGTCAGGCCAGCCGGAGGCTTGACCGTCTTCTGCTGCTGTTTCCGCCGGTTGCCGTTGTAATCGTAGCCCATAGAGACGACCAGCAAATAACTGTTGCCTCGCTTTCGGATGCTTGCCATGATGTTGACCTCCTATCGGTTGACCTCAATCCTACTGAGGTGTATTTTGGCAAGCACAACATACCGGAAGTCGCCGTGAAAAGCTACTGTTATTTTTGCTCTGGCGATAGATTTTACAAAATCGACAGTTACACGGTAGCACTGTTGGCACAATTGTCCAGCGTGTCAAAAATGCTGTGGGCGAGCTGGTTTGCGGCATCCCGCTTCAGCCGCATCTGCGGGTGGCAGTAGGTGCGTTCCAGAAATCCGGTGTCCCCATGACCGGCCAGTTCCGCCACGGTCTGTTTGTCTACGCCGTTGTGGAGCATGGTGGAGACAAAATAGTGGCGGAGGGTGTGGAGATGGTACTCCTTGGGGAAGCCATTCTCGTCGTAGATCTGCCGCAGATATTTTGTGAAGGTGTCTGGGTGCATCAGTTCTCCCTTCTCATTTGTAAAGAGGTAATCACCGAAAGGAAAACCTCCATCCAGAGCCTCCTGTCGTTTGTCATAGCAGTAGGAACGGATCAGGTTCGTCATATCCTCACACATGAAAATTATCCGGGATTTTCCGTTCTTGGTAGGTCCCTCAACGATTCCCTTGCCCGGAACCATGCTGCGGGAGCGGATGACCGTCAGGATGCTCTCGTAACCATCGACCAGGAAATCGGACCACTTCAGCGCACACAGTTCTCCACGGCGGCATCCAGTATAGATTGCGAGAGCATAAAAGGTTTTATAGGGATCTTCTATATTTGCAATCGTGTTTAGAAAGTCTGCCGCCTCCCTATCAGTGGGGATGCGTTGGACCCTCTGTGTGGTATCCGGGAGGTCCACCATTCTGGCGGGATTTTTCTGGATGATCTCATTCCGCTTGGCGTCACTGAGAACAGCGGAGATCACGGACAGATATTTTTGTACGGTAGTTTCCTGGATTGGCTGGCCTCGGAAGGTCCGTTTTCTCAGTTCCATCAGGAGCTGCTCCAGGACAATCGGACGCAGACGGTTGAGCTTGATGCTGCCGATATAGGGGTAGACGGCTTCCAGTGAACGCCGGTAAAAGCCCAGTGTGCTGGGAGCGTATTTTGTCTGGCGGTCCAGCCAGCGGAGGGCGTATTCCTCAAAAGTCATTTCGCCATCCTCGCAGTAGCCGGTCCTGACCGTCCGCTCAAATTCCTCCGCCTCATGAGCCACATACTGCTGGATGCTGCGGTTGTGGACACTGGCTGGGACAGAGATTGTTTTTGCCCGGCTGATTTTTCTCCCGTCAGGATGGTAGCCGTTGCTGACGGTGATTTTGTATTTCCTGTTGTTGATTTTTTTGATACTCGCCATAGTGCTCCTTTCCAATCAATATCCCATCATACCATAGCTTTGATCGTTGCTGAATTTTTGACCCATCGCCATCTTTTTTAGTGCCTCGCGACGACGCTGCTTGCTGTCAGTCCAGACGGGCGGCGCGGGGAGTGGCGGGAGGTCTGCCTGTCGCTCCACTTCCTTTCCCAACCGGAGCAGACCGGAAGCAACTTCGCCCAGCCAGCCCTCGTCCGGCTCGATGGAGCTGGGATAAAAGCCAACTGTTTGCCGGTATATGAACAGGGTCTCCAAGTTTTCTTTAAGGAATGTCTCATCGTGGAGACTGCTGTCCCGGCAGCGCCGCCCGTCGGGACAGATGAAGGTGACGTGCTTCCTGGTGTCGGTCCAAATCACCTGATACCCCTCCACTTCCATATTCTCAGTAAAGCTGTCCCGGTCGATAGCGTACTCCAGCGCTTCGTTGATGGCCTGGATCAGGTCCAGCTTCCAGCTGTCCCCACGGAGGCCGGCCTGATACTCTCCGGGCGTCATCCGCTTTCGTTTGGACTGCTTCTCCGGTACTTCCAGAACGCTCAGGCCATAGGCAGCGCAGATTTCATTGTTGGCCTGACGGTGGGCCAGCAAGTCATCCGCACTCTGGTGGAGCTTCTTCCCGTTGATACAACTGACGCTGTTGACTACCAGATGGTTGTGGAGGTGGTTGGTGTCCACATGGGTGGCGACCACGACCTCGAAGCCGGGAAATTCTCGCTGGGCCAGCTCCAGCCCGATGGCATTGGCCTCTGCTGGCGTGATGGGATCGTCCTCGGAGAAGGACTGGACGAAGTGGTAAAACTGCCGTCCGTCCGTTTTTCGGAATCGCTGTTTCGTGGTCAGCATCTCTGTGTATGCGGACTGGGGGACGCAATTGTGACCGGTGACCAGTGTGGCATCGTACCAGCGAGTTTTCTTCTGCTGCATGACGTAGTCCAGCGTCCCACGCATTGCGCCACTGCTCTGGCGCTTGCAGTTGATTGCGGTAAAGGTCGCCATCACCGTGCCTCCTGGGTAAGCCGGTGGACCTGGCTGCAGAGGGCGGCATAGCCCTCTGCCAGCTCATCGCCTCGGACAACCGTCAGCCGACCCATGTTTGCCAGGACTGTCAGCTGGTTGAGGTTCCGGCCATGTGCCTTCAGCTCCGTGAGGATGGCATCCAGCCCGTCCATGCGGACGATCTTTTTTCCGAGGGCGCAGGTGGTCAGGTAGTCGGTGATGGTCATATTTGCCTGGGCTGCCCGGTTTTCGATTTTCTGCTTATTTTCCGGGGTCATCCGTGCTGTGATGATCGCGGTTTTCTTTTTCTGCATTTCGCTCCTTTCTCCCCTTCAGGGGCAGGGGGTGCAGGGGCTTCGCCCCGGCGAGTGCGGCACGGCGTATAGCCGGACGCGATGCTTGCCCCACCAAAGGTGGGCGTTTCCCCCTCCCGGTGGGCGGGTGCGTTTTCCAGGGTACCGGGGGTTTTCGGCGGTTTGCCCCACAAACGCCCAACGTGGCCGATTTCTCCAGCTGCGGGTACTCCCCCGGCCCAGCCGATAAAGGCCGCACAAACGGCCTCACAGCGCGGGATAGGCGGGTCCGTGACGGCTGTGACGGACGTGACAGGAAATCGCTCACCCATTTTTCCCGTCATTCCCGTCACTGCCGTCACGCGAATCACAGGTGATATGCAGTTGCCGCGTGTTCCTGGTTCGGCTGGCAGAGACACAGATGCCGAATTTATCCAGGCCGGAAGCGTGCTTTGCAAGTTTCTTTGACAGCACACTCGGAGAGACTGTTTCCCCGGTTTCAAGCTCCAGCAATACGCTCAGCTCTGTGGCGGTTCCGGTGAAAGTATACAGCCGCTTTAGAAATTCAGAGAGAAAAAGAAGCTCTGGATCAGCAGCAGACTTTTCGCTTTCAATTGGTTGTGATAACTCCCAAGTGTGCGTTTCTTTCTGAAAGCAAAGCTCCAGCACCCGCGATTCAATGTCCCGGCCTGTGCAGTGAAGTTCTGCGTGAGGGCTGTTCCTGTCTTTCCGTTTCAACACAAAATTGGAGTCCGTTGCGCCGCTAATGCCAGTAGTGCCGGAAATCATATTCATTGGATCACTGTCCTGCATTTTGCGCAAATGGTGGATCAGCAGGATTGCAATGTGATAGCTGTCCGCTAAGTTTTTCAGCGAAGAAAGGTCGCGATAATCGCATGCATAAGAATTGGGATCTGGAAGGATACCCCGGATTTTTTGCAAAGTATCAATAACAACAAGGCTGGTGGTCGGATGTTCGGAGAGAAAAGCTGTGATTTGATTCTCCAGTCCGTCTCCGATACGGCCAGATAGATTTGCGAAATGTAGTGTGCTCGGTGCGGTGTCTGTGAGTTGGAATAGACGGTTTTGAATACGGATGTAGCTGTCCTCCAGGCAGAGATAGAGGACGGTTCCTCGTGCTGTTGGCAGCTCCCAAACAGGCTCGCCTTTGGATACTTGAAGACAAATCCAGAGTGCTAACCAGGACTTGCCGATCTTGGGTGCGCCTGCAAGAATGTGCAGCCCTTCGGGCAGCAGTTCCTCTACAATAAATTTAGTTACGGGCAATGGTGTGGACAGCAGGGTCTCTGCATCTATTGTTTGTAATTGTCTCATGAAGACCTCCTTTTTGTAGTTGACAGGAGTGAGCACAAATCATTGCAAATTCTATTTGACTTAACCCAACCTTTGTGATAGACTTTTCTTATACGCTTTATCGAAGAAGACTACAGCAATAGTAGCAGATTATTCCAAATCTGTCAAGACCTATTTTATAGATTCTATATTAAAAATCTACTACAAGGGAGGACACCATGATCGGCTATACGTTTAAGGTTTACCTTTCTAAAAGCAAAGAACACTTCGCTTTTGGAGAAACAGAGATTGCATCGTCTCCATTAACAGAAAAAGACTCTCCTTTTGCAGAAAGTCTTTTGAGATTATTGGATTTGAACATCTGGGAATACGAACCACTGATGAAAGATATGGAACAGGCCCTTTTGCGCTTTTATCGGACAAAGAAACCACAGGATGCCAAAACAATTCTCACAGGCTTAGACCAATTGGCGGCGGTCCATATCTACTTTGAACTGCTGCGCCTGGATTGGAAGTTCCGGTTAGAACGAGCAGAAAAAGTGGACGGTACTGCACTTCTTGATCTGCTGCCCAGAAAAAACCTGACGCATATCCCCAGCAACATTGATGCAATACAAAAACAAATTATCCGGCTCTTTCAAAATGTGCTGTTGGACAGGGATGATGTCAAAAAACCGATTCCAGACCGGATGGCTGCATATTACTGCCGGGAGGGTTCCGACACCCTCAACACATTCCAGTTCCAAGCGCTGCCGCTCAAATTCGAGTTGGTTGATTCGCATACGTTTACGGAGATCCTCTATCCAGAGACTGTTTATGATCTGATTGATTACAGTGTTCGGGAGTGTGTGAAACGGAAACAGCGAATGCGGATTTGTAAAAATTGTGGGCGCTATTTTGCGTTGACCGGTCGCAACACCGCCGAATACTGCGGCCGCGTCATTGACGAGAAGGGCCGTACCTGCCGGGATATGGGGGCGATTTACCATTGGACCAAGAGCAAGGCGGACGATAAAATATTTGCTGTTTACCGCAGGGAGTATAAACGGCGCTTTGCGTGGATTAAAGCTGGTAAGATTTCCGCAGAGGAACTCTATGCCTGGGGAGAAAAGGCCAGGGCAAAAAAGGTAGAGTGCGATGATGGAACCATCTCGTTAGAGGAGTATCAGGATTGGCTGAAAAATTCATAAAAGGATCAATGTGTCACAAAATGGATGAAAAACTGATTTACGAGGTTCTTTCTGTAGTGGAAGAAATACCGAGAGGAAAGGTGGCAACTTACGGACAGATTGCTCGATTAATCGGGAAAGAGAAACAGTCCCGTTTGGTGGGAAAGATTCTCAGTATGTCGGAGCGGTATGGAGAGTATCCCTGCTACCGAGTGGTCAATCATGCTGGAAGGACAGCGCCTGGATGGTTGGAGCAGGCGGGGCTTCTTCGGAGTGAAGGCGTGTGCTTTAAAAGAAACGGATGTGTGGATTTGATGCAGTGCCAGTGGAGGATTTCGGAGTAGCGCTGCCTGGAGGCGTACCAATACCGGACCAAAGATTCCTGACCCAACGGCCATAAAATTTTGTCAGAAAGGGGGTAGTCAAATGGAGAAAATTGTCGTATAATCACTTTCGTACCCAAGCTGCGGAAGAGGGCCCCATACCTCCTTCGGGTTCTACCCGGCACGCCGCGGCCAATATTGGTACAAAATACAGAAGGAGGTATCCCTGCAATGAAAACACACCGCACACTGCCAGCGCTGCTGCTGGCGCTGATCCTGGCCGTCGGCCTGACCGCCGCCGCTTCTGCGGCCTCCGGCTACACCGATGTGGCCGGCACCTGGTCTGAGGCGTACGTCTCCCGCGTCACCGAACTGGGGCTGATGGACGGCAGAACCGCCGAAACCTTCGCGCCCAACGACAATATGACGCGGGCGGAGCTTGTTACCGCCCTGTACCGCCTGGCGGGTTCCCCCACCGTAAAAACGCAGAATCCCTTCAAGGATGTACCCGACGGCGCGGCCTATGAGGACGCCGTCCTCTGGGCCAGTGAAAAGGGGATCGTCAGCGGCAAGAACAGCGAGACCTTCGCCCCGGACGGCGATGTCACCCGGCAGGAGATCGCGAAGATCCTCAACCTCTACGCCGCCAACGCCGTGGGGAAAACGGAGCTGAAAAACCGCGTGGACGAGCTGTCCGGCTATCCGGACTCGAATGATGTGTCCGGCTGGGCCAAGGACTTCATGAATTGGGCGGTGGCCAGCGAATTTGTCACCGGCAGCAATGGCCGCCTGTCTCCCAAGGGGACGGCCACCCGCGCCCAGGTTGCCGCCATCCTCTGCCGCTACATGGACGACGCCTCCACCGGCGACGCTTCCAAGGACAATCCCCGCAATGGGGACGATATCGGTGAGAACGAGCTGCTGGTGGTCAGCTTCGGCACCAGCTTCAACGATAACCGCCGCCTGACGGTGGGCGCCATTGAGGCCGCGATGGAGAAGGCGTTCCCCGATTCCTCTGTGCGCCGGGGCTTTACCGCCGATATCATCATTGAGCATGTGAACCGCCGGGACGGCGTGGTCATCGATAACGTGACGGAGGCGCTGGAGCGGGCCAAAAAGAACCAGGTCAAAAACCTGCTGGTACAGCCCACTCATCTGATGAACGGCTATGAGTACGGCGATCTGGTGGAGGAGCTGAAAAAGCACAGCGATGATTTTGAGAGTATCAAGATCGGCGCGCCCCTGCTGACCAGCGACGAAGACTTTGTCAAGACCGCGCAGGCCATGGTGGACGCTACCGCCAGCTATGACGACGGCAAGACCGCCATCTGCTACATGGGCCACGGCACAGAGGCCGCCTCCAACAGCATCTACGCGAAAATGCAGAAGGTTCTGACAGATGCCGGCCACAGCAACTATTTCATTGGCACCGTGGAGGCCGCGCCGGCTGTGGAGGACGTGCTGAAGCTGGTAAAGGCCGGAAAATATGAGCGGGTGGTGCTGCGTCCCATGATGATCGTGGCCGGCGACCACGCCAACAATGACATGGCCGGCGACGACGAGGACTCCTGGAAGTCCACCTTTGAGGCCAACGGCTTCGAGGGCAAGGTCATCTGCGAGTTGAAGGGCCTGGGCGAACTGGAGGCCATCCAGCAGCTGCTGGTGGACCATTCCAAAAACGCAAAGACGCTGGCGGAAACCGGTATTGATGTGGAGCCGAATCCGGAAAATAGCGCCGAGGCCCCTGCTGAGCCCGCAAAGCCCGTTCTGGCGGACGGCACATATACCATCAGCGTGACCAGCGACGCCAGTATGTTCCGTGTAACCAAGTGCGAGCTGACCGTGACCGGCGGCAAGATGACCGCCGTCATGACCATGAGCGGCACCGGCTACGACAAGATGTTTGTCGGAACCAAGAGCGCCGCCCAGAATGCGAAGGATGGCGTCATCGACTTTGCGGCCGGCACGGATGGCGCCTACACCTTCACGGTGCCGGTTGCCGCGCTGGACACAGAGCTTCCGTATGCCGCCCACGGCGTTCGGTCCGGAAACTGGTTTGACCGCACGCTGACCTTTGTGTCTGATTCTGCAAAGGCGAAGTAACGCCTTCTCCGCCATATAGAGCCGGCAGCGCCGCAGGGCACATGTTCTGCGGCGCTGTTTTGGGAGAAACTGCGAAGTGTTGGTTGCATTTCGGCATGTACCATGTTATACTGCTGGTAAGAAAGCTGAAAAGTGCATATTGCAGACGGTGCCGCTGCTCTCTCGGGACAGCGGAGAATAGGGAAACAGGTGCGAGGCCTGTGCGATTCCGTCACTGTATACAGCCTCCGACAGGGAGCGCTGTGAGCCAGGAGACCTGCCGTCTGTATACGGTACAGGTGCGTACAATTGTGCGCCCGGGATCACGGAATTTTGATTCGTACCGCCCGCCCCGGACAGGGGCGCAAATTGCCGTGGTCATTTTGCAATGACTGCGGTTTATTTATTTTTCAGGAGGAATTGACAATGAAACACAACAGGATTTTGCGGTCTGCGGCTGCCTTTGCTCTGTCTCTGGCCCTGCTGAGCGGCTGCGGTGGAAACAGCAGCCAAAACGGCGCAAATGAGCCGGACACCGCCGGTTCGCCTGCCGCCGCCGGTGAAAAGGAGCCGGAGCAGCGGAAACCGGCAGAAAAAGAGACGGCCCCTGCCCCCGTCATCCCGGAGACGCGGAAGCCTGACAGCGCCCCTGCTCCCGCGCCGGAACCGGAAGAAATTCCGGCGGCTCAACCGGAACCCGCTTTGGAACCTACTCCCACTCCCGCGCCGGAACCCGCCCAGGAGCCGCAGCCTGTCCCGGAACCGGAAGGTGAATCGGTGAGGGCGGGGGATACCTACACGATTTCCGTCACGCTGGAGGGCGGTTCGGGCCGCGCCAGCGTGGAATCCCCGGCGACGCTGTACTATGATGCGTATGGGAAGTGCTGGGCCACCATCGTCTGGAGCAGCCCTAACTTCGACTATATGAAGGTGGACGGCCAGAGGTACGATCCCATCAACACGGAGGGCAACTCCACCTTTAAGATCCCCATCTTCGCCCTTGATACGCCTCTGGCCGTCATCGCCGACACCGTGGCCATGAGTGAGCCCCACGAGGTGGAGTATACCCTGACCTTCGACTCCGCGTCCATGCAGGACGCATGAATGGGGAGACCGTGATGAAACACTGGAAAGTATTTGCGCTGCTGCTGGTTCTGGCCCTGTGCGCCTGTGGGCAGACCTCCGCCGGTACGCCGGAGGCCGCGCCTGAAACAGCCTGGGATGCGCTGGGCTGGGAGGAAACGCTGGAGCTGGCTTACGCGGAGCAGTTCTCCGTGGCCTATGCCGGTGATGGGTTGGCGCGGATTCAAATCGACCAGGATACATATCTGCTGGTCCCGGAGGGACGGGAAGCGCCGGACGGGGTGCCGGAGGACGTGGTCATCCTGCGCCAGCCCCTGGAGAATATCTATCTGCAGGCCACCGCCGCTATGGACTGCTTCCGGCAGCTGGGCGCCATCGACGCCATTACCCTGTCCGGCACCCAGGCGGACGGGTGGTACATCCCGGAGGCCCGGGAGGCTATGGAGGATGGCCGCATACTCTACGCCGGGAAGTACAGCGCCCCGGACTATGAGCTGATCCAGTCGGAAAACTGCGGTCTGGCCCTGGAATCGACCATGATCTATCATAATCCGGAGGTAAAGGAGCAGCTGGAGCGGCTGGGCATCCCCGTACTGGTGGAGCGGTCCAGCTATGAGAGCCACCCCCTGGGCAGGATGGAGTGGGTGAAGCTCTACGGCGTGCTGCTGGACCAGGAGGAAGCCGCCGAAGCCTATTTCCAGGAACAGCTGGAGCGGTTGTCCCCCATTCTGGAGCAGGAGAACACTGGAAAGACGGTGGCCTTTTTCTCCATCACCTCCAACGGCTCCGTGACCGTGCGCAAGCCGGGGGACTATATCTCCAAGGCCATCGACCTGGCCGGCGGCGTCTATGCGCTGGACAGCCTGTCCGAGGAGGAGAATGCGTTGTCTACTATGAATATCCAGATGGAGACCTTTTATCAGGAGGCCAAGGACGCGGATATTCTGATTTACAACAGCGCCATTGAGGCGGATCTGGACACCATCGGGCAGTTGGTGGAAAAGAGCGCGCCGCTGGCGGATTTCAAGGCGGTACAGAGCGGGGACGTCTGGTGTACGGGCAAGAGTATGTTCCAGGAATCCCAGTCCGTGGGGGACATGATTCTGGATATCCATACTGTCCTGACAGAGGAGGCCCCCCAGGACAGCTCCCTGACCTATCTGCACCGGCTGCAGTCGTAGGAAAAGGGGAGATGGTCATGAGAAAAAACACCTCGCTGCGATATGCGGCCTGCTTTGCCCTCCTGGCGGTGCTGGCGGCAGTGCTGCTGGTGTGGAATATCAACGCGGGAAGCGTGGATTTCACGGCGGGAGAAGTGCTGGCAGCCCTGCTGGAGCCGGAGGACGGCGGTATTATCTGGACTATCCGTCTGCCGCGGGTACTGGCCGCCGCGATTTTAGGCGGCGCGCTGGCGGTGTCCGGATTCCTCCTCCAGACCTTTTTCGCCAATCCCATTGCGGGCCCCTTTGTTCTGGGCATTTCCTCGGGGGCCAAGCTGACGGTTTCGCTGGTGATGGTGCTGCTGCTCAGCCGGGGGATCGTCATCGGCTCGGCGGCGCTGATTGCCGGGGCCTTTGCCGGTTCGCTGCTCTCCATGGGGTTTATCCTGCTGCTGTCCCGGCGGGTGAAGCAGATGAGCATGCTGGTGGTCAGCGGTGTGATGATCGGCTATATCTGCTCCGCCATCACGGACTTTGTGGTGACGTTTGCAGATGATTCCAACATCGTCAATCTCCACAACTGGTCCCTGGGCAGCTTTTCCGGCACCTCCTGGGAGAATGTCCGGACCATGGCGCTGGTGGCGGGCGGCGCTCTTGCGCTGACGTTCCTGCTGGCAAAGCCCATTGGGGCCTACCAGATGGGGGAGGTTTATGCACAGAATATGGGCGTGAATGTGAAGCGGTTCCGGGTACAGCTGATTCTGCTCTCCAGCATCCTCTCCGCCTGTGTGACCGCTTTTGCGGGGCCCATCTCCTTTGTGGGTATTGCCGCGCCGCATCTGATGAAGAGTCTGTTCCGGACCGCCAAACCCCTTGTGATGATCCCGGCCTGTTTTCTGGGCGGCGCGGTGTTCTGCCTGTTCTGCGACCTGATTGCCCGTACCGCCTTTGCGCCCAGGGACATGAGTATCAGCTCGGTGACGGCGGTGTTCGGTGCGCCGGTTGTGCTGTATCTGATGGCTTCCAGAAAAAGCGGAAGAGGGGCGCGTGTATGAGAGAGATCTGCCTTCACACGGAGAATCTGGCCGTTGGCTACGGCGGCAGGGCGCTGATCACCGGCATTGACCTGACCCTGCGCCGGGGGGCTATCCTGACGCTGATCGGCCCCAACGGCGCGGGAAAGTCCACCATCCTGAAAAGCATCATCCGGCAGCTGGCGCTGATCGGCGGCACGGTGTTCCTGGATGGCCGGGATATGGCGGGACTGCCGGAGCAGGAGATGGCAAAGCAGCTGAGCGTGATGATGACGGGCCAGATCCATCCGGAGCTGATGACCTGCTTTGACGTGGCGGCTACCGGGCGGTATCCCTATACGGGGCGGCTGGGCATTCTGAGCCGGGCGGACATTGCGAAGGTGGAGGAGTGCCTGGAGCTGGTCCATGCGTCGGAGCTGGCGGAACGGGATTTTTCCAGGATCAGTGACGGGCAGCGCCAGCGGGTGCTGCTGGCCCGGGCCCTCTGCCAGGAGCCGGACGTGCTGGTGCTGGATGAGCCCACGTCCTTTCTGGACATCCGGCACAAGCTGGAGCTGCTGGCGATTTTAAAGGATATGGTCCGTACCCGGCAATTGGCCGTAGTGATGTCCCTGCACGAGCTGGACCTGGCCCAAAAGGTCAGCGACTGGGTGGTCTGTGTACACGGGAACAGGATAGACCGGCAGGGTCCGCCGGAGGAGATCTTTACGTCGGACTATGTCATGTCCCTCTACAGCGCGGCACGGGGCAGCTACAACGAGCTTTTTGGCTCACTGGAGCTGGAGCCGGTGCGGGGGAAGCCGGAGGTGTTTGTTATTGGCGGCGGCGGGGCCGGGATTCCGGTATACCGGCGTTTGCAGCGGGAGGGGATCCCCTTTGCGGCGGGCGTGATTGGGGAGAACGACGTAGATTTCCCGGTGGCGCAGGCCCTGGCCGTGGAGGTGGCGGCGGAGAAGGCGTTTCATCCGGTGGGTGAGGAGGCGTTTGACCGGGCGAAGCGGCTGATGGGGCAATGTGAGCGGGTGCTGTGTCCGGTCACAGCCTTCGGGCCGATAAATGAGAGAAACCGTCTGCTGCGGGAACAGGCACAGCAGGAGGGGAAGCTGGTACAGTAGAGAGGCGCCGTAGTTGTTGACTACTATTTGACTACTGTTTTGGGAAATATCAAAAAAGCCATAAAACCACTGTGGAACAATGGCTTCTGGACTTTGGACAACAACTGGCTAATTTGTGCAGCTCTACCGAAGCCCTTGCAAATACAGAGATTTCCCCTTGACGGCCAGCAGACTCCGACTCTGTAGGCCACTGGTTCGAATCCAGCCGGGCGTACCAAAATCCCCCTGAAAACGAGAGTTTTCAGGGGAATTTTCCTACATTGCGAGACAGAATATAAGGAGGAGATTTCCATGTCCAAATATGCCGGAACACAGACCGAGAAGAATCTGGAGGCCGCTTTCGCCGGTGAGTCCCAGGCCCGGAACAAGTATACCTATTTCGCGTCCAAGGCCAAGAAGGAGGGCTTTGAGCAGATCGCCGCGTTGTTCCTGAAGACCGCAGACAACGAGAAGGAGCACGCCAAGATGTGGTTCAAGGAGCTGGAGGGGATCGGTTCCACCGCCGAGAACCTGGGGGCTGCTGCTGATGGCGAGAACTACGAGTGGACGGATATGTACGAGGGCTTTGCCAAGACCGCTGAGGCCGAGGGCTTCCCGGAGCTGGCGGCCAAGTTCCGCATGGTCGGGGAGGTTGAGAAGCACCATGAGGAGAGATATCGCGCCCTGCTGAAGAATGTGGAGGCGCAGGCGGTGTTCCAGAAGAGCGAGGTCAAGGTCTGGGAGTGCCGGAACTGCGGGCATATCGTGGTAGGGACTGCCGCGCCGGAGGTCTGCCCGGTGTGTGCGCACCCGCAGGCGTATTTTGAGGTTCACGCGGAGAATTATTGAGAGTACATATGGCTGGCAGCGGCATGGAAATTTCCCCATGCCGCTGCCGTTTTGCTCTTTTCCTGCTGCCTCAATAATGAGCGTATTCTTGCGTTGTGCAGGCTATGGAATTATGCTATAATAAGCTGAAATCAAAAAAACGAGGTTTGGAAAATGTATGATGTAATTGTTGTTGGCGCTGGCCCCGCCGGGAGTACTGCCGCGAAAGTTTTAGCCGAAAGGGGTATGCGGGTTTTGCTGGTAGAGCGGCATAAACTTCCCCGCTATAAGTCTTGCTCCGGCGTTCTAATTCAAAAGTCAATAGATTTGGT
>Ga0073906_1003805_pt1 | contig 16296 bp, 15 predicted proteins | sample Inofromicrocosms_FD_65485 | JGI IMG/M metagenome (GOLD analysis project Ga0073906, IMG submission 65485) | Mouse cecum microbial communities from Vienna, Austria - Inoculum for glucosamine and mucus D2O microcosms | ecosystem: Host-associated > Mammals > Digestive system > Large intestine >... | reverse complement strand
GTATTAATACTAGTGCTTCTACTACAGTAGGAGAAACTGCTTATATTAGTAATACGGTGAATGTACAAGCTAGTGAGATAAAGAGCTATGTTTTGCAAGTGTCTTATGCTAGTGGGAGTACTGGACTTAAGAGTAGTGATGGTAAGGTTACGATAGGCGGAGCTGGTGGTAAGACTGGTACTAGTCTTAGTGACAATACTTGGGGATATGGATGGGGAGATACTAGTGTAGCTAATGCTAGTCTTACGTATAGTACTATGCCTAGTGCCGGTACTACAGCTAACTTGAGTGGTAATGCTATAAGTAACAATGCAATTAACTTTACTAAGAAGCTAGTGTTTGCAGCCAAGTTTGGTGAAGATGCTAGCTCTGGGCATTATAGGGCGAGTGTGATGCTAAGCTTGGTGGCGGAACCAAAGGAAGTAGTAAATTATAGCGTCACTTACAAACCCAAAACAGGACAAACCGTGAACGGCTTACCGGAGAACATTAATATCAGTACAACAGATTCTAGTTATACTTTTCAAATACCAAGTGGAGCCACCTATGTCCAAAAAAGCGGTAATGGTTCAGAGGTATGTTTAGTTCACAATTACATCGACGACACTGGTATAATATACAACCTAAAGAGCGATATTACTCTCACCCAAGACAAGCCTAGCATTACTCTCACTACTAATGGCGTAGGTGCGTGCTATGTTATATAATCTCGTATTTTTAATCCCTGCATCCCCTCACCACCCTTAACCCATATACTATTTAGGTAGTAGCGACGCAGCGTATGGAGAAGCCGCGGTAACGGTGGTCGGTGTAGGCTGGGCGGACATTGGAGCTACTGAAGAACAGGTGGTATGCGTGGGTACTAGAGCTGGCAGTACGCGACCAATAGACTCCGACGGAGCCGACATTGAAAAGAATGCTGTTGCCGACGAGCCCGGCATAAGGGAAGTTGTAGGCTAGCAAGATGGAAAAGTCCTATTACTGTTTTAGTTTTAATCTTGCGTATTTTTAGAAAAAGGGATTTTTTGTATCCGTTTTAGGGTTTTATCCAATTTTGCCTAAAAAATAGCTATATCGATCCACTCGTTCACTTCTTTTGACTTAAACTATATATTATGTTACAAAATGATATTTTCCTGCCAAAACCACCGTTTTTGGGTGGTTTAGAAACGTTATTTTCCCGTTTAAGCCTATTTAGAGCCTTTCTGAGCGATTTTTATGAAAACCTTGGTATGAGAGCGGTTTTGATCTAAAAGGCGCTAGAGGGTGTCTAGAGAGACGGGGATCTTCTGTTTTACTAGTGCCGCTGGCATTACTAACAACGCTGCTGGTTCTACTAAGATCCGCTCTGCTCCCTACAACTTCCCTTATGCCGGAGGCGTCTACAATAGCTCACTTAGCGATGTCGGCTCATACAGCGTCTACTGGTCACGTACTGCCCACTCTGTTACCAGCGCATACGACCTGGACTTCAATAGCTCCGGTGTCTACCTGGCCAACGGTCGCTCCATACGCTGCGTCGCTACTTCTTCTTAATTCGACCTTGCTAATCTCAGAAAATAGAAACGTTCGCGATTACCATTCTTGCCAGTCAATTCATTATCGCGTTTCTTGAGAATTAGGAAACCGTTTTTAGTAAGCCACCGTTCGAAGCTTTGGATGATATCTCGACGCATGCGCTCGTTTTTAACTACTCCATTTACAAGCTGTTCTGAATAAGCTTCGAACTGTGGTTTTAACATAACAAGAAAATCTGTATTCGAACCTGCAAGTGCCATCTTAGCATGTCGCAAAACTCTGGCCAGACTAACGAAGGATACGTCTGCCAAAATCGTGTTAATTTCCTCTGGTATCTGTATAAGCTGGTCCTTCCCTACCTCAAAAATGTCAGTTTTCTCCATGAGAACGATACGTGGATCAAAACGCAGAGGAGCTTTCATTTGCTTAGTACCTTTTTCTACAGAGTAAACCTTGTTCGCGCCAAGCCTTAGAGCCAACTCGGTGAAGCCGCCCGTCGACGAGCCAATATCTAACACGTTTTTTCCGCGAAAATCATACCCAAAAGCCTGAACTGCCTCCGCAAGTTTTAACTCAGCTCGCCCTACAATATCTTGCTTTTTCATTACTATATATTATAACACAAAGTAGCCACCCAGTAATACCGAGTGGCTACTTCAAATATTGTATTCTTATTTTTTACGTTCGCGATAGACGTAAGTTTCGGTATCTACCGACACAACATCACCAGTCTTGATGAACGCTGGAACCTTAATCACAACTCCAGTCTCCAAGGTAGCATCCTTTTGGACTGAGCTTGTAGTGTCGCCTTTTACGGCGGTTTCGGTGTACGTTACCTCTAACCAAATATTCTTTGGCAAACTTAAGTTGATCGGTGTACCATTATAGAACTGGATCTCCATTTCGTCACCATCACGCATAAAATCTTTCGCATCACCAACAAGGTCGGCAGAAAGCTCATGTTGTTCAAAAGTCTCTGGATCCATAAAGTAGAACTTATCGTCATCTTTATAGAGATACTGTACTTTCTTTGTAGTGACTTCAGCTGGCTCAATCTTTTCCTGACCCTTAAAAGTCTTTGGCAATAATGCGCCAGTAATTAAGTTTTTTACCTTGACGTTTACAATCGAACCGCCACGCCCCATCACTTTTTGCGAGTATTCAACTACTTTGTAAGGCTGTCCATCCAAAGTAATCAAAACGTTTTTCTTCAAATCAGTTGGACCATACACAACTAGAATCTCCGTTTGGTTTTATATCTGACTTTGTTTAGCGCTCAGCTACGAATGGCAATAGAGCTAGGTGCCTTGCACGCTTCACAGCTACAGCCAATTGACGCTGTTGTTTTGCAGTCAAACCAGTCTTTGCAATCGGTTCAATGCGGCCATAAACATCAATATAGCGTTGCAAAGTTTTTACATCGCGATAATCAAAATACAAATTTGGATTAGTCTTTACTTTTCTCATATTTCTCTCCTTCCCCACTCACTAAAATGGAATATCGTCCAAGTTAATTTCTTCGTCCTCTGGCAAATCTTCTGGTACGAAGTCGTCCTCAACTTTCTTGGTTGAACGACTGCTTGTAGCACGTGGCGCACTACCACCCGCACTCGCGCCAGTAGCACCAGCACCACCGCCCAAGAAAGTAAAATCTTCGACAATGATTTCTGTACGAGAACGTTTTTGTCCGGTGGTCTTGTCTTCCCAACTACGCTGCTCAAGACGACCAATCACCAAAATTGGCGAACCTTTCTTGGTGTACTGTGCAATTGTTTCCCCAGTTTTGCCCCATGCCACACACTCAAGGTAAGAAACTTGCTCTTGCTGAGTACCATCGGTGGCCTTAAAGACACGGTTTACTGCAATTGAAAAATTAGCAACCTGCGAACCATTTGGCGTAGCACGCATCTCTGGGTCACGGGTAATATTACCAGCAACAAACGCTTTTGCAAAACCCCGCATTATTGTTGTTCCTCGTTATTGTCAGTGTCTTCACCATGTGGTTTACGAGCAGCCTGTTTGGCTTCGTACTTCAACTTACGCTCGTCGACTTTTACTAACAAAAAACGCAGAACTTCGTCGGTAATATTAAGAACGCTCTCAATCTTAGCTGGCGCATCAGCTGGTAGCTCAACTTCGTAGTAACAATAAACTGCGAAATCTTGACCACGGATAGCATAAGCCAAACGCTTCTTGCCTTCGTTCTCAACTTTAATGATTTTGCCACCGTTCTTTTCGATCAAATCTTTGATCTTGGCGGTAGCTGGCTCTAGATTCATCTCCATATCTGGATGAAACAAAACCGAAAGCTCGTAATTCTTCATTACTTCACTCCTTTGGATTAAGTAAGCACGGCTCTTCTCACCTGCTCACTGAGTTAATATACTTTGCAAGTATAGCACACTTTACTGAATAGTACAACTATTACTTAGCTTAAGAATCCTGCCCACCACCGTTAGCTAGCTGATCAAACTCTTCCATCGAGGTGATCAAAACATCACGAGGCTTATGCCCATTCGCTGGGCCAATCACGCCAATCTCTTCTAGCCAAATCGCTAAGCCCGACACGAAGCCATGACCCTTCCCTAACCAAGTCTGCAAGCTCGCCGTCGAGAACTTACCATTACGTAAGGTAACTTCAATCGCTTTGCGTACGATCGGATCGTTCGGATCATAGCGGCGTCCAAGATCCCCAATCGCACCGCCATCAGACGGACCCATACCTTTAATCTGTACAGCCTGCGCAATAACTTCCTTATTATATTCTGGTGCGCGCTGTGCGCGTAAGAAATCGGTCACTTTCGCTACATCATCATCGCTCGCCCATGCACCCTGAATGCGCCTTGGCTTGCCCATCATCTCTGTCGTCAGCATTAGCATATCACCTTTACCCAGTAATTTCTCGGCGCCACCTTGGTCAAGCATAATACGAGAATCTAGTTGGCTTCCCACTGCGAAAGCAATCTTCCCAGGAATATTTGCCTTAATCAAACCAGTAATGACTTTTGCTTCTGGACGCTGAGTCGCAAGCACAAGATGAATACCAGCAGCGCGTCCTTTTTGAGCAATACGCACGATCAACATTTCTAGATCCTTGCCAGCCATCATCATCAAGTCGGCCATCTCATCAATAATAACAACGATATAAGGCATGCGTTCGCTTTGCTCTTCGGCCTTAGGTGGTTCGCTTTCGGTAGTTTTAGAATCTACCCCATCTTGCGCCACTTCGGTAGTTTTTGTAGCAGGTTTGTCAGCTACTGCTACAGCTGTCTTAGAGACCTCGGAGGCTTTACGCGCCATTTTAGTATTATAGTCTACGATATTCTTCACTTTTTCTTCCGCCATGATAGTGTAGCGTTTTTCCATCTCATTGACCGCCCACTTCATTGCTGAAAGAGCCTTTTCTACTGACGTAATAATCGGTGTTAACAGATGCGGGATATCGTTATACTGTACCATCTCGACCTGCTTCGGGTCGACGATGATTAATTTCATATCACTTGGCGCATTGTGATAAAGCAATGAAGAAATCAATGTATTAGTCATGACCGACTTACCAGAACCAGTCGTACCAGCAATCAAAAGGTGAGGCATTTTTGCCAAGTTTGCCACTACGGCCTTACCAGAGATGTCTTTACCAACCGCAAATGTCAGTGGATCTTCCGCACGTTTCCATTCTGGGCTTTCTAGAACACCACGCAAACGCACATCGGCAGACTTGACATTCGGCACCTCCACGCCAACAAGTCGAGTACCCGGAATTGGAGCCTCAATACGAATCTTATCAACTGCTAGATTGAGCGCTAGCTCTTTGTCGCGTGCTAAAATCTTCGATAAGTTCACACCTGACGGTGGACGCATCGTGTACTGCGTCACACGCGGACCTTTATTAGCATCGCCCATCTCCACATCAATACCAAAATCTGCTAAGGTTGACTGAATCAAAGCTGCATTCTGATGCACGTCACCCGCATCAGCTGGAGATTGCTTCTTCTCCAAAAGATCCAGACCTGGCATCTTCCAGTTTGCATCTGTGGTGGACACTAAGGCACGATCTGGAGCTTTCTCAGCCACCGTTGACTTTTTCTCGGTATTCGCAGCAATCTCAATATCTGGCTTTTCTTTCTTCCTGCCAAATTTCGCAAATAAACCACCACGCTCATGTTTCTTAGGCTTAGCTTCCTCCTCGCCAGAATTCACATCGATTTCCACATCGAGATCGGATAACTTTGGTGCAGGTTTTAATTTCTCCTTTGGTTCGCGAGTCTTCTTGGCTACCTTTTCTGACTCCACTGGCTGTTTCTCAGTTGTACGGAAAAGATTTCCTACTGCCTGCATAGCCGTAACTGGGTTCATTTGCAAGATAAAGAGTAACGTAATAAAGATTAAAATCACATAAATAAAGATCGCTACACCAGGATTAAGAATTTGTACCATGAAGCTATTCAGCCATGCACCGATCATGCCACCATTTGGATGTGGCTCGCCAACCGTCGATAGACCAAAAACACCAGCCGCCCAAAAAATCATTAAAATTGACGCCATCCACATCACTGGAGGGATACGGTTATTCTCACTACGAAAAATCTTTACTGCCAACCACGCTAATAGAGCTGGCATCAAATAACGCGCTCGCCCAATCCACTCATTCAAGATTCCATCCGTTGTATTCAGCAATTCACCACCATCGCCCATCCAAGCAAAAATTAATACAACAGCAAGAAACAGCATCAAAATCGCCATGATTTGACGCCAAAAGCCACCTGGTAACTCATACGCTGGTGTACTTGTAGCTTTCTTACGACCACGAGTAGATTTTTTTGCACCACTTCGACTCGCGGTCTTCCCTGTTTTGGTTGACCTCGTTTTTGCCATATTAACATTGTACCATAATTTTATTCATAACCTCTTATTTTTCTAAAACTTGATTGAATACTATAAAAAGATCACCAAAAGCTCCTCGGCGAATCAATGCAAGGAGCTTTAAATCATAGTTACAGTATATAATAGATAATTATGGTGCAGCCGCAGTAACGGTTACGATCGTGGAATACGTTCCAGATGATAAGGATGAGCTGACGGAAACACCAATCCCGAACTGATGAACTTTCTGCGCTACTTCCGTACCATCAGTCACCGTAGCTGGATAAACCGTCGGGCTAGTAGTAATCGCCGCATACGGAGTGTCTGTATTGCCAGTCGCAATTCCCCAAGCATCGGTACCTGGAGTCACATTTGCTGACGCTGGAATCTCCTCATTGGCGATATTCGCATCTCTCAAGGCTGTCTGTGCCGCACTTAGCATCACCTGATATGCAGTATTAGCGGTTACCGTAGCGGAAATATTACCAGTTGTAATCTCGTTCGCTTCTACAACATCTTCCATACCAGCAGTAGCGTCGATTGTTAACACCGGTGCAACTTCGATGGCGACGTTGCTTTCATCGCTACCACCAAGAGAGACAGCGACGCAGCGTACGGAGAAGCCGTAGGAACGACGATCACTACCACTTGGGTCGGCATTAGTACTAGCTAGCCAAAGGTTGTAAGCATATTTGTCATTGTTGGACCGAATCGTCCTTGACCAATAGTGACCATCGGCACCAACGCCTGCTAGCGTATTATAGAAAACAAGGCCTGCGTTAGCAAAATTATATGGCTCAGAACGAATTTTGGTAGATCCAGATGCATCATCAGTGATTCCCACCTTTTCGACAAAATTTGCATATGATCCATTCCCCTTATTTGGTGGCAACTTCCACCCCTTAGGACAGATGCTTGATGGAGCATCGCCTTTAGTTAAGCTAGCGTCGCCAGTTCCAGCCGTGGCGGCAGTCCAAGAATAATAAGCACCATTAGTTTCGTCACCTGCATAATACATTTGACTGGCATAATAGTTAGACTCATCAAAACCATTTATATCGGAGGCTGGTAAAGTATAATCAGAAGCCACATCAGAGTCCGCAGGAGTAAGGGTCTTCTCACCAGCGAGGCGCAAGTTTTGGGTCATCCAACAGTTACCGTCTTCGTGTTTGCGAACGGTGTAAGTTTCACCATCACGAGCATCAGTCAAAGTATTAGTATCCCCAATCTCAGAACTAGCACAAACCAGCGAGGTCATTTCTTGCATCGTAGTGATGGTTTTGAGTGTCGGCACCGCTGCGTAAGTCGACATCGCAATTGTATCCACTATAGCAAAACCCGCCGCAATCAAAGCACCACAGCAAACTACTGGTAATATTAAGTTTATTTTTGATTTCTGTATTTTTAACATTTGACCCTCCTTTAATTCTTTGGTGCTACCGCAAACGTACATTAAACTCAAAAAGCTTAATCAATTTCATTTCTTATTTTATCACACTTCAGCAAATTTTAGGAATTTTCTCCATGTTTCTACGCATTTTTGTTCTTGAGACCAAAACAACCCAAAATTTCCACAAATCTGGGATATAATTAAACTATGATTCCAACTAAAGTTTTCGTCACTCACATGCTAGAACAAGCAAAAACCGTTCCACGTAACCTAGGCTGGGTTCAGCATTCTTTTGCAGTCGGAGATACGGCTGGCACAATTGCTAATGCGCTAAATAAAGCTGGGTATGATCTTGATATCGAAAAGGCTACTTTGCTTGGTTACCTACATGATATTGGAAAAATGGTCGGCCCGTATACTGCACATATGCAGAATGGTTATCATTATCTCAAAGAGCTTGGTTTTCCAGAGGAGTATTGCGATATTTGTATTATCCATTCTTATATCACGAATGATCCTTTTCTGGTGATTAGCGAAATAGTTTATGATGAAGAGATTATTCAGCACGTCCAAAACCATCAACACACGATTTACGAAAGATTAGTGAACCTTTGTGATTTGATGTGTGATTTGCAAACGATGACAGTAGATCAGCGTTTGATTGACGTCATTTCTCGGCACGGTACTTGCAAATCCACTCAAAAACATGTTCAAGAAGTCCACAAGCTAAAACAATACTTTGATGAAATGCTAGGCTACAATCTTTATTCTCTCTTCCCTAGTATTTACGAGAATTTATAAAACTTCCCCAGCAACTTCCCCCTATGATTTGCTCCCTACAACTTCCCTTATGCCGGCTACGTCTACAATGGCTCACTGGACGGTATTAGCTCCCTCGGCGGCTATTGGTCACGTACTTCCCTCTCTAGTAATAATGCATACTACCTGTACTTCGTTAGCTCCGGTGTCGGCCCGGCCAGCAACAACGGCCGTTACGACGGCTTCTCCATACGCTGCGTCGCTACTACCTAAATAGTATATGGGTTAAGGGTGGTGTGGTACGAGAATGCTCCCGCGCTACTATTTCTCGATATTGCGCATTGTCAACGACAATCTACCCTTGTCGTCAATTGCTACGAGCTTTACCCGCACCTTTTGGCCAACACTCAATACATCACTGACATTTGCTGTACGTTTATCGGAAATTTGCGAAATGTGCAACATACCATCAACGCCTGGCAAAATATTCACAAAAGCACCAAAATCTTTAATTGTGACTACAGTACCATCATAGACCTTACCAACTTCTGGCTCTTCTACGAGCGAGCGGATCCATTCTACGGCTTTTTGAATCGTGTCCTTATCGGTGCCAGATACCGTAACTAAGCCAGAGTCATCAATGTCTACCAATGCTCCAGTCTCACTAGTAATCTTATTAATCGTTTCACCGCCTTTGCCAATGATGGTACCAATTTTTTCTTTATCAATAATAATCTTCTCAATACGTGGCGCAAAAGGCGCAATCTCTGGTCGTGGTGCAGGAATGACATTTAGCATATGTTCAAGAATATGCATACGACCATCGCGTGATTGCGCGATTGCTTTTTCCAAAATTTCTACTGGCAAACCATGAACTTTCATATCCATTTGTAAGGCTGTAATACCCTCAGTTGTACCAGTTACTTTGAAGTCCATATGACCAGCAAAATCTTCCGCATCCATTAAATCGGTCAAGACATACGGAGTGTCGCCATCCATAATCAAGCCCATTGCTACGCCAGAAACGGGTCGTTTCAAAGGCACACCAGCATCCATCAAAGCCATACAACTAGAACAAGTTGCTGCCATTGAAGTGGAGCCGTTTTGAGACATAATCTCTGTCACACTACGAATAGCATATGGGAAGTCCTCTTCACTTGGCAAAACTGGGACCAAAGCACGTTCCGCCAAATAACCATGACCGATTTCACGACGCCCTGGAGCACCAATACGACCCGGCTCGCCTACAGTATAGGATGGTGCATTATAATGATGCATATAGCGACGCTTGCCATCCGTCACTTCCATAGTGTCCACAATTTGCGCAAAACTGAGTGGTGCTAGTGTCACTGCGTTCAAGGCTTGCGTTAACCCACGCGTAAATAATGCCGAGCCATGTACTCTTGGCAAGATACCGACTTGGCTCGAAAGTGGGCGCACCTCTGTCAAAGCACGACCATCTGGACGAATACCATCCTCGACAATACTTCGGCGCACCTCTTCATGAATCGCTAAATCAAACGCATCGTCATATTGCTTCTGCAAACGGCTTGCGTAGTCTGCCTGCTTCTCTTCTGGAGTTTTGCCTTCACCAAATTTCTCCGCAAAGTCTGCATCCATTGCCTCTTTGAGCTCTTCAATTTTAGCTTGACGCTCTAGGACATTGCCACGTACATTGTCACCAAGCTTACCAGCCAACCAAGCGTTCACCTCTGACTGTGCGGCAATTTCTTCTTCCGAGTAATGCATCTCACAATCAACTGCCTCAACTCCCGCCTGAGCAGCTAGCTCGCGTTGTAAGTCAAGAACCGGCTGAATATTCTTCACTGCCCAGTGCATAGCTTCGATAATCATTGCCTCTGGCACTTCATCTGCACCAGCCTCAACCATCATCACCTTACCATCTTTACAGGCAACTACCAAGTCTAGAGTGGACTTCTCACGCTCTTCAGCATTCAGGAATGCTTTGAATTCACCATTGATACGACCGATGCGCAAACCAGCAATCGGCCCGTCAAATGGCACGCCTGCCAGCATCAATGCGCTCGAAGCCGCTAGCATTGCCACCATATCTGGACGAAACTCTGGATCCATTGACAGAACCGTTGTCACTACCTGGATTTCTTGGCGACAATTCTTCGGGAAAAGTGGACGGATCGGACGATCGATCAAGCGACCGATCAAAATCGCTTCATCGGCTGGTTTACCTTCACGCTTGATAAACTTCGAGCCGCTGATCTTACCTGCCGCATAGAACTTCTCTTCGTAATCTACTGACAATGGGAAGAAGTCTTGCTCAACTGGCTTCTTGCCAACCACCACCGTACCCAAGATCATCGTATCACCGTAGCGCACCAATACGCTAGCAGTCGAACGGAACCCCACGCGATTGATCTCTAGCTTCAGCGGACGACCCAACCATTCTGTTTCTACGCTCATGGTTTTCTTGCCACTCGGATTAATAATATCCATATACTATATATGTACCTTTCCTGAGAAAACATCAGATATCAGCTCTCTAGTAAAGGGTTCATATCTGCGGTCTTCTCATTCTTAAATTGCTTTCTACGCCCATTATAGCACATTTTACCCTTAATTTACCCCAATTTATATAATAAACGTCAACAAAATATTGATTTTTCACAGTTTGTGTGCTATAATAAGAAATGAGGCTATTTATTCTGCGGAATATTCCTAGCTAGCACATCTCAGCAAAGGAGAAGAGTTTAATGAAAGTATCTTATGACAGCAACCGCAATACGGGTGGAAGCAACATCAGTTGTTCCATCGCCATAATGGCGCTTTCGCCCATGGCCGAGATTGTAAACGAACTCGATACTACTGGAAGATATCGTATTATCTTCTGTGACATACCAAGCGCCCTGAGGGCAGAGCTCAAGCTTGAGACTCTCAGCAAGTTCTGCCAAGAACAGCGGCTTTTGTATAGCCAAGGCGACCGCAATGGCCGTCACACCTATCGCACAAAACGCCATTTTAAGCTTCCGATCGAAAACGATTGGTGTAGGGTTGCTTTCACGCCGACATATACCTGGAGGAGTACTCCAAACGGTATCACTTCGCAATCCGATCTTGTTATCGATTTAATGCTTGATGGTAAAGCCAATAGACAGATTGCCGTGATCCGAGATGTAGCTGATTCGGATTTTCGTCGCATGACCAAGGAAGAGTTTCCCCCGACCATGGACAAGATCGCCCAGCAAATTGCCGAAGAACTCAGTACTCTCATCGGCGCATTGCCGCTCACTACCACAACTACCACAGGCACAGACTCCAAGCATAGCAAAGACGATACCGAAAAAATCCTTAACAAAGGAGACGACATAATTACTATTGGCGAGTCTTTGGCTAACGCTCAAGACAAGCATGGCATCTTGCCTACCATCGTCGATACAAATCTTGCCTCTCAACCCTAAAACTCTCCTCCGCCGTAGACACAGAACATCCCTAAGGTACCGACAGAACACACTCATTTTCCCTCTACCCCACCCCCTACTTCACACACTTTACCCAACCACCTCCAACTTTCGTTCTGCGTCTATCGGGTTTTCCCCCTCTTCGGAGGGGGATTTTTACACGCCAATATTTTGCACGCCGAAATTTTCTGGGGATAAAAATAAAACTTCTCTTTCGAGAAGCTTTATTACTATTTGCGTAAGCCGAGTTCGGCAATGGTATGCTTGTATAAGTCGAAGTTAGTTTTCTCAAGATACTTCAAAAGTTTCTTGCGCTGACCAACCATCTGCATCAAACCACGCTTAGCCATGTAGTCATGCTTGTTATCTTGGACGTGCTTGGTCACTTCCTTGATACGCTCAGTCAAAACCGCTACCTGTACCTCTGGAGAACCCACGTCTTCCTTGCTACGAGCTAGCTTTGCCATCGCTTCGGCTTTTTTCTCTCTAGTAATCATATATTCGTCATTATATCACACATTTTCACTGCTTACAACCCCTATTTTGAGAAGCTTGTCAGCTGCAGACCCCATGAAACTATTCTGCTGTGATTCCAATTGGTCACTCGGTCTTCTTACACTTTCAGCTTCAACGCATTCTCCACACGGTAATTCCCTACCTCAGTACGCCGTAAAGCCGTCAGGTAACCGCCAGTCTTTAAAGCTTTACCAATATCTTCTCCCAGAGCTCGAATATATGTCCCACTGGAAACCTTGCAACGAATCTTCAACTCTGGATATGTATATTCCAAAATCTCTAGTTCGTAAATATTGACTTTTCGTACTGGCATCTCGACTATTTTACCGCCACGCGCTATTTTATAAGCACGCTGGCCGTTAATTTTTACTGCCGAATAGTTCGGCACACGCTGTTCGGTTTCTCCGCGAAAGTTTTCCACAGTCTTTTCCACATCTGCCAAATCCGGAACCGAACAATGTTCGGTTTTAGTAATCTCTCCCTCTATGTCACCGGTAGTAGAGGTCGCACCGAGCTGAATCGTGGCAAGATATTCTTTGTCAAGTTTTAGGAAATCATTAGCATACCTAGTTTGCTTACCCGTAAGTAGGATTAATAATCCCGTCGCAAAGGGGTCCAGTGTCCCCGTGTGCCCGACTTTGACTTTCTTACGCTTCTTGCAAACTACACCATCTTTGCCTTTTACCTCTATAAAGCCCGCTTGCTCCGACAACTGTCGGCGGACACGCGCTACTGCGCCAAAAGACGTAATACCGGCTGGCTTATCAACTAGAATAATTGCATCGTTCAAGATCTGGTTCACTACTTCTGTACGAACATTATCATTACATGATGCAGCTAAATTAGCTACTTGCCTAGTACTATCTTTCATGGCTCTAGCATATCATAAAATTTCAGAAATACAATTGCGCTATCTACCCGATTCTGGCGGAACTTGTACCGGCGGTAAAATTGGTGGCATCATGCCAGCACTCTCCGTGTTAGGAGCAGGAGGTGGCGGCAGAACTGGTGCACCTGCAGCAGGATTAGCAACTGGTTCCATAATTGGTTCGTTAGGCTGAGCTGGATTAGAGGTTATGGGAGTATTTTGTATACCCATAGTACTTAGGTTGACAGGTTGAGCCGACGCATTAATCGGCAAAGACATCATCGACGGATCGGCTGGAGCTGGATTTGGCGCAATAGTGCTATTCTGCATAGGAGCAGGTGTATTATTAGCCCCTGGCAGTGGCTCCGCTAGAGCTTCCTCCATCATCTCAGCATAATTTTTAGGTTTTTTGGCTTTTGGTGCTGGCGGCTGTACGGTCGCGCCTATTTGTGGCGTAGCTGGCTCAGTTGGAGCGCTAGTTGCCATCGCACGCCCGTTCTTTGCTGATGAATTAGTAGCCGCTGGCGTCGTCGCGCCCGGAAGCTGCATCTGCGTAACATCTACTACAGGCTGCGCAGCGGGTTGTGTAGATGGTACAGGTGGTATAGATGGCGCGGATTGTGTAGGCTGAGCTGCATTATTCAAAGGATTAGCTGGTTGAGCTGTGCCGTTGTTACTAGGTACCTGTGTGTTCGGCACACCAGGGATTTGCATCTGATGTACTGGCGGGCTAGGCACAAAAGGCGTGCTAGCCGGAGCGGCATTGGGCACAATATTCGGGATTACTGGCTGCACCACTACATCTTCAGGAGTGGCATTATTAGTTGCATTGACTGCTGTGGGGTTAGGATTACCGTTAACATTGGCATTTGGAGCGGCTTGCATAGCTGGATTAATTGGCATATTCGGCGAAGCTCCGGGATTAGCTGAAGTGGCAAGAATAGTGGCGTTGTCATTACCCATTGGCATCGGCCCGCCGTGCGCTACTTCCAAGCGTGTGCGCTCAGACTCGACGTTGGCTGGCTTCACCTCCACTCCTTGAGTATTTTCATTATGAATCACTTCATTGCCATTAATATTCGAGGTGATTAGTTTTTGATCTGCTCCCATAGTCATTAATTTTGAAGCGACGCCTAGCGTATCTGGATTAGTGCGTTCGTTTGAAAAACGATCCGTCGCTGCCACAATGCCAGTCAACAGAGCCGTAGCAATATCTTGCTCAAGTGGCTGCTGATCGTCGCCCTGCAAAGCAAAGATTAAATCTGTCACCATCTCGCAAAGCGAGCTAGCCGTAGGATTACTCCATTCAATCTCGCCAAAACGACCTGGCTGGCCCGTTGTAATATTTACCGCAGAAGCATCATGCATGATCCGCCCATGCTCGCGCAAGGCCTCATCAAGGTTGCCCGCCGATGGCACATTAATTGCGATCACAAAATCAACATTATAATCGCCATAAGAGAAAGTCAAATCCTTTTCAGTAATCTTCGCCTTGTATGGCGTAATAAAAACCTTTACGAAGTCGCCGTCCAGACGATAGCGCAGATGATCGGCTTTACCCTTATTTAAGGCAATAATAAAATCTTGCAAGCTATCAGTATTGGTTTCAAAAGTTGCATCTGGTTGCAAAAAAGCCAAAGCATTCGGAGTACGACCAGAATAAATCGCCGTAGCGTGTTTTTGCATACTATCCAAATACATTGTCAAGCCAATCGCCGCCGCAATTTCATCCACAGATGGATCACGCGACAAAGCAATCAAAATATTTTCGGAATTTTTGATCTTTTCGACGATTTTCTGCACAAAATCCCCCTGCGCTGCCCGTCCAACCATAGTATCCATGGTTTTTACAGGATCAGCAGGAGAAGTTGGTGGTGTTTTGGTATTTTTTTGGTCTTGCATTTTTGTTTAGAAACCTTATATCTCTATCTTAGCACACATTCTTCAAAAAGTCAATGGTTAATTTTAATTACCACTCTGGCTCTAACAAGATCCGCTCTGCTCCCTACAACTTCCCTTATGCCGGGGACGTCGGCCGTAACTCACTGAACAATGTCGGCGCCGGCGGCTACTATTGGTCACGTACTGCCAGCTCTGATGCCTACGCGTACTACCTGATCTTCGCTAGCTCCTTTGTCGACCCAGCCGGCAACTCTGGCCGTTACTTCGGTTACTCCGTACGCTGCGTCACTACTACCTAAATAGTATATGGGTTAAGGGTGGTGAGGGGATGAGTTGAAGATAGGCTAATTACCCAGAGCAACACAACGCATTGTCACCCCTTCATAACGACTGAGGCTTGTCATACCGACGCCAGACCCGCTCAGCAGATTCATAACAAAAGCTGACGTCAACATGCTACGAGCGTTTCGGGTCCAATAATAACCATCCTCTCCGGACTTATGCAGCTCGCCTTCATAGATACGACCCTCGGTAGTAAAATGATACGGCATGGCTTTGAATTTAGTCGCGCCACTAATGTCGTTTGTAATACCAGCTGAGGATATTAAGTTTGCGTATGATCCACTACCCCTATACGGCGGCAGTTTCCACCCCTTGGGGCAGATGCTTTCAAATACTTCCGCATCACCGACAAACCACCTTTTCCAGCGGTGGCTGCCGTAAACGAATAATAGACCCCATTTGTATTAAGTGTATCTGTACGATAAAAAGATTGATCGAGACCTCGGCCATTATCCTTTGAGAAATTTGGGTATCCCGTCGAGCCAGTTCCAGCATTATTGCTTACACCACCATTAATCGACGCAGTAGTCGTATAATTATTGCTTATATCGCTATCGTTCGGCGTCAGCGTCTTCGGACCAATGAGTCTCAAATTCTCCGTCATCCAGCAATTACCATCTTCATGCTTGCGGATGGTATAAGTACTGTTGTCGCGAGTATCTTTAAGTGTAGCAATATCACCTATCTTAGCATCTTTGCAGATT
>Ga0073906_1003803_pt1 | contig 16303 bp, 14 predicted proteins | sample Inofromicrocosms_FD_65485 | JGI IMG/M metagenome (GOLD analysis project Ga0073906, IMG submission 65485) | Mouse cecum microbial communities from Vienna, Austria - Inoculum for glucosamine and mucus D2O microcosms | ecosystem: Host-associated > Mammals > Digestive system > Large intestine >... | reverse complement strand
TTATTGCAAAAAGTCTGAATCTCACCCTTGACCAGGCGAAACAGCTTCACCTCCATATGCTGGTCTATACCATCGGAATCGGGACCATCCTCTCGGTGACAGCGCCGGGCATCCCCGCGGAGGATATCGATTCGTTACAGGAGACCGCATATGAAGCCTTTTTAAGGCAAATTCAAAAAGTAGAAGGAGAGCAGAAAAGTGGAAAATAAAGCTGTCATTGTTTACAAAAGCTGCACAGGATTTACGAAAAAATATGCGGAACTGATTGCAAAGGAAACCGGCAGCGCCCTGGAGGAGCTCCAAAAGGCGTCTGCCGAAAGTCTGTCCCCCTATCAAACGGTTGTATTTGGCGGACGGCTCCATGCGGGGCATATCGACGGCTGGCAGAGGGCAAAGGCGATGGCGCAAAAAGGCGGAGCCCGGCAGATTATTCTGTTTGCGGTAGGCGCTATGCCCAATACGGCAGAGGGAACCATTGCGGAAATGTGGAAAAACAATTTATCCGCAGAGGAAATGGAGCATATCCCTCATTTCTATATGCAGGGCGGCCTGAGCTATGAGAGAATGGGTTTTCTGGACAAGGCCATGATGAAAGCCGCCGCCGCGGTGATGAGCAGGCGCTCCGACGACGAGGTGTTCAAAAAGATGATTTCACAGTCCTATGACATCTCCTCTGAGGAATTTATCAGGCCGCTGGTCGGGGTATTAAAAAGTGACTGAAGCTCTGCCCTGGTGCGTCATGGTTCTTGAAAAGCAAAAAAAATTGTGGTAATATAAACATAGAGAAAATTCTGCTTAAAACTTCCGGAGACATTTACCATTTTTATCACAGAAAAAGACTTTTATGGAATGGGCGAAGCAGTTTATCCAATCGAACGTATCAACCTTGTGACAGGTAAACCTTTTGAAGACGGAGAACACATTCTCTATGTGAACGGCGAGTACCGGGGCGATTCCGACATTGGAAAACTGATGCATGATTTTAACTGCACCGACGCCGCAGATATGAATTTCGAGTTACTGGCTGAACGCACCAGATATTTGAAGAACAATCCAAAGGGGGTTAGTGAAATGTGTAAGGTAATTGAGGATATGCGTACTCGGGAACGCAAAGAAACCATGAAAGAAATTGCACTCCGAATGATGAAAGCAAGGCGGTATGCGTTAGAGGAAATTGTTAATATCTCAGGCCTCCCCCTTGATGAGGTAAAGAAGCTGAAAGCTGAGCAAGGCTCATAAGCGCCAAATCTTAAAATCACACCCAAAAATGATAGAATTCCCTCTTGACATGGAGTAAACTCAACATTCTATACTTGAGTTACACCAAAATAAAGGGGGATTTTTTATGGATACAAGCTCCAAAAGCTACACTGTCATCACCGGGGCAAGCTCCGGCATCGGTTATGAAGCGGCAAAGGCCTTTGCAAGCCGAGGCAAAAACCTGATTCTCACCGCCCGGCGCGGAGACAGGCTGAAAGAGTTAAAGGAGGAAATCCTTACCTCCCATCCCGAAGCGGATGTTATAACAAGGGATACCGATCTATCTGTTTTAGAAAATGTGTACCGGTTCTATGAAAGCCTGAAAGGGTATCCGCTGGAAACCTGGATCAACAACGCGGGAATCGGCTGCTACGGTTCCGTTGCAGAACAGAATTTAAAGTGGGCTGAAAACCTTCTCGCTTTAAATATCAATGCACTGACAATACTCTCCACCCTTTTTGCCCGCGATTACAGGGACGCTGAGGGAACACAGCTTATCAATGTTTCTTCCTGCGGCGGATATACAATCGTCCCCAACGCGGTGACATACTGCGCATCAAAATTCTATGTCAGCGCCTTTACAGAAGGATTGGCGCAGGAATTAAAAGCAGCCCATTGTAAAATGAAGGCAAAGGTTTTAGCTCCCGCCGCCACCGAAACCGAGTTCGGCAAAACTGCCAACCATGTCAGCAAATACGATTACAATAAACGTTTTCCCATCTACCACACTGCCCCACAGATGGCCAAATTCCTGTTAAAGCTGTATGACAGCGATAAAACGGTTGGCATAGTAAACAGGGAAACCTTTGAATTCCAATTAACGGAGCCAATCCTCCCCTATGCGGGAAATTCCGCCTTTAACCAAAAATAAAACCCTCTGCCATCCGCTTTCAGAAGTTGAACTGCGGGCGGTCTTTGTATTTGTCCGGGATTTCCCCGCAGGAACAGCCAAGCCCCTTTACCAGCTTGGACGGCTGCTCCGGGAAAATCCATTGGTTCAGGTAATCAATAAAATCCCGTTCTGTATAAACCGCCACAGTTGTCCCCCGCATTTTCTGCCTGTACTTTGCGGCTTCGGGGCTTTCCCAAATCCATTCTACCGAAAAATCCAGGCAGTAATCTTCCAGATGATCTGCCACAGTATCAGGAACCAGGTAGATTTTTGCCTCATTGTCGCTGCTGAGGATCACTTCTTTCATTGTCCTACACATCTCCCGCAAGTCATTGAGAATAGGTTTACCGTCATTTGTTACCCTCCATTGCTTTTCATGGTATACGCTCCCCCATCGCAGCATCAGCCGTTATTTTTTCAACCGTTTCACCGGTATCATAATTGGTTTTTGTATATTCAATCTGATTAGATTCAGCGTCAAAATGCGCCTGATAGACATACCTTATCCCATCCTCTATCTTTTCCAACGTTCCCTCCCAGTTGGGGTAATTGCTGATTTCCAAATCCTTAGTCAGCGCATTATACGCTTTGTCGTTGAGAAAAGATATAAACCCATCGTCATGGGAATCCCTTTCAAACACCTCCCCTTCCCTGCCGATGGATTTCAGGTATTCCTCCGTGCCCGCTTCCACCTGTCCTCTCAGCTCATCAAAATCACTGTCTGTGTAGAGATATTCCTTTCCCGTTTCCTTCAGCGGGGCCATCAGCGCTTCCAGCTCCGCGTCGCTCAACCCGGAGGTGGGGTCCAAAACGGTATATCCGGTTAAAGCATAAGTGTCCTGCCCCGTCTGAAAATCCAGCAGCACACGGGCACGGGTCCCGCTGACATTGACAAAGCGTCCATCCTCAAAGCCGTACTCAATGTATTCAATCAGGGCGTATACCGCCAGCTTGTCCCCCTCTTCAAAGGTTTCAAAGATTTTACAGCCCGCTCCCTGGTATTCTCCGGGAAAGTATTTCCCCCGGTTCTCTTCCAGGACGGCGGACACAACCGCCTGTTCCAGGGACATCTTCTCCGGGACCTGTTCCGTTTCCCCTTCCGGCTGACGCTCCGGCAAAGAAGGCGCTTCTGATTCTGTCGATGAGGAAGCCTCCTGGCTGACAGTATCCTTTGACGAAAGATTCTCCGCATCCGCACTGCATCCCGCAAGGGCAAGGCAACACAAAACAGAAAGGATAATCGTTTTGGCCTTTATCTGATACATAGATAACACCCCTTTCCATATCAGGGTCATTTTAATACATAAATGCTTCCATACGCCATAGCAATTATGAATTTTCTGCGGCTGATTTTAATAAAACAATGCGGTTCTTCTCCCAGAAGGGAATCTAAAAGAAGATGCTAATGGAAAGAGCCGGAAATCAATATGGTTTCCGGCTCTAAAGCTGTATCGTATTAAATTGGATTATTTAGAGATTGGGCAATCGCCTTTATAACATACTGATTGAGCGTTATATTTTGTCTGGCTGCCTGCGACACTGCCTGCCGGTACATTTCAGGGGAAACGGTGACATGAAATGTATCTTGATATTCTTTATCCGGACTTTTTCCTATCTTTTCACATAAGTCCAGGTAATTATCTATAGATTGCTTAAACATTTCCTTTAATTCCTCAACAGATGTGCCATGAAAATTCAAGGAATCCGCGACGCCATATACCTCTCCTATAAACAGATTATCTTCGGCGTCAAATGCAACAGAAGCATGGTATCCTTTATATTCCAGCATTGAATTCATCATAATCACTCCTGATTCTTTTAATTATAATTCGCCGATTTCTTTGAGAAACTCTATTGTTTTGTTGATTTGATATCGGTATAGTTCATTTCCCGGATGTGGTTGGTCAAATTGCAGTACTCTGGACGTTCCATTATGAACGTAGCCTATTCCAGAGCCTCTGCCTCCTGAAAATTTTTTGCAATTGCACTTTCCCATTAAGAGGTCCAATTCTCTCATCGTAAAATTTTTAGGACTTGGTTTCCTGCACAATTTTTCTACTTAATCTTGTTTTTTAGGCATATCATCTGCACCGCCCATACACATACCTGATTTTTAATGAATCCAGTTATCTGCTTTCTCTAATCCAATTATATGTTCTAAAGCATATAATGTCAATTGTTTCTATGCTTTTTCTCATTTTCCCCACTTTAAAAGGACTGTTCAAAATACCGTATCTCCCCCGAAACCAACCTTTCCCTTGTCCCATCCAAATACTCCACCTCCAGCTTCCCATCCATTCCAATATCCAAAACGCTGCACCTGCGCCATTGCCCGTCCCGCAAAATTTCAATTTCCTTCCCAGTCAGGAAAGAACGCCGCCGGTAATCCTCCATCCAGCCCGGTTCCGGGATTTCTGCCAAAGAATCCTCCATCTCCATCAAAATGGCGGCAATCAGGGAGTTAGGCGGTATTTTTTTACCCAAAGCGTCTTCCAGGGAAATCGCCTTGTCCTGAAGCTCCAACGGGAAGTCCTTAGCTGGTGTGGACAGGTTCAGCCCTACCCCGATTACCGCATATTCCAGTTTGCGCATTTCCAAATCCATAGAAGCTTCGGTTAAAATGCCGCAAACCTTTTTCCCATCCAGAAACAAGTCGTTAATCCATTTGATTTGGACAGTCCCCTCCGGCGCTTGGGCAGTGTGTTCAATGGCTTTCGCCACACACAGCGCCGCCCAGGCTGTCAGCCGGAAGCTGTCTTCCAGGGAATATTCAGGCCGCAGAATCACACTGAGATAAAGCCCTGTATCCCTTGGGGAAAAAAACGTCCTCCCAGAACGTCCCCGTCCGCCAAGCTGCTCCCTGGCGATGATAACCTTTCCATGTTCCGCCCCCTTTTGGGCTTCCTGCTTGGCTAAGGAGTTGGTGGAAACAGCAGAATCCAAAACCTGGATATCCCAGCCAATCCAAAATTCATTTTCCTTTTTTATCGAATGGGAAAGACTCTGCAAAACAGCGCGTATTCCGCCCTCGCTGATTTTCCCGCTCTCCCCTGCCAATCGGTAGCCCCGGTTTGTCACCGCTTCAATGGGAAAGCCGTCCTTCCGCAGCCCTTCCACAGCTTTCCAGACCGCGCTCCTGGTTACATGGAGTTTGGACGCAAGCTCGCTCCCGGAAATGCTGGTGTTTGGATTGTCCATAAGCAGCCGAAGAACCTGGTCTCGGATTGATTCCGGCATAAATACACACCCCATTTTTAAAAAATATTGACAATTATCTTGAATCTGCTATAATATAATGATTTGGAAAAGTAATTCAAATGGGCGGCTTGGGGATAGAAAGGAAGCAATACTATGAAACATGATTTTTGCTACATTTCCAAGAGGGATCCAGAAGTTCAAAAGGCTTATAATAACATCCTGATTATTCTTAAAAAAGTCCAGGTGTTATTAAGAAAAAAATTTACATTTAGGTTTGATGTGGTAGGCAGTTACAAAAGAAATATGATTACACATGACCAAAAATCAAATGTGGGATTTGACTTTGATTTTGATATTGAAATCAGCGATGAGCGTGATGAATATACGCCAAAACAAATAAAGAATATGCTTCAATGTGCAATCGGAACTGTCTGTGTGAAATATGGATACGACTATCCAGAGGGTTCAACGAGGGTTTTAACAATTAAAATGAAAGATACAAAAAAATCCCGTATTATCCATAGCTGCGATTTTGCAATAGTAAATAACTATATTGAAGGCAATGGATATGAAGGACAGGAATATATCCATTTTGATAAAAAAACCGGACACTATCAATGGTGTGAGCAGCCAAACGGATATTATATGCTGCCAGAAAAAATCGACTGGATTAAAGGACAGAGGTTATGGACTGATATGAGGAATTTATATATTGACAAGAAAAATAAAAACGACAATCCTAATTTACATTCAAGATCGATTTTTGCCATAACTGTCAATGAGATTTGCCAAAAGAACAGATTCAGTGAAGACGAATATTAAGTAAGGGCTATCATAAATTTACCTGTATTATATTATAACTCCATTATTAAGTCAACGGATAGCCAAAAATATGTAATGGGAGGGCTGTCCCTCCCATTTTTTAATCTCCCTTGGTGACTTTATTCTTACAGTCCCCAGTGGTTAAAAATTCATTCAGGTTCATAAAAGCAATCCCCACCATGTTCTCCACTGCTTCATCGGTATAAAAAGCTGCATGGGCAGTATACAGGGTGCGGGGCATAGACAACAGCTCCTTAAAAATAGGATGTTCAAAGGGTGTATCCTCCATGTTTTTTCGGATAAATGGCCGCTCCCCTTCGATTACGTCAAAGGCAAGGCCGCCTATCTTCCCCTCCTTTAGCCCGTCCCGAACCGCCTCCCAGTCAAAGAGCTCGCCACGGGAGGTGTTCACCAGAACCACGCCGCCCTTCATCTGCTGGATGGCTTTCCGGTCAACCATATGCCTTGTCTGTTCGGTCAGCGGACAGAGGAAAATAAGGATGTCGGACCGGGCATACACCTCCTCCAGAGGCAGGTATTCGGCATACTGAGCGACCAGGTCAGAGGGATACAGATCATAGGCATATAATTTACCGCCAAAGCCGCTGAAATTCTGGACAGTGGCTGTCCCTATCCGGCCTGTTCCGATGATGCCGGTGGTCAGGTTGTGGATTTCCCGTCCACACATCCCCTCGATGGAAAAGTCCATCTGCCCGACGCGCCGCTGCTGCTCCCGCATATTCCGCAGGATTTCCAGGGTCATCATAACGGTATGCTCGGAAACCGCGTTGGGCGAATAGGCGGGAACGTTGGCGATTTTGATTCCCAGGCTTAAAACCGTATCCACGTCGATGTGGTCAATCCCGGCGGAGCGGGTCAGCAGATACTTTACCCCGGCCCTTTGCAGAATCTTCGCGGCGGCAGCGTCTACATGGCAGCTCACGCTGATCATCACAGCGTCGCAGCCTTCTGCCAGGTGGGCGGTGGATTCCTGAAGGATATCGTGGCAGCTTTTGACCTCCCAGCCGAATTTTTCGCTGTAGCGGGCCGCATGGGGACCTTCGTCCCGGCGCAGGCCGTATATCATAATTTTCATGTGGTTTTCCCCCTTGTTTTTGATGTTAGTATCTGTAGGGGGAATGGGGTTATTCTGATTTGTGTTAAAAACGTTTGGAGTCTGCTTGTCAAATGCGGTTTCTTGATCTTATCCTTTGGTTTGAGCGGAATCTTTCTTCCATTCAGATATCAAATTCTCAGTCATGTAATATCCCCCCTTTGCTTCTTCCTTTCCTCCTCATCCAAAAAAAAACTTCAAACAGGTATAAAGCGCATAACCTGCATAATCTCCTTTGGCCTCCATTTTCCCAAGCTTCTCCTCTATTTCCTCATCGGAAATATCTGTCTCCTGTTTGTACATGGCCTCTGCCACATCCCAGTTGCGTATTAACCATACAGCAACCTTTTGCTTAAATTCAGGCAGCTTCCGAATCTCCTCCAATATTTGCTTTGAAAAATCTTGCTTCTCCTGTTTGGATGTGTCCGACATAAAAAATCCTCCTGGTTTTTGAAAATCAATCTGGTATTGATTATAGCAGATTCAATTTCCTAAAGCTGGATAAATACATCCAGTCCGGAGAATTTTTTTGAGAATAGACCGCTTAAAACCTTCCGTCCTTACTCTCTTTTCTGTACCTTTCCCTCAGCGCCATCTCCCGGTCCGCGAAAGATGTCGTCAGCGGCTGCGCGCCGCTTCCAACCTTTCGCTGGGACAAAAAGCCCGTCTGGTTTCCTTTAATGGGTTTATAAAGACTAAAGTTAGTCTACCACCAAAGAAGGAAAAAGACGGGCTTTTTGATTAGTGCTTTTTAGGCGTGCTTAAACGTGTTTTTTAGTTAGTGCAGGGGTGTTTCGCGCTTGCGAGCGCGACCAAAGGGCGCCGCCCTTTGGAAACCTGCCACTTTCGAGAAAGCGGCCAAAGCTTTTAATTTGTGTTGGTTTTCTGTTCCCTTAGAAAAACGTCATCTGACTGGACTCCGGCAGGCCGTCCAATGCCCCCGCCGTCCTCAATAGGTCAACTACCGCCTTCGATACCCCCGACCGGGTGGATATCTCATCCGCCGATAGATATTCCCCTTGCTTCCCAGCCTCCTCCAGGGCGCTGGCGGCATTCCCCCCCAGCCCCTTCAGCGCCGCAAAGGGCAGCCTCAGCTTCCCATCCTCCGGCAGATACTTCGCCGCCGCAGACTTGTATAAATCCACCGGCAGAAAGGAAAATCCCCTCGCCATCATCTCGTTGAGTATCTGTAAACTGGTGTATTGGTCCTCCTCCTTGGCCGTCCTGTCGTTGCCCTTGTTCTTTATTTCCTCCATCCGTATCTTCACAAGCTGCCGCCCCTGAATGGCCGCCTCCGCGTCAATGTCCCCGCCCCGCACCGTAAAGAAAGCGGCGTAGTATTCCAGCGGCCTGTATACCTTGTACCACCCCAGCCGCACCGCCGCGATGATATACGCGCTGGCGTGAGATTTGGGGAACATGTACTTAATTTTATAGCAGCTGTCTATATACCACGGGGGAACGTTATGGGCCTTCATGGCGTCGATGTGCTCCTGGGTCAGCAGTTTGGTTGCCAGCCCCTTACGGGTGATCTCCATGATTTTAAAGGCCATGCTGGGCTCCAGCCCCATCTGTATCAGATAGGTCATAATGCTGTCACGGGTACCGATAACCTCTGAAATGGTGCAGGTCTTGTTGTGAATCAGTTCCTGGGCATTCCCCAGCCATACGTCGGTGCCGTGGGACAGGCCGGAAATCTGGAGCAGGTCGGAAAAATTCTTAGGCTGGCATTCCTCCAGCATCTGGCGGACAAAGGGGGTACCCATCTCCGGCAGGGAAAGGCTTCCGGTGTTGCAGTCGATGTCCTCCTTGGTCACTCCCAGCGCCTCCGGGGAGGTGAAGAGGGAATAGACCTTCTTGTCGTTCATGGGCACATCCATGATGCTGGTGCCGGTCAGGTCTTCCAGATATTTATACAGGGTGGGAACATCATGGCCCAGATTGTCCAGCTTCAGGATGGTATCGTGAAGGGAATGGAAGTCGAAGTGGGTAGTGACAATTCCCGAATCGGAGGAGTCGGCGGGATGTTGAACCGGGGAAAAGTCGTAGACGTCATAGGCGTTGGGCACAACCACCATGCCGCCGGGGTGCTGTCCGGTGGTGCGCTTGACCCCGGTACACCCCTCCGCAAGGCGGAGTTCCTCCGCCCGGTGGACGGTCCGCCCCTTTTCCTCCAGATATTTTTTCACATATCCGTAAGCGGTCTTTTCCGCCACAGTGGAGATGGTACCGGCCTTGAACACATGGGAGGGGCCGAACAGCTCCTCGGTGTACCGGTGGGCGCGGGACTGGTATTCTCCGGAGAAGTTCAGGTCAATATCCGGCGACTTGTCCCCCTTAAAGCCCAGGAACGTCTCAAAGGGAATGTTGTGACCGTCCTGGTTCATATGCGTCCCGCAGACGGGGCAGTCCTTTTCCGGCATATCAAAGCCAGAGCCATACGAGCCGTCGGTAATAAATTCGCTGTGCTTGCATTTGGGGCAGACGTAATGGGGCGGCAGAGGATTTACCTCTGAAATACCGGCCATAATCGCCACAAAGGAGGAGCCAACCGAACCGCGGGAACCAACATAGTACCCGTCGCTCATGGATTTGCTCACCAGCTTCTGGGCGATGATATACAGCACCGCGAAGCCGTTTTTGATGATAGAGGTCAGCTCCTTGTCCAGCCGCTCCCTCACCAGGTCCGGCAGCGGATCCCCGAACATCTCCTTGGCCCGCCCCCAGGTGATGCGCTGGAGGTCCTCCTCCGCGCCATCGATGGAGGGCGGATAGGTGCCGTCCGGAATGGGCTTTATCTTTTCCACCATATCGGCGATTTTGTTGGTGTTTTCCACTACAATCTCATAGGCCTTTTCTTTTCCCAGGTAAGCGGAAAATTCCTCCAGCATTTCATCGGTGGTTTTCAGGTAAAGGGGCGGCTGCTGGCCCGCGCCGGGGTATCCCTGAACCGTCATGAGGACTTCCCGGAAAATCGCGTCCTCCTTCCGGAGGAAATGCACGTCGCAGGTGGCCACCACCGGCTTGTTCAGCTTTTCGCCCAGGCGGACAATGGTCTTGTTGAACTCCCTGAGCTGTTCCTCATCCTTTGCCATTCCCTCCAGGATCATGAAGCGGTTGTTTTCAATGGACTGTATCTCCAGATAGTCGTAAAAGGAGGCAATCTCCAGCAGCTCCCTCTCCGGCTTGCCCTCCGCCACGGCCCGGAACAGCTCCCCGGCCTCACAGGCAGAGCCCACCAGCAGGCCGTCCCGGTACTTGATAAGCTCACTTTTGGGGACGCGGGGACGCTTGTAAAAGTAGTCGAGGTGTCCCATGGAAATGAGGCGGTACAGGTTTTTCAGCCCCGTCAGATTGCGCACCAGCAGTATCTGGTGATAGCTGGGCAGCTTTTTGGGGTCTCCGCCGGTCAGTCCGCTGTTGATTTTTGCGGTAGAGGAAATATTCCTCTCCTGCATTCTTTTGATCATCTCCAAAAGGATTTTTCCCAGAATCTCCGCGTCGTCGCATGCCCGGTGGTGCTGGAAGGGCGGCAGCTTGAGAAAATGGGCTACCTTGTCCAGCTTATGGCTTTTCAGGTCCGGGAAAAGGCTGCGGCTGAGCTGTAGCGTATCTATATAGGTATAGGGAAACTCCTCCCCCAGCCGGGCGGCTGCGGCCTTCATAAAGCCAGTGTCAAAGGAGGCGTTGTGGGCTGCCAGGACGCACGCTTCCGGGTCTCCGCAGAATTCCAGGAATTTCCGGTACGCCGCCTCCTCCAGGGGCGCGTCGGCAACCATATCGTCGGTGATGCTGGTCAGCTTGGTTATTTCAGCGGGAATCGGCTTTTGGGGATTGACAAAGGTATCAAAGCTCTCGGTAATCTCTCCGTTTACAATCTTCACAGCCCCTATTTCGGTCATCCGCTCTGTAGCCGCGGATATCCCTGTTGTTTCAATATCGAATACAATAAAGGTCCCCTGGTTAAAGGGAATGTCAACCTTCCCCTCTACCACCTGAATCAGATCATTGACAAAATACGCCTCCATCCCGTAAAGGATTTTAAAGTCCTCCAGCTTGGCGGCGGCATTCATCGCTTCGGGGAACGCCTGGGCCACCCCGTGGTCGGTGATGGCGATGGCCTTGTGTCCCCACTTGTACGCCTGCTGGACCAATGCCCCGGCGCTGGAGACCGCGTCCATGGCGGACATATTGGTGTGGCAGTGGAGCTCCACCCGTTTTTTCTCCGCCGTGTCCTTTTTCTCCTTCTTTTTTAGCAGACAGATATCATAGGGGCGGATGGCGATTTCGTGGTCGTATTTATCGTAATCCACCTCCCCCTGCGCCGCCACCGTCACGCCGGATTTCAGCTCGTCCATGGCGCTTTCCTGGTCCTTGTCCACAATGAGCTTCAGGGTATTGGAGCTGGTGTAATCGGTAAAATGGATGGCGTAGATGCACTTGCTTCCGTCGCGGGAAAACCGCTTGTCCACCAGGAAGATATCCCCCCACACCGTCACCCTGCCGCTGTCCTGGTTGATGCTGTCCAGGCGCACAGGGGTGTCCCGGACCGCCTTGCCCATAAAGACGGTCATCGTATCCGGTTCAACGGGAAGACCGGTAATGTCAAAGGTCACGCGCATGGTCTGCCTCTCCCCCATGATGGGGCCGCGGCGGGAGCTGCGCCGCCTTCCCTCCCCGCTCCCGCCGGAATATGGGGCGGGGGCGGCGGAGGCAGAGGGTCTGGAGGGAGGAGGCGGACTGCCCGCTTCCGGCGGAAGGGCGTAAAAGCCCTCCGGCGGCGGTTCGATGGCGGCAACGCTGTCCCGTTCCTCCTGAGAAAGCTCCAGCACGCCATCAAACTCCACCGGCACATCCAGGAAAAATTCCTCCTGAATCACCTGGCGGATCATACGGTCGCAGCCTATCTTTTTCAGAATGTCATAGCCGCCGTGGGAAAGGTATATCCGCAGGGTCCCCTCCAGGTAATCCGCATGGGCGTCGTCAAAAAAGCCGTTGACAAGGGCGCCCTGGCGCTTGACCGCCGGAATCAGCTCCGGCAGGTATTCGCTGGTAAACAGCCCGGAAGGGTAACGGGGATGCAGACCGGTACGGTTCACGCCCAGCTTTTCGGTGATCTGCTGTTCCGCATAGGTGAGGACAGACCGGGCCACAAGGGCTTCAAGCCCCACCTGGATATCCAGGGTCCGGCCGGCCTTGTTCGCCTGTAGCCGGAGAACCCTTCCCTTCAGCAGCGCTTCGGGAAGGTCACCAGAGAGAACAGAGGAAAACAGAGTGCTGAAATCTTTCATAACGCCTTACGCCTCCAAAACAAACCGTCAGGACTGCCTCAATTTTCGCTTGGGATGGCCATTTCCGGGGAAATATCCGCGGAATAATCCACCCCGTCCACCTCAAAGCCGAACAGGTTGTAAAAGTCCTTCCAATACCCCTTGATATCTGCCAGCTCCTCCAGGTTTTCCGTGCAGACAGCGGGCCAGTTCTTTTCGATTTCTCTCTGTATCTCCGGTCTCAGCTCCCAGTCGTCCACCCTAAGGCGGCCTTCCCCGTCCAGAACCGGCATATTTTCAAGGTTAAATAGCTTTTCCCGGAACAGCCGGTCCATCTGGGCGATGCAGTCCTCGTGGATTCCCTTCTCCTTCATCAGCCTGAACAGCAGGGTGATATAGAGGGGGACCACCGGAATGGCCGCGCTGGACTGGGTGACAAGGGCCTTGTTTACCGACACATAGGCGGAGCCGCTGATCCCTGCCAGCCGCTCGCTGATCTTCTTTGCGGTGGCTTCCAGATCCTCCTTGGCCATGCCGATGGTTCCGCTGCGGTACAGCGGGTAGGTCACCTCCGGCCCGATATAGGAATAGGCCACGGTTCTGGCGTTCTGCTCCAGGACGCCCGCATTGGCCAGGGCATCCATCCACAGTGCCCAATCCTCGCCCCCCATGACCTTGATAGTGTCGTGAATCTCCTGTTCGCTGGCGGGCTGGACAGAGACCGGGACAATGGCGCGGGTCTTCAGGTCGATGGTCTTGTCGGAATACGCCCTGCCGATGGGCTTCAGGACAGAGGAATAGGTGTTCCCGTCTGGGGCGGTCCTCCGGGGGGCCGCGATGCTGTACACCACAAAATCCACCTTTCCCAGGCCGCTGCGGATAAGGTCGATTACCTTCTCCTTCATCTCCTGGGAAAAGGCGTCCCCGATGAGGGTTTTTGCATACAGTCCCTCCTTCTGCGCCTCCTGCTCAAAGGCGGCGGTGTTGTACCACCCGGCGGAGGCGGTACGGCTGCCGGAGGCGGGCTTTTCAAAGCCCACGCCGATGGTTGCGGCCCTGCTGCCGAAGGCCGCCGCTATCCGAGAGGAAAGCCCATATCCGGTGGAAGCGCCCAGCACCAGCACCTTTTTCGGCCCCTTAAATTCCCCCTTGCCCTTGACAAAGGCAATCTGATTCTTTACATTCTGTGCGCAGCCCGCAGGGTGTGCGGTGGTGCAGATAAATCCTCTTACTTTTGGTTCGATGATCATGTTAAAAACTCCTACATTTTATTTTTCGCGGGAGGATAAATGGTTTAAAAGGTCTGGAAATAGCCTTCCTCCCGCATAGAAAGGCCGTCCTGACCGGATATGATGATATGGTCTATCAGCTTGACCTCCATCTTTTGCAGGTAACGGTACAGCTCCTGGGTCACAATAAAGTCCACTTTTGAGGGTGTGGTAAAGCCGTTGGGATGGTTATGGGCAATGACTGCGGCGGTTGCCCTGTGCCGCAGCAAAAGGTCCGTGACCTGGCGGATGGGAAAGGGTGTGCTGGTAACGGTTCCCTCTGAAATCATGGAATAATTGAGAAGCTGGAGACGGCTGTTCAGGGAGAGCAGGCAGCTGCACTCCACAGTTTTTCCCAGGAACTTGGGGATGAGGAACTCCCTGAGCTTTTCGGTGGTATCCAGCACCTTCATGCCCTTGTTTTTGGAATCTATGTAGCAGGCGGACAGCTCCGGAACCAGCTTGAGAAGGGAGGCGGTCACATCCCCCACACCGTCAATCTTAGTCAGGGCGTTAAAGGGGGCGTCGAACACCTTGTCAATGGTGCCAAAGGTATTGAGGAGGTCATGGGCGGTGGGGTTGACGTCCTTTCTGGGGATGGCGTAGGTCAGGAGCAATTCCAGGACCTGATGGGGTTCAAAGGAGCTCAGCCCTTCCTGAAGGAAGCGTTTCCGTAGTCTCTGGCGATGTTCGTCGTGGATATTTGCCATGAAAAGCACTCCTTTCCGAAAAGTCTGAAGGTAGTCCTGATATTGGTCACTGACCATTATACCACTGAAAGGGAGAAAAGTCCACAGCGCCGCAAACGCCGCGAGAGAAAAATCAAAATATGGACGGAGCATCAAAAGGGGCCAAAAAAGAAAAAACGCACCCCATCATTTGACACTGGCCTCCCCAGGTAGTATAATACCCTATAGAAAGCGACTCTGACTGAAAGGCGGGGAATGACCATGAGCGATATTTTACATGAAAACAAGCTGAAGCGTACAAAATGCCGTATCGCGGTGCTTGCCTATCTGGAGACTGCCCAGGGCCCCGTCACTGCGGAGGGGCTGTATCAGGCCCTTTCCTCTTCCGGAACTATCCACACCAGCCTGTCCACCGTCTACCGCACAGTAGGGGCCCTTTCGGAAAAAGGACTGCTTTTAAAGAGCGCCGGGGCGGACGGGGTGATTCACTACCAGCTCAACAACAGCCGCCACTGTCACTATCTCATCTGCACCGATTGCAGCCAGGTGGTACCGGTGGACGGATGTCCCCTCCATGTGCTGGAGGAATCCCTGTCCCAGTCAACCGGCTATCACATCACCGGGCACCATCTGGAGTTTTTCGGGCTCTGTCCCCAGTGCGCCCAGCGGAAGAAAAAATAGAAGGCAATGCGCTTCTCCAACGATGAATAAAACAATACAAGCTCCGGGAGCGACTCCCGGAGCTTGTGATTTTGTCAGCGATGTATCCGGTACTATCTCTTGGACAGAACCTCGTTCTCATACTTTCTGGCGGCTTCCAGCCACTCCAGGCCGACGCCTGCGTTCTTCTTCTGGCAGTAGTAATCCCATACCATGCCGAAGGGAGCGGCCTTGAACTCCTGGACCATGGCGAGGCGTCCGGAGACGTCGCCCTTGGCCTCAATCTCCTTCATCAGGGCAACCGGCTGGAGGAGGGCGCTGAGGATGGCCTTTCTCACATTGCGCAGGCCGGTCATCCAGGCAACGGTGCGGTTGACCGACGCATCAAAGAAGTCGGTGGCGATATAGGTGTGGTCCAGCTTGTTCAGACGGACCAGCTCCTCCATGATGGCGCGGGTCTCGTCGTCAAAGGCCACTACATGGTCGGAGTCCCAGCGAATGGGGCGGGAAACATGGAGCAGCACCTCGTTGGAGAAGGCGAACACCGCGCCCAGCTTGGCGGAAACCACCTCGGTGGGGTGATAATGTCCGGTGTCCAGGGTCATGATAATGTGGTCCACCTGCTTGCTCATCACATAACCCATGCAGAACTCATGGGAGCCGACGGTATAGCTCTCCAGGCCGATGCCGAACACCTTGGACTCGATGCCGTCGATGACGTCCTTCACGTCCTTGGTGGCCTCAAAAATCTGGTCGTAGCTGTCCTTCAGGCGCAGTCTGGGGCCCAGGGTGTCTACAGGGAATTCCTTGTCGCCGTCCGGGGTCCAGTGGTTGATGACGCAGGGCTTGCCGGTGCGGTCCGCCAGGTACTGGCCGATTCTCCGGCAGCGGATGCCGTGCTCAATCCAGAATTTCCGGGTTTCCTCGTCTGCGGAGGAAAGGGTCCCGTTCTCGCTCTTGGGGTGGGAGAAGTAGGTGGGATTGAAGTCCAGACCAATTCCCCGCTCCACCGCCCAGTCGGCCCATTTTTCAAAGTGCCTGGGCTCGATGGCGTTGCGGTCCACAAAGGTATCCGCCTCCAGGTAGCTGGCGTGGAGGTTTACCTTCTTCGCGCCGGGGATGAATTTCAT